>OGFY01000012.1_pt1 | contig 185926 bp, 150 predicted proteins | sample 1570951 | NCBI WGS metagenome assembly OGFY01 (sample SAMEA2581942, study PRJEB24529) | metagenome | biome: Human gut stool | place: China | collected 2011
TTTCAATTTCTTCCTTTATCAGACTTCCTACACTTGAAAAGTGCGAACATAAAAATAGTTTCATCAATATTCTCCTTTATAAATTCCGATTGAATAAAATCGTTGCGCGATGGCCTGCCAAGGCTGTAGCGCAGTTTTATTTTTATTAAAAAAGCAGAGGCATTACTTTTCATAATCCGTTATTGTTAAGTTACCACACGAAACAACTGAACTAAGAAAGCTCCACTGCCTATGATAAGAATAACATTTTCCAGTCTCTTCCGCAATCGGAATTATGACGCCAATGCACCTCCGAATAGGTAGATATAATTATTAACACTACTTATTCTGGAGGTTTTATTATGTATAAAGATATTTTTGAATCCATCCGCAATGAAGCGGAAAAACGTAACCTGCGTGAAAGAACTATTCAACTGTATTGCTCTGATGTCAGTTACTTCCTTCGTTGGATTGGAAAAAATGTTTCTGATCTTACACTTGAAGATGCGGAAAGTTTTCTTACTGCCAAACGTCTGGAAGGAAGGTCTCCTGAAACTCAAAATCACTATCGGTCTGCAATCAAGTTCTTATATAAAAAGGTGCTGAAGATTGTCTGGGATGATGACACTGTTCCGGCTATGAAAAGAGAGCGAAATCTTCCTGCTGTTCTATCCCACGATGAAATAAATGCAATCATTGACGCCACTCCGAATCTGAAGCATAAAGCGATTATTGCAACTATGTATTCTTCCGGATTACGTGTATCAGAGGTGCTTTATCGTACTAAGCCGACAAATTTGCCGCTATACATCATTCATTCAAAAATCTGTTTTCGGTATCTTAAAAACAGCATTGTCAAAATGCGTGAGATTGTGTTATAATTACACGATAGTGTGTGCTGGCATATAAATTCCATCTGTGCATGGCGTGCGAAGCGCAGATGATAGATGTGACCGGCACCGGTAACAATTTGATTACGAAGAAAATACGCACGCAGAAAAGAGGATATCATGGCAGAAAAGAAAAACATCTTGACCGAAGAAGGTCTTGCAAAACTGGAAGATGAATTACAGGACTTAAAGGTAAATAGACGTAAAGAAGTTGCAGCAAAGATTAAAGAGGCAAGAGAACAGGGTGACTTGTCCGAGAACGCCGAGTATGATGCAGCGAAAGATGAGCAGAGAGATATTGAGATCCGTATTGAAGAGATCGAGAAGATCTTGAAAAATGCAGAGGTTGTCAGCAGCAAAGATGTTGATGCTAATGCGATCAACATTGGTTCTACCGTTCGCATCAAAGATCTTTCTTCCGGAGAAGAGATGCAGTATAAGATCGTAGGTTCTACGGAGGCAGACATTCTTGGTGGTAAGATTTCCAATGAGTCTCCGGTTGGTGTTGCATTGATCGGTGCGAAAGCAGGTCAGACTGTTGATGTTGAAACACCAAAGGGAACTGTATTGCAATATGAGATCCTTGAGATTCAAAAATAATAAATGCAATGCGAGATCCTTGAAATATAGAAATAATAGATTTTGTATAATAGCATGAACTTGCAGAAACAAGAAAATCTGCATACAGAAATCGTCGATAGATATAAGAGAAAGGGGCTAAGATCGTGGCTGAACAGCAGAAGAAACCACAGAAGGAGCAGGATATCAACCAGCTTCTCAAAGTTCGTAGAGAAAAATTAGCAAATTTACAGGCAGAAGGCAAGGATCCTTTTGTTATTACAAAATATGATGTTACACATCATTCTATGGAGATCAAAGATAACTATGATACATTAGAGGGAAAAGAAGTGTCAGTGGCAGGCCGTATGATGTTTAAGCGTGTCATGGGTAAGGCATCTTTCTGTAATGTGCAGGATCTTCAGGGTAACATTCAGGCATATGTCGCTAGAGATGACATTGGCGAGGATTCCTATAAGGATTTCAAAAAATATGATGTAGGAGATATTCTTGGTATCAAAGGATTTGTCTTTAAGACAAAGACCGGAGAGATCTCTATCCATGCGAAGGAAGTTACGTTATTATCTAAGAGTCTGCAGATCCTTCCGGAGAAATATCATGGACTGACTGACACAGATACTCGTTATCGTCAGCGTTATGTCGATTTGATCATGAATGAAGACGTTAAAGATACTTTTATCAAGCGTTCCAAGGTAATCAGCAGCATTCGCCGCTATTTGGATGGACAGGGCTTTATGGAGGTTGAGACCCCAATGCTTGTCTCCAATGCCGGTGGTGCAGCCGCAAGACCATTTGAGACACACTTTAATGCTTTGGACGAAGACTTAAAACTTCGTATTTCTTTGGAGTTGTACTTAAAGAGATTGATCGTGGGCGGTATGGAGCGTGTATACGAGATCGGCCGTGTATTCCGTAACGAGGGATTGGACACTAGACACAATCCGGAGTTCACGTTGATGGAGTTATATCAGGCATATACAGACTATCACGGCATGATGGATCTGACAGAGAACCTGTATCGTTACATTGCAAAGGAAGTAACCGGTTCGGAGGTGCTTACTTACGGCGAGCATACAATGGATCTGTCCAAACCGTTTGAGCGTATCACAATGGTAGACGCGGTTAAGAAGTACGCAAATGTTGACTTCAACGAAGTTGCAGATACAGCCGCTGCTAAGAAATTGGCAGATGAGCATCATATTGAATATGAGGATCGTCATGAAAAAGGTGACATTCTCAACCTCTTCTTCGAGGAATATGTAGAGGAGCATTTGATCCAGCCAACCTTTATCATGGATCATCCGATCGAGATTTCTCCTCTGACTAAGAAGAAACCGGACAATCCGGATTATGTAGAGCGTTTTGAGTTCTTTATGAACGGCTGGGAGATGGCAAATGCATACTCTGAGTTGAATGATCCGATTGATCAGAGAGAGCGTTTCGAGGCACAGGAGAAAGCGTTCGAAGCTGGTGATGATGAAGCAAATCACACCGATGAGGACTTCTTGAATGCTTTGAGCATTGGTATGCCTCCTACCGGCGGAATTGGATTTGGTATTGACCGCATGGTTATGATGATGACAAACTCACCGGCAATTAGAGATGTGTTGTTGTTCCCGACAATGAAGAGCCTCGACAAGTAAATTTCTATAAATAGGTGTTTAAACCGTGTAAAATGAATTAAGAAAACAAAAAACCTTTTCAAAATGAGAAATCATTTTGAAAAGGTTTTTTTATTTTGAAAAGGCTTTTTATTATGGAAGATCTTTACCAAGATCCACCGCCGCCTCCGCCGGAACCACCGCCGGAATGACCGCCGCCAGAACCTCCACTTCCCTTAGAGCTTGGCGTCGACGTCATTGCCGCTGCGGCAGACCGCATCGTCGTATTCATAAAATGATGGAACCGCACTGTATCAAACGTGTTGTAATGCCCATGAGATGAATACCATTGCGGTGGTTCGATCGCAATAGATTCAAATTTCTCCATCCATATATCCGACACGTCAAGCACATATGCATACGGCAATATATTGTAGAAATACTGCGGTTCACGCTCTACCATGGTCTCCAGGCGATCTTTTTCTGCTGTCTGCAAAAATGTCCGAAATCCTCGCAAACGTCCCAAAACCTCCGTGCCATACTCTGTACGCTTTGGCATATAATAATCAAAGAACATGATCACACCACATGCGATAATCGCCAACACAAAGGCGATCCGATAAATTGTCGGTGTATATAACACAACATTACGCAGTCCCAGACAATATCCGCTGATCATAGCGATCGACATCACGACGCTGAGGATCTTACTAAAGATCGTCTCTGAACTAAAGATCGTCCGAATAATAAATGCCAGCACAAAACCAAACATGATCGGTATTGTTAGTGAAAATGTCGCATTGTATGTATAATCATATATCGGCAGATACGTTGCTAAAAAGAAAATCCCCGCCATCATCGCATAACAGATCAAATGCTTATTAATGGAATTGGCATAAAACAACACTTGTCTATTTTGCTTTGTATTTACCATTTTCAAGATCTTATTCACCGTCTTGTAGAATTTATCCTTCAGCTGATCTTTATTGGTAACATCAAAGCCACGAAACAATCCTTTCATGAATGCCCGTTCTATCGCATTATTTCCATCATATTCTTTCAATTTGCGGATCGTAAAATCCTGATTTCCAAGCAGGCCCTTCTTCCCTTCAACAATTTCTATATAACCCTTTTGTGCCAGGTACACTAACAACGATATAACATCATTCGCATCCACCTTGCCCTTATAGGCAAAGGCTGCCTCTACACTATTGAATTCCTTTGGCGGATGGAACTGTATCGTTTCCACTACCACATTATCCCGTCCGACTTTCCACCAAAGCAGAAATGCTGCACCCGCTGCTGCCAAGGACAACAAAATACTGATCAGCGCCGGCCAGATCCTTTGTTTGACCTGATCATAATATCCATCCGGTAAGTCCATTCTGACTGTAACTGCCTCTCCCGGATTTAAGATAATGGAGGAATCTACATATCCTTCCATCACTTTGCCATTGATCGTATACTGCAGTCCCTCATTATTAGTCGAACCACTCTCACCATATGCCATACCGACTTTACTTTCGTCAATATCTTCCGGCATCATGATATGAAAGGTAACATTTTGGATCGTTGTATCCCAACTGGTTCCAATGATATTATAATAGAACTCATCTTCCCCTTTACGTACATCTTTCCCCATATTGTAATCGTAAGAAATGTGATACATATGCTCGCCAACAAGCGTCTTATTCTTATCTCCCAGCTGAATACGGCAATAAGAACCCTCTCGGCCTACGGTCCTTTTTTCACCATAGGTTTTGATATTCGTTACGCGCGCCTGAATACGGGAAGTTGATCCATCCTCGCGACTTACGTTATTGATAACCGGTATGTCTCGGTAAATACCATGTCTCGCCTGGTTAAAGTTCACCTGCAGCCTCTCCGTAACATGATACACATTATCCTTACCAACTTTAACTGTGACATCGTATCCTTGTATCTCGTAGGGATAATAAGAGTCTGCCAAAGCCGGTTTTGCCATCAGCAAAATCCCGGCAAGCAACATAAAGCCAAAAAGCTTTCCTTTTCTCCAAATGCTCTCCACCACTAAAATTTCACCTGCACATTCTGCCGCTCAACAGCATTCTCAACCTCAAACATCTTCTTTGTCTCAAAATGAAACAGACCGGCGATCAAACTTCCCGGAAACATCTGTACTTTCATATTGTACTGCTTCACCGCACCGTTATAATATTTTCTTGCATTTGCAATATCATCCTCTGTTTCATTCAGATTATGACTCAGATCCATAAAATTCTGATTTGCTTTCAGATCCGGATACTGCTCTGCCACTGCCATGATCTGTGGTATCATTTTAGAGATCTGTGCACCATTCTGAATCTTTTCCTCCGGTGTCATTGCGTCATAACTGCCGGTACGCAGCGATATCACCTTTTCCAATGTTTCTTTCTCATGCGAAGCATATCCTTTGACTGTTTCCACCAGATTTGGGATCAGATCATAACGTTTTTTCAGATACACATCCATCGTTGCAAATGCCTCATCTACAACAATTCTTCCTTTGATCAGCCCATTGTATGTACCAATCACCCAACAAACGATCAATAGTACAAAAACTATTCCAATAATCCATCCTATCATCTTTGTTCCTCCTATGCTTTTGCGGGATCAAACCCATTACGGCTGCCGGTTGCAACTGCACCATCCTCACGAGAAGTGCGAAATGGTGCTGCCGGAATGCCGTTTTGTCCAAACAACGTTACCGGTCGATAATTAGTCCAGCAATATCTTCCGTATACAGGTTCTTTCACCTCATCACAAGTCAATTCTATTTCTTCTCCCTTTAGAACTGCCTTCGCCTCATGATACACTTTATCTTTACCGGCAAGTTCAAAACCGGTTAAAGTTTCCTCTGTACAATGTAGTCCCTTCGCATGGGCAAATGATACAATCATCGCACTATTCTCAATGCGGTAAGACTGATACATCGGGCCAAACGCCTCTTCTTTCGTGCATAAACCATACACTTCATACATTGCCTGCAAAGCGAGACGCTCACCAACGCTGTCTTTCTCTGTCGGATGAATATTGCCAAACTCACCCTTATCCAGAATCACCGCAATCCCGGTATGCTTGAACGTGTCGAACACACGCATCTGTGCCTCTCGAATAAATGGCCAGTTCTGGTAATCCGGCTCCCCCTCTCCATTTTGGAACATCGGAAGCTGTACCAGCATAAACGGTAACGTATCATCTTTCCAATCGCCTCTCCACTGACGGATCAGCGCTGATAACAAGGAGTAATAGCGGTATGGACGATGATCGTCCTCCTCTCCCTGATAATACAAAAATCCACGTAACGTATACGGACAAACTCTTTGCAGCATCGACTCGTACAAACCACACGGTCTGGTCTCTGAACGTGGTCCCATTGGTCCCGGATATTGATTCTCACCGTACAGACGTAATGCCTCCTCCCAAGTCGGGTTCTCTGCTGTCTCGTAATATTTCCCTACATTTTTGTCAAACTCTGCCTGATATACAAGATATGCCTCACGCGCTTTGATATATTCCTCCGGATCCTGCTCAGCAATAATTGCATCATAATCATCAATATACTCTTTGATCTCCTGCGTTCCTTCCAACGCTTCACGGCTCACCCAGCAGGAAGCAGACGTTCCGCCCCAGTTACAGCCAATAATGCCGACGGTTACCCCTGTCTCTCGCGCGATCTTATCTGCAAAATAATATGCAACCGCTGACCATCGTCCTGCCTTATCCGGCGTACACAGATCCCATGCACTTTCCTTTTCTGCTTCTTCCAACTTATCCCCTACATACGGAACCTGTGGAGTATAATAATAGCGTACTCCATCATTATGTATATTTTGAACGATCTCCTTGCCGTTTTTGCTATTTTGCAACTCCAGCTCCATATTGGACTGACCGCCGGCAAGCCATACTTCGCCGATCATAACATCTTCATACACCACTTGTTCTGTCTGAGACTGCACCGTCAGTGTATATGGTCCACCTGCCTCAAATGGCGGTAATATAGCCTGGAACCTTCCCTGTTCCGGAACCACACTCACAGATTTGTCTGCCAAAGTAATCTTAAGCGACTCTGCATCACTGTCTCCCCATACGCTGATATTTTTCTGTCTCTGCAAAACCATGTGACTGCTAAAAACAGCTGATAATTGAATCATTCTTTTATCCTCTTTTCACTTATTTATTAGTGTGATGTTTTCTTGCCTACCGGTGCCTGAAACGGTTTCTCCTGCTCCGTTCCCAGATCCATCACATAGACAGATTTTCCATCATATGTCTCATAAAACAAATACTTACTTGTCAGATGCAGATAATTGTAATTGCCATCCGCGATCTTACGCACTTCTCCACCCTCTAAATCCTTTACATACAATCCATTGCTCGTTCCATTATCTACCTGATAATATACAGCACTCTCCTTTTCATCCACATTATATGTCGCCAAGCGGTCTGAAACGATCGTGACCGGATCAGAGCCATCCAAATTCACACGTACTAATGCATAATTTTGTGACATATCTATAAAATACAAATGCTCTCCTGCCCGAATCAATGAAGTACAATTACCATTGTAAATTGTCTGCTCATCTGAACCGTTAATATTCATGGTATGTATGTTATGATCCTTGTCATAACCTGTATAATACATAACGCCCTGCGAAATAGAATACGGCGATACTCCCTCATCCAACAATAATTCATCGCTGGAGCCGTCCATCTTAGCTGCATTTAACTGTAATCCCTTTTTTTCATCGTAATGCTGATAATACAGATAGTTTCCGTATAAGCACACAGACTGTGTCGGATCATCATACAGCTTACCCATATTTTTGCCATCGGTCGTTAAGCGGAACAATCCCGTTTTACTTAATGCCAACACATTACCGCCGGTAACACTCTTGCGGTCATTACGTCTCGTATAGAAAATATAATCACCTGCAACATTTAAATAACTAACCGTATCTCCATGTAATTTCGTGCTTTTCTGTAATTTATCATCTGTTACATAGAGAGAATCGTTATCATACGGATCAGCATAATAGATCCTGCCATCTGCCTCGCAAAACTTACCTCCGTTAAGCAGATTTCCTGCCGTATTTCCTGTCGTATTCGGATCATCATATAGCTGTACTTTCGTCTTCTGCCACATAAAAAATCCCACAACAACCAAAATTACCGCCCCAAGACCCCCTAAGATCCGATTCCGTACATGATGTTTGGAACTTGCCGCCATTCTTCACTCTCCCTTTCAAAACCACGATTACCCACCTCTATAAGAATACCATGCCGGAAATGACTAATCAAGTGCCATCAACAGCATAAAATCATCTTCTCTCACTGATCAAGTGCCATCAACAATTCGTGAATTGTCTTTGAGCAGATCGGATGTACCCGATATGGTGCGATCTGATCAAGCGGTTCCAACACAAATCTTCGATTACACATTTCCGGATGCGGAATGGTAAGATTCTCTTCTACAACGACCTCTTCATCATACAATAATATATCCACATCGATCGTTCTCGGTCCCCAATGAATGGTTCGAACACGATCTAATTTCTTCTCAATGACTCCAATCTGATCCAAAATCTGTTGAGGCGTATATAATGTCTGCATAACAACCGCGCCATTCAAAAAATCATCCTGCTCGACACCGCCTACCGGTTCCGTCACGATATAATCTGATACTTTTACCAATTGATTATGCTCATCTGCTGCCAAGATTTCCAAAGCCTGGTCAAGATTAGCATGCTTATCCCCCATATTGGAACCAATTCCTAAGCATACCGTATGCCATCCTCTTTGAATCTCTACAGAAACCGTCTTAAGCGGCAGTCGTATCGGTGCCCACGGCTTATCTATCCGAAGCGACAATGACTTCACCAATGGAAATGTTAATAAGATCTGCTCTGCCAAGTGTCCGGCAAGGTGCTCGATCAACTGAAACGTATTGCGTTTCGTCTCTGAATTGATCAGTTCCGCTACCTCTACGTAATTAACAGCATCTTCTATATCATCCGATTCGGCTGCCTTGCTTGTATCAACAGTAAGATCTACTGATACAACAAACTTTTGCCCCAGTTCATTTTCTTGTTTCAGTACTCCATGATTGGCAAATACTTCTAATTCCTTAATTTGAATGTGATCCATGATCCATCCTCCCCGCTTTTTGAAATGTTGCTCTAACTCCAATACCACGCACTTCCTGTACACTTCATTAATACACGACGCGGTAATTTATCATATACAAGACCTAGACGATATCCGATCAATCTGCATCCGCACTGTACGCAGAAATAAAAAGCATCCCATACATGTCCACCCTTTAACAGCGTTTTCACGGTCTTCGCTGCATATCCTGCACCCTCTTTTTCCGAAGACACCTTCGCAAACACCTCCGCATACTGCTTATGAGATACGCCAAGATCAAAGTTTCTGGCGAACTGCTGCCTGCACGTGTAATCATGAGAATGCACCACTTTTGCCTCTGCGCAATATGCAACACGATATCCTTCCTGCATCATCATATATGCTATGATCATATCTTCATTAAAAATCGTTGGCTGCACAAATCCGCCAACTTGCTCATAATACGCCTTACGATACAGGGCACATACATCAGAGCAAAAATATGTCTTTACACCGAGTTCTTTCTTGTCATCCTCACTCTTAATACGGCTCTGTGCAGGATAATTATAGATTCTCGTCATACGTTCCACTCGCCCTGAATTTGGACGGGCAAGCTGTCTCGCATAAGCAACAGCTACCGAAGCATCCTCCATGCAGGCAAGCAGATTCTCTATCAGATGCTCATCTGCCGGAACTGCGTCCTGCGTCATCATTAAGACAAACTCTGCAGTAGATTTGTCCATGCCTAACGCACGCGTGCCGCCATGGTCAAACTCAGACTGCATCACGGGTATGATCCGGATACGCTCATCCATAGACTGTACCATTATCTCTGATTCATCCCGGATCGTCTGCATAATAAAAATATGTTCCGGGACAACTGTTTGATGCATTAAACGCTTGATCAGATCACTAAATTCACTTCCCGGTTTATATACGGGTATCACAATATCGATCTTTGTCTGCTCCATCCGCTACTCACCATACCTTTCCATCAAATTGCTCCTGCCTTCTTTTATCTTCCTAAAAGTCTGGCAACTTCCACAACAGCTTCCTGTGCATCTTTAGAGTAACCTTCTGCACCAATCTCATCTGCAAAGCTGCGTGTGATAACGGCTCCTCCGATCATAACCTTCACCGGAAGATTCTGCTCACGAACCATATTCACTACTTTCTTCATTTCCATCATCGTCGTTGTCATAAGTGCAGAAAGCCCGATAATATCTGCTTTTTCACGAATAGCTGCCTGTATGATATCCTCCGCCGGGACATCTTTACCCAGATCCACCACACGATATCCATAGTTACGTAACATCAATGCAACCAGATTTTTACCAATATCATGAATGTCATGCTCCACTGTTGCAATGACGATCGTTCCAAGCGGCTCACTAGACCGATTGGCTGCAAGGATCGGCTCTACCACACCAATACCTGTCTCCATCGTCTCTGCGCTCGAAATAAGCTGGGGCAGAAAATATATCTGCTTATCAAAGAGCACTCCGACATGATTGATCGCCGGGATCAAACTCTCGTCAATCACTTTCTGTGCATCTATTCCACCTTGTAAAGCATCCTGCACCAAAGTTTCGATCTTATTTTTGCGGCCCTTTACAACCGCCTCAAAGATCTTATCCCCCTCATGTTCCGGTGGAATCAAGTCCTTTGATCCGGATCCACTCTTTTTCGTCGTTGTCTGTACAGAACCGACCTCACCGGACACAACGGAGATCTTATGCTCGGACACGCGATTGATATAACGCAGATCGGCATCAGGTTTATTCATCAACAGATCAGCCGCAAATACCGCATGCATTAACAAATCCTGAGACGGATTCGCAATCGCCATCGTCAGTCCCTGTCCGATTGCTAATGCCATAAACGAACTGTTCACAAAAAGTCTCTCCGGCAATCCAAAGGAAATATTAGAAAGTCCGCACGCCGTTGCCAGACCAAGCTCATGTTTGCAATATCGGATCGTCTCCAACGTTTCGATCGCAGCATTGCGGTTGGCGCCGATCGTTGCCACCAAGCCATCTACTACAATGTCCTCACCACATAACCCATGGCGTTTTGCCTCTTCATATATCGTATGGATAATCTCCTTTTTCTCATCAAGATTCTCCGGCAAACCTTTTTCTGAAAGTGGAAGCAAAATAAACATCGCACCATATTTCTTGGCGATTGGGATCAGCTTCTCAAACTTCTCCGGCTCCAGCGAGATCGAATTGATCAATGCACGGCCCGGATAGATACGAAGCGCTGCCTCAACCACATCTACATAACTCGAATCAATGGATAACGGCAGATTACTCACCATCGTAAGCTCATTCACCGCTTTAAGCATCATCTCTTTTTCATCAATGCCATTCATTCCCATATTGACATCCAGGATTGCCGCTCCGTCCTCTTCCTGTGCTTCTGCCATCTCCGTAACAAGGTCAAGCTGTCCGGCACGAAGCTGCTCCTGCAATGCTTTCTTACCTGTCGGGTTAATACGCTCTCCGATCACCATAAACGGTCCGTCCAAGTCGATCGGACGAGTCACACGTTCATTAGACAGGGCACGACGTATCACCTTACCCTGTCTGCTCAGATGGGACACCTCATCCATCCGGCCACTCTGCTGTATTTTCTGAGTGAGCAAACGGATATGCTCTGGCGTTGTACCACAGCAACCACCTAAAATATCGGCTCCGGCATCGATCAACGCCATCATTTCTTCCGCAAATTCTGGTGCTTCCATTTCGTAGACGGTCTTTCCATCTACAAGCTGCGGCAGTCCGGCATTCGGCTTCGCAACCAATGGAATGTCCGCATATGCACGCATTTTGCGTACTACATCACACATTTTATCCGGTCCTGTGGAACAGTTCACACCTAACGCATCCACTCCAAGTGTAGTAAGCACAAGAGCTGCCGTCTCCGGATCCGTTCCAAACAAAGTACGTCCATCCTCTGCAAAGGTAAGTGTCACCATGATCGGTAAGTCACAGCATTCTTTCGCTGCAATCACCGCTGCACGACACTCCTGCAGGCTCATCATCGTTTCAACAGCCAAAAAATCCACACCTGCGTCAACTAACGCCTCTGTCTGCTCCTTATAAATGTCTACCAGCTCTTCAAAAGACAAAGGTCCCATCGGTTGTACCTGCTTACCCGTCATAGTCAGATCGCCACATACATACAATGGCTTGTCTGCATCTACAAGTCCGCGTTCCTTCACCTCTGCCACCGCCTGTTTCGAAATTGCTACCAAGCCATGGTTCATCTCCACCAAATTATCTTGCAGACCATACTCTTCTAACTTAATTCGGTTTCCGGAAAAAGTGGGTGCATACACTGCATCAGACCCTGCCGCATAATACTCTATCTGTAATTCTTTCAGCACGTCAGGATTCTCTAATATCCACTCCTCAGGGCATACTCCCGCCGGAAGACCTCTCTCCTGCAAATTGGAACCGGTCGCACCGTCCAATATCATTTTCCCCTGTGCCAAACGTTCACGAAACTGCTCTTTTGTCATGTTGCTGTCAATCTCCATTCTGCTATATTGGTATATTTCCTGCTCCCGGCTCACGTGGCTTCATACCACCTAACACATAGCTCTCCATGTGTGCCGATAGACAAAATCTTCTCTTTCGATTGTACCACATGGCATCACATACGTAAAGAAGTATTCCTTTACAACCCGTGCTTTTTTTGCTTTTTTGTGCAAAATCCGATATACTATAAGAATCACTGCAAACGGAGGATATCATTATGATTTTACAATGCAGTCATATAGACAAAGCATTTAGCACAGATGTCATTCTTTCTGACATCTCTTTTCATATCAATGAACATGAAAAAGCAGCCATCGTCGGTGCAAATGGTTCCGGCAAATCAACACTGCTTAAGATCATTACAGGACATTTATCCGCAGACAACGGTGAAGTGATCCTGTCCGGCAGCACGACTGTCGGCTACTTGGCACAGAACCAGGAATACGCTTCCGAACACAGCATCTACGATGAAATGCGTGATGCCAAACCGGAGATCATACAGTTAGAGCAGCAGATGGAAAAACTGTCTGCACGCATGGATATTGAAACCGGCGAAACCCTGGAGCAAGTCATCAAACAGTATGACAATGCAAGACAACGCTACGAGCGTCTCGACGGATACGCCTACCAAAGCGAGTTGGTGGGTGTCTTGAAAGGTCTTGGCTTCACGGAAGAAGACTTTGAGAAACCGGTCATTTCCCTGTCCGGTGGTGAAAAGACACGTGTTGCTCTCGCCAAGATGCTGTTGCAGGCGCCGGATCTTATCATATTAGACGAGCCTACCAATCATCTGGATATCAATGCCATTGCATGGCTGGAATCCTACCTGACCAATTATCGCGGTGCAGTATTGATCGTAGCCCATGACCGTTATTTTTTGGATAAAATTGTCACAAAAGTTATCGAGCTGCGCCAGACGCACGCTCGTATGTATATGGGCAATTACAGCGAATATGCCGCCAAACGTCAGCAGATCATGGATAGTCTGATGAAACAATATCTCAACCAGCAGGCAGAGATCAAACATCAGGAAGAAGTTATTGCTAAGCTGAAATCCTTTAACCGCGAAAAATCGATCAAGCGCGCCGAGAGCCGCGAAAAGATGTTAGATAAAATAGAGCGCATTGAAAAACCTGTCGATGAAAACACGCAAATGCGCTTATTGTTTACACCAAAGATTCAAAGTGGTAACGACGTATTGACCGTAGAGGGGCTTTCCAAATCCTTTGATGGAACGCCTTTATTTACCGACCTCTCCTTTGAACTGAAACGCGGAGAACATGTAGCGATCATCGGAGACAACGGAGCAGGTAAGACAACAATCCTCAAAATAATAAATGAATTGATCCCTGCCGACAGTGGTAAGATCACGCTTGGAACAAACGTGGAGATTGGCTACTACGATCAGGAGCATCAAGTTCTGCACCCGGATAAAACATTGTTTGAAGAGATCAGTGATGCGTATCCTCATATGAACAATACGCAGATCCGTAACACACTGGCCGCCTTTCTATTTACGGAAGACGATGTATTCAAGCAGATCAAGAGTCTGAGCGGCGGAGAACGCGGTCGCGTATCCTTGGCAAAACTCATGTTGTCCGATGCTAATCTTCTCATTCTCGATGAGCCGACAAACCATTTAGATATGGATTCTAAGGAAATATTAGAAAATGCGATCCGACATTTTGAGGGAACTGTATTGTATGTTTCCCATGATCGTTACTTTATTAATACAACCGCAACCCGAATCTTAAATCTTACAGGCGGACATGTTTTGAACTATGTCGGAAACTACGACTATTATCTGGATAAAAAAGAAGATGTGGAGCGTGCTTACTATGCGGCCCAGCCAAACCACAACGCATCAGCGATAGCTTCCACCGATGCTGCCGGGCCATCTCCTTCCACTGAAATGTCCACAGCAGACGGTACTGCTCCTCAAGCGGAAAATAATACGCCTAACGCAGCCACGTCTTCCAATGCACTATCCTGGCAGGAACAAAAGGAAGAACAGGCACGACTGCGCAAAATACAAAAAGAATTAAATCGCGTTGAATCAGAGATTGAACGCTTAGAAGCAGAAAACACCGCATTAGATGAGGCAATTGCTGATCCTGCTAATGCAACCAATTCTGCAAAACTGCAGGAGCTCTCCATCCAACGTGGTGAAAACGATGCAAAATTAGAAGAACTCCTAGAACATTGGGAAGAACTTTCGGAATAACTGTGTGCTATTCTGCAGTCATGCGCTCCATCCGCCGGCGTGCCTGATCATAGACTTCCTGCGGCGAAACGCCAAGAAAGAACTGTCCATCTTCATACATAATACGCCCTGCGATCATCGTCAATTTTACGTTTTGTTTACTGCCACTATATACGATGTTCTTCGCAACATTATTCATAGGCTGCATATTCGGCTGTGTCATATCTAAGATGATCATATCCGCCTGCCTGCCTTCTGCAAGCACGTCACAGTCCTGCAGCCCCATGGCTCCTGCGCCTCCTACCGTTGCCATCTCTAACACATCCAATGCATCCAATGCTGATGCGTCCCCTAATACTACTTTTTGCAACGCTGTCGTCAAAAACATCTCTCGAAACATATCCAAACAATTATTACTTGCCGGTCCATCCGTACCAATTGCAAGACCAATCCCCATATCTTTCATCCTCTGGATCGGTGCAATGCCGCTCGCAAGCTTTAGATTCGATGCCGGATTCGTGACAACCCACACCTGCTTGTCTTTGCAGATCTGCAAGTCTTCATCCGTCATATGCACACAATGAAAACCGCCACCACCATACTCAAACATTCCCAGCTTATCAAGAAACTTTGTAGGCGTCATGCCATAGCGTTCCACACATTCTGCCACTTCCTTTGCCGTTTCCGAATTGTGTGTATAGACCGGTGCATGATATTTCTGCCCTAAAGCCGCCATCCTTTCCAAAATTTCACGGCTAGTCGTGTATTCCGCATGAAATCCAAACCGATAAGATACCAATGGATCACACGCATTGTATTTGAGAAACTGCTGCTCCATTTCCTCAACCGTACCAACAAAGTTATTGATGCTGCCACACAAAACCGTTCGAAATCCGGTATCCATGGAAGCTTTCACAATAGCATCATTCTTCTGATACATATCAAAACATGCCGTAATGCCACTCGTCAGGTACTCCATATAAGCTAAAATTGTAAACCAATAAACATCTTCTTCCGTCAGCTTATCCTCCATCGGGAACACACGATCATACAGCCACTCCTGTAATGGCAGATCATCTGCATAAGAGCGCAAAAATGTCATTGCAGAATGTGTGTGTGCATCCTTAAATCCCGGCATTACAACATTTCCACCTGCATTGATCTGACGATCCCACTGTAAAGATGGTGCGCCATCTTCCGTTCCCAGATATACGATCTTATCATCCTGTATATGAACTTCCCCACAAAACATTCTTTGCCCCGGCTGCATCGTTAATATATTCGCATTATATATTCGGATTCTCATAATTTTGTCCTCATTCCTGCTATACAGTATGAATGGCAGTAATACATTCTGTCACAAGCTTCTTAAACAACGGTGCCACTCTGTCTGCCGTTTCCTGCACTTCCTGATGTGTCAATGGATTTGCTGTAATGCCACACGCCATATTGGAAATACAAGAAATGCCACAAATTTTCATTCCCATATGATTGGCCGCAACTGCCTCACATGCCGTACTCATCCCCACCGCATCTGCTCCAAGTGTCCTGCACATACGAACTTCTGCCGGAGATTCGTAATTTGGTCCCGTTAATTGTATATATACCCCTTCTTGCAACGGAATATCCTTTAACGCTGCCGTTTTCCGCAATATCTGCTGTAGATCCGCATCATAAATCTGACTCATATCCGGAAAACGAACACCCAACTCTTCCGCATTCGGTCCGATCAACGGCGATGGCACGAACGAAGAAATCTGATCCTTGATCATCATAAAGTCTCCTGCCTTAAAACAAGTATTGATACCACCGGATGCATTTGTCAAAAACAATACCTGCGCTCCCATCAGTTTCATAAGACGTATTGGCAGTACAACATCACTGATCGGATAACCTTCATAGTAATGTACGCGCCCCTTCATACATACGACCGGCACTTCATTCACATATCCCAAGATATACTTCCCCTGATGCCCTGCTACCGTCGATACCGGAAAACCTTCCATTTCATGGTAATCGATCTCCGCAACAACTTGAATATCATCTGCATAATCCCCCAAACCGGATCCAAGCACCAATGCGATCTCCGGAACAAAATCAATCTCCCGTGCCTTGCAAATCTTCTGATACTGCTCATAACATTTGTTTAACTTTGCATACACCTCATTCATAAACAGCCTCCGTTCTTATAACAAAGGGAACGCTGCTGTGCGTTCCCCGTATCTTTCTCTGTACTCTTTGTTACTCATTCTGTTTTAAATGTGTACGAACAATCTTTCCAACACGCATTGCATCTGCATATGCTAACAAACGATCCATCTGATTGGAATTACGCTGCAAGAAATTCGAAATGATCAAATGCAGCATGTCCTCCCCAATATCTGCACGAAATCGAATACAATCACAAACACTGCGTTCAATGTCATACACACGAATCTTGCCATACGGTGTCTCATCCACCTGCATATCCTGCTGAAATGCCAAATCAGAATAATAATGTCTGCACACCGGAAAATTAAGCTGCATACGAGAGCGATCCGTCTTCAATGTGGCAACCGACAATCTCTCCGGCTCCACATCGATCAAGCCATGATAATAACATGCGCTATCTGCACAGATCACCGCTCTTGAATTAACTCTGCAAGCCTCGATCATCTTATAATTCTCCGGCTTGCCATTCTCCTCGTCTACAAGCCAATAATGACCATGTGACACACGTTCAATAATCCCCATATTCACCAATTCCTTGATCTGCACCGTCGTGATCTTCGCGTCCTTCAACTCCGATGCATCCCGATAGCCATTGCCACTTTCAAACAAGTCCATCACTTTCTTATACGTATTTAACAACATATCTTCTCCTCCTCTTCCAACCGATAGTCTCCTACCCGTTTCCTGCTCTGTCATAATGCTAACGTGCAAAAAGATTTTGCTTAATAATATTTATTATATCACGTGTTACGAAAATTGCAATATCCTATTATAGAAAAGCAACAGAAAAAAAGGGCAAAACTAATGTTTTGCCCTACACTGCCTCTATTCTTCCCTACACCGCTTTTCCGGTATACAACTGATAATATTTGCCCTTTCGCTCCAGCAACTCGTCATGCGTACCGCGCTCAATGATACGACCCTGCTCTAGCACCATAATGCAGTCACTATTGCGTACCGTCGACAAACGATGAGCGATCACAAATGTTGTACGTCCTTTCATCAGGCGGTCCATACCTTCCTGTACCAATTTCTCAGTACGTGTATCGATCGAACTCGTTGCCTCGTCCAAAATAAGTGCCGGTGGATTGGCAACGGCTGCCCTCGCAATGGCTAACAACTGTCTCTGACCCTGGCTCAAATTCGCACCATCACCGGTGATCATCGTCCGGTAACCATCCGGCAGACGTTTAATAAAGCTGTGTGCATTTGCCAATTTAGCTGCTGCGATCACCTCGTCATCTGTAGCATCCAACTTACCATAGCGAATATTATCCATTACTGTTCCGGTGAACAAATGCGTATCCTGTAACACAATGCCAAGCGAACGGCGCAGATCCTTTTTGTGGATCTTATTAATGTTGATACCATCAAAACGGATCTTACCATCCTGAATATCATAAAAACGATTGATCAAGTTGGTGATCGTCGTTTTACCTGCACCGGTTGCACCAACAAAAGCTATCTTCTGTCCCGGTTTTGCATAGATCTTGATATTATGCAAAATGATCTTCTCATCATTATATCCAAAATCAACATCATCAAATACAACATCACCTTCCAACTTGCGATAAGTTGTTGTTCCATCATCCTGATGATAATGTTTCCAAGCCCACAATCCGGTCTGTTTCTCGCTCTCCTTGATCTGACCATCCTGCTCGGTCACATTCACGAGCTGCACATAACCTTCGTCCACCTCCGGCTCTTGGTCAAGCAGCTTAAAGATACGATCTGCACCCGCCAATGCCATAACGATCGCATTGATCTGCTGACTGATCTGATTGATCGGCTGACTGAAAGATTTATTAAACGTTAGGAAACTGACCAATTTACCAAGCGTAAATCCTGCGAAGCCCTGCAATGCAAGGACACCGCCTGCCATCGCGCAGAATACATAGCTGATATTACCAAGCTGCGCATTGATCGGCATCAGGATATTGGCAAACGTATTTGCATTATTGGCGCTCTCAAACAACTCCTCATTCATTTTATTGAACTCTTCTAACGATGCCTGCTCATGACAGAATACTTTAACTACTTTCTGTCCATTCATCATTTCTTCGATCTGCCCATTCACTTTAGCCAGATCACGCTGCTGTGAAAGAAAATAACTACCGCTCAGTCCGGCGATCTTCTTCGTCACTACCAGAGTAATGCCAATCATGATCATTGTCAATATCGTTAATGGAATACTTAAGACAACCATGCACACAAATACACTCACAATCGTTATACCACAGTTGATCGCCTGCGGTATACTTTGGCTGATCATCTGACGCAGTGTATCAATATCATTTGTATACGTTGACATGATATCACCATGTGCATTCGTATCAAAATATTTTATTGGCAGTGTTTCCATCTTCTCAAACATCTCTACGCGAAGATTTCGAAGCGTTCCCTGTGTCACATTAACCATAATACGGTTATACGCATAGGTCGTAATAACACCAATTCCATAAAAACCGGCTACCTGCAGGATCTTCGCCGCTAACGGTCCAAAATTCGGATGCGCTGTCTTCGTCAATGGTACAATATAATCATCGATCAACGACTGCGTAAACATGGTTCCCTGCACATTGGCAAGTACGCTGATAATAATACAGACAAGCACAAAAAAACAATGAGGTCCATAACTCTTAAAAATATAACAAAACAGCCGCTTAAGCTTTCCCATCGGATCTTCAATCTTTGGCTTCGGTTTTCCTATAGCATTTGGTCTTGGCATCGTCTATCACTCCTTTCCCGGTTCATCAAAATCTGCATTACCCGCTGCCTGTGACTCATAAATCTCCTGATAGATCTGATTTCGCGCTAACAATTCCTCATGTGTACCAAAGTCATTGACACGTCCATCCTCCATCACAATAATGCGGTCACAATTTTGTATACTGGATATACGCTGTGCAATAATAAGCTTCGTCGTTCCCGGAATTTCCTCGGCAAAAGCCCGGCGAATCGATGCATCCGTCGCTGTGTCAACTGCACTGGTAGAATCATCCAAGATCAATACCTTTGGCTTTTTGAGCAAAGCTCTGGCAATACATAAACGCTGTTTCTGACCACCGGAAACATTCGTACCGCCCTGCTCGATATATGTATGATAGCCTTTCGGCATCTTCTGAATAAACTCATCCGCACAGGCGAGCTCACAAGCATGTTTACACTCTTCTTCCGTTGCCTCCGGATCACCCCAGCGCAAATTATCTAAAATCGTTCCACTAAAGAGTACATTATTCTGCAATACTACTGCCACTTGATTACGAAGTGCCTCAACGCCATAGTTACGAACATCTACACCGCCTACACGTACGCTTCCCTCTGTCACATCGTACAAACGGCTGACCAGATTCACTAAGCTGGACTTAGCACTACCGGTACCACCAAGAATACCAATCGTCTCTCCGGAAGCAATCTGTAGATTAATATCCTTAAGGACCGGCTCTCCGGATTGTTTCTTATAACTAAAGTCAACATGATCAAATTCAATGCTGCCATCCGAAACGGTAAGCACCGGATTCTCCGGATCCGTAATGTCCGGTCTGTCATTGATCACTTCCGCAACACGCTCTCCACTGGCAATACTCATCGTGATCATAACAAATACCATAGAAAGCATCATGAGGCTCATCAAAATATTCATGCAGTAACCAAGCAGTGCTGACAGATCACCCACCTGCATAGTGCCTCCGACGATCATTTTAGCTCCGATCCAACTGATCAGCAAAATGCAGCCATATACCGTAAGCATCATAACCGGAGCGTTGAGTACGATCAAGCTCTCTGCTTTGACAAACATTTTATATACATTCTCACTCGCCTTGCGGAACTTACTCTGCTCGTATTCCTCACGAGAATATGCCTTTACAACACGAATCGCCGACACATTCTCCTGTACACTCTCATTCAGATCATCATATTTCCGGAAAACCGCGTCGAAATATCCCATCGTCTTACGTACCAGCACAAACAAGAAAATGCCTAAGACAATAACTGCGATCAGATAAATACAGGCAACTTTGGCATTTACATAAAAAGCCATTGCCATCGCACAGATCAAAGACATCGGAGAACGCATGCACATTCTAAGAATCATCTGATACGCATTCTGTAAATTCGTCACATCCGTCGTTAAGCGGGTCACCAGACCTGATGTACTATACTTATCAATATTTGAGAAACTGAACGTCTGAATATTCTCATACATTGCCTTACGCAGATTTTTCGCAAATCCGGTTGATGCTCTGGCTCCATACTTGCCGCCCATCGCTCCGGACCAAAGTCCGCCTACAGCAAGCACGAGCATCGCCGCACCAACGATATAAATATGTTTCAGATCACCTTTCATCACACCATCATTAATGATCGATGCCATCAATAATGGAATCAATGTCTCGAAGATAACTTCTAAGATCATAAACACCGGTGTCAGAATCGAATCCCGCTTGTATTCTTTCACCTGCGATAATAATGTTTTTACCATAGAAACCTCCATTACTAATAAAGATTAGCATGTCATAGGACGAATGTTCCCTGACAGCTAATCTATAATAAAAAAAGAAAAATGCTGACTTTTGTCACGCAACACAACAGCAATTTCCTATTAAAAATAAAGAAAATGCATTCAAATGGAATGCATCATGATTTGCGCTTAAGTAATAATATACCAAAGGAATCTGTAAAAATCAAATGAACTTTCTGTGAACAGTAACAAGAAAAGTCCCTATCAAGCTTTCGCCTGATAAGGACTTTCCCCGCAAGAATATATATGCATCAACTTTAGTCAAGGTTGAACATGTATACATTTTCTTCGTTCTTCTTCTCTTTCTCGATACCAATGATCTCCAAGATGGTCTTACCCACTTTACGATCATTCTGAATGTTAAATTCCAGCTTATTGAACAACATTGTGTTCGCCTTATTCGCATTCTCCTTATCGTAGGTTACGAAGTACTGTCTGCCGTCCACAAGTGTATCATTAAACTGACCCGGACTACCCTGTGGTGCAGTGATCCTCTCATACTCACCATCACCAAGACTTCGATATATCTTTGTTACCGGAAGGCTGATCGCCTCATTCTTATCATTATCTACACCTGTAAATTGCACATGCAATTGCTTGATCGTGACGCCCTTGGTATTACCTTCATGCGGTGTAAAGAATATGATATGCGTGTCACTGTCACCAAACACATCTTTTTTCCTTACCTTATCTACCTTCGGCTTCTTTGGATCATTGTTGCCACTATCATAATCGCCATCATAATCCGCCGCATACAGCTTCACGGACAGCAATTTCACTTCCGGTCGATTATAGTTGTATGGACACAGCTTAAAGACATCAATATCATCCTGAGACCTTACACCAAGCATCTCTTTCATATCCTTTACTGTCATCTGTAAGATCTGAATCTCTGTTGCGTTCTCAGAATCACCAACACATGCAGTCCAATGAGTATCACACTTCGTCCACTCATTCTTGCTATATCCACCATAAACATCCCATACCGGTGTTGTTGGGTCTAATTCCATCGTACACGTATAAGTAAACTGTACAATGGCATTATTATCCAAATCTTTCAGCCAACTGTTTTGATCATGCACGTTAGAGGAGAACGTATTACCGGATCCACCCGTTGTATTCTCCCACACAGTTACCGGTGCCGGCGTTGTCGTAGGCTTTGGCTCCTCTGTCGGCTCTGCGGAAGGTTCTGCGGAAGCTGCCGGTTTTGCAGAATGAACAACATTGTTCTTCTCCTGTTTCAAATACTCTTTGAACATGAGCGTCTTAACTTCTTTCTCACCAGCCGTTACTTCAAAAGAGTAATTTCTCTCTGCAACTTCTACCTTGTCTTCAACTAACTTCTCTGCATCTCCATTGATCTTAGTAACTTTATCCACCGTTACATACGGTGTACCATAGGAGAACTCATATGCCCCGATCAAGGTATTGATAAACAACTGCATCTCCTGATCTTTGGTCGTATTCTCCAGATCAATTGCATCGTAAAATACATTCGCAACATTATACAAGTAATAGTTATTCGCTGCATCGTTTGGTGACATTGCATAGTACGTATTCAACTTACCTGCTGCTGCACCTCTGCCCTGATTATCACCAAGACAATACCATACATCAGCATCCGGTATCTCAAGATTCAACTGATAATCCTGCGCTCTGGCACCGGTCAGGGACAAGCTCTCACCGATCGTATACGGATAATTACATACCGTACCATTGTTTGCTCTAGAGCCCTTCGTGGTCTTCTGCTGATGATCGTCGGCGTATGTCAATTTCTGACCCTTTACATCCGTCCACTTACCATTCTTGTATGCCAGATAACTGTTCGCTGTCGTACCTTTCAACGTTGCCTGATCATACGTGTATTCTAACTCCGTATAATCTTTGGACGTAAGCTTCTCGCCATCTGCACCTGTAGCAGTATCATTATAGCCTGAAGTCGTCTCATCTTTGGACGTATATCGGCTAAGTCCGCTGGTATCCTTAAGCATCTTGCGGTTCTCACCGTTCGATGTTCCGGCATTGATCAAGTTATCTGTATAGATCACACTCTTGTCATTCTTAGATACCCAGGCTGCAAATGCCACGGCTCCATCCTTGTTGCTTGCTTTCTGCAGATCAGCGCCACAACTAAACAAGAAGATATGATAATCCATATAATCCATCGGATAATAGAAATTATCTCCCGACTGCGAGAATAATGTTCTCGTTGTCTTATCCCCCTTATAGTCGCTTGCATTAACCTCTGCAAAATGCTTGAGATATTCGGATAACGTAATGGTTGTTACGTTGATCTTGTAATCATCCAGTTTTGCATACTTCTTAAAAAGCTCTGCATTGCTGCTTTCCAGATTGACAGCGGTATCTTTCTTATCATCGGAAACGATCTGTAATACCTTAACCTCAGGTATTACTGCCTCCCCATCTTCCTCATCACCTTTGTATAAGGAAATTCCGGATACCTGATAGTAAATGTTTTCATTTGCGGTATTATATACCGTAAATCTCCAAGCGATCGGACCATTTGTCTGCTCTTCCGGAATGGTAAAGGCAACGTTATACTCAGCCGGTTCTTCATTACCTTCATCATCCATTGTACCGGACGAGAATGTCTGTCCGGCAGATACGGTGCTGTTCCAACTGTCCATAACATCTGCGCCGGTCTCATTATCCGAAATAACACCATCGCCATTCTTATCTACCAGCAATCGCACTGCATATTCCTGTTTCTTGGAAGCATAACCGATCTTAAACGTGAATTTCAGTTTATACTTGCCATCGCTGTCCTTTTCGATCGCTGTCTTATTTACGGTACTCTCTGCACCGGCGCTCTCATCCTTTACCTCTGTGGTATCGGAAGGGTTATTATAAATTGGCGGTGTGTCCGTAATCTTCACCTTTGCACTCTTTGGTGCAAAGCTGATCAAATTGCTTGATGTGATCGCGGAAGTGGAGAATACGTTCTTACTGTCTCCAACTGCCTGCAAAAACTTGCGTGTGTTAGATTTCTTGCTTACAATTTTTGCATACGCACTGTTATTAGAGAAATCCCCCATATGCAATACATCCGGCAATAACATTGCCTTACCGGACTTCACATATTTCTGTAGTGCCTTGGATGAAATGCTAGTCAAGTCATTACCGGACAAGCGATATTTATCGCCATTCTCACCCTTAACCAGATCACCTGTATGCAGGAATATCTCCCCATTATTGGAGCTATCATTATACGCAGGTGCATCATAACTATAATTATACTCGTTATAACCGCCCCACTGATTTTTATCACCGGTATACTTGATCGATGATGCTGTAGAATTCAGCTTACCGGTCGAATCGCCGAAGTAGATCAAGTCATACTTCGAAAGGTCTTCCTTACTGCCGTTTAACTCAGCGGTCGTCATATGCGTAATGTTAAACGAATCATCGTCAAACGAATATTGATCACTCTCCGGGAACAGTAAGTACAAGTAATCCAACGTCATCTTCGAGAAATCACTACATGGCTCTATATCTAAGATTTCAATAGCACCATCTTTACCGTTATTTCCCGAATCAGACTTATCATAGTTCAACAGATAATGAATGATATCCAATGAAGTAACCTGATCTTTATGCTCCTTCTTCTTGTTATAATAATCAAATACCTGTCCCATATACGGATTGTTTGTATCACTGTTAATCGTATTGGCAAGAGAGTTAAGCATCATGTTGGAGTTGTAGAACATCGTATTGTTCAAAACACCAAGGTTGCCCTCAAAGTTCATTGGAGCGGTGCCACCCTGCCCCATATTCAAGCCATACTTCTTAATGTAAGCCGGCCACAAATCCTGTATTGGCAGGAATGTATGTGGATGCCAGTAACTTCTCGCATCTCCTGTAAATGGTGTAACCTCACCGGTTGTCTTATCAACTACAGAGGTACCCGTCGCAACACGATTACGAAGGAACATATTATAAAAGTTCTTCTGGTCCATTAACAGATCCATAACACAGAACTTATATATATTATTGTTGTATCCCGTAGCCGTATATCCTGAATTTTTCTTCGGCTTCATTGTCTCCCAGTCAAGACGAGACATGTTAACTGATTTTGCGTCATATCCATCCGCAGCGCTCACCTGATAAAATGTTGTCGGCATAATAACCGGTGCATAATTCAATTTCAGATTACTATCTGTAGAACACTTTTGCGTTCCTTTGTACTGTTCCAATTTGTTCGCCTTATAGAACATTTTCAAAGCAATTTCAAAGGTAATATCATTCTGCTTATCTTTGTACTCGCCATGTCCGTACTTACCAAATGTAGCTCCCTCTGCATTTTTAGATTTCGACGTATCATAATGCAATATACCCTTACTGCCGTCCGGATCCTGCTGCAACGCAGCTTGATAATGTCTGATAGCAGCACCATCCTCATCGCTCTTATGCATATAGATCATATCTGCATAATCCAACCATTCCGGATGCTCATTTAACTCCCATGGTTCAATCGTCTTAAAGACGATATTATAATTCTCCACCTCATAACGGGAACGTAATCTCAAACTGTAACGAAGAAAATCGTCATAGAAATACATCTTCGTTGTTCCAATATCAATACCATTTTCCCACTGTGTCTGATACTGATAAACCTGACCGGTACGTGACGTATACTCACGATCACCAACTTTGTATTTGGAATTCATCACTGCTGCTGTCGTACCACTGGCAAACTTCACATTTTCGGTCGCTTTATGATTTTTATATCCTGCATCCTGTGAATCTGACATAGAAACCCAAATATACTGTGCTTTCTCATCCACATGAGCCTGACGGAATACCGGATGTTCCCCTCCATTGGCAGCCGTCTTAGCCTCGTCAATAACAAAGGTAGGCTTCAGATTACCTTTCAGATGCTGTCCCGGATTTACTTTCTCATAGTAACCATAAACTGTTTTTTCATCTGACGTCAGCTTCCAAGGGACTCTTACCTGAGAGCCATTGTATTCAGCCGCTCCGTCTTTACCCGGATAATTCTCCTCCGGGAATGCATAGTCGCAAATGATTCCATATCCTTTATTCACATAAAGGCTACCACCAATGTTATTGTGCTGAGATACTTTCTCAATATCGACAGCCTGACAGCCGGTTACGCAATAACTAATATTACCAACACCCTGCCAAGGCACGATTTCAAGATAAACAAAAGGATTCTCTGCAGAACCAAGTTCCCCGGCTCCTATACCCATGGTACGCTTTGCACCGCTCTTCTTCCCTTTGATCTCACTAATGTCGTTGATCACACCACGCATCTGACCAATTTGGGTATCTTCTGCATGCGAATTGTACATATGTACGCCAACATATGCACCCATGGCAACAACCACGCATACTGCTGCTGCTATAGCTGTTTTCTTATTACGCAACAAATTGACCAGACTTGTCTTTGGTCTCCTCTTGCTCATAGTAAGCCCTCCATTCTACCTATCTGCCTTTATACTACATATCCTCCATCTGTCCATTGTCTTTCCATGCGAAAAAACAATATCATAAGTCTCTGCTACGCTGTCATATTATGATCACGGATAAGTGATCCATCCATTACGAATTGTAATTCCTTCATTCAACTCGTACTTGCTCTTACCATTTTTCATCTTTATCGTAAGCTGCACATCATTCTTCTTAATAGTCGCCTTAAAGTCCTGCATATATCTGCTAAAAAGGAAATCATCCATAGCAACGCAGGTTGTTGTAAGTGACGCAGCATCCACCGCTGTAGGATCTAGATCCTTGCGTAAATACAGCTTATCATCAACCAAATATACTATCGTCACCTTTGCCGTCTTCGTCGGTGCCGGTGCTGCTGTTGCCACCGGTGCTGCAGTTGCTCCTGCAGATGGTGTCGGTGCCGGGACCTTATCCACATCATATAAGATCAACGCCTTATGTATGCTGTCATATTTGGCATAATTGGATGAATACGTGATATCACGTATCTGATTGAGTAACATCTGCGATTCCATCTGCAGATTCAACTCACTTTTGGAATGTCCGTAACTTTTTGTTCCTGCCGTCAAAAAAAACATGATTGCAAGCATTACAATAGAAAACATTCCCATTGATATTACAAGTTCTACTAATGTAAAACCATTTTCATCTTTGCGTCGCATCATTCATCCCCCTTCCTATCCCTGCATATGTTTGCCGGTATCTTTTACAAGCTTTACTCCATAGGAAGTAGTACCGCGTCCCTTAAATGAAATTTCTTTATAAAAAGTGCTTCCTGCAGCATCATCTACCTTTTTACAGCATTTGAATGCTCCGCTCGCCTTATCAAAAGAAATCTTAATTACCAAATCCGATGTATCTTTACTATTCACAGAATCGCTGCCTGATGTCGCTGTAAAATCCACACCGGAACCGGCAATATCTGTTACAACTCCATCCGCCTTATGAGCGATCACATCACTCTGAGAGTTAAGACCTGTGTCTGTACCATCATTGTACATCAATGTCTGTACCCCATCGCTGTCCTTAAATAAATACAAATAGGTTGTTCCCTTCTTGGTCATATTTTCTACCTGCGTGGTATCCAACCTTCCCAAAAATCTGGATGTCGATTTTGATGCATTTCCAGACTTGATGATCGAATATGCACCTCCGATAATCCCCGCCAGAATCGCCATAATTGCAATCGTGATGATCATTTCCACCATCGTGAAACCTCTCTCATCTCTGCTACCTCTTTGCATCTCCATCACCTCCTATTTTAATTCTTCTTCCAGTTCTCATAGCAAATACCGTTATCTCCGCTGCTATCATCTTTGGCAATAGATGATGCGATTGTCTTGCGGAAATACTTACTAAACATATTGTAAATAATTGTGTCGTTATCAAAAATCTTTTCGAGACGATCGGAATCCGCTATAACCTTAGTAGCACCACTAAATTCGATGTCTCCGCCAGCAATGATCAGTCCCTTGAAGTTTTTCTCTAACTTAACATTACCGGTTGCAACAATGATTCCACCTTCCTCAGATCCGTTCCAAGTATAATCCCCCTTCTTCACAACGATAATACTATTCGCCGGAAGCTTCGGATTCGACGAACTCTTGCTCTCATAATCAGCAATCTTACCCTCGTCGAGAAGCACTGCAAATAAATTCGTCTTATCCGATGAAGTATTTGTGATACCCTTCTTCGTATATACATCGCTGTAATTATCTGACAAACGATACTGGGTAGACTTTAAGGATAAATCGTAATCGGATGTCAGCGACATCTGCAATGACATATATTCTTTACTTTTCTCTGCTGCATAGCTGCGAACTACTGCACCCTCATTGCCTGGCGACTCATCACCAATCTCGATCTTCTCCTGACCGGATGCACCATCACGATACAATATATTACCGGTCGCACAGAATACTCCGGCACCACCGCTAAACTTGATTCCTGTCGATGACATATACTTTGCATTGACATCCTTAAGGATCGCATAATCCGGACTGCACTTTGCATATGTCTGATAGAAGGAAGTCAGTTTGTCTTCTTTCACATTCAAATAGAAATAAGTCAAGGCGTCTGCTTTCACATCCGTATCATGACGATAGTAATACACAAGCGGCATAGCCGAATCTATATAATCTCTCACATCAAATTTATTGCCACCAACGAACTCATTGTATCCCTCTACATCAAATTCATATTCATCTGTAGATCCCTCTATCGGTGTAAATACAATGCCATTTGGAAATGTCGGGCCGGAAGATCCAACCTTTTTCCAATAGTCGCTCGGTACATAATAGGCAACCTGACTACTCTTTACAGTCAATGCCTCTCCTGTACGTATATCCTTGCTTCCTGCATAAGATGGACCTGCACCGTCAAGACTCTCATTTTTATTTCCCTTCTTAGAAATAAATGTCTTACCGGATAAGATCAGCTTTGATAAACTTTGTATATCTAATGTAACATTTTTTCCATTGATCACCATCGCAGAACTAAACTGTGCATTATCGGATGTTTTACCAATATTCGCTGCACTATAATCCTTGTTGTAGTTGTAACCACAATAAGAATTCTTAAAAGTGACATTGTCATTATTTCCCCAAATCTCCAAATCATCCGAAACATTTGTTTCTGCATTGATCTTTAATACATTACCGGCTGTTCCTGTGGAAGAGGCCTTGGTCTGAATATTTTCAACCCAGACATGTGCATCCAAGCCGTTCAAACCGTTAATTCTCATATAAGATCTGCCTCGAACCAAAATATCTCCGCGAGATATAATGTTCTCAGCATTTATGTTCAATGTTGCCCCATTATCTACGACAAATCCTGCCTCCGGATCCGCTTCTACATTTGGTTCCGGACTGGCTCCCGGAAGATCTCTGCGAACCGTTCCGGAATAAACGTCACCATCAATCGTTGCCGCACTGGAGCCACCATTGATCTTTACTTTGTTATCTGCGATCAACGCATAATTCAAATACTCAGAATGTGTACCGGCCTTCATCTCCGGCAGGTTCACACGAATATCTGTCGTGATCGTTGTCTGATAGTCGCCCTCTGTCTTTATAACCGTCAAATCCTTCAGTAATAAGCTATTGTCGCCACTGTCATACTCCATATCACCTTTACCATTAACATGACTCTTATATCCATCTACAAAATTACCGCCACTGTATTTGGACTGTGCCTCTGTCAAGAAGCCTCTGATGACGGAATCATGATATTTCATATTCGTCACGCCTGTGGTAATATCACAGTCTCCTTCGGACAAAGCGCTAATTACTGCATTAAAATATTTTGAAGAATACTTTCCGGTCAATGAATCTGTTGAACCGGAACGCACAGCACCATACGCTGCATATACGCTTTCATATGCATCTCTGGCTGCCGTATCTGATACATTCTCCACACCCGCTTTGATCGCATCTACGATGGAGTCTGCATTATAAAAATTGGTCTGAGATTTCTTCTGTGCCTGTTTCAGCTTAATATTGGTTACTGTCATTGAAATAACCGCTACTGCCAACAGGGAAATGAACGTCGCTGCTATGATGGTCATAACTAACGATGATCCTCTCTCATCCTTTCTGAACTTATTCATACGCTCTCCATCCTTTCCCTTCTATTTACTGAACCTTATTGCCATCTACTGAGGCCAATTTATCTGACTCATCAAATGGATAAGACCCTCCCTTATCCTTGTAAACCGATACTGTAATGTCGACCAGTCGGTTACTATCCTCTGTCGTGATCAACGTATAATTACCCGAACCATCTTTTTGCATCACCGTAGACACATTACCACTTGAGGCAATTTCATCATGACCACTTGCACATAAGTTTGTGTAAGCTTTTGTGACTGTACCTGTCAGATTCGTATCTGTTGATACTTTCATCGAATATGTCATATCACGGACGATAATGTCCGGATCGCTGTGATCTCCCGGCGTCGCCAATGAATTTGCTACACTATTCTCTGCCACAAGGTACAGTTTCATATTAGCCACACCTAATGTTGATGCAAGCGTTGATCCCTTAATCTCTACCTCATCGTTTTTCGTATCCGGCTTGTAGAATATAAAAATATTCTCAAACTTATCCGCATCGATCGACTGCTTTGCGATATCTACTTTGTAAGGATCCGGATGTGCCGTAAGAATTGCATCCGGATATTCATCCGAAGCATCCTTCACATAGCTATACTCATATGTAACTGTCGCAATGATCTTACCGGTCGATGCACCCGGCTTAATACCTACAACGATCTTACGTTTCAAATGATTTCCGATCGTCGTTGTATTGACTTTCGTTGTATCCTTCACAATCGTATTCTTATTATCCTTACAATATGTAGAGTACAAACCACCGTAATATAACTTAGCATCGGACAGATACTGTGCTGTCTCTGTTGAGATCAAGTCTTTGTTGGAATCCATCGATGGAATGATCGCCTTACTATACGATAGGTTGCGATCATACAGACCATTTGAACCATTATAAACATTATTCACTGACTTCTTTGGGGTGACATGTGCAACCACATTATAACTACTGCCATTAACAGTATAGTTCTTGTACATATCATATGCCGCCGGCGCCGATGGCAATGGAGATGCTACTGTCCAGCTTGCCTTTGGTGCCGCAGATGGGTCTGCCACCTTATCGTTATCGAGACTAAATGAGGCGTTCTTTAACTCCTCGACAGCATCCTGTGCTGCAACAACAGCGTTCTGCTGCTGCTTGGTCCTTGCACTGTGCCGCATAGACTCTGAGAAATACGCCAATAACGGGATCGAAATAGTAGCAAGTACGACCGTCGTTATTACAATCTCGATCAACGTAAAACCCTTATTCTCTTTCCATAATTTTTTGATCATACTAATTTCTCCCCTACCGTCTCACTATTACTCCAATACGCCCGGATTCGTCATCCGAACCCGAGCGTAACCTATTTACTGAAAAATATTGTCTTTGCGAAGTGGTACACCGGATAATGTCAGATCCTTATACTCTTTCGCCTGTCCTCCAACTGAGAACATCTGCACGGTCATTGTACACTGCAATGCCTTAGATCCTTCATCGGATGAAATATTAACATTCGAAACATTCATTCGCTCTGAATAGTTGTTGATAAAGTTCAACACGCTCTTCAGCGATTTATAATCCGTAGCAAATGTAATGCCTACATCCGAACGGTAACCGGTATAATTACCGGTGTCGGTTGACTGCGCATTCTGTGCATTGTCTGCAGCAGCAGTCTCATTCGTTGCTGCGTTAGCCGTATTATTCGTACTATTCTGTGTATTATTACCACTAGCTGTCGAATTGCCACCATTCGCATCTTTCGACTGAGCATCGCTGTCTGCATTCTGTGCTACAACCTCTTCTAATGCTGCGCCATCCTGGAAGAAGATCTGATTCATTGTAAAGTTCTCCGTTGTGATCGTAAGACCCTTCACTTTCTTCTCTAACTGGTCAAAGCGATTGATCGCATCCTGCGTACGAAGCTCTGACGGATATGCAAGAAGCACCTGCTCGGTACGGGCATTCTTCTTCTCCGTATCAGCCTCTACCTGTGCTTTCTTGGATACTTTTGCACGAAGCTGTGACACTTCCATCGCCAACTGATCATTCTCTGTCACTACTGTCTCGCGCTGCTCATTGAACTTCTGATAGCCTAAGAACCATGCCAACGCTAAAATCACCAGTGCACCAAGGATCATCAATACTTTCTTATCTTTATCTGCTAATGTCGTCTTCGTCTTTGTGTTCTGTGTAGCCATTCTGTGTCACCTCCTATTACTGTGCCGTCTGTGTTGTATCTGTTGTCGTTGTATCTGCTTCATCCAGTGAGACGTCCTTCTCTTCTTTCGTTGGTAACTGTGTATAATCTGCTGTTACCGAGAAAGTATATTCATCTATCTTATCATTCTCAGACTCTGCTCCCGCGATAGAAGCAACATTCACATTGGTCAAAAGATCAATTCTTTCGAACTCTACCAGCATCTTAGCTACTGATATTTTTGTTTTTGTTGTGATCGTCAGTGTCACTTTATCTTCTGTCGTCTGCAACGTAGACACCTGCATCTGCTTTGGCAGTTTCTTCTGTAACTGCTCGATCAATGCTACCAAATTTTGATTCTTCGTCGATGTCGCCACATGCAGCGCAGCCGCATCTTCAAACTTCTTAGTCGCCTGTTCGTTCTCCGTATATACCTGATTAATGCTCTGCAGCGACTGCTTCTCCATCTTGAGATTCTCATTCTCCTTGTTCGCACCAACAAGTCGGAACCATCCAACTGCAACGAGCGCAACTGCAACAACCACACTGCCTGCCAAGATGATCTTGACCGTTCTCATGCTTGCCGCACGACCCTGCTTGTTTTTCAGTTCCTTTAAGGAAAATCCTACCGGCTCAATCGCTGCACCGATCGCTGCAATATACTCCGTCTGATCCTGCAAGCTTCTTGCAAATCCTCTAGAGAATGTAATATTTGTTAATTTCTCCAGCTTACGAACCGGAAGATCCATCTCTCGCTCAAACAAGGTATCCAAGCCGCGGATCTTAACACCCATACCTGTGATATAAATATAACCGAGCTGGCAGTCCGGATAACGAGAGCCGAAATAATCAACCACTCGAATAACACTTAATAAGATACCGCCTACCGCATCGGTAACTGCTTTTCTTGCCTCACGGCTTTGGCCGGAGCGTTTCCACTGATCCTCGGAAATTCTTGTTCCTCGTACTGTCTCATCCTCATAATCCAATGTGGAATACACAACATTTTCACGACAGAGCATTTCCATTGCGTCCGTCTCATCGCGGCACTCCAATGCCGGATGTGCTAACATCGTCTCTATAATTGTATTCGTACCATATGGAATCGTTCTCTGCATGATCTGCTGATTCTCTTTCAATACACTCACCATGGTATTTAAGGAACCGATCTGCACACACACGCTATATCCGGATCCAATATGTTTCTGCAGCACCTGCATGGAACCGTTTCCATAATAGTCAATGGATTCCACGCGAACGCCCATCAGATCTGCCAAACTATAATAATTCTGGATCAAAGAGTCCGGTGCAGCGAGAAGCAGCAGTTTCAAGCTCTTTTTATCCTTTTCCTTAACTGTCTCTAACACGTTGTAAGCCAATGTGTACTCATCCATGTTGACCGGGAAGTAATCCTGCGCTGTTGCATTGATCAGATTGTCTAAGTTCTTCTCCGGAACATACGGAACAGTTACCTCACGACTCGCAATCTTGCTAGATGCGATAGAGAACACAACCTCTTTTTCTTTGACACCATTGTCCTTCATCTGTTCACGAAGAAGCTGTGCCATACGATCCTTATCCTTGACATAACCATCTTCCATAACACCTTCCGGTGTGTCAAAGGAAAAGGCATTGTACACATGAGGGTTCTTCTTCAGGAAATCAATGACAACCGCCTTGGTTACCTGTTGTCCTATCTCAATACTCAATACTTTCTTTGCCATCTATCTTGTTCCTCCCTGTCTTTTTCATCATAATTTGATCCATAGCTTCTGTACGAAATACAATAGAAACCAGTTTCATATCACACAATGTTTGACAATGCGTCAAGCACTCTGTGACAATGAAACCAAGATTTTCCATTGCTTAATCTTGGTCAAAAAAGCCCATAACAACAAAGATATGTGTGTCCTATGCCAGTCCACACAATCTCAAGTACCACTCTATTATCGGTTCACTAAATAACATTGCAAACCATATTCCCATTGAAAGATAAGGTCCTAACGCTAAGCGATGATTCGCACCACTAACTTTCATTCGTATCACATGAATGATCGATCCGGCAATACACCCTACAATAAATGCAACAATACATGCTTTCCAGCCAATCACCAGTCCTGCAACCGCCATCAGCTTTACATCGCCGCCGCCAATGCCACGCCCTACCGTCACCAAATAAATAATCAGTAGGATAACACTGACCGAAAAGAAACCGATCACATGCTCTTTCCACTGCGGTCGATCTACAATCGTAGCAACAATACCCAGCACAAGAATCACTATATTCACCTTGTCCGGGATAATGTATTGTCTAAAATCAATGATACTTAATACTATTAGGGCGGATGTCAGGAGACAATATATCACGCTCATAACGTTGAAACCGTTCGCCAAGAAAACGATCACATATAATGCTCCATTCATTCCTTCCACGAGGGGATACTGAAGCGATAACTTCGCATGGCACTTCCTGCATCTGCCCCTTAGTATTAGGAAACTGAATAATGGGATCAGATCATACCAGCGCAGGTAATATCCACATTCCATACAATGAGAGCCTTTTAACAAACTCTCCTTCTTCGGATAACGATAAATGCAGACATTCAAGAAACTGCCTATCACTATCCCGAACATAAATACACATATGTACAAAACTAAATACGCACACCACACTGGCATAATCTATCTCCTCTATTATAACTCTGTATTACTCTGTTGTAACCGTAAGTTTAGCACTTGCAGGAGTTCCAGCAGCCGTAACTAAACCAATTGTAACAGAGCCATCTGCTTTTAAGGTTACATATAACTTATTTCCTGATGCTTTTGCTTTCTTGGATGTGAACTTACTTTTCACTTTAGTTACAACCGCGTCTGTATCTGCCTGACCACAGAGTTCAGCAAATGTGCTTTCAATGGTTGCAGAAGTTTTAGAAGTAAGATTTGTCTTATTCAGCTCAAACGTAATATCTGCTGTTGCAGCCTTAGTTGCTAAATCAAAGCTATCATCCTGTGCTATTGCAGAGACCATGGAAGTTGCCAAACTACTAATCTGCTGCTGATCCTTAGACTGACGAGACTTCTCCATGTAAGGAATAACCTGTGATGCAACTACACCCACTAAGATAGCCATAATTGCCATAACGATAATCAACTCAACGAGAGAGAAACCTTTCTCTTCGTTTTCACGTAACTTTGCTACATAATTTTTCATAACTTTAATCTCCTTTTCTTAAAAAATATTTATTATAAACCACTTCTTGGCTCGTGGTTATAACACAACATAAAATCAATCTAAAAATTCCTTTTATGAATTCTCCGCCATACTGTAAATGCTCATCATCGGTGCCATAATCGCTAACATAATCGGAACGACAATTGCAGCCATTAGAATAATGATAAGGGGTTCCATAATCGCTGTCACCGCTTGCGTTGCTGCTTCTACTTCTTCATCATAGTAGTCGGCAACCTTTTCCAGCATTTCTTCCATATTACCGGTCTCTTCACCGATACGCGTCATGTGACACAGAAGCGGTGGAAATACTCCACTATCTTCTAACGGCTGTGACAGTGCCACACCTCGTTCCACTTCATTCTTCGCATCCTCAACCGCTACTTGAACCAATCGATTGGACATCAACTTTGCGACAATTTCTATTGCAGCAACCATCGGGATGCCGGATGCCATCAATGTACTCAAGGTTCGAGTCAGTCTCGCACTAGCTGACTTGATTGTGAGATTTCCAAATATCGGTGCTTTCATGGCAATCGTTCCAAAGAACACTGCCCCTTGGTCTGTCTTCATAAACATTCGGATAGTAACAATAACTACGATCACACCACCTAAGAAGAACGGCCACTTTGCGATCAAGAAGTTACTGATTGCCACAACTGCCAATGTAATACCCGGCAATTTACCACCTGCCGAGTCAAACGTCTCTTGGAATGACGGCACCACCTTAACTAACATGATGATAACTACACCAATGATTACCAAAAGCAAGACACATGGATATATCATTGCCTGCATAACCATTCCCTTGATCTTGGCATCCTTATCAAAACTTACGGACATTCGTTCAAACGTTGTCTCCAAGCTACCGGAAGCTTCACCGGCTTCCACCATGTTTACCAAAATACTCGGAAATACATCCGGCATCGTGCTCATCGCACCCGCTAATGTATCACCTTTCTCAACAAGTACCTTTACTTCCTGTACTGCATTCTGCAGTTTCTTATTCTCGCACTGCTCGCCAAGCATTCCGAGCGCCTGTATCACTGTAACACCGGCATGTAAGATACTCTGGAACTGCTTGCAGAACACTGCCAAGTCTTTTGCCTTAACCTTACCACCAATATTGATGCTCAGTTCCTTATTCAAGGCATTTGGTTTCTCCACCGTAATCGGTGTCAACCCCTGATTCTTCAGATTCGCTCTCGCCGCATCTAAGCTGGCAGCTTCGATCGTGCCTTTTTTCTGTTTTCCACTGGCGTCTATCGCCGTATAGTTAAACGCTGTTGTCGCCACACGTATCACCTTTTCCTTCCACTATGTATGTATGAACAATCTTCTGTATAAATGATACTCGTTTCGAATTTCATCTATATAGAATCCGTTTCATTTCCTGGTTGTTCATATTTTGTTCAAAAATTATACCATATTTTTTGCTTTTTTAGACAATTTTGTGTCATTTTTTCCATTTTTGTTAAAACTATCCAATTTTCTACTACCGTAGTTAGACAATATGCCGAATTTAAATATTTAGTATAATTTTTTACGCAACTGATCCGGTTCCTGTGCAAATTCAAGCGCCTGCGTAGAATCGATCTTGCCGTCATTATATAATTTGTAAATCGCATCATCCATCGTGATCATACCCATATTCTTACTTGTCTGGATCGAAGATGAAATCTGATGTGTCTTATTCTCACGGATCAGGTTCTGGATCGCAGGTGTAGTATGCATGATCTCAAACGCCGCTACACGACCTTTGCCATCTCTCGTCGGGATCAAGGACTGAGAAATAACAGAAATCAATACATTCGCCAACTGCACACGAATCTGCTGCTGCTGATGCGGCGGGAATACGTCGATAACACGATCGACAGTTGCTGCTGCACCAATGGTATGCAAGGTTGAAAATACCAGGTGACCGGTCTCAGCCGCGGTGATCGCTGATGAAATCGTCTCCAAGTCACGCATCTCGCCGACGAGGATAACATCCGGATCCTCACGAAGTGCCGCACGGAGCGCTGCGCTAAAGGACATCGTATCCATTCCTACTTCACGCTGGTTGATAATGGACGCCTTATGAAAATGTTCGTACTCGATCGGGTCCTCCATTGTGATAATATGTTCTGCACGTTCTGTATTAATAATATCTATGAGCGATGCCAACGTGGTAGATTTACCACTACCAGTCGGTCCTGTCACTAAGACAAGTCCACGCTTTTTCTTGGTAAGCTCTACGACTGACGGTGGCAGCCCCAAAGACTCTGCACTGGGAATCTCCGTACTGATCAAACGAATAACCGTACCCAATGCACCTTTCTGCTTGAGTACGTTCACACGGAATCGGCCATTCCCCGGAATGGCGTGCGAGAAATCCGCCTCACCCGTCTCATCCAGCGATGCACGCAATCGTTCCGGCACCATCGGCATGATCAATTCCGCAGTGTCTGCTGCCGACAACGGTTCCCTTGTAATTTTCCTTAATTCACCGTGCACACGGCATTTTGCCTCTGCTCCTGCAGCTACATGAAGATCGGATGCGCCGATCTTACGTGCCTGTGCAAGCAGATCATTAATCGTAAAACTTAACATGTCTGTTCCCCCATTTTGTGCTTAGATTTTTAGTTCTATCCGATAAGGTCTAACAATAGCCCTCTCTTTTTACTCTTCTCCATATGCAACACGATGTACTTCTTCAATCGTCGTAATACCCTGTAATACATATTGATTTGCCGAAGTGACAAGTGTTTTCATTCCTTCTCGAATCGCCTGATTCTCAATCTCCTCCGCTGATCCCTCGCGAATAATGATTCGCTTGATCATATTAGACATTGGCATGATCTCATAAATACCGACACGACCCTGATATCCCGATCCGCCGCATCTCATGCAATCACCGCCGACATTTGCCTGCGGTACAAGAATCTCTCTGCTCCGGTATTCCGGCCGGATATGCATTTCTTCCTTTTCAAATTCCGTCAACGGAACCATCTTCTTACAATCCGGGCATACACGTCGAAGCAGTCGCTGTGCAATAACACCAACAACAGCATCTGCAATCATGTAACTCTCTATATCCATATCTGCCAAACGGGTGATCGTACTTGCCGCACTATTTGTATGCAGCGTGCTTACTACCAAGTGACCGGTAATAGACGCTTCAACGGCAATATTAGCAGTCTCTTGGTCACGGATCTCACCGATCATGATGATGTCCGGATCCTGACGCAAGATAGAACGAAGTGCCGATGCAAAGGTAAGTCCCGCCTTCGGGTTGGTCTGTACCTGATTGATCCCGGCAAGGTTTGCCTCTACCGGGTCCTCTACGGTGATAATATTAACGCCCTCTGTATTCAATTCGCTAAGTGCCGTATACAATGTCGTAGATTTACCACTACCGGTTGGTCCTGTTACAAGGATAATACCGTGCGGGTGCGCCAAGATTTTATCGAACTTTGCTAAATCATCCGGCTGGAATCCCAAATCCTTCTTATCTCTCGTCAGTGCCTTCTTCTGCGTCAAACGCATTACGACTTTCTCGCCGTATACCGTCGGCAGGTTAGATACACGGAGATCGAACTCCTGTCGATCAACGATAACGCTCATACGACCGTCCTGTGGCTTACGTTTCTCTGAAATGTCCATACCGCTGACAATCTTGATACGAGCGACCAACGCCGGGAACAGCGTAATATCATGCCGCATCGCCTCTTGAAGCACACCGTCCACTCGGAATCGGATACGAAGCTGCTCTTCCATCGGTTCAAAGTGAATATCACTGGCTCTTTTATGTACTGCCTGCTCAATAATCTGATTTAAAAGTCGTACGATCGGTGCCTGCTTGATCTCCTCTGACTCTTCGTTACGATTCTCTCTATTACCATAACGCTCCTGATGCTCTTTCGTGAACTGATCCGCCACTTTCATTGCTTCCGCATTACCGAAGTAACGGTCAAGTGCCTGCGCTACATCCTTTACTGTAGTAACATGCGCCTCAATGCGTAGACCTGTCACGATAGACAGATCATCTAACGCTCCGAGATCCAGCGGATCGCTCATCGCTACACGGAGCACATTTGGATTCTCCGGATCAAACTCATATGGCATCAACATATATTTACGAAGCAATTTCTCATCAACCAATGTGAGCACATTGTCTTCTATATGATAATCCGCTAAGCGAACCCTCGTCAAATTCAACTGTCTGCTCAGTACCTCTGCGATATCATCATCAGATGCAAAGCCAAGATCGATCAGCACAGTACCAAGTTTCTGTCTGACATCGCTTTCCTTTTGTGCCTGTAATGCCTGTTGAAGCTGTTCGTCATTGATCAAGCCACCTTCAATCAGCAAATCTCCTAAACGTTTCTTACGACGTCCTCTTGATGCACCAAAACTATCCATCTTCCCCTCCTGCTCATACTTTTTGCATATTTTCTTCCTTCTCGTTGTGTTGTTGCTATTATTCTCGCTCCGGGCATGTGTGCCATCCCATACAACAAGGCATACTTACCCACATTTAATTCTATTATAGTGGTTTTTGGCATATAACGCAAGTATTTGCTCTGATAATATAGGTTCTTATCCTCGTTCTGCCCCAACTCCCAAACTTCTCACATACTGTTCTACTGCTGCATCCCATGCGAACTCAATACGTTTATCCATGGTGAATTCTGCATGCGTAATACCGGTGACGAATACCAATTCCTGCTTTTCATAGCGAAATTGCAGTTGCAACATCGGTTTTTCCTGCAAATACAGGTCATAAACACCACTGTTTTCCAACAATTTTTCTGCAAATTCTGCACTGGCTTTCAAAGAAATGCGCATCATCGTTGGCGTTCGATCCCCTTTTATATAAGTAAATATCGTTGGTTTGCACTCTTTCCATCGAACCCGGTCATCTGCAGGCGCTTCATCATACCAATTCGGATTACGCCCACCCTGCATGGTCAATTTGGCAAAGGTGAGCACTTCTGCCTGCTCCAAATAACATTCATCAAAGGCAGTGCGGATCAATAAGTGCGCCATAGCTTTTTGTATTTCAGAAATTTTTAATAAAATCATAAAATCCTGCTTTCTGTGCATACTAATTGCACGACAAATTTTCTGCTGTTTGGATGCAGAGAGTTTGTCTTCCTATAGATTACAGCCGTGTGCGCTTGCGCTGTCAGCATCGGCTGCCTACTTCAGACAGCGCAGATAAGGAGGCACGATCATGAAAAAAGATGCAAAAACCATGAAAGAAGTTGCAGAACATTGTACGCAGTATTGCCCTTGCGAAACAGGCAAATGCGGCTGCTCTAACTCAACTGCAGAGAGCGTATCTTGCACTAACTGCACGCATTACACAGAGCCAAATGTCTGTGATCTTGATCTTTACTCAGAAATCATGAAAAATCACGATTTCTAATTGTATTTCTGATCTGCGTCTGCAGACACTCCCTCATGCGGATGCAGGGGTACGGTTCTTCGCTCCTGTGTCTGCTTTTTTTGCTTATAAAGAGCTTTTCTCCGCTCCTATGTCTACTTTTATGCTTATAAAGAGCTTTTCTCCGCTCTTGTGTCTGCTATTTTGCTTGCGACGGCTACCGGTCGCATATATCTGCTAGCGGCTGACAAATACAACAATAGAACGCGGTGGAACTACGGTTGCACGCTGCTTGCCCAGTTTTGTATTCTTGCTTCTCTTGGTCTGCTTAACGGCAGGCTGCGGCAACACGTGAAATGTTTCATCAAATGTCTCGATGGCAGCATGCCATTCTTTGCCTGCCGGCAGCGTTGGCAGATCAAAGGACTTTGTCTCCCAATACATATTAAAAATGATGTATATAGAATCATCGGAAGTTCCATCCGGTTTCTGCGCATAATCTCCGGCTAACAGCACACCTAATATGCGGCTGTAATTGGAAAAGTCCGGACGCCACGTTTGCACTCCATGCGCCGATATGCCGGGCAGACCACAGGATAACGTATCCTGCATACATAATGCTTTCGCTTGATGAAGCACCGGATGCTCTGTACGAAATGCGATCAACTGTTTCACATAGTTGCGGATCTGCTCCCCTGTCTTGGTTGGTTTCCAATTGAGCCAAGTTACCGCATCATCGTGACAATACGGATTGTTATTGCCTTCCTGACTATTGCCAAATTCATCGCCTGCAAGGATCATCGGCGTTCCCTGACTAAATAACAGCATCAAAAATGCGTTGCGGATCTGACGTTTCCGCTGCTCCAGTACAGCCTTTTTGCGGGTTTTTCCTTCCACGCCACAGTTCCAGCTATAATTGTACTCCGTTCCGTCGGCATTTCGTTCCCCGTTTGATTCGTTATGTTTGATATCGTAGGACACCAGGTCCATCATCGTAAATCCGTTTACATGGGTCATAAAGTTGATAACGCCCACTTTATCCGGATGGCGGTAAAATCTTTTATAAAACGCTTCTGCCTGTCCCTCATCACTTTTCAGGAAACGGCGGGCATCGTTCATAAAGCCTTCGTTATATTCTGCCAGACAGTTATCCGCCTGATGAATACCGGCGCCGGATAGCATTTCTTCATCCCAATAAGAAGAAAACAGCTTGACACCGGATAAAATAGGATCTGATGCTAATGTAAGCGATGGCATGACTTCTGTGTTGACCCGAAAACCATCCACATGGTAGTTTAATACCCAATGCCGCAAACAATCTGTCATTAAGTTGAGATTGGTGCCGGGTGCAAAATAGAAGTCCAAAATAACTTCCATCCCGTTGCGATGAAGCTTTTTGATCGTTTCTTTGAATTCTTCATCTGCATTTTCTCCGCTGCTATAGGCTGCTTTTGGTGCAAAATAATACGTATCACTTACACCGTATCCCCAATAATTTACTTTATCACCCTGCTTTTCTTCAAAATCATATACCGGAAGCAAGAGTACGCCATTGATCCCAAGATCTTTCATATATGGTATCTTGTCCTGCAGACCTGCGAAAGTACCCGGCTTGCTCACGCCGGAGGAGGCATGTTTTGTGAATCCTCTTACATGTAATTGATATAAAACCAGCTCATGAAAGGGCTTGCGCAGAATGTAATCTCCTTCCCAGTCAAATTCTTTCAAACAGATACGACCTCTGACGGGCATTTTATCTGTACGATTCCAACGGTCACGACCGGATATTCCTGCCGCATAGGGATCCACAATATCTTCCCCGTCTGCTTCGTATACGTATTCGTACTTATCGGATAATTCTTCGGCTATATCAAAGGCACTTGTCGTATTTTTGGAACGCAGGTGTACGAAATATACGCTTCCCATGCGATATTCATCCGTAAGCGGTATCCGATACTGCTCTGTCTGATGCCCTTTACGAAATAGCTTTAGGTAACATTCTCTCTTGTCCGGCAAATATATGGCGAATTGAACACCATCTGCCACCTTTGTCACGCCAAGCGGCAGTGCATTGCCCGGCTGTATTGTAAATTGATTTTTTGTCATACTGTTACTCCAATCATTTTTGACCCTATGGTCTAGTCACTATTTCTATTTTACTACATTTTTAACATTGGTGTAAAGGTAATATGCAAGATGTGTACTTCATCGATCTAATTCAACTATTTGCAAGAATGTCATAAAACTTTTTTAAAAAAGGGCTTGCTTTTTGGAAAATATTATTATATAATAGCTGAGTGCTTGAGCGAAATATTTACATGAAACATTGTAAATGGCATGCTTTGAGACATATGATGGGCTATCGCCAAATGGTAAGGCACTGGACTCTGACTCCAGCATTTCAAGGTTCGAATCCTTGTAGCCCAGTTTTTTATTTTTAAACCTTAGATAGTTATCTAGGGTTTTATTTTTTTGTTTGCTTTTTATATATAATTTTTGCGACTCTGTCTTACATAGACAATCATAACAATAAAAAGATGCATTCGTTCATTTTGTACTATATATTCTGTTAGCTTCCTCTTCACTGATTGAAAATGTCTTCTGCAATTCTGATAATATCGTTTCTTTCGGTATCTTCATATTTCTCAACATGGTTACTGTCTGTCCTATAGTTTCTGCACGACCTTCCTCTCGGCTCTCTGCCTTCAGATCCTCAATTGCTTTGCACATATCCACTTTCCCCCTGTCTTGCCTAATTTCCAATCCTATCCCTGCAACTGTATTAATCACATTAGCTGCTGACAATTCAAGATGATGCATTCGTTCATTTTGTACTATATATTCCGTTAGCTTCTGGGCATCTACAGAATATTTTATCGTCTGCAGCACCTCCCGCAAACTTGTGTGAAACTTCTCAAAATCATCTTCTGATAGCGTCATTGGTTGAATTAATTGTACTCTGTAGTCAGGAACAAAGTCAAGTAATTTACTGTCATTAATGTCGTACATTTCTCTCAGTGAAAGCGGTCCATCCCATGGTTCTGTCCCAAAGTATATCGTCAATGTGATAATCGGTAATATCTTATCTGTCTTTAAGAATCCCGACAAAAACTCTCCACTATTCCGGATGTTTCCACCGGAAAACCTCTTATTTCTTCGATTATCTGCTGCAATCATTGCAACTTGTTTATCATACTGCAGTGCATCATATACCATGTTACGCACCGGCATTGCATAATGCACCTCCATCTGATTCTCAACCCCTAATATCACATAGTTTGCATAAGAGTCCTGCATCATTGCTGCAAATTTCAACAAATCGCGGTGTTTCTGCGCTGAATTACTGCCATCCGTTTTACGCTTGGAACGTTTATGCATTTGAGATCTTTTTATGCTAACGTCCACTTCTCTTGACAATTCCTGTCCTTTTATTGCCGCCGGCAATGTAACCAATTCCGTAACATCCTTCTCTGTAAGATTCTCCGGCTTTATTTTTTGTTCTCCATCATAAAGAAAAAAATTAAAGACATCCGCAAAAATTTCTGGGTTTCCTATGTATTCTTTAACGATTGTATCTTTAATAATATCCCCCCTATCCTTCTGTATCATCAAATGTTGCTTATCTGAGTTTTACTATAATACATTTTCTTAGATGTTTCAATATTTTATGTCATTTGTCATAATAAATATGGCATTTTTTAAAAAAAGCCACTTCTAAAGAGTTATATATTCAAAATCTGTGTAACTTGTGATTAAGAAGGTGTTGAATATTCTAAAAAAAAGACTTGCTTTTTCGTTTCCAGTGTTATATAATAAACAAGTGCTTGAGCAAAAGGCTTACACAAAACATTGTAAGTTGTATACTTCAAGACATATGATGGGCTATCGCCAAATGGTAAGGCACTGGACTCTGACTCCAGCATTTCAAGGTTCGAATCCTTGTAGCCCAGTTTTTCTTTTTTAAACCTTAGAGATGTATTTCTAAGGTTTATTTTTTTGCAGGAATAAACTATTAACCATCTATTCCATAACCAAAGCAGTATTTATTCAAACAAAACGCCCCATGGGATCCTACATAAACATGGAACTCCATGGGGCACACTAATTTCTTATATTTATACAATCTGGTTTATAGCTTCTGCTGTATATTAATCCTCTTCTTCTGCCTGTACAGACAAGATCTGACGTTTTCTTGCCATCTCATCATTTTCCAGATATTCATCGTATGTTGAAATCTTGTCGATCAATCCACCCGGTGTGATTTCCATAATACGATTTGCAATTGTCTGAATAAACTGATGATCCTGAGATGTAAAGAGAATTACTCCCGGGAATTTGATCAATCCATTATTCAATGCGGTGATCGATTCCATATCCAAATGCGCTGTCGGCTCATCAATGATCAAAACATTGGATGCCAAGATCATCATTTTGGACAGCATAACGCGAACACGCTCTCCACCGGATAATACGTTAACCTTTTTGACACCATCTTCGCCCGGGAATAACATACGTCCGAGGAAACCACGTACATAGGTTGGATCCTTTTCCGGTGAAAATGGCATTAACCAGTCAACGATCGTCTCGTCCCCGGAGAACAACTCTGTATTGTCTTTTGGGAAATAAGACTGGCTTGTCGTAACACCCCACTTATAACTTCCCTCGTCCGGTTCCAACTCTCCTGCTAAGATCTGGAACAACGTAGTTGTGGCGATCGTGTTGCTTCCTACAAAAGCAACCTTATCTTCGCGATTGATGATAAAAGAAATGTCATCTAAAACTTTAACACCATCAATAGTCTTAGACAAATGTTCTACGGTAAGTACTTCATTACCAATCTCTCGTTCCGGACGGAAATCAATATATGGATATTTTCTGCTGGATGGCTTCATGTCATCAAGCTCGATCTTTTCCAATGCCTTTTTACGAGAAGTTGCCTGCTTGGATTTGGAAGCGTTCGCACTGAATCGCTGAATAAATTCCTGCAGCTCTTTGATCTTCTCTTCTTTCTTTTTGTTGGCTTCTTTCATCTGCTTGATCATCAACTGACTTGACTCATACCAAAAGTCATAGTTACCGGCATATAGCTGTATTTTCGCATAATCAATGTCCGCAATATGTGTGCAGACTTTATTTAAGAAATATCGGTCATGGGATACCACGATAACCGTATTGTCAAAATCGATCAGGAAGTCTTCCAGCCAACGGATCGCATCTAAGTCCAAGTGGTTGGTTGGCTCATCTAACAATAAGATATCCGGGTTACCAAATAACGCCTGCGCAAGCAGGATCTTTACCTTGTCGCTGGCTGCGATCTCACTCATCTTTTTATAATGAAGTTCCGGTGCGATTCCAAGACCATTTAGCAAAGTTGCAGCATCTGATTCTGCTTCCCATCCATCCATTTCTGCAAATTCTGCTTCTAATTCACTGGCACGGATACCATCTTCTTCTGTGAAATCTTCTTTTGCATAAATCGCATCTTTTTCTTTCATGATGTCGTATAAGCGTTCGTTACCCATTATAACAGTATCAAGTGCAACAAACTCATCATACTGGAAATGATCCTGCTTCAAGAAAGAAAGTCGCTGACCAGGAGTAATAATAATGTCTCCTTTACTTGGTTCGATCTCTCCGGTAAGTATTTTTAAAAATGTAGATTTGCCGGCACCATTTGCACCGATCAATCCATAACAATTTCCTTCTGTAAATTTAATATTTACATCCTCAAACAGGGCTTTCTTGCCCAAGCGCAATGTCACGTTACTTGCCTGTATCATAATTATCTCTTTCCTTTCTCAGTTCACATACTCTTAATATGCAACGCTTACTATTTTACAGGAACTATGTAAATTTGCAAGCCTTTTTCGGGAATTTAAGCCTTTTTCAGCCATTTGTACCGATCCTTAGCGATCCAACAGCCCTCGGATCTGTTTAATGATCCGCAATATAAGCTCGACTCTCTTAAATGGCGTGATCAGATAAAAACCATCCACATATGGGGCAATTTCCTGTGCAACCTGAGCAGATATCTGCTCTGCCAGTTCCTCTCCCTGTGCCCGGTCTTTGTCCTGATACATTTCTATAATACGCGGATCGACATCAATTCCTGCCATTTCACTATTCATAAAGCAGGCATTCCGATAGCTGACTACCGGCATAATCCCGCCTAAGATCTTAACATCTAATTCCTCTCTGGCACGCTTGAGGTTATTTAATGCTCTTTCCGTAAGTACCGGCTGCGTAAATAATACATCGATTCCTTGGCTGATCTTACGCTTAGCATGGATGATCTGACTGTCAAAATTAACTGCATTTACATTTAATGCGCCACTGATCATAAACGGATTGTTCTGAAAAATCTGCTCATTCAGGGTACGGATATGGTTTGCAAGCACCGCTGAATTATAGCTAAACATTGTTTTTACCAAGCCTCGCTCTGCTGCCGGCACCGGATCTCCGGTCACGGTAAGTACGTTGTTAACACCCTCCACATTTAATCCCAGCAACAATGCCTTCGTTGCATTAATATTACGGTCACGACAGGTCATATGCGGAATTGCTGTCAGACCAAGTTCGCGCATGACTTTGCATGCCAATATACTACTGTCAATGCGTGCCTTTGCCACCGGGCAGTCGGCAATATCAATGGCATCAACGCCTGCCTGCTGGTACTTGGCTGCTCCTTCCATGAAGAAATCGATCTCCGGCGTTACAGGAGGATCCAGTTCTACGACCAAAACCTTCTCGCCACATGCCAATTTTGCTGCAAAGGTATTGCGCAGATTGTCCTTTCCGGCATAGTTTTTCACTTCCTGTCCATCATTTGCGACAGGGATTGATTGTTCCGTTTGCCGGTTCTCCACAACAGAGTGAACGGACCGTCCTGAACCATCCGCACTATATGTTTTTCTTCCGGGGAGCGGCGACTGCTGCAACGTCTTAGCTATTTCCGAGATAAAGCTTGGATCGGTACCGCAACAGCCTCCTATGATAGACGCCCCCTGCTTTGCGATCTGGTACATCTCTTTTGCATAATAATAATGATGTGCCTCGTAATACGTTCTATTATCCAGTACGGCAGGATAACCGGCATTTGGCATGATCGAGATATATTTTGTATTCTGTTCTCTTGACAATTTATACATGAGATCCAGCAAATGCTTAGGACCGGAAATACAATTAAAGCCAAGTGCATCGATCGACGATACATTCATCATCTTTTGATATAAACTACGCCCATAACATCCACTTCGGGTTAAGCCCTCCGGTGATACTGCAAATGAGACAATAATAAATGCTTCCGGCTGCTTTTGCTTAATATACTCGGTAATTTCGTCCAATCCTTCTATGTTGTCTAATGTCTCAAACAAAAAATGACGCACACCCTGCTCCAAAAAGCAGTCCACCGGAAGGCGATAACGTTCTGCCGCATCATTCTCATCGCCGATCACAACAGGACCAATATCACCAAATAATATCTGCTCTCCTGCAGATTCCTCGATTGCCTCCCGTGCAATCTGCGTGCCGGCTGCTATAACCTTTCCAACCTCTTCTGCCGTAAAATGATCTCCTGCATTGGCCGCAAATGTGTTTGTTTTGATCGCCACTGCTCCGGCATCAATATACTCTTTGTGTATCTGTTTAATACGCTCCGGATAGCGAAGATTCCATTTTTCGCAGGATTCTCCACCAAATTGTATATATTTATCTGCAAGGTAAGTTCCCATTGCACCGTCAAACAGCAATGGCTGCTTACTAAGATAGTCTCGAATATTTCCCTGGTAAAGCATTATTTTCCTCCATATGCGCTATGTTATATGTGTTCTCTGATTTTCTGAATGACAAAAAAGATCGCAAACGCACATAAATTAACTAATACAACGCTTGCTCCTGCCGGCGTTGAAAATTGATAGGATACGATCATTCCGATGCAAAAACAGATTACGGCCAAAATACCGGAAGAGATCACCACACTCTTAAAACTTTTCCATATACGCATAGATGTGAGTGCCGGAAAAATAACCAAACTCGATATCAGCATGGCTCCCATCATCTGCATTCCAAGAACGATCGTCACTGCCGTCAAAATTGCGATCATTGTATTGTAAAATGATACCTTTACCCCCGTTGCTCTGGCAAAGCTTTCGTCAAAAGTGACCGTAAAGATACTGTGATAACAAAAGATAAATAACAACAATACGATCACAGACAAACCAACGCTTAAATATACGTCTGCGGATGTCATCGCCAAAATGCTGCCAAACATGTAACTGCACACATCCGTAGTCATTCCTGTCGTAAGGCTTGTTACCGATACACCGATCGCTAACGCCGAAGCTGACATGGCAGCGATGGCTGCATCCGACTTCATTAGTCCATTCTCTGTCATACGCAACAGGAAAAAGGCCGCTACGATCACTACCGGTATTGAAAGTGCAAGCGGTGCGATGCCACATGCGATCGCAATTGACAATGCCCCGTAAGACACATGGGATAATCCATCCCCGATCATGGAATATTGTTTTAATACTAAGCTTACCCCTAACAGGGCGGCACATAGCGATACCAATATTCCGACAATAAATGCTCTCACTATAAATGGATAGGAAAACATCTGCATTAACATTTCCATGTATGATTCCTCCTATATTTACCGCATTGTATGCCATACCCCGGCATACTCTGTCTCTAAATACTTCGCAACGTTGCCATAAAAATAGTCTCCTTCACGAATATGCAAAATATAATCTGCACACTCGACCGCCTTGTGTACATCGTGTGTCACCATAATGATGGCAACGCCTTCTTGATGAAGTTTGTCAAGATTTGCATACAATGACGCTGCCGCAGCCATATCAAGACCGGTAACCGGCTCATCTAATACTAACAGTCTCTCCGTTGCGCACAGCGCACGGGCTAACAGTACTCTCTGCTGCTGTCCACCGGAAAGTTCCCCATAGCATTTCCCCTTTAGATTGGTAATTTCCAAACGCTCCAGGTTACGAAGTGCTTCTTTCTTTTGTGTGCGCCGATACCAAGGCTTGCCATGCATCTGATTTTGGAAACCGGACAGCACAACTTCCATCACGCTGGCCGGAAAGTGCTTCTGTGCCTGTGTCTGCTGTGGCAGATAACCGATTGCTCCGCCGTGAAGAGAAGGTGCCAACTCCACTTTGCCACTGACCGGCTTCAACAAACCAAGTAAAGTTCGGATCAATGTGCTTTTACCGGATCCGTTCTCACCAACAACGCATATATATTCTCCACGATGTACGCTGAAGTCCAAATGTTCTATAATTGCTCGATTCTCATAACCAAGTCCTGCATCTACACAGGAAACCAAGCAATCTTCTTTTTTTTGCTCCATAGTTTACCTCTTTTCTAATCTAAGTCGCAATATCATTAAAGGTTATTATATCATACATCAATTAGCCTTTTTATTAAACTCGCAAATCCGCTCCTTCAGAGCTTATTCGCTTGTTACACAAGCTTATTTGCTCGTTAATGAGCCCAGAAAAACAAATGTCTGCTTCGCAGCCGCTTGTTTTTCTCTGAGGCTCATTATATCACAAATTCGCAACGCAAGATATCTTGACATTTCCTACATTCCTCGGTAGAATATTGCTTGTTATACTATAATGATCCTTAGCGATTTTGTCAAAGCCCTTAAGGATACATTTTATCATTAAGCTGCATGGTTACTTTGCAGCCCCATTAATTAGGATTGGAGTTGATTTTTTTTGGATTCAAGCGACGCCCGGCAGATAGTTATTTTACTTATTCTGCTCGCACTCTCTGCTTTCTTTTCATCTGCAGAGACTTGCTTAACAACAGTAAACAAAATGCGTATCAAATCATTGGCAGACGATAAAAACAAGAATGCCTCTCTGGTACTCAAACTGATCGAAGAAAAGACGCAAATGCTTAGTGCCATATTAATAGGTAATAACGTTGTGAACTTATCTGCTTCTTCTCTGACAACAACCTTCGCAATGAAACTTGCAAAAAGTTCAGGTATGAGTGACAGTGTAAGCGCGATCACCGGTATTGCAACAGGAATTATTACTATTTTGGTCTTAATATTTGGAGAAATCATTCCAAAGTCCCTCGCAACAATGAATGCGGAACGTTTATCTCTGATCTATGCCAAACCGATTTATGGACTAACGAACATACTTCGGCCGATTTCTTTTTTAATGAATCAATTGAGCAACGGACTAATGCATCTGCTCCATGTAAAGTCGAATCACTCTCCTGCGATTACAGAGGGCGAGCTTCGTACGATCTTGGATGTCAGCCACGAGGAGGGTGTTATTGAAAGCGAAGAGCGTCAGATGATCACAAACGTGGTTGATTTCGGTGATTCGATGGCTAAGGACGTCATGGTTCCTAAAATGGATGTTGGATTCGTCAGTGCGGATATTTCTTATCAGGAATTGTTCGAGGTATATAAGGAACTTCGCCATACAAGAATGCCTGTATATAGTGAAAGCCGTGATAATGTGATCGGTATCATTAATGTTAAAGACCTGTTCTTCTATGAAGATGCCCGCGATAAATTTGATGTTACAACTATTATGCGTGAACCTTACTTCACCTACGAATATAAGAAAATTTCCGAACTCTTTTTTGAGATGAAGAAGGAGTCTATTCCATTGGCTGTTGTGTTAGATGAATACGGCGCAACTGCCGGCATTTTAACACTGGAAGATCTCATAGAAGAAATTGTAGGTGAGATCCGTGATGAATATGACACAAACGAAGAGGATGAGATCACCAAGATTGATGACGAAAATTTCATCTTACTTGGTATCGCAAAATTAGATGATATTAATGATGAGCTTGGCATTGATCTGGAATCAGAGGATTATGACTCGATTGCCGGACATATCATTAATCTGTTGGATCATTTCCCGAAAGCCGGGGAAACTGTACAGGATGAATACGCTGAATACCGGGTACTCGAGGCAACCAACAATCGTATTGATAAAGTAAAAGTTCATCTACTTCCTCAGAAAGATACGACAGCAGATTTGGATGAGGAAGAAGGGGTCTAACGCACCTACATCACTCGGTGCGCAAGCCCCTTTTCGATCACGTCACTACGAGGATCAGACACACACCGCTCAAATTGGCAGTCTTGAATCAATCCCGCTGTTGCGCCATACATCCAGACTGCTGCACCGCGAGTGTCACGACACCCGACAAACTTACAACGTATCACTTTACCACCCTGCATATATAATGCTCCACCTTGACAGTAACTAAACGTGCTGTCAAGGATCTCGGAGGCATATGCGTTATAAACCGCTCTCCCGCCTTTCGTATTGGCAAAAAAGCACTGTGCGATCTTTACTCTTGTTCCTGTCGCCCGGAGTATTCCCACCCGGTTACGTCCATCAAACAAACAATGCTGCAATACCGCGAAAGCAGCATGGTCCAAACGGATCAGATCACCTTGTTCACATTGTCCACAGATCATTTTCACATTATGCATCTCAAGACTTCCATAGCAGACTATTGGCTGATTCATATATATAACGCTATCGCTTATCGTAAGTTTTGCTCCCGTTGCCACCTCTAATGAACAATCAAGTATCGCTGTACATTGTGAAATTTTACGTTCCTTCTGTACTCGAATTCCTTTTTTATCAATGCATCCGCCTACCCGCCAATGTCTTACAAATGGCATATCTTTCGGCACACACTCATGATAAGTACAATGTGTTACATCGATATCACAGGACAAATAAATCGCTGCACCACGCTCTGCTTCACACTGTTCAAATACATTATCACAGACCACACCCTGCCCTCCTCGAAGCATTAATGCTCCACCGGATTCTGCAGAATAACAGTCGCGAAAATGACAGCGGATCACATGGATGCGCTCTCCCCAAAAACGAATTGCAGCTCCTTTGGTTGTACGCACGATCGTGCTGTCTGCCACCGATACCACTCCATCTTCCGCTCTAAGAAACATTCCATAATAGGCACAATCAATCACACTGTTCTCAATCAAAACACGACTTCCGCACTGATGCACATTAATTCCGGCACGATGAGAATTACTAGTACGTACAAGCCGGCTATTACTGATATGCAATTCTCCACCTCGCAGTGCTATATTGCCAGCCATGGATACAACGGCCTGATCGATCAGCAACGTCATTCCTTCATACAAAACAATGTCCGTCGGAAGAATGTAATTTCCCGTGATCCGAATCCGTTTGTACTGTTGCAGCTGCGCCTGCAGCTTTGTACCATCCATCGCATCTCCCAGAGGACTCATCTCTTTATTATATTGCTCAAAACGGGTTAATACATCTTGAATCATTGACGCCCCTCCTTATAATTCTGAAAAAATGCTTCCTGTACATTTTGATCGGAAATTACTTCGCATCCCGATATAGTCTGTTCACATCTGTAATTTTGAAAATATACTGCTGCACCCAGATATTTTGCATGGCATTCCACAAACTGGCACTGTCGGATCCGTACACTACCGAAGGTTTCTGAGTAAATTGCCCCTCCATAGTCTCTCGTACCGTTGACGAATCGACAATTGTGTATATACACTTTCGCCGGATCTTCGAATACCAACAGTCCTTCTAAGCCATTCTGCAGTCCGGTATTCTGAAACTCTGCATACTCTCCGGCAAAATGCACCAGTGGCACCCGAGCACTTCGGCATAGCCTGCTGTCTTTAACGAGCAAACTCCCCTTTTGCTGATAGATAGCACCACACAGCGACTGACAGTCTAATACTGTCGCTGTCAACATGATCGAAGATCCGGCAGTCATTGTTATGAAATATTTCTGTGAACAGTTCTCAACGCATATCTCACAATTTTGAAAATGTACTCTTCCACCTTGAACACGTATTGCTCCATCCATAGTAATCTCTGCTTCTTCACACCAAAGCGTTGCACCGGTTTCCACCAAAATATCCCCATCTATGATCTGCTTTCCATGAAGATAAATCGTCTCTCCTGTATGTACCGTAAACCCTTTCCGCGTCTGTTTCCACAAAAAATCCGGATAGATATAACGCATTACTGCAAAAGGCATACAGCCTCCAAGCTGTTCATATCGTTCGTACTGCTCGGCTGCTAAGGTTTGATCCTGTTTCGCCGCAGCCTCCCCAAAAGCACATATAAATTCACGTTCTCTCTTGCTGATCTGAAACATAATAGCGTACTGATCAAAAATTGCCTGACAGTAATCCACAGACCAAACCGCCATAAGACACATCTTGTATATATCCAACAAGAAGCAACACTGGTCTACACGGTCACATACCGTTTGGCGCACCAGCTCCAAATGTCGTTCCAGATCATTATTAATATCCGTAATGATCTGTGCGTATTGATCCTGATCCGGCAGTAATTGCCGCAGCAACCGTTCATAATATGGCTGTAACTCCATAATCGCACGCATATTGCCCATCGCCAGCACACCTAGCCCAAAACAATACCGGTATCGATATGCAGCACTTCGTTCCTGCATCGGGTGTGACACCAATGATCCTTTATTTTCTTCCCTTTCCATGGTTTCCTCCTCCCCGAAATCGCATTAGTTCTATATTATTTATCGAACAAAATCCGTCATTTGCCCATGTGCTGCGACAAAAAAGTCATCAATTCTGTATCATTTATCATCGCGAGAGTCCTGACAACTTTCTATGCGCTGATGAAGCAATTCTACAGCCCGATCAACTTGTCTCATAAAAAAAGCATTCTCCTTATTCTGTTTTTCATCAATATTACGATTCAAAAATTGCAGTACTCTACCATACGTAACCGCCTCTTCTAACTCTAAATTATAAGGGATCACGCCAATATTTTGTCTTGGGATATGAAAACGATAACATATTCTACGCAAATTCCAAGTATGATTAGGCTGATATTTACCAATCAAAAAGAACGCTTTATTGCGTATTATTGGATGATTTTCAAAAAATTCCGTCAACATCTTTGTATCCTGTCGTAGATTGACTACTATTAAGTCTGCATCGGAAAGTATACTGGTTGTACTAAGATTTCTGTTGGATTCAGTATCCACAAATAATAGATCTGCTGCCTCTTCCAGACATTGAAACAAAGTCTCTCTGACTAATTCAAATTCATAATTGAATACATCTCGATTTACAATGAAACTCTGTGGCAAATAGAATAAATTCTGAAACAATAAAGGAATCGCTGTGTGCTGTATCATATTCGCATCATTCTTTCCGGAATACAGTTCTTTCAAAAGATGTTCCAACCCGTATTTGTTATAATATTGACCCTGCTCACGCAAACATTCGATCCTCTCTGACGGGAGCATCAGGTCACCGATATTTCTAAGACTGTAATGATTCTCTAGGAGCATGCATTTCTTTTCACTATGAACTGCTGTCATAGCTGCCATACACGCAAGATTCGTCGTGACACACGCCCCCTCTCTCGTATGGCTCCAAAATGCAATCTTCAATTGAACTCCAAACCTCCTTCCCTATTATGAGCGACCTGCCAGACAACGTAAGTTGCTTTCGGGCTGGTCAAAATACTAATTCTTTGTCGTTCAACTTGGGAGTAAGGTTACTATATCTGTTTTACCCGAAAACGTAAAGACTTTTTTTCTGTTTTTTTCACTTTCCATACATTGCACAAAATTAAAGCAAAAATTTGTTAATAAATTCAAAAAACACCCGATTCTTTCGGGTGTTTTTGTCAATATGCCACTTTCATTCTGTATCACCATTTGGCAGAGCTTGTGCAATGGTGTGATCCGACCATCCAACATACATTTGATGGACACGCTGCCCCATTTGTTTGCCGTGTGCCGAAAAGCGATAAATCCAATGGATCGCATCTAAGATGTCCTGTTCCCCAAGAGATCCTCGACAGGCAAACCGGCTGCAGCATATGACACGCAGCAGCAACAATTCACCCAGCACCTGATGAATACGTTCTATGTTCATCTCTTGTGGATACTCCAAATACCGGGATAAAATCCGATAGCGCATATAATTGTCATAATACTGCTTCCACCATTGCCCCGTATTTGCCACAAATCGACGTATCAAATCACAAGCCGCTTCGTCACTTTCCCGCTCATAAAAATCAAAACTATCCTCTAAATATCGGCATTCCGGAAACGCCAGTATAATGTCCAAACATTCCATAGACACATTTACAAACGAATCAAAATCCGGATCCTCGTGTGGATATGCCGCACTTAACAATTGCAGGGCACTTTTTCCCTCTTTCCATACAGAAAGATCATCTAAACAGATTCTCTCTCCCTGCAGAGTGATCCACTCTACCGGATCATGTAGCAGATATCTGCTTACTGCAGGGCAGGAAGCAGCAAGCGAGATCCATACATCGCCATTAATGGCTGCTGTTAAACGTGGAAATTTACGACAGGTATTGCATAACATCTGCTCAGAGGTATTCCGTTGTATCCTGCACAATCCATCCTCGTCTAGCATCGCGCAGCGACCTCCTGCAAGATTTTCAAAGCAATAAACGCCCTCTTTTTTATGGATATGTGAGAGTATGTCCTCTCGGAGCCATTCCGGCTCTATCTTCTGAAACCACTCATACGCCTCCGGATCCACGACAATTTTCCAGCCGGCGCAGCATGTTGCCTCACAACGATCTGCTAAGCAGGAAAATTCCCGATAATACTTAAGTACTACGCCATCCATTAGAATGTCAACTCTGACTTATCATGCAACAGCTTAGCACCTTTGGTGATCAGTACGACACCGGCGGCAATCGCACCAACGATCAACAAAATGCCTAATACAATATTACTAGCCCCAACAGATTTCATTGTTTTATATACTTTTTCGACCATACATGACCTCCATGTTTACAATAATCACTCAATTAGTGTACACCGTACTCCGCATAGTATGCGTCAATAGCAGCCTTCAAGTTATCATCGATCAATACTCTGCCCTGGCACTCCTTGTTGTAAAGACATTCCACGACGTCCTCCATTGTAACGATCGCATTTGCACCAAAGCCATATTTCTGCTGAATCTCATCCAGTGCACTGGCATTCGAAGTGAGTCCGCGCTCCATTCGGTTTAACGATACCATCAGACCAATAATCTCAACATCGCCCTGTGCTTTAATGATCGGGAATGTTTCCTCAATGGATTTACCGGAAGTGGTCACATCTTCAATAATAACCACTTTATCACCATCTTTGATCTTGCTTCCCAATAAAATACCGGTATCACCGTGGTCCTTCACCTCTTTGCGGTTTGAGCAGTAACGGATTTCTTTGCCATATAACTCGCTGAATGCTATAGTTGTTGCCACACTAAGGGGAATTCCCTTATAGGCCGGTCCAAACAACACATCGAAGTCATCCCCGTAATGCTCATGAATTGCCTTCGCATAATACTCTCCCAGCTTTTTAAGCTGCGCACCGGTTACATAAGCTCCCGCATTCATAAAAAACGGAGATTTACGACCACTTTTTAATGTAAATTCCCCAAATTTCAATACATCGCTTGCAACCATAAACTCAATAAATTCTTTCTTGTATGCTTCCATCTTAACGATAATCCTCCTTTTCATAGGTGTTTCGCCATATTGCTGTATAACTGTTTTTAGATTCTACACCATTTGAACACCAAAATCAGCTTCTTTATACTACTTTACGCATCCTATCAGCTCATTAATGTCTTTCACGCCGTTTTGCTGCATAAACTGTTCTATTCCTTCTATCACCTGCACAGTTGTCGCCGGTTCATTGAAATTGGCGGTACCGACTGCCACCATTGTAGCTCCCGCCATAATAAACTCTAACGCATCTTCTGCTGTTCGGATCCCTCCCATTCCAAGTACCGGAATATTCACAGCATGTGCTGCCTGATAGACCATGCGAACCGCAACCGGCTTCACTGCCGGACCGGACATTCCTCCTGTCTTATTGGCAAGTGCAAAGGTTCGACGATTAATATCAATCTTCATCCCGGTCAACGTATTGATCAAAGAGATTGCATCTGCTCCGCCTGCTTCCGCTGCTTTTGCCATCTCTGTAATGTCTGTTACGTTTGGACTTAATTTCATGATCACAGGCTGTTTTGCCACTGCCTTAATCTGTGCAGTGATCTTCTCAACCTGCTTCGGATCCTGACCAAATGCAATGCCTCCCGCTTTAACATTCGGGCAGGAAATGTTAATTTCTAACAGTGCAACATCTTCCTCTGCCAAACGTCTGACAACATCAATATATTCGTCTGGTGTCTTACCACACACATTGACAATGATATTGGTATCATACTGCTTCAAATACGGAATATCACGCTCAATAAATACGTCTATCCCCGGATTTTGCAAACCGATCGCATTCAACATACCACCATAAGTCTCGCACACTCTCGGTGTTGGATTGCCGGGCCAAGGTACATTTGCCACACCTTTCGTTGTCACAGCTCCCAAGCGGTTCAGATCCACATATTCTCCGTACTCTGCACCAGAACCAAAGGTACCGGATGCCGTCGTAACGGGATTTTTCATTGATACTCCCGCAAAATTTACTGCCAGATTCATCCTTTTCCTCCTATATCTCTACGGTCTGCGCATCAAATACCGGACCGTCCTTGCAAATTCTTGTATTATTGACGTGACTGTGTGCATCTTTTTCTTTGGTTGTGCATACACAGCCTAAGCAAGCACCGATACCACACGCCATATGCTCCTCCAAAGAAATCTGAGCTTCGATCCCCTGCTCTGCCGCAAATGCTTTTACACCACGCAGCATCGGCATAGGCCCACACGCATAGATCACATCTGCTGTAATACCCTCGGCACGGATCGCATCTATGACATTGCCCTTGGTTCCCACGCTGCCATCCTCGGTCGAAACATATACAGATGCATATGGGGCAAAGTCTTCTTTCAAAAATTGCACTGCATCGCGGTATCCTAATACGACCTGCACTTCACCGGACAGACTCTTCGCTAATGCTAACATTGGCGGGATACCAATTCCTCCGCCGATCAAAATACTTTTGCCGGAACGAGGTGTAAATCCGTTGCCAAGTGGCCCTACAACTGCGATCGTATCACCTTCCTGCTTACCGGAAAATTCTAACGTGCCGGCTCCTGCCACTCGGTATACCAAGCGGATCATGCGCTTAGCCGCGTCAATCTCGCATATACTGATCGGTCTTGGGAGCAGTCTGCTGCCATCATCGCTATACAGCGACAAAAACTGTCCCGGTTTTGCCATCGCTGCAACATTGTATTCTTCGGGAAAAGCAAGCCACAAACTGTATATTCCCGGTGCCAACTCTGACTGGCTCTTCACGGTTGCCAGACATTTCTTTTTCTCTGCCATTGCTATCCTCTTTCTCTAAACGTTCTACTTGATCGCTCCGTTAATATCTGCGATCATGTCAATTACTGCCTGTCTGGAGGCATCTGCATAATTGTCAGCGCCAAACTTACTATATTTGTCCTGCTTGTATGCGGCAATGATACCACGCGAAGAGTTGACGATCGCACCTAAGCCATCGCTGTTAAAGTATGGTTTCAATCCCTCAGCGGTACCGCCCTGCGCACCATAACCCGGTACCAGAATATATGTCTTTGGCATCAGTTTACGAAGTACCTTACCCATTTCCGGATACGTAGCACCAACCACGCAGCCAACATTACTATAGGTATCTCCCATGCACTGCTCACCCCATTCTACCACTTTCTTAGCTACCAGTTCATACAACGGCTTGCCATCGATGAGCTGATCCTGAAATTCACCACTGGAAGGGTTGGACGTCTTTACCAATACAAAGATTCCTTTATTTTCCTCTTTGCAGACATCGAGAAATGGATTAACACCATCGCTTCCCAAATACGGATTAACCGTAACAAAATCCTCATCAAAGGCTGCATAGGACTTAGACCCTACTTGCACTTTACCAATATGTCCTACCGCATATGCAGCAGATGTAGACCCGATATCTCCGCGCTTAATATCACCAATAACAACAAGACCTTTCTCCTTACAATAGTCAACTGTTTTCTTGAATGCTGTCAGACCTGGAATACCAAACTGCTCGTACATAGCGATCTGTGGCTTTACTGCAGGGATCAGATCATGTGTTGCATCTACGATTCCCTTGTTAAACTGCCAAATTGCCTCTGCAGCACCCTCTAACGTCTCTCCGTACTGCTCAAAAGCTGCCTTGCAAATATGTTCCGGCACGTAACTTAACATTGGATCCAATCCGACAACGATCGGTGCATCCTTTTTGGTAATCTGCTCAATCAATGTATTAATCATACTACTTATCCATTCCTTTCTTCACTATAAACCAATTTTCCATCCACGAAGGTATTTAAGACTTTGCCGTATACTAACTTTCCATCAAACGGTGTGTTCGTACCCTTTGATAAAAACTTGCTGCTGTCAATCGCATATTCCGTATCAATATCTGCAACCACTACATCTGCTGCCGTTCCCGGTTTCAGCGTTCCCTTGGCAATGCCCAGTACCTTTGCCGGATTTGTGCTCATCTTAGCAACTAACTCTGATAAACTTAATATACCACGTTTGACAAGTTCTGTGTAGCCTAATGCAAAGGAAGTCTCTAACCCGACAATACCAAACGGTGCTTTACGCATAGACTGATCTTTTTCTTCTTTACCATGTGGTGCATGATCCGTAGATATCACATCCATGATCCCGCCGGCAAGTCCCTTTTTGAGTGCTTCGACATCCGCTCTGCTGCGAAGTGGCGGATTCATCTTGAAACGGCCATGATCCTCTGTGATCTCATCATCAGACATCGTAAAATGATGCGGGCAAACCTCTCCTGTCACAGGAAGTCCCTGTTGCTTTGCCATTTCAATGAGTAAAACGCTGTCCGCTGTTGAACAATGACACAAATGTAACCGGCAGCCTGTCTCTTTTGCCATCAGAATATCTCTGGCAACGATAACGTCTTCTACTGCGTTCGTAATTCCCGGCAGCCCAAGCTCCTCTGCTTTGGCTCCGGCATTCATAACTCCACCGTCTACTAATGCCTTGTCTTCACAATGCGAAAACATTGGTATTTTGTTCTTAGCAGCTTCCTTAAGTGCATGGCGAAAAACTAACGAATCCATCACCGATTTGCCATCTTCACTAAGCGCCACTGCACCGGCCTCTTTCATACCGGCAATATCTGCTAACTCGTTTCCCTCCTGACCGATCGTTACTGCTCCGATCGGCAAAATGTGAACTGCTGCATCTTTGGCACGTTCTAACAGATCCTTTACTCTATCCGGACTATCGATCACCGGTTTCGTATTTGGCATTGGACAGATTGTGGTCACACCGCCCCTTGCAGCCGCCATGGCGCCGGTCCGTATCGTCTCTTTATATTCAAATCCCGGTTCGCGCAAATGTACGTGCAGATCAATAAATCCCGGCATGACAACATGTCCTTCTGCATTAATTGTCTGATCTGCCTCCTCTATAATCTTCGGCGCGATCTGTGCGATCTTACCATCTTCTATTAAGATGTCTCCGATCTCGTCCATGTTCTGCGCAGGGTCAATAATTCGTCCCCCACATATCAGTGTTTTCATCAATCCTCCTCCTTTTCATAGGCTGTCCTGTATACGTTTTGCATACTCCCATACATACAGAGAGCACCTGCCGGTAATCCGGCAGATGCCATCTCTTAATATACGTCTGCCTGCTGTAAATCCGCAAGCATTCTCTTATTGTTGATCAAATCATCAAACTCTGCCGATGTGATCCATTGCGCATCATGCAGGTCCTCAGAAAGCTGCACAGCGTCTTCTTCCATCTCTGTCAGACAAAGATACGCAATGCCAAGATTACATTCTGAACCAATCATAAAGGTCCAAGTATACAAAATCCGGTCAACAACCGCGATCAACCCTGTCTGCTCCTGAATGATACGCAACACAGCCGCATCCGGTGATTCTCCAAATTCCGTTTCACCATCAACAAATTCCCACTGATACGGATCTATGATATTATCATCATACCATTTCTCCACCGCCAGAAACTTGTCATCCTTTTGTACAATTCCTTTTACCAAAATACGATATCGGTTCATCCTAATAACCATGCCTTTCTATAATTGATTATTTGGCTGTGATGTATTTCTTAGCAGTCAGTAACTCTGCCGTAAGAACAGCACCACCTGCTGCACCACGCACCGTATTATGTGAAAGACCAACAAACTTGTAATCAAATACAGTATCCTCACGAAGACGACCCATAGATACACCAAATCCATTCTCATAATTAACATCCAATGCTACCTGAGGACGGTTGTCATCCTCAAGATACTGAATAAAATGTTCTGGTGCACTTGGAAGTTTCAGCTCCTGTGGAACACCACTGTACTCTCTCCAAACTTTAATGATCTCTTCCTTAGAAGGCTTCTTGCCCTCTTCGAAAGTAACAAATACGGCTGCTGTATGACCATCTAAAACCGGTACACGGATACACTGTGTCGTGATAACCGGTCCCTCTGCCTTAACGATCTCGCCATTCTCGATGTGACCCCAGATACGAAGTGGCTCCTGCTCACTCTTCTCTTCCTCACCACCGATGAACGGAATGATATTGTGCTCCATCTCCGGCCAATCCTTAAAGTTCTTGCCGGCACCGGAAATTGCCTGGTATGTTGTTGCTACTACTGTCTTTGGCTCATAACCTGCTTTCTTCAAAGCATGGAGAGCCGGTGTATAACTCTGAATAGAGCAGTTTGGCTTAACAGCAATGAAACCTCTGGTTGTACCCAAACGCTTCTTCTGAGACTCGATCACTTCGAGATGCTCCGGATTTAACTCCGGCACTACCATCGGAACATCCGGTGTCCAACGATGTGCACTGTTGTTGGAGACAACCGGTGTCTCTGTCTTAGCATACTCTTCTTCGATCTTCTTGATCTCATCTTTAGTCATGTCAACTGCACTAAATACAAAATCTACGGAAGAAGCTACGTTCTTAACATCGCTAACATCCTGTACGATAATCTTTTTCACTGCTTCCGGCATTGGTGTTGTCATTTTCCAGCGTCCGCCGATAGCTTCCTCATAGGTCTTCCCAGCGCTGCGTGGGCTTGCGGCAATCGTAGTTACCTCAAACCAAGGATGATTTTCCAAAAGTGAAATAAATCTCTGTCCTACCATACCGGTACCGCCAAGGATACCAACTCTTAACTTCTTGTCCATAGTTTTCGATTCCTCCATTGATTATAATGTGTAAATCTGCAGATAAACATCAACTGTGATCTGCCATTTATCATCAGACTTATACATGCCATATTACACTATTCTGCGAAATAAGTCAAAATGATATTTGCCCACTGTATTAAAATATGATAGACTATTACTGCCGTAGAACAATATAATACAGATTATTCTATCTGTCTTTCTACTGTTTTGCGTCAATACTTACCAGAAAGGAATTGAAATAATGAAAGCAACACCGGTAAAAGGAACGAGAGATTATCTGCCAAAGGAGGTTATGATCCGCGACCATCTGCAGGAGATCATCCGTGAAACATATCAGGAAGCGGGTTTTGAACGCATCACAACCCCTATTATAGAAGATGCTGTAAACTTAGATAAAAGCGAAGGTGGCGAAAATTTAAATCTGATCTTCAAGATCTTAAAACGAGGCAAAAAGTTATCCTCTGCCTTAGAAGCAGAAGCCCCTACCGAACAGACGCTTGCCGATATGGGGCTGCGTTATGACCTGACACTGCCACTCTCCCGCTATTATGCCAACAACCGCAATGATCTGATGAATCCTTTCAAGGTTATTCAGATGGACCGCGTTTACCGCGCAGAGCGGCCACAGAAGGGACGTCTTAGAGAGTTTATGCAGTGCGATATCGATATCATTGGCAATGCCTCTCCAGATGCCGAAGTGGAATTGATCCTTACAACAACAAAGGCTCTGACCCGCATTGGTCTATCTTCTTTTAAGGTCAAGATCAACGACCGCCGCATCCTCAAGGCAATCTTTACTTATGCAGGCTTTGCCGAGGAAGATCATGAAAAACTGGCGATCATTTTTGATAAATTAGATAAGATCGGTATTGAAGGTGTGCAGAAAGAATTAGAAGAAAATGCATTTGATGCTTCTGCTATTGAAAAATTTATTGCCTTGTTTGAAAGCGGCGCTTTGGATCTGGATTCTGTTGCAAAAGTATGCGATGCCGACTATGTTGCTTCTCTGAAATACATTATGGATACCGTAACTTCTGTCTCCGGCAATGCCTTTCCGATCGAATTCACACCGTCTCTCGTGCGTGGTCAGGGCTATTACACCGGAACGATCTTTGAAGTAGAAGCAGAGGGCTATAGTGGCGCCGTTGCCGGTGGTGGACGTTATGACAATCTGATCGGTAAATTCTTAAACGAAGATATCCCGGCAGTTGGATTTTCCATTGGCTTTGAGCGTATCTTTGGTATTTTGATGGATAACGGTTACGAAATCCCGGGACAGAAAAAGCGCATTGCGGTATTCTATGATCCGGATACTTATGCAGCTGCATTGCAATATGCTGAAGAACTCCGCAGCGAATATCTGGTTTCAACGATCGCCCGTCCTAAGAAACTGGGCAAATTCTTAAATCGCCTGGAAACCGCCGGATACGATGGATTCGCTGTGTACGGTCAGGAAGATGGTGTCAAATTGTTTTCCTAAGGAATAACACCACACTACGATAAGTTTCCTATAAAGTAAAAAAAGTGGCTGTTCCGCTTATGTTGGAACAGCCATTTTTTTATCCTCTAAAATCATCCGCTAAAGATCTACCGAATGAAGTTCGTCCCGATACGTTCTTCCAGCTCCGGCAGACCAAACATTTCTTTACCCATAGCAATACTCTTGATCAAAAATGCCATATTATTTCCAAGTGTTCTCATAATCTGAAGGCCCTCTCCATCCTGCTTTGCCTCATTTGCGTTATTGCCATGAATGCTGTTCCAGTATTGGCTGGATGCTACCGGCATACCGGAGATTGTGAAAAATTTGTTGAGCTCATCAAACGATGCCGAACATCCGCCTCGTCTTGCAGACACTACAGAAGCACCAACTTTCATACGTTTATCAAAGTGTGTACTGTAAAACAATCTGGTCAGGCACGCCACAAGCGTTGCATTAGCAGAGGCATAATATACCGGGCTTCCAACTACCAGACCATCCGCTTTTTCAAACTTTGGTGCAATTTCATTGACAATATCATCAATAACACATTTACCGGTTTCTGCGCAAGCCCCACAAGCCATACAACTGCGTACCGCCAGGTGACCGACCTGTACAATTTCTGTGTGCACGCCGTTGCGTTCTAAGGCACCTGCGACTTCCTCAAGTGCTGTTGCTGTCGAACCGTTACAATGTGGCGATCCATTCAATAGTAACACATAAGATGGTTCTGCGTTCTTCTCAGAAGACACTTTTCCTGCAGCAATCGGCTCCTCTGTCTCTGCAGATACCTTCTCTGCAGTAATCGGCTCCTCTGTCTCTGCAGACACCTTCTCTGCAGTAATCGACTCCTCTGTCTCTGTAGATACCTTCTCTGCAGTAATCGGCTCCTCTGTATCCGAAGATACCTTCTCTGTGGTTATGGGTTCTACTTTCTCCCCTAAATAGATCACTGTTCCACAATTTGCCGGCAAAGTAACCTGCAGTTGTCCATTCTCATAATGTACTTGTTCTGCCTGTCCTAACATATCTGTAGCACTTGTTGCTCCAACCGGCGCCTGTACGGTAATTGTTGTCGGCTCGTCATCGCAATTGAGTAACGTGATCATTGCCGTTTCTGAAAGTGCTCTCGCATATGCAAATTGACGATTAGTCAATGACAGTTCCTGATATTGTCCCTCACTCAACTCCGGATACTGTTTCTTTAATTCGCCCAATTTCACGCACAATGCTGTAATCGGATTATTGGTATATGCATCCGCATAATCTGCAAGTTCCAGATGAGGACGCAAGTTCCAGTCTGATCCTTGTTCCTTTTTCCCTTCGATACCAAATTCTGATCCATAGTACATGGAAGGGATTCCGTATAATGTATAAACGAGCAGCGTTACCAAACCCATATGCTCTTTATTGTTCAATTTCGAATAAATGCGCTCTACATCGTGATTATCCATAAATGTATACAAGCGGTAGTCTCCGCAAATGCCAAGTAAGCGTTTTACGGAATGAGCGATCTCAAAATAATTATGATCGTTATGTCCGGAATACAAGCCTTTATGCAGCTCATAATTTGTTACCGAATGCAGCATGCCATCGTTTACCCAACGACTGTAATCGCCATGGATTACTTCACCCATCAACCAAAAATCCGGTTTCATAGCATCTGTCATCTGACGCATCGCATGCATAAATCCATGATCCAGTACATCTGCCGCATCCAAACGGATTCCATCAATATCAAACTCAGCCACCCAAAAACGGATCGCGTCAAAAATATAGTTCTGCACTTCCGGATTCTGCTGATTTAACTTGACTAACAGATTATATCCGCCCCAGTTTTCATAAGAAAAGCCGTCATTATACTCGTTATTTCCACCAAAATTCAGGTTACAAAACCAACTGCAATATGGAGACTGCTCTCTATTTTGCTGCACATCCTTAAACGCAAAGAACTCTCGTCCGACATGATTAAAGACACCGTCTACGATCACGCGAAGCCCTAACTTGTGGCAATATGCTACATAATCTCTGAAATCATCATTTGTTCCCAAACGACAGTCTACTCTGCGATAATCTGTCGTCTCATATCCATGCCCCACTGACTCAAACAACGGTCCGATATAAATTGCCGTACAATTTAACTTAGCGGCATGTTCTGCCCACTCCTTTAACTGATCAAAATGGGATTCAGCAATCCCTGTATTTTCTTTGGCGCATCCACAAAGTCCCAGTGGATAAATGTGATAAAAAACTGCCTGATCATACCATTTCATCATTCTTTTGTCTCCTTCTGTGTTAAACGCTTGTGATGTTCTTCTTTATCCGCATACATCTTGTCATCTGCCTGCTTCATAATACGTTCTATATCGGACGCTCCGTGAATCTCTTCCCAGATCACACCACAACTGGCACCAATCCGGTAAGGCTTACCACTGTCTCTGTCAATCTGCGCGATCCGCTCCTGAAGCATTTGACGATATTTCTCATAAAACGTAAGATTTGCCTTGTCATACTCTTCTACCAGACACATAACGTATTCATCCCCACCGAAGCGTGCACATATCCCATCTACCTCAACGGCAGTATCGGATATCGCCTGTGCTATGCTGCGAATGGCAAAATCTCCCTCTATATGTCCATAATGATCATTGATCAATTTGAGCTGATCCAGATCTACCGACGCCATAAACAACATTTTGCGCTTGCCGGCGAGCTTTGCAATCCGATTGCGTAATTCGTCATAAAATCCGTGTCGATTATAAATCGCTGTCAATGCATCTTTAACATATAAGCTATACAACTGCGCCTGCTTACGTACTGTACCAAACACCTGATCCAAACTCATGGAAAACTCATATAACATTCCATAATCCATCTTGGCTGCATCATGTGAGGCCACCATATAGCCATAGATCTCCGATTGCCAATGAATTGGCACGACAATTACCTGAGTGGTACAGGCTCGGATCCTGTCAAAACACTGTAATTGCCTTTCCAGTGGTATCCGTTCTAATGGCATCGTAAATGTTCCATCGCATATTTCGACCAGCTTAACCAAGTCAGTCACGTCACTCGCACAGCAAATGTCAGAATCATGATAGAAATTATAATTTACTATAATCATAAAATTATCCGCCGGAAAACAATCTTTATATTGTTGGAACGACTCTGCCAGCTTGACCAGAGAATGACCATCTGACATGCTATTCGTCATCATGAAAAAGTCATATGACTGATATCTGGCTATCTCTCTCTGACCATACCAGTGCATCACTTCCTCACTTAAATTGCGCTGTTGGACCGGCTCACAACCACACGATTCACTATAATCGACATAAAAAGGAACAACAATGTCATATACATTTGTACATTTCCCATTTTGGTGATCATCGATCATCTGTATGACATTCAAGCCAATCTGTGCTGCATCATTCTTGGCAGAAGTCAACTTTGGCATACAGCATTCACCTAATAACAGCCCGTCAAAACCGGTCACAATAACATCTCCCGGTACTTTCAACCCATGATTTTGCAACACATTACTCGCCGTAATTGCCATCATATCATTTGCACATATGATAGCCTCCGGTCTTCTGGACGTACCAGCCTCCCATTCCTGCACCCATTTTTCCATTGCAGCGCGAGACGGAAATTCCCAAAAATCTCCATAAGCAATGTACTCTTCTTTGACGGTACATCCATTTTCTTTCATAACACGTCGATAAGTCTCTAATCTTTGTTCCGAAAAAACATTATCTCGAAATCCTGCAATAAAATTCACTTCTTGACAACCATGGTATTCGATAACATGACGTACGATCTGTTCAAATGATTTCTCATAGTCAAATTTAATATTATAGCATCCCTTTTTGTAACAATCGAGCATAACTACCGGAACATTGTTCTTGTGCGCTTTTGCCACCAGATCATCACAAACTGCATCATTCCGAATAGATTCGCCCAATACCACCAATGCAGCTAACTGATCATACGGGATGACAGAAAACACGCTCAATTCACCCCTGCTATGACTCGTCTCAACATCCATCTTGACAGACAGATTGTAGATTATAACCTCATATCCGCGTTCCCTGGCACAATCACAGATTGCGTGGATCTGACGCTCCTGTTCCCACAGATATATCTGCGCTGCACAAATCGCAATAATCTTGTTCATATCCCTCTCCATCTCTCTTTATTGCCATCAGCAAATGTCAGTATTTTCTTGTTTATCGTGTGTACTGCAACACCACGAATTTATTATCTGTTACTCGTTCTTTTTATTCTGCTCATACTTATTTTTAGTATACCATAATCCATCTGCAAATAAAAGGGTTGCAAGCAAGTATACACCGGCAAATATTACGATCGAGATCTTTTGCCCTGATGGAAAAGCAAGTTGTAATACATAGCTGGTTGCATTAAAGATAATATGTGTTCCTATCGATGCAAATATCGTTCCGACACTGACACGCACCAAGCCTAGAACTGCTCCCAGTACAAACGCATAAATCCCCTGTACGAGATTCATGTGGTATATGCCAAACAATAGTGCCTGCAGCAAATTAGCTGCCCAAAATGGAAATGCCAAATATAAGCGATCCAATATCGCCCCACGAAAGATCAACTCTTCGGATATCGGACCGATCAACAACACATAGCAATATGTCAGCCAAGGACTGCTGGTCGAAAAGTTGGACATCACATTTGAATACTGCTGAAACTCTCCCGGAAAGATTGTCTGCCATATCGTAAGTGTAATGCTAATAAAAACACAGCCGCCTACTGCCACCGAGATCAACGCAATGAGCTGGCGAAGCTGTAATGCATTGCGATATGAAAAATCTCGTTTTCGCCAATCTGAACGCCAATACCAATAGCCGGACCACACAGCCGCCATGAAAGCACTTAACATAGATACAAACATCACATAATTCGGTGACTTCGGTGTAATTCCTGTCACCTTAGACAGAGCAAGCGTTATGACCGCTGCAAAAATCTGCAGAATCAGCACGGACAAAAAGATACCTAACGCACCAATTGTCTGCCTCACCTGAATTTTCGTCCATTGTACGTTTTGTTGATTCATTCTTACCTCATTTCTTTGTTACAAACGGAAAAGGATTTGGACAAACAACTCTAGTCGGCCCAAATCCTTATTTTCTCTTGTTTTAATGTCCTTAACGCTTACGCTGTAAAAATTCCGGAATCTTGATTCCATCCTCTGCCTGACGGCTGTAGGAAGGTGTCTGAGGTCTGGCAGTATGACTGCTTTCCAAAGCGGATGGTGCAACCGGACGTGAGCTTGCAAGCTGTCCCTCTTTGGTTGGGAAATTCGTCTTTGGTGCTGCCGGCTTCTTTAAGAATGCCGGTGTGTGCTCCTCTGTAAGATGCATGCCATCATCTTCCAATCCTGTAGCGATAACGGTAATCTTTACGCTGTCATCTTCTGCCTCCGGGAACATAACACCGAAGATAATATTGGTATTCTCACCCGTAAGCTCTTCTATGTACATAGCTGCATCATTTGCTTCCTGTAATCCTACATCACCGGAAATATTTATAATAACATGAGATGCACCCTCGATCGTCGTCTCAAGCAATGGACTGGAAATTGCTTCCTTTACAGCCTCTACGCACTTATCGTCCCCACTGCCGGTTCCAATTCCGATATGGGCGATTCCCTTATCTTTCATAACCGTCTGTACGTCTGCAAAGTCAAGGTTGATAAGACCAGGTACATTGATCAGGTCAGTGATACCCTGCACACCCTGCTGCAACACTTCGTCTGCTTTCTTCAAAGCATCCGGCATAGAAGTGCGTCGATCTACGATCTCAAGCAGCTTGTCGTTTGGAATGACGATCAATGTATCAACATTTTTCTTTAACTCGTCAATACCGGAAGTTGCATTGTTCATACGGCTTCTAGCCTCGAAACGGAATGGTTTGGTCACAATACCAACCGTCAGAATGCCCATTTCCTTGGCAATACCTGCAATGACCGGTGCTGCACCGGTTCCGGTTCCGCCACCCATACCACAAGTTACGAATACCATATCGGCACCCTTTACCAGCTCTGTAAGCTCTTCTCTATTCTCCTCTGCAGCTGCCTTGCCTACCTCCGGATCTGCGCCCGCACCCAATCCTTTGGTAAGTTTCTCGCCGATCTGAATACAATTGCCGGCTTTACAATTTGATAAATGCTGCTTGTCTGTATTTACACAAACAAATTCAACACCCATAATTCCTTCATCTATCATTCGATTGACTGCGTTATTTCCACCGCCGCCAACACCAATTACAATTATTTTTGCAGCCAAGTCTGACTCATTTGTCTTAATCTCTAACAACGTTGCTCCTCCTTCACCTTGCATTCTCACAATCCCTAAGTTATATAATAACCATTTAAGGCTCAATAATCAAGAGAATGTTTGTTCTTTTTTGCTAATTTTCCTCTTTCTTTTTCGTTTTTTTGACATTTTTGTTTGTTTTCTTGGGAGGATCCACTACAATACTGTCTCCAGCCTTGTAATTTTCCATATGAATCGTACCTTCCAGCGTCAATTTTTCCTTGACTGCCGTCTCAAAAACACGTGCCAGATTGTTCATTTCGTCATCGTATCTTTTTTTCTTGCCAAGATAGATCTTAAGCTTGCCGGAATACAATATTAACGCCCCGGATTCGATATGAAGCTGTTTCGCGGAAATATTGTAATGTGAGATAAGCTGCGAAACATTCATGATGGATTCAAACACACCCTCATCTGCCGTTTTGAATGCCTCTCCCACCGTAAAATTACCAAAGTTGCCACCGGTTACGACCGGAATCCCCTTTTTCTTTTTAGGAAGCGTCTGCAACACAATACCATCTTTATCAAAATATACATATTGACCTAAGTATTTGATACATCCACTGATCGTTTTGTCATATACGTGCAGTGTTACGCTACGCGGCCCATGATATTCCACCTCTATCGTTTCAATAAAAGGAAGGGAACCAAGCCCCACTGTTTTTTCATAAAGCCAAAGCACTACTTCATTGCCTGACAGTTTCTTTTGAAAAACCAGATTTTTAATCTCAGAATCCGAGTAATACTCCGTTCCTTCCACTGTCACATTATCGATATGAAAGATAAAATATACTCCCACCAACAATAATGCGATCACTGCCGCCACTGCGAACAGTCTCTTTAGTACACGCATAATTATCCCCATTTCTTTATTTACTTCCGGCTGACACCGACAACACCAGTCCCATTTCCGCCATCATGATCGTCGCAGAAGTTCCACCATAACTGATCAACGGCAATGGAATCCCGGTCGACGGAATCGAATTGGTCACTACAGCCACATTGATCACAACCTGTATTGCCAATTGGATCAATACTCCGACACAAATCATTGTTCCAAACAGATCCGTTGCCTTGATCGCAATCCACGTGATCCTCCAAAACATTACCAAAAAAGCGATGATAAGTCCTGCTGCTCCAACAATTCCAAGCTCTTCACAGATCACAGCAAATATCATATCGTTATATGCCTCCGGAATATAGCCGAGCTTTTGCATGCTATTTCCCAGCCCTTTGCCAAAAACACCGCCGGTTGCAATTGCATATAATCCCTGCTTGATCTGATGTGCATTCTCATTCGTTTCTACATGCAGCCAAATATCAATGCGCTCTGCACGAAATCCCTCTCCCAAAAAGATATAGCAGGCTCCGCCGCAGATCAACAGCACAAGACATACTGCGAAATACAGTTTCTTGCGGCTTCCCACAAAGCACATCCCGACAACGATACCGGAAACAATAATCGCAGAACTCATATTTTCCACTAAGATCAGCACAATACTCGGTCCCATAAAAAGCATTACCCGCAAAAAACCGGCAAAATGATCTAACGACTGTCTGCTCCGATAGATTGCATATGCTACAAACAATATTGCTGCGATCTTAGAGATTTCAGACGGCTGAAACTGTACAAACCCAAGATTCAGCCAGCGTTTTGCGCCATTTTTTTCAACACCGACAAACAAAACGGCAACCTGCATAATAATTGCTGCCAGATAGACCAAATATACAAAATTGATCTTTTTTCCAAAGATCGGTTTGATAAACAGGCGATAATCTATCCCGGATACAAGAATCATTCCGACAACGCCGATCCCAAGGCCAAGCACCTGCTGCGTCACATAACGCCACTGTGACCCTGTCAGCACTGCGGTATAGTATCCGGCACTGTAGATCATGAAAACGCCAAAAACAGCGATCCCAATTGTCATAAAAAGTAATACATAATCGTAATTATGAATTTTATAACTTTTTGACATATTCCTTAAAAAGGTCGCCTCTCTCTTCAAAATTTTTGAACATTCCCCAGCTTGCGCACGCCGGAGATAACAGCACAGCATCACCATCCTGTGCCTGACGGGCACATTCAGCTACTGCCTCTTCTAAAGAATCCACTTTCGTCACTGCAGTAAAGCCCGCCTTAGCGGCTGCCTCTGCGATTTTATCTGCTGTCTGCCCAAGCAATACCAGACTTTTTACTTTCGTTCCGAACGATGCGATCCATTCATCATAAACGGACTCTTTGTCATAACCGCCGCCGATCACGATCGTTGGACGAACCATTGCTTCAACAGCCTTGATCGCTGCATCCGGGTTCGTTCCCTTAGAGTCATTGTAATATTTTACACCGTTCACTTCTTTTACAAACTCGATACGATGCGGCACAGCCTGGAACTCACAAACCACTTTACGGATCACATCCCACGGCACGTTCATACCATGTGCGATTGCTGCCGCTGCCATTACATTCTCGTAGTTATGCATACCTAACAGTTTCAGATCATGTATGTTGCAGAGCGTGATCTCTTCGCCGTCGCGGCATACGATCTCTTCTCCACGCAGGAAAATGCCTCGTTCTAATTCTCTGGCACTGCTAAACCAAAATACATCTGCCGACATATTTTTTGCAACCTGCTGCAAACGCTCATCTTCATAATTGAGTACGCACATCTGCTCTTTGGTCTGATTCATCGCAACACGTGCTTTCGTCTCTGTATAACACTCCATCGTATGATGTCTGTTGAGATGGTCCGGCGTTATGTTCAAAATAGCGCTGACCTGAGGGCAGAATTTGTGGATTGTCTCCAGCTGGAAACTGCTGACCTCTGCCACCGTAACTGTATCATCACACATCTGCATTGCATATTGTGTATACGGCAGTCCGATATTTCCTACGACAAATACACTGTCATAGTATGCTTTCATGATCTCACCCGTCAATGCTGTCGTTGTCGTCTTACCATTGGTTCCTGTGATCGCAACAACTTTTCCTTTACCACATACATAAGCAAGCTCGATCTCGCCCCAAATTGGAATGCCTGCCTCCTGCATACGTACCACAAACGGCAGATCCGTCGGCACACCCGGGCTTAACACTGCCAGATCGATCCGATCCATCACCTGATCCGGCAGATCTCCCAAAATCAGATCATAATGAATATCCTCTGAAAACTTCGCCGCCACTGTCTCCGGTGACAGCTCTGTATTGCCGTCTAATAAAATAATATTGGCACTCTGCGTTGCTAACAGATTTACTGCTGCTATGCCACTAATTCCTGTACCTACTACTAATACTGTCTTTCCTGATAATCCCATTTCGCTATCCACTTCCGTTCCTCCTTTTGCTGCTCTTTCCTAAACAATTGTAATGCAATCCACCCGAGAAATCAACCAAATGACGTTTATTTCTTCGTTTGTTTTTGCGGTGTTTTTTTTACGCCCAAATATGGCAGGGCATTATCTAACAGTTCCGATACGACCGGTGCGGCAATTGTTCCTCCATAGTAGATTCCTTCCGGCTCATCGATCAAAACGACTGTCAAAACCTTCGGATTGTCTGCCGGGGCAAAGCCAATACAGGATGCAATGTATTTTCCACTGCGGCGCGGAAGCTTTTCTGAGGTTCCTGTTTTGGCACCGACCTGATATCCTTCGACCGAAGCTTTGGAACCGGATCCTTCTGTTACCACACTCTCTAGGATCATTTTCATATTTTCCGAAGTTTCCTTAGACACTATTTTTTTCTTCTGCGGATATGATAATTTGCGTACCGATCCGTTCGATGTATTCTCGATGCTGACGCCGAAATGCGGTACAATACTGTGGCCACCATTGATCACGGCACTAACCGATGTTAACAGTCTGATCGGCGATAACTGAAACGACTGTCCAAAAGACATCGTAGCAAGTTCCACCGCTCCCACATTTTTTTGCTGATGCATGATCGTTGATGCCTCTCCCGGAACGTCGATGTTGGTTTTTGAAAGGATACCAAGCTGTCTCATTCCACGAAACATCCCACCGACTCCAAGTCTTGCTCCAACCTCCATAAATACCGGGTTGCATGAATTTTGCACCCCCTGCACAAAGGTTTCACTACCATGCCCACCTGCCTTATGACATCGGATACGCCGATCCTCAACAATCTTAAAGCCCGGGCAATAAAAGGTATCATTCAAGGATACTGCCCCCGCCTCCAAAGCTGCCGTTGAGGTGATGATCTTAAATGTTGATCCCGGCTCGTAAGTATCGCTAACACATCCATTTCTCCACATTTTATTCAACTCTTCATTTTTTTGTTTCTCCGACAGATTTTTGCTCTGATCCACTAATTCGTATGGCTTAGTCAATGAAAACTCTGGTGAATTGACCATCGCATAAATCTCTCCATTTTGCGGATTCATCATGATAACCCGCACCCCTGCAGCATTTTTTGCCTCGCGCACTCTCTCTGCCGCCTGTGTTGCAAATTGCTGCAGATTACTATCAATACTTGTGTAAAGATTTTGCCCGGCAACCGGTTCTCTTCTCTCTTCCGCCTTCCCGTCAATCTCCAGGCCACGCGCTGTCGTCATAGTTAATATTGCGCCGTTTTGTCCCTGCAATATATCATCATAGCTTACTTCCAAACCGATAATTCCCTGATTATCCGCACCGGTAAATCCAATAACACGTGACGCCAAGGTATCATACGGATAATACCTTTTGTAGTCTTCATCCACCATGACTCCCGCCAGATTCTCTTCTCGGATCTTATCGGAAGTTTCTTTCGGCACATTTGCCTTGATACGCTCGATAGATGACACCTTTTCAACGCGTTTTCGCACTTCCTGTTCATCCAGATTTAATAGCTCAGATAGTCTGGTGATCACCTTTTCCGGTTCTTTAATCTGGTTGTGAATAACAGAAATGGTGGACACCGGCTTATTCCCAGCCAATATCTCACCATTTCTATCGTATATCACACCGCGCTTTGCCTTGATCGCGCGCTCTCGTTGTTGTACATCTTTTGCTTTCTGTCCGTAATAATCTGCTTTGGCGACCATCAAATATGCCAACCGCCCTGTAAGCGATAACGACAACAGACAGACCATAATATATACAAAAAGGATTCTCTGCCGCTGCGGTGTTTTGCAATTTTTCATTATTTTGGATTTTCACTGTTTGGTTGCAATCAGTATATGAATCCGTTCGACAAAGTATACCTTTGCCGGGGTCCCACCACTAAACGATCACTGTAATTTCTTATAATCTTCGGTGCTGTAACCACCTTTTGGCACTTCCAACGGAAGATTGCCGTTTTTGGTAGACGGAAGCTGTACTTTCGTTTTTCCTCCGGAAGAGTCGTTTTTATAGACACCAAGCATTGGAAGGACGTCTCCCATAACGGAACTGGCAAATTCTGTGGCATAGGTGCTATGCGCCTGATCCTCCACATGGGGCTGATCGATCACGACATAGATCACAACCTCCGGGTGTTCTACCGGTGTGAATCCAATAAAGGAAACCAGATAATTTTTCTTTTTACGCGGATACTTCTCTGCAGTACCGGTTTTGCCGCCAACTTTATAGCCTTTCACCTGTGCCGCCTTCGCAGTACCCTCTTCCACAGTTTTGTATAGATAACCGCGAAGCAGCTTACTCGTTTCCGCGGTAACTACTTTATGAACCGGCTGTGTTTCTATTTCAGAAACAGTAGCTCCATTTTCATTTTGAATTTCCTTCACAACGTGCGGAGTGTAATAATACCCACCATTTACTACCGAGGAAAACGCTGCTGCCATCTGCACCATGGTCACCGTCTGGCTCTGTCCAAAACTTGACGTAGCTAAGTCGGCACTGCGCATCGTATCCTCTGTAAAGATCTTGCCGGTTGCCTCACCAGGAAGATCAATGCCTGTTTTTTGTCCATATCCAAAATCGTTTACATATTTTAAGAAACGCTTGCCCCCTAATACATCTCCCATCTGCATCAAGGCATCGTTACAAGATTCCATCAACGCCTGACATATATTGATCGTTCCATGACCGCCTTTGCTAAACGCCACGCACTTGATCTTGCTTCCACCAACTTTCTGATAACCATCGCAGACATACGTTCTGCTTGGAGAAGTCGTTCCCTCTTCCAAACTTGCCGCTACCGTGATCGGTTTGAAAGTTGATCCCGGTTCGTAAGCATCACTGATGCAGAAATTACGCCAGATCTCATTTAATTCCTCCATCTTTTTCTTGTCACTCATACCGGCAAGCTTGTCCTCTGAGTAATACTTACTCAGATCACTTGGATCATTCAGGTCATACCCGGGTGATGATGCCATCGCATATATTTCTCCATTGTTTGGATTCATAATGATGACACCCATATTTTCAGATCCGGTATCCGTCTGAAACTTCTGCATATGCTGTTCCAACACACCCTGCACATTAACATCAATCGTAGAAATGATCTTTTTACCATTTTCCGGTTCTTTGACATTCTCTACAAGATTAAGATCCGAATCATAATACCCATACTTTTTGCCTGTTTTACCACTAAGCTGGCTGTTGTACTGATTTTCAATTCCCCATATTCCAACATTATCCGAAGAACAAAATCCGATCACATTACTTGCTACTGTTGAATACGGATACTGTCTCACATATTCTTCTTCAAACCATACTCCCTGAATGTTTTTATCTTTATCAGCAAGCTCATTAAAAGCATCCACAACATCTCTGGATAATCCCTTATACTTCTTCACGACATAATAATGAGAATCCGGCTTTTTGTCGATGATCTTACGAACCGCACCTTCTGACATTCCAACTGTCTGTTGCAACGCTTTGGTCGTCGGCTCAAAATATGCGCTGTCCAACGTCAGTGCCTTTGGATCCAGTACTAAATTATACACCTTCTTACTGGACGCCAGCTTATTGCCATTGCGATCCAAAATATCTCCTCTACGGTATGCGATCGTATTACTCACATAACTTTGCTGTGATAACACGATCTTCTCATATTCATCCCCTTTACTCTGCCCCAGCCAGATCGTCCAGCCCACACAAACTAACGCAAATAAAACAATAGCACCGAGCGCAATAAATGTTCTTTGATACATCCTGCGGGTGCTAAATTTGTATTTTGTGTGTACTTTTCGGCGTCTCTGAGGATTGCCGGCTCGGTTTGTCTGTCTTCTCCTACTTTGGTTACTCTGCGTTCTTCTGCTCATCCGTGCCTCCATGTCCTGCTGTTTCGCATATACCGAATGCAAAAATTACTTTGCATCCGGTATCTCACCATATTGTTTTACCATATCACTCTTTTTGTTCTGATAGGTATATACCTGATCCTTTTTGGCGCGAACCATGCCAAGTTCCTGTGTCGCCTTGCGATAAACATCCGCAAGATCTACAGAGTCCACTACAGTCTGGTACTCCTGTTCATTATCTTCTTTCATCTGTGCAATGTCAGACTGGATCGCTACGACCTGCTGACGCTGCTCATGGAGCTGATTCTGTGTCTGAACATAAGAAAAACATACATAAAACACTGCAGCAACTGCCATGATCAAAAACAACACAGATGCACGGTGTACTCCCGGAAGTTCAACCGTTCTGCTATACGGATTTCTTCTTTCGCGCTCTCTTCGCTGATATTCCTCTTCACGTCTTTTGCGCTCCTGCTCTCTTCGAAGCGGTTCTACATCATATGCTCTGGCTGCACTGCCCTCTACATATGCCTGTCCACCACGGTCGGAATATCTGCTGTGGCTGCTTACAGATCGACTTCCACTCCCTGTCTGCCGACTGTATCCATATTGTCTGCTGCTATAACTTCCTTGTCTGCCTGCCATTCTTTGGCCCCCTTTTTATATATGCTCAAATACACGTAACTTTGCACTCTTCGCTCTCGGATTACGTTCCATTTCCTCCTCTGACGGAAGAATCGGTTTTCTTCCTACCATATGTCCTTTTGATCGGTTGCCGCACACGCACACCGGAAAATTCGGTGGACAGGTACACGGATCCTGCGCCTTCTTAAACGCTTGTTTTACAATTCGATCCTCCAAGGAGTGAAATGTGATAATGCACAATCTGCCTCCCGGATTTAACAGGTCGATCATCTCTTCTAATGTATTTTGTAACACGGATAATTCCTGATTCACCTCAATGCGTATCGCCTGAAAGGTTCTCTTTGCCGGATGTCCTCCCTGTTTACGAACTTTCATTGGTATCGCCTGACTGATGATCTCTGCCAAACGTCCTGTTGTTTTAATCGGTTCCTTTGCCCGTTCTATCACAATATGTTTTGCAATATTTTTGGCAAATTTGTCTTCCCCATAATTTTTGATCAAATGAAACAGATCACTTTCGGAATATTCGTTGACCACGTTATATGCTGACAACGCCTGTCTGTCATCCATACGCATATCGAGTGGTGCATCAAAACGATAAGAAAATCCTCTCTCGGATGTATCTAGCTGAAAAGATGAGACTCCCAAGTCTAAAGTAATGCCATCCACGCCTGCAATACCAAGCTCCTGCAATACCTGCTTCATCTCTGCATAATTACTGCGAACGATCGTCACCTTTGAACCATACGGTTTCAAACGTTCTGTGCTCGCTGCGATCGCATCTGCATCCTGATCGATCCCTATAAATCGTCCCTTGTCCCCTAGCATGGAACAGACAACACTACCATGTCCTGCTCCCCCTAAGGTTCCATCCACATATATGCCATCCGGTTTCACCGCAAGTCCATCAATGACTTCCTGCAATAACACCGAAGTATGCTGAAACTCCACGGTTACACGCCCCTTTCTTAACGATGGTTTATAAGTTTATAAAGAAATATCCAAAGTATCCATTGCACTTGCAAGAAGTTCTTCGTCCTCTTCTGTCTCCTCCGTGTTGTAACGTGCCTTATCCCAAAGCTCTACACGGTTCATCATACCAACAAAAACGACATCTTTCTCCAGATCAGCCATCTCACGATGCAGTGCCGGAACCAGAATTCGTCCCTGCTTGTCCAGACTCACCTCCATCGCTTTCGATAGAAACTGTCGTTGAATTTTACGATTTTGTAATGTAGATGGGAGACTTTGCAGCTTGTCTGCAAACTCCTGCCAAGCGTCTGACGGATATAGATATAAGCAGCCATCCAAACCTCTGGTGATAATAAAAGTCTCTCCAAGCCCTTCTCGGTACTTTGCAGGAATGATAGTTCTGCCCTTTGCATCAATGGTATGTTCGTATTGACCCATGAACATTGCTATCACCATCCTTCTTTCAAAATACACGAATCATAAGCTCGGATCTCCGCGAATTACTCCCGCATAAAATGCTGTTCTGACGCTGCGCCTGGATCAAATCCTGTTCTGACGCTGTGTCATCGACTCCCCAGTTGAACTTACAGCGGTCTCATCAACTCCCCAGTTGAACCTGCAGCGGTCTCATCAACTCCCCAGTTGAACTTGCAGCGGTCTCACAAAATCACTTCTCACCACTTTTTAGGTTTTTCTAACCACCTTCCCCCACTTCGCCCCACTTTTCCTAAAATTCTATCGCTTTTTTGGGAATATTGCAAGTATTTTTTTATAAAAGTATGTAAAAAAGGACAAAAAAAAGATCTCAATTGTAATTTTTGAGATCTTTTTACAACTTATCACGTTATTCTATTGTGTTTGTTTTGCTTGCGTTTGTTTTGCCTTAAAGATCAACATTCCAACGGCAAACAGGAATAAAACTCCCGAAAGAAGCTGTGATACTGCAATTCCACTTTCAAACAGCATCAACTGATCTGTACGTAATCCTTCGATCCAAAACCGTCCCAGACCATATCCTGCCAAATACAGTAAAAATAATTGACCATTATATTTTTTATGTGGTGTGGCAACCAAAATGATGACAAGGACCAAGAGGTTCCATACGGATTCATACAAAAATGTTGGATGCACTTGAATATACTGCGTACCGCCAATCGTCACCAAATGTTGGTTGACCGCATGCGTGATATTCGCCGGTGCTACCGCATCTTTTGGGATCTGCATCGCAAATAAGCCATCCGTATAACTGCCAAACGCCTCTCGGTTAAAGAAATTGCCCCATCGACCAATGATCTGTCCCACCAAAAGTCCGGCACAGGCCGTATCCACCAAACACAAGAAAGACTGTTTACGAATTTTTGCAAAGATCAACGTCGTGATCACTCCTGCGATCACACCACCATAGATAGCTAGTCCGCCGCCCCTTGTATTTAATATCTCACCCGGATGTTTAGCATAATAATCCCAACTAAACACGACATAATAAATTCTTGCTCCTATGATTGCAAAAATAATATCCCATACTGCTAGGTCCAAATACAATTCCTGATTTTGTCCGGTGCGTTTTGCCTGCCAGCTCGCCATCAAAAAGCCAAGAATCATGCCGAGTGCAATAATCATGCCATAGTATGCGATCGAAAATCCGCCTATCGTGATCGACCGCCCCAAATGTGCAATTTCAATCCCCAAATGTGGAAATCGTATATCCATAATCTTCTCCATTCTTCCCTCTGTTTCAACCTTCGCTTGTCACTTATACGTTAAAACGGAACAAGATAACATCTCCATCCTGTACTACATAATCTTTTCCTTCGGAACGCACCAATCCCTTTTCCTTAGCTGCATTCTCACTTCCCTGCTCTACCAGATTGTCGTAGCTGACAACTTCTGCACGGATAAATCCACGCTCAAAATCTGTATGGATCTTTCCTGCTGCCTGCGGAGCTTTCGTTCCCCGCTCGATCGTCCAAGCACGGCTCTCATCCGGTCCGGTCGTCAAATAACTGATCAATCCCAGCAAGTTATAACTTGCTGTAATAAGCTTATCCAATCCGGACTCTGATAAACCTAAATCCTCAAGAAATTCTTTCTTCTCATCATCTTCTAACTCTGCAATCTCCTGCTCGATCTGAGCACAGATCACAAACACCTCAGAGCCTTCCTGCTTTGCAAACTCACGAACCTTTGCTACATATTCGTTGGATGCAGCATCGTCTGCCAGATCATCTTCCGCAACATTGGCAGCATAGATCGTTGGCTTGTAAGTCAGCAAATTAAAGCTTTCAAGCAATTCCTTCTCATCATCATCTTCCGGCTCATAAGTCTTAGCTAAATTGCCATCTTCCATATGCTTCTTTAACTTTTCAACCAATTCCGTCTCTTTTACAAGGGTCTTGTCATTTTTGACACTCTTTACCAACTTAGCATAGCGTCTTTCCAAAATCTCCATATCAGAGAACAATAACTCCAAGTTGATCGTCTCAATATCACGAACCGGGTCAACACTGCCATCGACATGCACGATGTTAGTATCGTCAAAGCAGCGAACCACATGAACGATCGCATCAACCTCACGGATGTTAGCCAAGAACTGGTTGCCAAGACCTTCACCCTTAGATGCTCCCTTTACCAATCCGGCAATATCCACAAACTCAATTGTAGCATGTACTACTTTAGCGGAATGATGCATCTCTGCCAAAACATCCAAGCGCTTGTCCGGAACAGGCACGATACCAACGTTTGGCTCGATCGTGCAGAATGGGTAGTTGGCAGCCTCTGCTGCTCCTGCCTTGGTTAATGAATTAAATAATGTACTTTTTCCTACATTAGGAAGACCAACAATTCCTAGTTTCATTTTCTATCTTTCCTTTCTTGTAAACCTTGATTTTACGGGGTTTGCGGGTTTTGGCATCTCGTTTATGTACCAATTTATGTACCAATTTTTCGAGACAGCAATTTTTCTGCCCTCAAAAATTTTGGTTAACGTACCAATCATGTACCAATTTTTAAGAGCAAAAAAAATTAAACCACTTTCAAAGCATCCGCAATCTGGTCGATTTCTTTTTGTTTTTGTTCTTCTGTTGTATGTACATAAAGGTTCATGGTGATCCCAATATTGGAATGACCTAAGATTGTCTGTAATGTTTTAGGTTTCATTCCAGCTTCAATACATCTGGTTGCAAACGTATGTCGCAGCACATGCATGGAAAACTTGGGAATCTTCGCTTTATCACATAGCTTGAACAGCATCGTATCATATGTGCTGTTCTTAATCGGTGTTCCTTTTCTGCAAAGAAATACAAACTCTGACCACTCCATCACCGTAACCTTGAGCGCATTATTTTTCATCTTTTGCTGTCTCAAGATTTCAACGGCTTCCTCTGTCAATGGTATCGTTCGATATCCCGCCTTGCTTTTCGGTTCACCAATCCTCCATTCCTTTGTAGAATGGCGATACTCCATAGAGCGCCTTATCGTCATGGTACGGCGATCCATATCAATGTCTGACCATTTCAACCCTACCAACTCTCCGGTACGAAGACCGGTCTGTAACAGGAAACGGTACTGATACTCGTACGCATTTCCCTTGATCACATTGCAAAACTCACGCTGATACTGTAATGTCAATGCCTCTTTCTTTTCAGAAGGCTTACCTATGTCAGAACGAACCATCTTGTTACATGGATTCTTCATGATCACATCATTCTGATAGGCATAATCCAACATATTATACAATGTAATCCGCGCCTGATAGATTGTTGAAGTGCGATAGCCTTCATCCGCCATACGATTCATAACCGTCTGGCATTGAATGGTATTCACACTCCCCAGTATCTTTTTCCCTATAACCGGTTTAATATTGCGGTGATATCGTTCCGTATAGTTTCGAACTGTATTTGGTCGAACAGTTCTCTTCTTCATCGAAATCCAATACTCAAACCACGAATCAACCGTCATTTCCTCTGGGAAATCCATATTGCTGTGTTCATCGCGATATGCGGAGTCAGCCAGCCACTGTCTGCACTCTTGAAGCTTTAGGAATAATTTTTGAACACGTCTCCCATATTTATTCGTATATCTTCCAACATAGTAGCCATCTTCTCTTTGGCTTATTCCCAGACCAAGCTCTTTTCCTTTTAGGTTTTTACCCATATTGCAGCTCCTTTCACACAAAAAGAGCCTCAATACTCAAATTTAATCATATCATAAAGAGGCTCAAATGTAAAATCCTATATTTCGATCTGCTCGGACAAGTATTCTTCAAATTCCCTGCGTTTTATCAATTTTTTCTTTCCAACATATAAAACAAATGGACAATTTGGAACTTTTAACATTTCTTCAAGCTTGTTGATTCCGATATGGCTGTACAATGCAGCTTCTTGTTTCGTCAACATCGCTTTTTCCCATATTGGAATGTTCATATTATCTAATTCCAATCTCATCACTCTCCCAAACCCAACTGACGCTTTAATAGGTCGTTGATTTTTTGCATGATACCTGATTGCTCTGGAATATGCCCTGCTTTCATTAAAATCTGCCGGTCATCAATTGTTACAAGCTGCTCTGCCATGAAAACCGTTGTTTTTCCAAGCCTTCCAAAGACATCCTTCTGAAATACTGTCACATGTACCGGAAATGCTTTCTTTTCCTGCTTGCTGGTTCCCGGCATTACTGTATATACCGGACCATTTCCTTTATCTGTACTGACAACCAGACATGGTCTTTTTCCAGATTGTCTATGACTGCCGGGAAATTCTCCCAAATCCACCCAAATAATATCTCCACGATATATATTCTTTATATTATTCTGTTTCATCCTATCTTCCTCTCTTTCTCCGCCCGGAATCGGATATTCATTTTCAACTCTCCATCATCCACAGAAAATATTCGAAAACCCGCTTTTCTTACTTGTCCAACCTTGCGATAGGCATCCTCTTCATCCAAAGCAAGATACTCCATATTGGCAACCAATATAGCCTCTGCCTTTCCCTGCTGCATCCAATCAATACACCGGCTATACATTTGATTTACAACATACGGGGCAAAACAGCTCTTACGCACGATCTTCATAGGAATTAACCCATGTGCATCTGCATATTGATTGATGTATCGCAACTGCCGATCCTCTTTCTTTTCTGCCAGTTCAAACGATTCTTCGTCCGTTGCCAGAAACACAATGCAAGGGATATTCTCCTGTCTTGCCATTCTTTGTTTCTTCTTTTCTCTTCTCCTTGCTCTTCTCGCTTCCATCACGCTACCCCCATTGCTGCACTTCCAAGTATCGTGTTGGCATCTGTTTCAAAATATCTGATCAACTTTATCAGCATTTTCAGGCTCATACCTCTCATACCTTCTTCGATCTTTGCATAATGGGTATAACTAACCCCCAACACATCAACTACCTGCATCTGTGTTACTCTTTTCTGCTCTCGAAGCTCCCGAAGATTATTTCCTATCGTAAACATATCAACATCCGTTGTTTCTATATCGCTCATTTTAAACACACTCCTTCTTCTGCAGCCTGATGTAGCCGCCATCATATATTTTTTCGTTACGATGTATGCGCATGTCATCCGGTCTTACGACCTGTATTTATCGTAAAATAACCCTAGGAAAAAATGAAGAACAGTTTCTGTAGAGAATGAGCGAAATAACTACACAGTTTTTGTATAGTTAAGAAAAGAAAAAAGGTACATATTATTAGAATTCACATCCAAATAATATGTACCTACGCAATGTCATAAAGAATCTTTGCTGCACCTGCCAATTTTATCAATTTTGTATCGTCTAACCCGCCAAGAATTTGGAAAATTTCTTCCCTGCTCGGTTTTTCCTCCATTCGATCCTTCTTTCCCAGAAGGAGATAATCTGTGGATACTCCTAACACTTGACTGAGCTGACAAATGTATTCAGTGCTTATGCTAGTGCCCTGATATATCCGATTTATGGTGTGTATTCCATTCCCCGTAATTTCTGCAAGTTTCTCTGCTGTATATCCCCTGCTCTGAGCAGTTTCCTTTATACGTTTTCCAATCATTTTCGGATCATAATCATTCATATATTCCACGATTATCACCTCCTCTCAGTTTCTGAATCTGTTGCGGAGGCAATAAAAAAAGACCTCTACAACCATTAGTTACCAGCCCTCTCTGCAAAAGAGAGTACTCCATGCGTTCATCCACATTTCATTCAACAATTCGCTATGTAACTATGTATGTAAAAATCTTTGCCTATTAAAATATTATTCTTATTCTAAAACATATCTGGCAATATATAAAATATAAAAATAAAGCGATACTACAATAATTAATTTATAAATTCGCATCTCCATATTCAATTGATATTCTATATATTACCAGTAATTACCTTTACTGTCAATATATGACAATTTTTGTCCTATACATATTCCTTTCGACTTTCTCCGACATAAAGGCGCAGAGAAAAATCGACAAAAATCTTACATAACGTAATCATTTATCACATTTTCCCCTGCGTCTCTGGTGCTTCCATCATTGCTGATGTGCCCTTATCAGGTGGGCTGTTCATTTAATTGTTATTTTATTCTTATATCACTTGTCCCCTACGGACAATTCAAGTATATCAGTGCAGGTACTTAATAAAGAGAACCCGAAAGATAAGTGACTGGTACTGATAGGAAAATTTGCGCAAAAAAATAGGCAGCCCTCTCGAACTGCCTACCCGCCAATGGGATATTCGGATCAAGGCTTTACCCACGCCTCCCTACGGACATTACTATTATATTCAAACATTACTATTAAAATTCACTGATTTCATCGTATAGTGTCTCCCATTGTTCCGGAAGTATTTTTAATGTATAAATATCTACACTGCTCTTTTTTATCAGTTTCACCAAATCCTTCTTCATGGACTTCGCATCTTCAACTGACAACAATTTCTTCAATGCGTATAATCTGGAATATAAATCATTGTTCTTAGGTAACAGATTTTCTGCATCTTTCTGATGTCGTAGTACAATGGAAGATTTCAGTCCAACCACCATGGAATTATGTGCACAATAATTTCTCAAATTTCGTACACCATCTAGCCATGTATCCACAAGTTCCGTGTCTCCTTTAGAATATCTTTTCTCATGAAACAGATATGTGAGCACACCCTTTCTCAAATCACCGCGAAGATAATTATACATCATTGACATAGTACCAAATTCCGTATAACTGAATGTTACCCATATTGGGAGTTTATTGGTATGCCTGTTTCCACCTTTACGATACTCCTTTAGTTCTGGATATTTAACAACATTTTTTCTCAGTTTTTCTTCTTTGCGTACAATATCATCATAGAAAACGCTTTCAAAATATTTTATATTCGTTTTTCTCTTCTTGGTATCCCTCTCTCCTCTTGACGGAGCATAAAACTCCTTTTTCATATAAAAAGTCCCATCCTGTGCCTTTATCGCACAGGCATTAGATATTGCACTCTTAAATCGCACTTCGACACGATTGCAATAATAAATAAGTATTCTCCTCAGATCAACATCAAACTGATACAACGCAAACAATGCATCCTGTGACGATTTATAACCCACATTCTCAACATTAGAAAGCAAAAATTTCCCATATCTGCTCGCTCTAAAATATCCTGCATGCAGTAAAAAACGACGCATTCGTATTCGTTGTCTAAAAGACACATACTTTTTCATCATGTCTATCTGTTCTTCAAGCGTAATCGGTAATTCCTTTTGTGCCATTTCATCTCTCCTTTAGGTAAAAAAAAAGAATGGATATACCATTCTTAATCCCGCTAATGGGATATTTGGATTAAGGCATTACCCATGCCTCCCTACGGCCTATAATTATATTAACACATGTTTCAGAACAATGCAAGGCACAATTTGCCGTCTCTGACAATAATTACACCTCCTTCCGCATCCAAGTATGTGGACAATCTTCGTCCATATGAATATCATTCAGCTCCATATATCCTTGTTTCTTGTAAAACTCTGCCACACGACACTGTGCAGACAATTCTACTCTTTTACCTCCGAGATCACTAACTGCTTTTTCCGCACCCTGCAACATCTTTTCACCATATTGCTTCCCTCGAAATTCTTTACTGACCGCAATCCTGCCAATCACATAGCAATCTCTTTCAACAGAGAAAAAGAATCTGCAAGTAGCTACTGGAATATCGTCCTCGAAAAGCAACATATGTTTCGCCAGATGATCTGTCTCATCAAATTCATCCTTAAATCCCTGCTCTTTCATGAATACTGATTTCCGTATCGCCTTCGCTTCCTGTGGTATCTCATCATAAATCTTTATAAACATTGTTGTCCACCTTTTGTATTAATTTGAAGCAACTCTCAAAAAATATGAAGTTGTCACTCTCTAATTGTCAGTTTTTTTATACTAGCAATAAGAATTTATTCCTTTTGCCCACAGCTCTTTATTTCTAGAATTGGCAATGAAATCAACGCTCATTACAATTACTTTTCCTTAACTTCCACCCTTTGTTCCTCAGGCTCTATATTGACAATTGAAAATGATAGCTTCCCTGTTTCATCAATAGACATTTCAATTTTCTGTTTTCGAAGCAAAAGTATATTTGTAGTCAATATATGAAGAATACCTCTATCAATATTTCTCGCCTCGTCCACAAATGAAGCAAACACCTCTGACATAGCCTGAATAAATACAGCTTTTTGTTTATCTGGAAAGTTATCAACTCTTCCCAATAAATTATCCCACATCAAATACATTCTCTGTTTAGAATCACTATCTTTCTTTGATACTTCCAATGACATGTAATCAATCACATCTTTAGTAATAGACATTAAGCAACCTTCATCTAATAAAGATTGCAAGTACCCAATTAATCTCGTATCATCTATTTGCTGTCCAACCAACCAATCTGAAACTGAAATAACACTTAAATCGACCAACTCATTTAGTGACAAAGATGCTAATATCGCTTCAATTATTACCAAAGAATACTCTTCATTATATTGAACAAATGCTATAGCATCATAATCACAAATTCCGAACAATTCCTTGCTATCAAATTTTCCAAAAAACTCTCCGTCCAGATCCTGATCGCTCTTGACGGTGGGGATAGCTTCACAATACTTTTTAACCCCCCCAGCTTCTTTTAGCCAATAATCTTTACCAGCCTCATCTACTTGATTAATAAAAGGCTTCCCATCAATAACCCCTAAAGAAGCTACAGTATCTCTATTGTATTCTTTAATGACATCTGCAACATCTGAATCAGCCTGTACCAATGTGGATTCCATAATAGTTCCACCAGATTCTCTTATTTTATCCGCCGGATATCCCGCTTTATACAAGGCGACTAATGCCGAAAAGGAAATTACATATTTCTCTGCGGTTTTAGATGCATGAACTATCTGCCTAACAAAATAGTCATGCGATGCGAGAATCATATCTACAAACTGAAAATATGTAAGACGTGTAAATCCTTTATATGTATACAGCGGCAACGGAGCATCTTGAATGTTATTATACTGTTCAAGCCAATCAACTGACTGTCTTTCATCCGGAATGATTTGAGCAAGCATTTCTGTAAAAGCAGAAGAATCCAGTTCTCCATTTTTCACCGGAATAGATAATTCCTTAGCAAATCCATGCTGCGCCATTTTCGCTGTACATGTTCTAAATAAGTAACATTCTAACGGCACTATTTCTGTAATTATATATATACCATTATCTATAGTAATTTGATCGCCGATATGCTTTCTTAAAAAGCCAAATCTGGCAGCATCATCAATATGCACATGGTAATCATTATTCCAAACATGTGGAGAAGTCGGAAGAATACAATCTTTATATACACATATCCATCGCAGACTACCATCGTCCTTTTTACAATATGCTGCCGTATCTGCCTCGATTCCTGTTATTGTTATTACTTCGTTACTGTGTATGGATGACGAAATCGCTATATATTGTCCAAACGCAGGATTGTAGCTTTCTCCTGACATTAAAATAGCACGTATATTTTCACTCTTCGCTCTTGATATGTCACCATCATTCAAATAACAGGCAGCTACCAGCATATGTAGGCGTGATGTGTCTGCCTTTATTGCTGCGTCTAATACATCCTTGCTAACCATTCGCTTATTTACCAGTGATAATGTTAACAATGAATCTATAACGAATTTATCAGTGTTATTATCCTCAAACGCTTCCTTGTACCACTTTAAGGCTTCTACATCATTCTTTTTACCTTGATGAATAATCGCTTTGTATTTTTTTATTCTAAAATCTTTTTCACCTACTTCTTCATATTTTGTTACATACAATTGTGCAAGATCATATTCATGAAAATTGAGCAAACGTTCAATTATACAATAGGCTGATTGTTTTAACAAGCATGTCATTTTGCCATCACGACATGCTTCAACAAATGCCTTCTGATTTTCCTCTAAATCCGATAAATTCAACATTTCATTCCAATATTCATAAATATTACTTAATTCATCAGTATGTTTTTTTAATTGAAATGCATATTCATCGTTGTGTTCCAAAGCCTTTAACGCATCTAAATACATAAAAAACAACAGCCAATCTTTCTCAAAGATTTCCTCGTGTTCACTGCAAAAGTCAATCAATTCCTTCTCGTTTTTGTTCGCCACAAAATAATTGTTTAGTAACCAATAGGTTTCATTTCGTACCGAATAGTCATAGACCTCTTTTAACCCTACTTCCCTCTTCTCAATTCTTATAGCATAAGCATAATCAGACAGAGGTCGTTCCTGCATCAAATCTTTTGGAACACACTTTTCTGCTTCGTCAATTTCATCCATTACCAAATAAACTTTTACCAAAACAGAATAGAAAAAGCTTCGGATTTTTTTACATAGTCTGTCATAGATTCCCTCATACTGCAGTATTTGATTTATTACAGTATTTAATTCTTGCGAATTATCATCAGTGTTATTGCTTATTAAACTCTCCACTCTCTTATCCGCTATTAAGATATCCGTGAACCAGGTCCGTCTCCCCTTTCCCACTTCTTCCATGGCAAAATGGATATTTCTTATCCTCTTCTCATATAAAGATAAAATAGCAATCAACCTTATTAGGTTTTCTTCTTCATAGACCAACTTTTTATTGAGCGCAAAACTATGAATTTCAATGCCATTAGAATAAGTAATCTCATCTGAAAAGATTCTTTCATTATTGCCACTTAATAAACTATCTACAATATCCCGCAATGACCTCGTAGTAGCAGCTTCTATCAGTCCATCTATAGGTTCATCTCTAAATAAAAGTATAGGGAGTGCTGTTCTAACTGCATTATCCCTAATTCTCTCATCAGAAATATCAACTATTTTTTTGACCGCATCATCACAATTCTCCGAACGTAGAATTTGAGACAAACAATCGTAGAAAAGCGACAAATCACCAGATTTATCTTTTACTGCAATTGCAAGATCATCAAATTCCTGAAGTCTTCCTTCATACAACTCCTTTGATAACAAATCAGCTATCAATGATGCTTCCATATTGTTGAGTTTTCCTGCTACTTTTACCGTATTAAGGATTTCAATAATGTCCTTGCGATTTTCTTTATGATTGGCATTTACTGCTTCCTTTAATTCCGTCAATTGATCCAAACATATAGACACCATACGCCTCTGTTCAACAGAAAGACTATTGCGATAATAAGTACCTACCTTATCCATTATTAAGTGATATAATCCTTCTATAACACTCTCCTCACTGTTTGCAAAAGTAATACCTTCTGCGACCGCTATTTCTCTCGCTTTTCTAGTCTCATCCTGAAGGAATGCCTTGTTACTCTTCTCAAGTTTAGTTGCAACTGACCTTTCAATCACCCTTTTCAAGAAATCCGTATTACGAATAAAGTACTCAAAAGCACCTGAATTAATATATATACTCTCATTTTTCTCGCAAAACTTGCTAATATCTTTTCTAAGCATTTTAAGAAAACGGTTCCATCGACATCTATCTGTCCATTTCTTTATGACAGAACCAGTAATATCATATATTATATTTTCCAACATGCTCAACAACAGTTCTGTCATGATTTCTTCACATCCTTGCTTTATCTTCAATGCCATAAATGCTGCATCCCCCAGAAAATTGTATAATATAGTCACGAATGTAAATGTAACAAACAAAACATCCGGACATCTACTATTTGTTTTCCTACCTACTTTAAAGTACCCTTATAAATCAGTTTGCCGCTCACTCGGCACCCCACATAATACCCATTGACAATATTGTAGCATCTTCTGTTATTTATCTCAATGAAAAACTAGAATGTGGTTTGCTTACCAACTCCAAATTCCCCCTTTATTTCCTACAAACTCTTATATTTCTGCACCAATGCCTCCAATTCTTCCAACAACGCATCAGATGGTGTCATAGTCTCGTCCCCCTTCAGTATGTAATCCGTACTCACTCCATAAATTTCACTAAACATCAACAGCGAATCGATCGACATTCCCTTCACTCCTCGCTCTATCCGGCTGATCGTTCCCGGCTCAAGTCCAACTGCCTCCGCCACCTGCTCCTGTGTCTTTCCTGCCTGTTTTCTTAATTCCTTTAATCTCTTTCCACTTGCTTCCATGTCATAAATCATCATAATTCTTCATCCTTTCCAGCCATCTTGATAGCCAGAATTAATATGATGAAAAATTATCTTTGAATTTTCCGCTCCCTGATCCACGCAAAAAGACGCAAAGGAAAGCCAGTTATCTACTGGTTATCTTTCCCCTGCGTCTCTGGTGCTTCCATCATTGCTGATGTGCCCTTATCAGGTGGGCTGTTCATTTAATTGTCATTTTGTTTCTATGTAACAGATCTGTCAGATACGGAACACACCTTTGTCGGAACGCTTCCGTATCATACCTTCTGTATATTTCTTCAACATCATTACCCGTTTGCAGCGGTTACATTTGATCGTAATGCCCTGCAGGACGATCCGGTCATCGTCCTGACACAAGGTATAATCCATCATCCTCGCATTACATTCTCTGCAATGCAACTGCACTGTACTCCAATTCTTCTCCAATTCAGTTCAACTCCTCTACCATACAAAATTGCTATTACCAACACGCAACATTTGTACTTGCAAGGGAAAGGGAAATCAACCTTCGCAAGCCCATTTCTAGAGCCGGAAGTTCCGATGCGCCCTGTCCTGACGCTCCGACATTGCTGATCTTAAAGCCTGTTGACCATGGCAAGCCATAATCTGCTTAAGCTGATTTCTCCATGAACCACATATTGTTGTCCTCATAGAACAGATTTACTTCTTTTCCGTCTACGACACATGTATATCGCATCCCGACACCGCCTGCCTTTAAGCTGGCTGCACGCCGGATGTCTTTCACTTTGCTGATCTCGTACTCTACTCCATCCTCCCATACAAAACTTTTCGGAAGGAGCATTCCACCCTTGGTAAATGTGGCATTCACATCTACATAAATTTTGTCTTCGTTCAAAGAACTGCCTCCTATTCTTAACTAAAATGTCCTTGCGGATGTAGGAATAAGAAAGCCTCCAATGAAAAAGAACCTTGGAACAATAAAAATGATAGTTTTGCTAAGGAAAAGGAGGATCATTATGGATAAAAATACAGTAGTTATCGCTATTGACCACGGTTGGTCAAATATGAAAACAGTACATGAGACTTTTACTTCCGGGATTCGTGAGATTACCACGGAGCCGGCATTGTTTGAAAATGTCTTGGAGAAAGATGGAAAGTATTATAAGGTTGGAAGTGAGCGATTAAAGGTCAAGGACAGCAAGGTGGAGGATGAAAATTATTATCTGCTTTCATTAGCTGCGACAGCCAAAGAGTTAGACCGGCTTGGAAAGAGAACTGCTAATGTTTACTGGGCAGTGGGACTTCCTCTTACCCGTTTTGGCAAAGAGAAAGAGGCATTTATCAAGTATCTGGATCAGAACCGGGAAGTAACATTTAAGTATGAGAAAAAGCAGTATCATATTACGATTGAACGGATTTCGGTATATCCACAGTGCTTTGCGGCGGTTGCCAGTCAGATCAGTGAGTTTCCGGCAAAGGTGCTTGTTGTTGACATTGGTTCATGGACCGTTGATCTGATGCCGATCATCAATCAAAGTCCGGATGAATCGGTTTGTGTGACAAAGAACTCCGGTATTATTACCTGTATCCAACAGATTAATAAGGAATGTGTCAGAAAGCTTAATTCAGAGGTGGATGAGTATGACATGAGGTGGAATTTACGGTAGAAGAAACTGGGGAGATCCAAAAGGTTGCAATGTCTGATGAAAGAGTGAAGGGAGCGGTTGAAATCTATAAAACGGACAGTAAGACAAAGTCTCCGATCAAGGGAGTAGAGTTTGAACTTCGTAATAAGGATGGAAAAGTGCTTGCAAAACTTACCACAGACAAAAAGGGATATGCTAAAACCGATCTGCTTGATATCGGCACTTACGATGAAGAGGGGAACTTCGAGAAAGATATTCCTTATTATGTCGTAGAGACAAAGGCTGCGAAAGGGTATGTGCTTGACACGACACCGCACGAAGTGCTGCTTCAGTATGATGACAGTGCTGTGGAGAATGTGGTTTATACACTGAAGCTGAAGAATAAGCCGGAGAAGCCGAAACTTCCGCAGACCGGTGGAGATTATAAGCCTTGGCTGTTTGGTGTAGCAGGAGGATTCCTGATCGGTGCGGGTATTTATCTGAACCGTAGAAGGAAAAGAAGAAAAGTTTGATAAAACTTCATATGCATTGTTTAGGGAGAGGCTATGAAAATAACCTCTCCTGTTTATTTGAGAAAGGAATGATAATTATATGATGGATTTTAATATGTTTCAGGAAGTAGTGAAAGATAATATCTTAAATTCACTTCCGGCAGAATATAAAGAGGCATCCGTATCTGTGCACGCAGTACCAAAAGTAAATCGGACATTACATGCATTGACGGTAATGCTGCCGGATCGCAATAAAGCGCCTAACATTTATCTGGAGGAGATGTATGAGCATTATCAGCAGAATGAGGATATCCAGACGACTTTGGCGGAAGTAGCAGATGCGGTTGTGGAAGCTACGAAAGAGATGAGCAAAGTAAATCCGGTGCTTGATGCTGACAAGATTCAGGATAATGTGGTCCTTTGTTTAGTCAATTCCACACAGAATGAGGAACTCTTAAAAGAGGTTCCCAACAGAAGCTTTCAGGATCTGTCTGTGATCTACCGATGGGTAGTATGTGTGGATCAGGATGGAATAAGAAAAAGATATAGAACACATATTTCGGTGTATTTCCACGATTTATCGGCGTATTTTTTATAAAGTTCTTTGTTTTATTCAACAAATATTTTACAAAATAAAAAGAGAAAAGATGATAATTACAGTTTCGATAACCATTACTCATCTTTTCTCTCAGTTTTCCGCCAATCCCACCAAATAAGGTTGGTTTAACCATACCTAAAATAGTACAATGCACCAATTTAATAAAATGTGTTTTTTTAACTGTTTATCACATTTTCCCATCATTTTTTACTCCAATCTGTCGTTAGTGCTGTCATACCGTATCTACAAAGTATCTTTTTACCATTTTTACATTTTATAAGTATGGCTATAACATACTTATAGGAGGTGGCGCTATGGCTCTCAACCCAAAACAGTTTGGCACTGTTATGAAAAATGCCCGTATGGATAAAAAACTCACACAAGCTGAATTGGCTGAAATTCTTGATCTTTCATTATCATATTTGAAAGACTTGGAGCGCTTTAAGAATACTCCCAGCCTTGAGGTTTTTGCCAAAACCATACAATATTTTAATTTATCTGCTGATACTGTAATTTATCCAGATAAAAACCTGAACAACAGTACATACCAAAAATTACAAAGACATCTACTTCAATGCGATGAGAAACAGCTTAAAACTCTCCTCGCAATCACAGAAGCTGTCCTATCAGTCGATGACACTCGCACAGACAATTCTGATATTTAATTTTTGCTCTAATATTCAAGGTTCGTTTTGTCATAAAATGAACCTTTTCTATTATTTATTCAACTGTTCAAAAATATCATTTGCCACACTATCTTTTTCAATAATTCCCATACCACACAATAAGAACAGACAATCTATATATCCCTGACAATAAGCCTGTTGAGCCTCTAGTGATGCATTATCTTCCAAGCATTCTATCCATTTCTGAATAATTCTTTGTTCGTTTTCCTTCATATGCTTCATCCGCTCTTTTCCAATCGCCTGTATCTTTTCCAATTCATTTTTAGCATTTTTCTGTCCTGGTATCTGAATTATTGATTTTTTCGATAAATTTTCGCCACGCAATTGTTGCATAAATTTCGCCACTTGGTTCCATATCTGATCACTTTCCATATTTTCGCCTCCATTCTTGTATGTAGTATTTACATATTTAGAATTGTTACACCACACAGTTAAAAACGGATTTTAATCACAAGGCACATTTCTTACGCTTGTAATATTTTAATTATTACACGTGTAAGACAAATAGCCAAGTTTTTATTTGACTTTGTATATAGTGGGCTTTATAATAAAATATGTATATTACACTCGTAAGAATTAGGAGGTGTCTACATGAGTGCTTTACCACAAATATCAGAAGCTGAATATGAAGTGATGAAAATTGTTTGGAAGTATGCTCCTATTAACACAAATGAGATTACTGAAAAACTTTTAGCAACATCTTCATGGAGTGCAAAAACTATACAAACCTTAATCAAACGCCTTGTTAATAAAGGAGTTCTGACCTACGAAAAAGATAGCCGGGTATTCGTTTATTCACCTTTAGTGAAAGAATCTGATTATATTGATCAAAAAAGTAAATCTTTTTTAGAACGATATTTTCATGGGGATATCACCGCTATGTTATCCACATATATTGAAAATGACCACTTATCCGAAACAGAACTGGAAGATTTACGCTCTCTTCTTTCCAAAAAAGATCCTACAGGAGGTTCCACGCATGGATGAATTTATAACCCATTTTTTATTATGCAATATTGTTATCAGTATTATTATTGGCATTTTTTTAGTATCCAAGTGGATCTTTAAAAACACTCTGACAAGCCGGATGCAGTATAATTTATGGTATTTTTTACTTGTTCTGCTTTTAACACCATTTTTTCCAGTACAAAGTAAACAGTTTCCTGACCTTTTTTCCTGGCTCAATCATGTAATTATATCACCGGCATTTCAAACAGATCAAAATAAAACCGTAGTCTCCCCTGCAACCCTCTCCAATTCTTCTGACTGGATGAACGAATTTACTATCTCTGTAAATTCCAGCACTCCGACAATTATCAGAAGCATTTTGTTATGTGTATGGATTGCCGGTATGTTTGTAGTGCTCGTGTTGGTACTAAAGTCCTCACTGCAATTGCGTTCTTTAAAAAGATCCGCACTTCCTCTTCAAAATACCACTATATGCAAACTATATAAACAATGTTTATTCGAGATGAAAATCACAAGGAATATCCCCATTTATAGCACTGCTTTCCTAAAAACACCTATTATTACAGGCATTTTTAAAACCAGAATTTATATGCCAATTCATCTGATATCGGATCATCAGAAAACGGATGTGCGCTATATCTTGCTGCACGAATTACAACATTATAAACACAAAGACTCTCTTGCCAATTATCTAATGTTTCTTACAGCAATACTATATTGGTTTAATCCTATCGTCTGGTATGCGTTAAAAGAAATGCGTAATGATCGAGAGATTGCCTGCGATACTTCCGTTTTAAAAATGCTTGATGAATGCGATTATGAAAAATATGGAAATACACTGATTAATTTTGCTGAGAAGATTTCCTCTTCTCCTTTTCCGTTTGCTGCAGGTCTTGGTGGAAATATCAAACAGATAAAACGGCGTATCATTAGCATTGCTTCTTATAAAAATCCCTCTTTTCATAAGAAGGCAATTGGAATTATCGCCTTTATGCTGATTACTGCTGGAATTATAAGTTTTACTCCTTTTATTTCATCCTATGCTGCTATCAACGATCAATATAACTGGAATTATTCTTCAGAAAATATAACGCAGACCGATCTTTCTTCATACTTTAAGAATTATGAAGGCAGCTTTGTTTTATTTAATTCCAATCGTGATAGCTGGACTGTGTATGACATGGAACATGCCACCCATCGTATATCTCCAGACTCCACTTATAAAATATATGATGCACTTTGGGGATTAGAGGAAAATATTATTACACCACAAAACTCCCTACTTATATGGGATGGAAAAGACTATCCTTTTGAAGCATGGAATACTGATCTGACACTAGATTCTGCTATGGCAGCCTCTGCTAACTGGTATTTCCAGACAATAGATGAACGTCTTTCCCTTACTCGTATTCAAAATTATCTAAACAAAATTGAATATGGAAATAAGAATATAATGGGCGGATTATCTTCCTATTGGCTAGAATCCACCTTAAAAATTTCTCCTGTAGAACAAGTGGAACTTCTGAAAAAATTACAAGCCAACAATTTAGAATTCCATTCCAACAACCTTCAGGCAGTAAAGAATTCCATTCTTCTTTCATCTGTCAATGATAAGAAACTTTACGGAAAAACCGGTACCGGACGCATAGATGACAAAGATGTGAACGGTTGGTTCGTAGGTTATATCGAAACAACAAATAATACCTGCTTTTTTGCCACCAATATCAGTGCAAATAGTGATGCTACTGGAAATAGTGCAGCACAAATCACCATGTCTATCTTATCTGACATGAATATTTGGAGACAATAAAAATTTCACATGTCTTTTAATTATCAAAGAGATTGGATAAACATACATTATAATTCTTTACCCAATCTCTTTATTTTTTCCTTATTCCGTGAAACTTACCATAGTGTTACATCCCTTTTTTTCAGCAATAATACCTGCTGGAAACTGATTTTCGCAATACATTTTATTTCACCCACTAGGTTAAACAAAATTTTGTTTTTTTACTGTATCATCATGCATTATCCTGTATAATGAAAGTATCAAAAGATAGGCGGAGGCAGTGCAATGAAGAAAATACACATTGAATTCAGCGATGAGCGGCTCATTACTCCCAGTGGTCTGGTATTCGTAGGGCAAATACTTGGAAAAAGCAGTTTTGTTAAAAAAATCAACCGTGCTCCAATTTCAAAAGATTATCTGCAGAAACAGATAAAAAATGGAGACGTGCTCCTCACCTATATTGGTATGCTCTGTCAGGGAAAACCCCAGTATGAGGCTGTCCGTGAAATGATGGATGACCCTGACTACTACAAATACGCATTAGGCATCTCCTATGCGATTCCTTCCGCCGAAACACTCCGTCAGCGTTTTGACATGATCGGGGATTCCCTGCGCAAAGACATCCAGCAGGCAAATGTCGACATGCTGCGTGAAATGCACATAGAGCCGACATCCCTGGATAACGGCTTTGTTCCTGTCGATATTGATGTAACCCCCTTTGACAATTCGAAATCCAATAAGGAAGGCGTATCCCGTACCTACAAGGGTTTTGACGGATATGCACCAATTATGGCATATATCGGCACAGAAGGATACCTCGTCAATCTTGAACTGCGGATTTGGAAACAGCACTGCCAGAAAGAAACTCCTGATTTCCTGAGAGAGACCATTGAACTGTGCAGACAGCTGACGGAAAAACCACTGCTCATCCGGCTGGATTCCGGCAACGATGCATCTGAAAACATAGGCATCTTTATGGAAGAAAGCTATAAATACAACAATGTGTCTTTCATCATAAAACGGAATCCCAGACAGGAAAGTAAAGAAGAATGGCTGGAATCCGTCAGGGAATGCTGCCAGAATATCCAGCATCCACGTGATGGGAAAACTGTTTATATCGGACAGACCTTCCGGAATGTGACATATTCCCTTTCTGATAACGAGGAGAAAACTGTCGGAATACGCACAATTTATGAGATCACGGAAAGAACCATTGACCGATATGGGCAGTATTTTATCGTACCCGATATAGAACTGGGCACATACTGGACAAACACTTCCCTGCCAGACGAAACAGTCATTGATCTTTACCATGCCCACGGAGAAAGTGAGCAGTATCACAGTGAAATCAAGACGGACATGGATGTTGAAAGACTCCCGTCGGTAAAGTTTGAGAGCAACAAACTGGTGCTGGAGCTGACAATGATCGCATATAATATCCTTCGAATCATAGGGCAGGAATCGCTGAAAAAGAAGGATGCTCCCGACCGGAAGAAAATACATCGCCGAAGAATACGTACGGTGATCAGTAATCTTATGCAGTTTGCGGGACATCTGACAGAACATGCCGGCCGTCTGGTGCTGTCCATTGGAAGGAGTAATCGCTGGAGATTTACTTTCAAGCGTCTTTATGACAGCTTTGCATTCATCACCTGACAACAGGTAGCTGAATATGGCAATGGCAGCTGCACACAAATGGTGCAGTCTTTTTTTGAACGCAAAATTATGCAGCATTTTCAAAATTTAGTATACAATAACAAATATGGCAAACATTTCCTGTGTGCCTTTTCATTTTGAAACAAGGTTCACGGATTCAGGTTTTTATCTTTTCGATTTCTCCTTCAATATTCTATATTGATACTCTGGTATTTCCTTGATACCACCGTTTAAGATCTTATTTCCCAAATAACGGAAACTACCATCTTTATTAAATTTTACAGTTAGCTCATGAGTAATGACCGCCTCATTGCATAACACCATTTCACAAACCGCATCCACGGTAAGAGTAACTGTTCCATTGGAATTATGTTTAATCTTTGTTACTTCCGGGATAGAAGTTCCAAAAAAATTAGGAGCATAATTAAAACATCCCAATCGCATCCAATCATATGTCTTTTTCTTTTCATTATAACTTGCATACTTTTCAATATCTTCTCTGGAAACAGGTAAATATTCCATGATCAATTGCTCAAATTGATCTTTGGGTATTCCACTTGGATATTTTTTTCCATTAAATTTCTTTTTATATTTCATAGCATATAAATATTCATATAAACCATTATAATCTATCTTTTGCATATGTTCTTGATCCCAATTAGAACATAAAATATTATTGCCCTGATACGCTAAACCACGAACGCATTTTCTTGATAATTTCCGCTTATTATCACTCATTGGCTTAATCCTGATCAGACAGCTTCCATCTACCATTTCCGTCACTTCAGGATATTCCGGCACACACAATTCATAGCAAAACCATCCTTTTCTCGAATATCTCCATTTCTTTATCCTTGTGTAGGAAACAAATGTAATAATTGGCTTACCATTATCATCCCACGATGCATTTGAAGCCAATAGAAACATCTCCTTTCCGTCATAAATAAATTTTTCTCTTCCAATGCTGCCCTCGGAATGAACTTCATAAATAACACCCGACCCTTTCTGTTTCTTCTGTGCTTTTGCAAGAAATGAAGAAAATCTTTTATAATTCTCCATATTAGAATAATCTTCAGAAACTGTAACAGAATAACCCTGTTGTTTTATCTTTTTAATCATTTTACATATCGATTTGTTATCTAAAACAACATTTAACGAATCTCCTTTATCCGCATTTCTATATATATGTTCAAGTCCCGACATTATCTGCATAGAATCTCTTGTAGCCTCTTCATTCTCTTGAGCGGATACCGGCAAGTCATATCCTTTTTCCAGATCTTCTTCCGATATAACATCTTCTTTTGTATTATTTGGGACACTTTTTAGCTTTTTCTCATGCTGACTTGATGTCTTTTTCACATCATTTGTCTTTTGACTGCACGAACAGCAAAAAACACAAAGAGTCATTACAAAAAGGACTAAATATAAAAATTTTCTCATAATTCTGCACACTCCTTCCTGTTTTCAATTTTTACCAAACCATTTATCCAAAACAGCCTTATCTTTTTTTACCACATAACCACTTCCTCCTATTCCCTTTACATCTTCAACCATACTGACAATAAGAATAGGTTTTTTGTTTTTCTTATCTGGTGTCATAACAGCAAACCACCCTAATTCAGTTCCTGTCGTATCACTCTGCGACTCTTTAATTTCAGCAGTTCCTGTTTTCCCTGCTAAAATCATATCTTTACGATGTATGGCATATCCCGTCCCGTGTGAATCATTTACTACACTTTTTATACCCTCTAACACTTCTTGGGATACGGATTTGGAAAAGGCTTCTGAAATCCACTGCTCTGCTTTGGCATTTTCTTTATACAATAAATACGGTTTCAACACATTTCCGTCATTGCAAAAACTTGTGTAAATACAAGCCAAATGAAGTGGATTGACAAGTACCTGTCCCTGACCATATCCCGTATCCGCTAACCCTACCTCACTTTGAATATGCTTATTATTGGAGAACTTTGACTCCGCCATCATTATTTCAAATGGAATAGATGAATGAAACCCCAACATAGATAATGACCTCTCCATCTCTTCTGTTCCGATTTTAAGTGCTGCTTTGGCAAAATATATGTTATCTGAATATATCAATGCATTTTTCAGTATAACGGGGCTATATGTATGAAGTGTCGTAACATGATATGTCCCCCATGTTTTATCTTTTTGCCAGCTATGTCCTTCATTTCCAAAATTATCTGTTCCGGTAAATGCTTCAGACTGTAAACCAATCGCCGCAATAACAGGCTTGAATGTGGATCCCGGACACCATACTTGTCTAAAACGGTTATACAATGGTTGTTTCTTATCTTTATTTAATCTATCCCATTGCTTTTTACTCATTCCCATTATAAATGCATTCGTATCATAGGAAGGTGTACTAACCATTGCCAGCACTTCCCCAGTAAATGGATTCATGGCAATGGAACAACTTTTGTCACTTTTAAAATTTTTATATAATTGCGCCTGTAAATCCGCATCTATCGTTAATTTAATGTCTTTTCCATCTTTCACTATTTTATATGCCAGCTGCTCTTTCTCTTTTCCTTCTGAATCAGCAATATATATTTTGCATCCATTTTCCCCCTTCAATTCCTTTTCATATACCCCCTCTAACCCCGTTTTTCCAATGACACTGGCATTTGTATATCCTTCTCCTGCATGCTTTTCTAAATCTTCTGCAGTTACATTTTGTACATAGCCCACTAAATGTGCAGCCTCATCCTTTAATGGGTATTCTCTGACTTCTACATCCGAAATCATTACACCAGATATTTTTAATAATTTTTCCTGTCGTTTTTGTTCCTCAACAATTGTTTCATCCGGATCCAGTGCGAGTAAATCAAGTTCTTTTACTTTTGCAATTTTTTTAATCGGGACAAATGAATCTTCTTTTACCCATTTTGCCGTTAATTCCTTTTCTATATCTTCTGGTTTTATTCCCAACAATTTCGCAATTCTGACAATGGATTTTTTCCTATTTTCTAACTTTCCAGGTATAATTCCAACAGATGAAGCAACACCCTTTCCCGCAAGCATTCTTCCATTCCTATCCAGAATTTGACCTCTCTGCGCCTGTATTACGGACACACGCACTTTGTCATCCTCTGTAAGCCCTGGATAGATTACTGAATTACTCCATACCATTTTGTACTGATCATCTTGTTCTAAAAAAGCAACTTCGTTTTTAAAATCCACTTTTCCGGCTACTGTGTCAAAAGCTGTATTATATTTAACTGTTAAACTTTCTTCTTCATAATCTATTATTTTTATATTGATGTTTTTTGCTTCAATCCCCTCATAAATAGCAGAATTGCGCTTCACAAAGTCCTCTTTTTCAATGGTTTCTTTACTCTCATTTGTTATCATTTCATACATTTTGCTATAGTTTTTCTGACAAATGCAATTCATATATGACTTCAAAACCTGTTCAGGACTTTTGACAACCTCTTTCTTAGTTATCCCTTTTACAGTAAACAGGACTACACCAGCTATAAATATTATACTTAGCACCAAAAAGCCAACACGGATCATTCTTCTTTTTCTATTATGTCTATATTTCATAATTACTCATTTTCCTTTCATTTTTCTTTCATCCAATCTATGCAACCTAACACCTTTTTTCCTGTATGACCGGATTAACTTTTGATCTACAGGAATAATACACATACGAACACTTTCGCCGTATGCGAAATAAGGATAAATTCCTACTCCATCTCTATAATACAAATCGCTTGGTAGATTATAGCTATGAAATCCTTTTTCTGTCTGAAATATATGATCATATGCCTTTTTATTTAATTTTTTATACAAACTTGTTATCTTATTCTTCTCCATATTCGGAAAAAGCATTTTCAAACAATAAAAGCATAACTTCTCATATTTCTTATACATTTTTTCTGTATAACTATGATCATCAAAATTAACAGTAATAGCTTCTATGTTTTTTGTATGTTTTATAGTGTACACAGCAACAGTGGGTAGTGTCAGTATTTTCTTATTTTCCGTATATTCATAACACATATCTCCTTTCAGCCTTCCAAAATCTTGTTTATATGAATACCATGTTACAAGCGACTGAATATATTTCTTTCCATAATCTTGGTAATAGCAATAGTTGTAAGCATCTATAAAATCTTTAATCTCTATTGCAAAGTACAATTTCTCATTTTTCCTGGCAACACTATTATTCCAATCAATATAACTCTGCTCACAAGGTAAAGCCGTGCTTTCTGATGTTTTAGTATCCTTTCGTTTATCTTGAATCACTTTTTCGTTTTTGCAGGCAGTCAAAACAAATATACATATCGTCATATATAAAGCCCATTGTGCTATATGTTTATTCTGAAACATCTTTTACTCCCTTCTTGCTATTCTTACATTTGTAAGAATTAAGACTAAAAATATATATATTTTATATTACACCTGTAAGATTTAAATGTCAAGATACAATATACTTTTCTTGACGCCTAAATATATTATATCAATATACTTCATACCGATTGGTTAATATATTCTTTTGCCTTTTTACAATCTTATTTGGCTTCTCAAATAAATTATAATAATTCATATACACATATTCCGGTTCTGATTCTTGATACGGCTATTGAAATTATTCTTCCGATGTACCTCGCTTCATTTCCCGTTGTTTAAAATCCTCTTTCCCATCAAAATATAAAATATATTGGTCATCATTCTGTTCTTCACCACTAATAACGACTTTTACATAGGTATCCGTCCATGTTACCTTCCAGGAATCCTGATGAACACTGCAACCATCATTAAGAACATAAAACGGATACTTTGTAATTATTCCTGATTCGCCTCCCAATATAATGGCTCAGTTGTCAAGACAAAAATTTAATATTTTTATAATGAACTGATATGTTGACGGGTTACATGAGAGAATGCAATGTAGCGTCTCCCGGACTTTTTATATTATGCGGCTGCTCTGGCTTCATCCAAAAGCATTGCCGGATAGTACATCTCTGCAGGACGCTTATTATCGATTGCCTGATGGCATCGCTCAAAGTTATAATTGTAGATATATCTTCCGATGGTTTCTCTTGCTTCCTTGAGATTAGCATACTCCGTGAGATATGCTTCCTCATACTTGAAGCTTCGGAACCAGCGCTCAATCATGATATTATCTGCCCAGCGGCTTTTACCATCCATGCTCTGGCGAATACCGTTATCACGAATGAAAGCAATATATTTATCACTGGTAAACTGGCTGCCCTGATCCGAGTTGATGATTAACGGCTTTGCTACTTTAAATGCCTTTTTACATGCATTGATAACCATAGTGGTATCCAGAGTGTCATCAACATCCCAGCCAACGATACAACGACTGTACCAGTCGATAATGGCTGTCAGATAAAGAAATCCATGCTTCATTGGAATGTATGTAATGTCAATCGACCATGCCTGATTTGGACGGTCTATGACTGCATTACGAAGCAGATATGGACAGACTTTTGCCTGTTTCATGCGCTTAGACAGATTTATTTTGGGATAAATCGGTGTAATGTCCATTTCGCGCATATATCTTCCTACTTTACGGCGACCAACCTGGTATCCGCGCAGCTTAAGCTGCGCAGACATCTAACGGGCTCCCCAAGTAGGATTATCAGTATGCAGATGGTCAATGATCGCTTTGCATTCCAAATCTTCCTCTGAAACCGGGGTGCCACTATAATATACGCTGGTGCGGTTGATTCCGAGTAGTTTGGCTCCTGTAGAAACCGACAGCTCCTTAGTCGTCAAAAGGTTTCGGACTAAATTTACTCTCGTAGTCAGGTCCGACAATTTCTTCAGATTTTTTTTTGAGCCAGTCAACCTGCATGGTAAGTTGACCGACCTTTTTAGCGTATTCAGCTTTTTCCTTGCGTTCTTCGGCAAGTTTTCCCCGGAGATTGTCTTCTCGCTTATTATCGAAAGCAAGAGAAGCATTAGCAAGGAATTCTTTCTTCCAGTTACGAAGGAGATTTGGTTGAATATCGTTTTCAACAGCAAGAACATTGAGTTCTTTCTCGCCCTTAAGCAGTTGGAGGACAAGATTGGTTTTAAATTCAGCACTGAAATTTCTTCTTGATCTGGACATAATAAGTACCTTCTTTCTTTTGGTGATTATAGTATATCAGATTCATTAAGAAATGTCGCTTTCAGTGTCTTAATTTATGAGGCCATTATAGAGCATATTGTATAATAGGGTGATTTATTGATTATTAAGAAGGAGAAAATAAATGTATTGTTCAAGATGTGGTGCACAAGTTAATGATAATTCAAATTTTTGTTGTCATTGTGGGAGTAAGTTGAATAGTAAGTCTGAAATATATAATAACCAAGAAATGGACGAGGAGGACATTACAAATAAATTAACATATATTGTTACATTTTTATCTGACATATGCATTTCTCATTTTAACATGAGTAAAAAAGAATATACCAGTAAAAGAGGAGTACAGGATTTTTGTTTTTTTTTGAGAACCGTATTGGAATGCACGGATAAACATTGCAATTCTACGACGAAAGTAACAAGAAAGGTCATTGAGGAATATGCAAGTAACGTAGATTGCATATTAACTGAATTATTCCAAAAACATCCAGAGATACGTTATTCTAAGCAAATACAAAAATTATCGAAGGGCATGGGACAAGATATACTTGATATTAGACTGTCAGATACAGGTCATATAATTGAGAGCACTTATAAAATGGAGGGGGATAATGTTAGTGATGAAATGATTGAAGAAGAAATTTCACTTTACTCCTGTTTCCAGACTGAATTTTTTGAGGGGCTAGATAGATTTAGAGAACAATACGGAACTATATTGGATAAAGGGAATGCTCAAGTAATTAAAGAAAAAACAGATGGTTTATTTGTATGTAGAGGTGTTATTTGGAAATATCTTCATTTGCTTGAAGCAGTAAGGGATGTGTTGTTTGAGTGGTTATTGGTACGGAATGATATAAAAAAGGAACTTACGGAACTATTAACCCTTTATCCTGCTGATCATGCAATGGATTTTGATAGGACTGTTTTTGAAAAAAAGTATAAACATTTTGAGATGGATTGTAGAGATCAGTTAACTCTCGAGGAGAAAGAGATAACATTGGAATTTGAAATGTGGGATGCAGAAGATGTATCTGAAATTGGATGTACAGTGGCTGGAAATGATTATTACGATATAGAGACTGGTCGCAGTTTTCCGAATTTGTTCCAATTTGAAATTGAGACTTTTGAGGAAACGGATGAATGGTCTGAAAAACGAGAGGGATTTATTAAGAAAGTTCAAGTCAAGGCTATAAGTAATTATACTGCTGATATGATTGGTGTAGATGATTTGGGATGTATAACATTTCAATTTTCAACTAATATAAAATCTAAAAGTAGTGAGTTAAACATCCATGTACGGAATTTCAATATTATGTGGAACAATCTCACAGATTTTTTTCAAGAACTCAAGGATGAAATTAGTGGAAAACAAGTAAATTAGAGATCAAGCCATTTATATAGAGCATTGTTAATCAGTAAACGGCAATCGTTGAAACAATTGAGAAAATGGTTTCCAAAAACGGAGACAAAATCAATCCAAAGGATGTCGTGAAAAAATTGTCAAAACACTAGGTAAAATGGGAATAGTAGCATGTTAGCTGCTATTCCCATTGTTTATTTTTCACTAAAATTCGATAGCCGAATGTACAAAGTGCACCAGGCCAGCAAGATTTTTAACTTGAAAAATTGTCTGGGTTGGTGAATTTACCCTCCAAGATTTGGCGCTTTTGCTTATAGCTATTCTAAAAGTTGTATCATATAATACAACATACGAAAGGAAAAAACGTATAGGGATAAGGGAGGAAAAACGATGGCGAAAGCGTACGAAGAATTGGAACTCAAAGACGATTTTATGTTCAGCGTGATCATGCGCGATCCGAAATATGTAAAACCGTTTCTAGAAACAATCCTAAGGATCAAGATCGCAAAGATCGAATATCCGGAGGTGCAGAAAAACATTGACATTGCAGCGGGTGCTAAAGGAATCCGCCTCGATGTGTATGTCGAGGATGAAAAACACACAGTATTTAACCTGGAAATGCAGACAACCACTGCGAGAAATCTGCCCAAACGGATGCGATATTATCAGGGAATGATCGATCTGAATATTTTGGAAAAAGGTGATGATTATAATCACTTGAAGAAAAGCTATGTCATCTTCATCTGCACCTTTGATCCGTTTGGACAGGGACGGCATATTTATACCTTTGAAAACCGCTGCAGTGAAGATATAGCATTGACATTAAACGATGGCACCGTTAAGATAATCTTAAACACAAAAGGGACTTTGGATGATGTAAGTCCTGAAATGAAACGATTGTTGGATTATGTTGACGGAAAAGGCGTATCGGATACCTTCACAAGAGATTTGGAAGAGGCGGTACAGTCCGCCCGTCAAAATGAGAAATGGAGGTTGGATTATATGACATTACAGCAGGAATATAGAGAACGCTTCCAGGAGGGTAAGGTCGAAGGCATTAAAGAAGGTAAGATTGAAGGGAAAATTGAAACCTTATATGAGGAACTTCATATGACCGTGGTTGAGATCGCAGAGAAATTAGCGATTTCGGAAGAAGAGGTGCAAAAGATTGTAGATGCCTTGTAAGTCCTACCTATATAAACCATCGCCACAGAAAATGAAGCATGTGCATGCAGTTTTGCAAATGATGAGCATAATGACGGGCGATCATCGATTTGAGGATGCATATAATGATGCGATACGGAAGGAGGAGTTGAATATGTGTGAGGTATTGGATAGAGTAGAGAAAAAAGGATATGATGCTGGAAGAATTGCCGGCAAAATTGCCGGCAAAATAGATGTGTTCTATCATGAACTAGGTATGTCCGTATCTGAGATTGCAGAGAAACTGAGCATAACAGAGAGCGAAGTGCAGAAAATTCTTGATGAATCGGAATAATTCAGAAGACTTTGAAAGAACATTATATTAATGCTTTGTAAGATAAACAGTCCTTTTATGATGTTTCATACTGGGGCTGTTTTTTATTGTTCAAATTAAGCTGATAATCGCACGTGATAATAAAATAAATTTTTTCAACCGCCTGAAAGTTATAATATCCCTTAAAAGGGTAATATTGCTGTTTGTATGCAAATTCCTGGAAAATTAAGATGTAGAAAAAAGAAACAAGGTAGTGACGTGCACTATCTAGTAGATAAGGAAATTTGATCCAATAGACAAATTAGTTTCTAAAATTACGACATCTAAAAAAACAACAATCCGTTTCGGGGCAAAAGGAAACGGAACGAGAACGCACATATTGAGCACTTCCGAGAAAAGTAATGTAGCCATGAGGGTTGAGAAATATTGAATATTTCTGTATAATGGGCTTAAGATATGTACGTTATGTCGATCTCGTAAATTAGGAAACATGAATATCGTGCAATGCCTAGTGATTATTTCATTAACAAAGGAGAGGTGGGTAATATGAAGAAGAATACTAAGCAAACAAAAGATGACAAAATGAAAAAGCCAAAGCAGCATCCAAAGCAAAAGGGATTTCGAATGGGACTGCGAGCAAAGATATTGGGGATATCGTTGCCAATTACCATCATTATGGTTATTGCAATGATTGCCATTGCTTACAGTGTTTCGGAGAAAGACATCATGAAATCTTCACAGAGCTTGCTGCGAACATCAGCAAAAGATCAAGGAAATCAGATCGAGGCGTGGTTGAATCGTAAACTGGACGAAGTTAAAACAGTAAAGTACGACTTAGAACATTCCGGTGCAGTGAAGGATCAAAAGTTGTTACAGAAGAAATTAAACGATTATTATGCGTTGGATGATTCTTTTGTCGGTGGTTTTTATGTGACGGACACAGCAGGAACTGTCATGAAAGCTGATGACAATACGACACAGATCAATAATGCAAAAGATCAGATATGGTATCAAAAAGGGCTAACCAGAATGAATCCGGGTTATACGCCTGTTTTTGAAGATGCTGAGAATCATATGATGATCAGTGCATGTGGCATGTTGGACGATGCAACGAACATTCGTATATTGTCAACAAACTTGTCTCTTGATTCGGTGAATATTATTGTTAATTCCAGTGTATCCATGCAAGGGGCTGAGTCATTGCTTGTAGACAAAAGTACAGGCGATATTCTTGCATCGCGTGAATCAGAATTGATCGCAACATCTTTAAAAGATACATCCAATGGTTTTCTTAAAAATGTTGCAGATAAAATTAACAAAGACGACGAGTCGGTGACAACAATACGTGATAAAGTAGTTGTTACGCGTGAAATTGCAGGAACAGATTGGGTCCTTGTTTCCTATGTGCCAACCAGTTTAATTACTTCTGAAGTAGATAATTTGAGAACGATATTGATCGGAGTTGCAATTATTGGTCTGCTGGTATTTATGCTGCTTAATACAATAGGCGTGTCACTTACGGTGAAACCATTGCGAATACTCAGTCACAAGATCAAGGCGATGTCAAATGGTGATTTTACAATACAGATCGAAGCGAAAGGCACTGACGAGATTGCTCAGATCCAACAGAGTGTAAAGATATTTACAGAATATATGCGTGAAATGATCTGTAAAATTAATGCTGTATCAGATAGTATTAGAAACCAAGCTGATAGCAGCAGTGTTGTGTCAGTGAGTATGCAGGATGCTTCGAATGCGCAAGCAGCTTCTATGGCGGCTTTGAGTGAGACTGTTGAGCAGATTTCGGAGTCGATCAATGAAATCGCCGAGAGCGCAACAGATCTTAGCGGTGTTGTTTCTGATGTGTCTCGGGATAGCGAACAGGTGAAATTGCAGATCGATAGTACTGTCGGCATTGCACGTAAAGGTCGGAGTGATATGGAGTTGGTAGGTACTGCTATGGACGAGATACGTGATTCTATGTCGTTACTGGTAGATGCTATTCGTAAAGTGGGAGAAGCCTCCAAAGAGATTACAGGAATTACAAGCTTGATCGCAAATATTTCAGAAGAAACCTCGCTGTTGTCGTTAAATGCTTCTATTGAGGCTGCGAGAGCCGGAGAGGCTGGAAAGGGATTCTCTGTGGTAGCCACAGAGATCAGCAAACTTGCACAAAACACAGCATCCTCCGTGGAAGAGATCTCACAGTTGATCAGTCAGGTGGATGGCCTTGTGGATGATGCTGTAAATCAAGCGAATGTCAGCGTACAAAATATTGGTGAGAGTGGTGGCCGCATACGTGTGGCACAAGAGACATTTGAGCAGATTTATACATGTATTGAGGATATGAAAAATGGTATCAATAATATGATCACACAGATTGCTGCTGTAAATAATGTTGCTATGGACGTATCAGCAATTTCAGAGGAGCAGGCTGCTTCGACTACCGTGATCAGTGAAACTTCGGATGCTATGGTTGATCAGGCTAACAATTTAGCAGGCCAGAGTGAACAGGTGGCAGACAGCTCGAAGGTTTTGACGAACACTTCAGAACAGCTTGCAGAGCAGATGGGTAGATTTCAGATATAAGGAACGTTGTTTGGATACTATACTAGGTGATAAGTATAAAGAAAAATGCAAATAAGTTTTTAGGGTAAGCATGACGGCACTGGTGTGGTGCTGTATGCGGAAATGGAGAGGATTATGACAAAAAAAATAGTATTATATTGTTTGGCTGTCATGTGCTGCGTATTGACAGTCGGCTGTTCGGGGAAAAAAGAAGATGGTCAGAGCTCCGGCAAAGACCTTAAGATTATGTTAACTGTATCTGATGGTTCTGACACATTTCGTGCCACACTCGCAGAGGCAGCCCAAAATGCAGCAGAAGAAGCCGGTTATACAATAGACATTCAGGATGCAGCGGGTTCTTCGGAGACACAGATGAACCAGATTAAGAATGCAAAGGACGCGGATGTGATCATATGTGCGTTGTGTGATGCCGGAACGGCACAGCAAATGGAGGCATTGGCGGGAGACAAACCGATTGTATTTATTAACAGTTGTCCGGAAGAAGAATACCTGCAAAAAAATAAATATGTCTATGTTGGATCTGACGAAGCGGTGGCCGGTAATCTTCAGGCAGAATATGTCCTTAATAAATATGCGTCCAAGGACTCCTTAAATATCGCACTTCTCAAGGGAGAGAGTACGCATTCAGCGACAAAGGGACGTACCAAAGCGAATAAAGCAACATTAGAGGCATCCGGTAAAACCATACATTATGTATATGAGGATTATGCGGATTGGAGTACTGAAACCGCAGCCAAAATGTTTCATCAGTTTTTACAGACCGGACAGCCGGTTGATGCCGTTATATGTAACAATGATTCGATGGCAGTAGGTGTTGCACAGGAAGTCCAGAAAGCTAAAATAGATACAAACACATTACCTATTCTTGGTGTTGACGCAACAGCTGATGGTTTAGATCTGATTTCGCAGGGTGCCATGGCATGTACAATTTTTCAGCCGGCGAAAGGGCAGGGAGAAGCAGCGGTCAAAGCAGCAGAAAAACTTGCTTCCGGACAATCTGTCGAGTCGCTTGATGGAGCGGAACATAATGGCCTGTTTGTATGGGTGCCATTTGAACAGGTTACGGCAGAGAATTTATCGCAATATCAGTAACTCAAACGTTATGTCACTTTACTTATTCAAACGTTGCACGTTAAGATTATTGTGTCGTCACATACATTTTACATAAATTATACAGTTGTGTGCTCGTAGATTTTACGCACCTTGGTTACAATATTTGCAAACATATAAAGAAATGCAAATGATTGATAACAAGGGGATGAGCTTATGAGTATGAGTACGGTATTATTGATATTTGGTGTTGTTATGGCAGCCATTGTGTCTATGCAGTGTGATCCGAATAATCCATTTACATTGCATAGACGCAGTACGAAAGATCTTGTGGAGGAGGTATTGGCAGATCCGATCCTGATCGTATTACATGCGTACCACACCTCAGATGAGCAGTTGAAGTTAGGATATGGACAGCTCTGCGAACAGCTTGGCAGTTTACGCGAATTAAATCGCCGCAAAGATGTTTGTCATTGTATTCATCTTGTGATGAGGGAACTGCGGGAGCGGTGTAAGGATGCGCAGACAAAGCAGGAAGTATTAGAAATGCAGTATCGCCAGACGATTGGCGAACTGCTATTGGAAGTCCTAGCTGATTGATCATGAGCAATATGAAATATATTTGAGTTACAATATAAACACATTCAGAAATATAAAAAAAAGCTCAGAAGAATTTCTTCTGAGCTTTTACAGTTAACAGGGGTGCCAGGAATCGAACCCGGCTCTGGAGTTTTGGAGACTCTTATTCTACCGATGAACTACACCCCTAAATGCAATGTGTCACTCGCAAGCGACTATAATAGTATACAAAATTCATCGGAGTTTGTCAATAGTTTTTTGAGAAAATCTACGCATATCTCAGCAAAAACTCAGCAAAGACAATATGCAAAATTTATGCAGAGTTTATGGTGAATAATTATTCATCCTCTTCCTCTGGTTGTTCTATGATCTGACGGAAATAAGCTAGTTTTTTGTCTGCCTCACGCTGCTTCATCCAAGCTTTTACATCTTTTGCAGGGAATAGCTTGCGCAGCAACTGATATGGATACCAAATGATTTTCATTCGTGTGACAGCATCGTAATGCATTTTGATATTTTCGCTGCGATCCTTTAACACAGTGATACGCATTGCCTGGCGATGCATGCGGTTGCGTAGATTGCCGATCTTGCGGTGCAGGAAAAAAGTTTCGTTTGCCTTATTCTGTCGTTCGCGGTTCATCTGGTAAACCGTATAGTCCTTGGTGATACGCAGCAATGTATCAAAGTAAAAACTGTCAACTAACGTGTACTCAGTGCCGTTTTTGATTTCTTTGGAAAGCGGTTTGGTGTGACAATCGGAGTAAGCACTGCCGATCCCGTAATCGTGTGCGAGTACGCAGGTAGCGTAAACGCGGACGGTTTCGTTGTAGGCAGTGAGATATTTCTGCTTAAAGTTACATTCTAAGTCGTAAGAATAGGTGAGCTGATTTTTCTGCATCAGAATCTCACGCATTGCGATTGTCATGGCATCGTCTTGATCGATATGAGCCATAAAGACATCGAAGATCTCCTGCATAACAGGATGACCGGCAACAGCTGCGTATATGCGCTCTGTGATAGAAGTATCGTTTTGAAAACCAAACAGAGCTTGTGTGCGTAGTAATAACGGTGTGATATATTTGATGCCGCGTACCTGCTTGGAAAGAGCGATGCCGCCTTCTTCCATTAATTTTTTACATTTGAAATATTGTCCAACGACATGATAGCGTCCTTCGTTATACGCTTTTCGAATGGCAGGATGCTCATCGATATTACAGTTTTCTTCATCTAAACAAGTAATCTCTGCATCAAATTCGACCAAAGTGCCGACCAAAGTATCAAGGTTATTCTGCTCTTGTTCGGTCAATGTGGTTTTTCCAAAGTGATCGTAGTATATGTGTTTTGGAATTGCCTGAAAGGCATTGTAATAATAATCCAAGCGTACTTTTAGTCGTGGGTGCTCTTCAAAGTTTGTGTTGGAAAGGATAAAATCTTTGTTTTCCATCAGAAGATCTACATATCGGTCCGCAAAAGCCGGACGGCGTGTGCACATATACAAAGTAAGGCTTGCCGTGAATGGGGCAACCTCAGAGGCTGCTTCCGGATTGGCATTTTGTACGATAAAACGGATAGCATCCAGACTACCGAGAATCTGCTTGTTGGATGTGCTGGAGACGATAGAAGTATCATGACGCAAATAGTGGTAATAAGGCGTAGATACATAACTGATCTTCTTAGCATAAGACATAACGACCGGAAGCCACGCCACATCTTCAAACCAGTGTGCCGGGAAGGCAAATTGTTTGACAAATGCAGTACGGTATAATTTAGAACAAGTTGTTACGGTGTAATCAGATTGTCTTAGAAAATCTGTTCCGGTGTATACTTTATCCATATCGAAATCATAAGTTCCTTCAATCGTCACTTCCTGATACAGTCCATGACGAAAATACGGACAAAAGATAATGTCGCTTTCCAGTACAAAGGCAGACTCATATAGATCCGTCAACATTTCCGGATCTACAATATCATCCGAATCGACGAACATCAAATAGTCGCCCTTTGCTTTGGATATACCGAAGTTTCTGGCGAGCCCGGGACCGCCGTTTTCTTTGCGGTAATAACAGATCTGTTCAGAATGCGCATCGGCGTATTTTTGTGCAATGGCAGGACTGCCATCGGTCGAACCGTCATCAACTAAGATGACTTCAAAGCTCTCAAATGTCTGCGCTAATATCGAATCCAGACAGTCAGCTAAATATGCTTCGACATTATACACCGGTATAATAATTGAAATGTTTGGTTTCATCTTCACTTCCCCCTCGTGATTACTGTCAAGTTGCTCCTCATGCCTCTAAACTTTTTGCAAATGCGTCCGTCAAAAACTTTGCGGATTTTTCGCGTTCTGCCTGTAGGTGTTTGTAAACATCATCGTAGTCGATTTCGGTTACGGCAGGCATTTCTTGATCGTTTTGCAAAAATCGGTCATCTAGGTGCAGCAAATGCAAAATACTGGTCACGCGGGAATCTTTCGTTCCACGTGCATAGGTATAAAAGCTTTTCTTATTGATAAGAGAAAAGCATACCCCATGAAAAGCATTTGTTAATATAAGATCTGCATGCATGAAATATCCTAAAAATTCTTCAATACCAATGGATAATTTCACTTTGTTACGGAAAATATTTGTATAAAAAACGCTGATCTCAATGACTTCCAAACCGCGTTCTTTGGCAATTTTATGTGCATCCTCTAACATCTTTCGATTGTTTTTGAGGCAGTTATACACTAACAGATAATGTTTTTCTTTTGGTTTTACAGCGATCTTTGCATAGTCCTCAGCATCTAATAACAGGGTAGGATCTAACACATTTACGACCGGTTTATCCGTATATTCCTGCGTAAACTCGGTTCCCTGAATCTCACGTACCGAAATGGAATCAAAGTTTTTTAGCAGTTCGCGGAAACGCGCCTGTCTCTTTTCTGAAAAGTTTGTATAACCGATGCAGGCGGCATAAGATATCTTATTTTTGCCTCGCATAGATGGGAGATTGCAGAAAAATCCATTATCAAAGCCCTGTGTGCTGTGTGGACTCCAGATGACATCGCTTTCGCATACGATCGTATCAAAGTCGAACAATGCCTTGCTAAGCAGTGCCTCGTCATATTGACAATTGGTCATGCGGTACTGCGTATCAAAAAAGTTCATAAATTTTTTGTATCTGGTCAGATTCGGAAAGAAATATCCAAGCCAAAAAAAGAATCGTTTTACTTTCTCCTTAGGCTGTTCAGAAAGAAACGGATATTTCATATTGTAGGTTTTCATGAAACGGGGAAGATAGTCGATAATGACGTTATCGATCCCCTGTTTATCCAAATACTGCTGAAATGCATAGGAATGCAATGCAGCACCGAAATTCAAGTGTTTTGAATATTTATTAATACTGATAATTCCAACTTTCATAGTTATCCTCATTTCTGGCATTCCTGCAGAATGCGTTTGGAAATTGTTTCGGTTGCGTTTCCGTTGTCAAAGCTGCCAAGATCGGTGTGATGTTTGTGAACATCTTTGAGATACTGTTCCTCGTCAAAGTGAGCAATATTGTCGACCAATGCGGCATTGTTTTTAGCAAGTGGGAATGGCCAGTCGCGCACATCCACGTAAAAGCCTTGTGTCTCTAAATATTCGTCCAAATCTGTGGTATACAGGAAACATGGACGTTTTAACAGGGAATAATCCCATACACTCGAAGAGTAGTCTGTGATCAAAATATCTGCGGCAAGAAGGAGATCCTGCATATCGCCATAATCTGTGACATCGATAATATGCTGCCCCTTTGTGTCTGCCGGAAGACGTTTCTTAATAAAGTAATGCATGCGGTACAAGATAGTCCATTCTCCGCCAAAACGTTCTTTGGCAGCTTCTACGATACCGCGTACATCCAAATTGTAATCCGTTGCCTCGTTGCGTTTGCCCTTGCGGTAAGTAGGGGCATAAAGGATGATCTTATTATCAGCAGGAATATTGTAATATTTACGAATATATGCTGCCGTTTTGTTGTCGTGATTATTGACCAGTTCATCATTACGCGGCATTCCGCATTCCAAACATTCACCCTTGTGAGCAAATGCACCACGGACAACATATTTGGTATAGTATTTACAACTGGAAACTAAAATATCCGTATGGGAAGCACTGAGCTCTTGGATCTTCTGATCCGACGTGCGGATGCTTGGATTGTCCAATAACAATTTTTTATATGCACCGCCACCGTGTCCGGTTCCAATTGTTGTCTGTTTCTTGCGGAACGGGATCATGGCTGGTATACGCATATTGTATACGAATACGCGGGAAGACAGTGCGTAACGGTAGAATGAAAAGGTACCGTATTCCACAGTCTTCGATACGCCCCAGTCGGCAAGCCAGCGGAAGTTGTCCGCCCCTTTAAATGCCCAGATGATCTCTACATCGTCCGGATAATTTTTTGCCAGATATTCGGAGATGCGGCGAGGATTGCAGGCGTATTTGCCGGCTTCAAAACTCATAAACATAACCCGGTTTTTCTTGATCGGGAAAATATAAAAGACGCGCAGAACGATCAGGTAAATGCGGTCCTTAATATATTCTTTGATACGTGCGATGGAGCGGAAGTCAGCGCCATAGCGTGAATATTTACGGTATTTTAATAATTTCTGATACTGTCTGTAATGACGGTACCGCTTTAATAATTGAATCAAGCGATGCATAATGTTCCTCATTTCTATTTCATATGATCAATGCCGCTTTGGAATGGAAGTGCCGATCGTTCGGCATAAGAACACGCCAAAACAACGATAAAACCTTTGATATTCTATCATAATAGGGTGATTCTGTAAAGAATATGTAATAATTATGTCATATTTTGGGAGCTTTTCATGTTTTTGGAAAGATCATGGCAGATTCCCCTGCCTGGTCCCAGCGGTCTTTCTTCTCGTCGTATTGGGTGCAGAGCCAATCATAGACGTCATCCAGTCCTTCTTCGGTATACGGAAAATACGCATAGGTTTTATTTTCTTCCGGTGTCTTTTCAAAGCAAAACGGCTCAGGCCATATGGCAGCGCGAAAACATTCTTCCTCATTGTCTTTTTGCCATTTTTCTACCTGATAACGCATCCCCTGAAAACTTGCTTTCAGAATAGCTCCTTTGCGATAAAACTCTTGTTTGTCATATAGTGATTTTCTGCTATTCATGGTCAACCTCATTTCTATTGGTAAGATCGGACGATTCCGGTCAGTTTGTCTATGACAGTGTCCCGCATAAAGAAGTCCTGTTTTTTGACGCGTTCGATCAAAGGCTGGATCTGCTCAATACGGTCAGTTTGAGCGTATATTTTGCCAAGGGTAATGTAGGTGCTTGATATATCGCTCCCGATATCCAGTGCATACGAAAAAACGCTCTCTGCGTCTGCCAGCTTCTCCGACTGATAGAGTGCCTCTCCCCATTGATTTAGTGCCCGGATCAGTCGGGTATAATTTTGATCGCAGGCAGAAAGGATCTCAAAATTGGCAATGCCGTAGTTGAGTTTAATATCAGCATTGCTCATTCCCTGCAGGTTCAAAATAGGACGTTTCAGTATCTCGCGCACATCATCCTGGGCGTCTTGTATAGCACCGTCTGCCTGATCGTCCCACGGCAGCAGATTTTGATCGACTTCGAGATAATCCAATTCGGAAATATCTTTTTTGCGGGCGAAGTTAGAAGCTTTTTCTTTGCTCCAAAAAGATTGATTCCACTGTGGTGTTTTTGCCCCTTGTTTCATCTTGACTTGCACATAAATTATGAATACAATGAAGAGGACAAAAAATATAGGTATAGTATTCATGATGATCACATATTCCTTTCTCAGCCTGCAAGCCGACAGCCGAACCGACAAGCTTGCATCGCGGATGGGGCTGTACCGGGGACAGACAGGAGGTAACAATGAACTTTTTTAATCGTAAAAACCAGAAAAGAATTGCATCAGTAATCTGTATTTTAGTTATTATTGCAATGGTTTTGCCTATGGTCTTAGAGTATTTAGTAAAATAGTTCATCGGCGGGGTTATAAAGGGCGCTTATTCTATAAGGATAGAATGGACGCCCTTTTGCTTTTTGTCTTTGTTGATTCGGAAATTGCTGCCGCGTAGTGCGATACATCGCAAAACACTGACCTTGCATTTTCCCGGTTAAAATCGACTATACAAAATAACTGAAAAAATGTCAAATTATGAAGAAATCTTTGACTTGCGAAGGACTCTTATTTATGACAAAATATAATGTGAATTGGGAGGCTTATTGATTATGACAAACAAGAATAAATGTTTATCCGGTATTTTTATAGTTGGCTGTCTTTTGGCTGCCTGCGTGGCAGTGGCTGCAGAGCTTGCTTCTTCCGGAATCTTTGGATCAAAGCATACGATCTGTGAAGGGGTTAAGATCAGCAAGGTCGAAGTTGGCGGAATGACGAAAGCTGAGGCTGAGAATGCCGTAGATGATCATATTGCAGGGCTGCTTAGCCGAAAGGTTGTTATCCAGATCGGTGAGAATGAGTTGGAAACAGATTTTGAATCACTCGGAATGCACTTTTCGGAAGAAAAGTTGATCGATCAGGCATACGCAGTTGGAAAAAAGGGTAATTTGATAAAGCGTATGCGCGAAGTGGAGAATGCGCATCAATCCGGCAAAACATTTGCCTTAAAGTATTCGTTTGATGAGCAGAAACTCAAAGAATATGTTGAAAAAGAGTGCACACAGTTTGATGTGAAAGCCAAAAATTCCAAATTATCCTTAAAAAATGGACGATTTGTTGCATCTAAGGAACGTACCGGCAGAGAATTGCAGGTCGACCAAACGATTGATCGTATCCGCAAGACGCTGCAGGAATCAGACCAGTCGGATTCCTATACGGTACAGGCGATTGTGGAGACAACAGAGCCAAAGTACACGCAGGAAATGGTATCGAAATGCCAAGATCTGCTGGGACGTTATTCAACGTCTTATGCAACATCAACGGCGGCACGTGCGACGAATGTACAGACGGCGGCCGGAAGGATCAATGGAACAATTTTATATCCGGGCAAAACATTTTCCACGATCAAGGTGATCAAGGAGCGCACAGAGGCAAATGGTTACAAAAGTGCATCGGAATATTCCAGCGGTAAAGTGGTTGATGGCGTTGGTGGTGGCGTATGCCAGGTTTCCACGACATTATATAATGCGGTGATCAATGCAGAGCTAGAGGTAGTAGAGCGCTCGCCACATTCCATGGTGGTAAGTTATGTTGATGTATCGCGTGACGCGGCGATTGCCGGTGATTATAAGGATTTTAAATTTAAGAATAATACCAATGCTCCTGTTTACATTGCGGCATCAGCCGAGGGCGGTGTACTTTCTTTTCGCATTTACGGCGAGGAGACAAGAGAAAGCGGTCGGGAGATTTCTTTTGAATCGGAGATCCTAGAGACGATCCAACCGGGAGATGATGTAGAGACGGTGGATGAGACAAAGCCTGCATCGTATCGTGAGGTAACACAGTCTGCACATGTCGGATATAAGGCAAAGCTGTGGAAGATCATTAAAGTAAATGGCAAACAAACGGACAAGGTGCAGCTCAATAGCAGCTCTTATGCGGCAGAACCGCGTCATGTGACGGTGGGAGCAGGTGCCGCAGGCTCACCAAAGCCGAGTGTGTCAGCGGATCCAAAGGCAACGAAGGATCCAAAAGCAACAGGCAAGCCAAAGAGTTCGAAGGAGCCGAAGAAGACGGCAAAACCAAAGTCTACAAAGAAACCGGCCAAGAACGCTACGGCAAAGCCAAAAGCAACAGCCGCAGCCAAAAAGACTACAAAGCCGGTAACGGAAGAGTAAAATATATATTATTATGCCGTTAAAATGGAATACGTTAGCGGATAAGATTGAGCGGGATAACAAAGGAGCAAACGAATATGAAGATAGGAAAAGTACCGGAAAATGTACTGAAAAGAGCGGTATTTAAGCAGATTCACCATAGACGACAAGAGGTTTTGCTGCATCCGGGTGTTGGAGAAGACTGTGCAGCAGTCGCACCGGAGCAGGGAGAGGTATTTGTGCTTTCTACGGATCCGATCACTGGGGCAGACAAGCAGATGGGGATCTTTGCCGTACATATTACGGCGAACGATCTGGCAACGGCAGGAGCGGAGCCGATAGGTATTTTAAGCAGCATTATTTTGCCGCCGGAGACGGAGGAACAGGACCTCAGACGAATTATGAGCGAATTGGAGCAGGCATGCGATGAGTTGCAGATCGAGATCTTAGGCGGACATACGGAGGTGTCTGACGCCGTGAATCGACCGGTCATCACAGTGACAGGGGTTGGAAAGGTTGCGCGTGGTGATCTCCTTTCGACGGGAGGAATGCAGCCCGGCGATGAGCTGGTCATGACGAAATGGGCAGGGTTAGAAGGTTCTGCGATCATTGCGGCTGAGAAACGAGATGTTTTGGAACAAACGCTGCCGGCTCATCTTATTGATACAGCAGAAAGTTTTCTGAAGCATATTTCAGTTGTGCCGGAAGCGAAGATTGCAATGCAGCATGGTGTACATGCTATGCATGACGTGACGGAAGGTGGTATTTTTGGCGCACTGTGGGAGATGGGCGCAGCATCAGGAGTCGGTATCGTTGCAGATCTTGATAAAATACCGATCCGTCAGGAGACAATAGAATTGTGTGAGGTTTTTGATATCAATCCGTATCTGCTCATATCGAGTGGTTGTATGTTGATCGGCTGCGAGAATGGTAATTTGTTAGTAGATCGATTGCAGGACGCAGGAATACCGGCAGCGGTGATCGGACGCGCTACGGAAGGTAATGACCGTGTGATACGCAGTGGAGAGGAAACGAGATTTTTAGAGCCGGCAGGCAGTGATGAGTTATACAAGATATATGAGTAGGTAGCAATGGCTATAGATATTGGATCTATGCCAGAAAGGAATCAGTGATTGTTGTGTTAAATATTGTACTTTTGGAGCCGGAAATGCCGGCAAATACCGGTAATATCGGAAGGACGTGTTGTGCCACCGGCACGAGGCTGCATTTGATCGAGCCGATGGGTTTTCGGATCAATGATAAAATGCTGAAACGGGCAGGATTAGATTACTGGGAACATTTGGATGTCACTATTTATGACAGCTATGAGGATTTTTTGGAAAAAAATCCAAAAGCACGAGACAAGATGTATATGGCGACGACAAAGGCACGTCATCGATATACAGATGTCTCCTATGAGGAAGATGCGTATATTATGTTCGGTAAGGAGAGTGCAGGGATTCCGGAAGAAATTTTGGTGCAGACGCCGGACACTGCAATCCGTATTCCTATGAATCCACAGATACGTTCCTTGAACTTATCGAATTCTGTGGCGATCGTACTGTATGAGGCGTTACGCCAAAATGACTTTTTCTCGATGCAGACCGAAGGAAACCTACATAGACTTAGCTGGGAAAATCCGGATATTGTATAAAATTATGAGGTGATAATCTATTTTAATTAATAGGAAACTGCTGTTGTGTAGCGTGACATCATCAAGAATTGCATTAGCAATTCTTGCAGAGCAAAACGCTGGTTTTGCTCTTTTTTATGGAAAAGACCCCACTTTTTTACAAATAGATATTGAAAAAAGGGCGGGAACATAATAGAATAATACTGTTGTGCAAAATATAATCAGGCACAGACAGTCAAACAAATGACAGAAATGGAGGATATTATGGGTGAATGTAAAGGCAAGATTGCCGTATTGACCAGTGGTGGAGATGCGCCTGGAATGAACGCAGCAGTGCGTGCCGTAGTACGTACAGGTATTGCAAAGGGTTATGAGGTATATGGAATCCGTAGAGGATATAACGGATTATTAAATAAAGAAATCTCTAAGATGACATTCCACGATGTATCAGAGAAGTTACAGCATGGTGGTACATTTTTGTTTACAGCAAGAAGTGCAGAGTTTGGTGAGGACGCCGGTAAGCAGAAAGCAGCAGGAATCTGTAAAGAACTCGGTATTGAAACTCTGATCGTTATTGGTGGTGACGGCTCTTTCAAGGGGGCACGTGATCTGTCAAAATATGGTGTAAATATTGTTGGTATTCCGGGCACGATCGATCTGGATATCGCTTACACTGAGTATACGATTGGTTTTGACACTGCAGTAAATACTGCAATGGAAGCAATTGACCGCATCCGCGAGACTTCCAACTCTCATGAGCGTGTCAGCGTTGTCGAGGTTATGGGCCGCTCCGCAGGATATATTGCATTGTGGTGTAGTATTGCTAATGGTGCAGAGCAGATCTTGATCCCGGAGAAATTTGATAACGATTATGATCGTTTGATGGGAATCATCAAGAGCAACCGAGAAGCAGGCATGACACATCAGGTGATCGTGAATGCAGAAGGAATCGGTCATTCTTATGGGCTTGCTAAGCGCATTGAGGAGGAGACAGGCATTGAGACACGTGCAACGATCCTTGGTCATATGCAGCGTGGTGGCAGTCCGACAGCAAGAGATCGTGTGTATGCATCTGTAATGGGTGCTTATGCAATTGATGTCATTGAGCAGGGTAAGAAGAATCGTTTGATCGGTTATAAGAATGGTAGAGTTTATGACGTTGATGTAGATGAGGCGTTTGCAATGACTAAAGATATCAACGATTATGAATACGAAGTAGCTGGTATTCTTGGTACCAGATGCGAGTAAGCCGTGTAGATTTTGGCATGACTATATAGCAAATATTTATATCACGAAGAAAGGTTCGTCAATTTGAAATGACGAACCTTTCTTTGTTGCACTTCTTTGTAATTACGTCCCCAAATATGGAGCATCATTACAAAGGAACGCGTTGGTTTTGTATTATTCTTCATCTAGCGGAAGGGAAAAGATAAATTCTGTGCCAACACCTTCGGTACTGATCACATTAATATGTTCCCCGTGTGCTTCAATAATTTCTTTCGTGATCGATAACCCTAAGCCGGTTCCGGTCTTATCTTTGCCACGGGACCTGTCGCTCTTGTAAAATCGATCCCATATTTTAGAAGCTTCTTCTTTGGTAATACCAATGCCATGATCTTTGACGGAAACAAAAACTTTGTGATGCTTTTTGACCGTATGAATTTCAATAACGGAATTAGTATTGCTGAACTTAATGGCATTGTCGACTAAGTTCTGGATCACGCGTTGTATCTTGGATTGATCCGCCTTGACATATAATTCTTTGCCATCTAATAATAAATCAATGGACAGATGCTTCTTTTCGCATTGTGGTTCAAATGTTTCAATCGTCTCTTTGAGTGTGTCGTGCAGGTCAAATCGTTCGAGTTCTACGATCAAACCACTATGCTCAAACTGGTTAAGATCCAGCAGATTTGACGTTAGTTTTGTCAGCCTGCCTGTCTCAAACAGGATAATGTGCAGATATTTTTCCTGCATTTCCGGTGGGATCGTGCCATCTGCCAAAGCCTCAGTATAACCGCGGATCGAAGTCAGTGGTGAGCGGAAATCGTGAGATACATTTGCTAAAAACTGGCGTTGGTATTCGATCATGCTTTTGTTTTTTTGTGCAAGATATTTTACGGCAGAAGCGAGTTCGAGCTGTTCAACTCCGCCTAATTTTGCAGGCTTTTGGTCAAAGTGGCCATCTGCGTACTCTTTGGCGTTGTGTGCAAGCTGCTTGAGAGGATATACACTGCGCCAGTACAGCAGCAAAAATACGATGGCAGATACCAAAAGTAATAATAAATAACAAATCAGGATCGTGTCTAAGATCAGAGTTGCTTCTTCCTTGATGGCTTTTTGCGGTGTCAACAGGACCAAATATCCCTTGGTTTCTTTAGAACCGGTAAGAGGGCAGATGACAGCGAGGACATTGGATTTCATGATGCCCTTTGGTCTTGCTCCCTTAACGGATTGCCGATTTAGAAAATCACTGTCGGAATCGGTGATGTTTTTGCCAACATAGTTGTAATCGGAAGAATCTGAAAGGATCGTTCCGGTGGGGCTGACAAGCCAGACACGAGTATCAAAGAGAGAACTGAGCATGGAACTTTGTTTTTGCAGTGTAAATGCACCATCCTCAGGAGTGCCTTGTGTACTGGCGTAATGTGAAGTCAGATAATAGGCTTCACTGGAAATCTGCTGCTCTTTTTTTGTCTCTAAATAATTGTAAGTTAGGGAGTAGCCGTACGTATTGATCAGCGCAAAGATGCAGATTACCAACAATAAGTATGCAGTAATAAACTGCAGACGGAGTGTTACTTTCATGCGTTCCCTTTCTCGTGAAATTCGAATTTATAGCCGATTCCCCATACCGTAGCCAATTTCCACTGATCATGGTCTTTGAATTTCTCGCGCAAACGTTTGATGTGCACGTCGACGGTACGAGTATCACCAATATAGTCATAACTCCAAATATGATCTAAGAGCTGTTCTCTGGTAAACACCTGGTTTGGATGGGACGCCAGGAAATAGAACAATTCTAATTCCTTTGGCGGCATCTCGATCATTTGGTCTTTATAGTGGACCGAATAATCGGACAGGTTGATCTGAAGATCCGGAAAAGTAACGATCTCCAATTCCTGCTGTGGCACTTGCGGTGTCGGTGTCGGAGTACTTTCGCCGACTGTCGCTTTGGTGCTTCGCCGAAGCACGGCTTTGACGCGTGCAACCATTTCTTTGGAGTCAAACGGTTTCATAATGTAATCATCTGCCCCAAGTTCCAGTCCCAAAACGCGGTCAAATGTTTCTCCTTTGGCAGACAGCATAATGACAGGAAGGGAACCGCCGCGGCGAATCTCTCGAAGTACTTCGTAGCCGTCAATTCCCGGAAGCATAATGTCTAACAGGACAAGGTTAGGCGCAAAGTCTTTAACGGCTTTTAGTGCCTGCTCGCCGTCATAGACCAGTTTTGTTTCGAAACATTCTTTGTTGAGATATAATCCGATGAGTTCTGCAATATTTTCATCATCATCGACAACGAGTATTCTTTGTTTTTCTTTCATGATGTTGTGTTTCCTCCTTTATGAGATAGACAATGTCATAAGTTGATCATCAGGATTTGAAGGTGACGATCGTAACGCCCATGTCGCCCTCTCCAAATTCGCCTAAGCGATACGACTTGACATATTTTAATTTTTTAAGACGGTTGTGTACCGCTGTGCGGAGTGCTCCGGTACCGCGGCCATGGATCACGGTTACCTGTGTCATATGTGCAAGGTAGGCATCATCCAGATATTTTTCCATGACAGGCATTGCCTGATCGACCGTCATACCGATCAAATTGACTTCCTGATGCATGGTAGCGGCTTTGCTCATACCGATACGGCCGCTTCCGGTGTTCTTCGGCTTATTTTTTTCCGGCTTTGGTTGTTTGATCAACTCCAGATCCCGAATATTTACTTTTGTGCGCAGCAATCCGGCTTGTACAAAAAGATCGCCTTTATCGTTAGGCAATGTGCTGACCGTTCCCGCAGAATTTAAAGATAAAATGCGGACGTCAGCACCAATGAACAGATCTTTTGCTTTGAGACCGGATGCTTTCTTTGGTTTTGCAGGCTTTAAGGAATGGGATTGCTTGCTATTGATCTGTTCCCGCAATTTGGTGCGCTCTGCCTCCATTTCGCGGATATGTGCATCGCTTTCTGCCCATTTTGTGTATTTGCGGATCGTTTCATCCGCATAGTCTTTGGCTTTTGCCAAGATCCGACCTGCTTCTTCGTTTGCATTTTGCAGGATGCGTTCTTTGGAGTTGTCTATTTTGTCGTTTTTTTCGCGTAATTCTTTGCGCAGTCTGGAAATCTCTTTGCGGCTTTCTGAAGCATCGGCAAGCTCTTTTTCAAGACGGATACGTGTCTGCTCCAGATCTGCAAGTACATCTTCAAACTGTGTAGCATCGCTTGCTACGTGGTGTTTGGCATCTTCGATAATATCGTCGGACAGTCCCAGCTTGTGAGAAATGGCAAACGCATTACTTTTACCGGGAACACCGATCAACAGACGGTAAGTCGGGCGTAGAGTGGAAACGTCAAATTCACAACATGCGTTTTCAACGTCCGGCGTCTGTAATGCATAGAGCTTGAGCTCGCTATAGTGTGTTGTAGCCATGGTAAGTGTATGGCGCTTATGCAGATTCGCAAGAATTGCGGTAGCGAGTGCCGCACCCTCTGTCGGATCAGTACCGGCACCGAGCTCATCAAAGAGTGCCAGACTGTTTTCGTCTGCCTGCTCTAAGATGGATACGGTATTTACCATATGAGAGGAAAATGTACTTAAGCTTTGTTCAATGCTTTGCTCATCACCAATATCGGCGTATACTTCGTGAAAGATGCGTAAGCTTGATCCGTCAAAAGCAGGAATGTGTAAACCGGCCTGTCCCATTAAACAAAACAGTCCAACGGTTTTTAAGGAAACAGTCTTACCACCGGTATTTGGACCGGTAACGATCAATAAAGAAAAATCGCGACCTAAATGCACGTCGATCGGAACAACTTTATCGGCTGCGATCAGAGGATGACGTCCTTGTTTGATCTCGATAAAGCGCTCCTCCGGAAAACGAGGTTTGGTTGCTTTCATTTGCTTGGCGAGCATTGCCTTGGCAAAGATAAAGTCCAACTCTGTCAGGATTCGGTGATCCTGTTCGACCAAGAAGCTTTGCTCAGCAGTTTGATTGCTTAAATCCGCCAACACCTTATCTATTTCATCTTGCTCCAGTCGTTCTAATTCACGGATCTCGTTATTTAATTTGACAACGGAATTTGGTTCAATAAAGAGCGTGGCTCCCGTCGCAGATTGATCATGCAGCATTCCGTGAAAAGAGGAGCGGTATTCTGCCTTGACCGGCAGACAATAGCGCCCGTTTCGCATAGTAATGATGGCATCCTGCAGCATAGAACGATGACTGTTGAGGAGAACGCCAAGCTGTTCGTGGATACGGTCACCGGTACTTTTTAATTTGCGGCGTACCTGATTCAAACCGGCACTGGCATCATCCGCCATTTCGTCTTCCGCGATAATGCATCGACGAATCTCCTGCATCAGAGGTGCAAGTGGTTCGAGAAGTTGATAACGTTCATTCAGGCAGTCGCCTGTCTCTTCGTTTTCATTTAAGCTCTTGCGAAAGTAGTGCTTGGTCTGCCCTGCGCAGGCTAACAGAGAGGAAATGTCTAACAATTCCCGCATGCTAAGAGGTGCACCGAGTTCTAAGCGTTTTAGACTTTCTTTAATGGGGGTCACGCCCTGGAAGGAGATTGGCCCCTGTGTCATAATATGCGTCAAAGCATCGGAAGTCTCGCACTGTGCTTCTAAGATCTCATCGCGGTCTGTCATCGGTGTCAGAGAGCGGCACAGTTTCTTGCCGCCATCAGAACCCGCCAGCTTAGCAAGCTGCTCGACGATCTTGTCATATTCCAATGTATTTAAAACTTTTTTATTCATAGCTGTTTGGTATTCCTTTCCGGATCCGTATATTTCGAGTGTCAGGCATCTTATGTCCTGCTAATTGATCCAAAGATCAAGGTTATTCAAAACGTACCCCAACATTATAATACACTACAAATAGGTTGTACTGCAAGTGCTGCACCTTAAATCCGGTCATTCCTGAAGTACGTTGACAGCCCGAAACTTTACAAAAAATAGGGTTTGGTTCATGCATTGTTCATAACTTATTCATAAGTATATGTTAAAATAAAGTTTGGTTTAGACAGTTTTGCATACAAATGCAGCTTTAAGAGATAGAAGGAAAGCATAGGAATACAGATGGCATGGAGGATGTGGAATGAAGGAAAATCACACGGAGGATTCCGATCAGAATGTAAAATCACATGAGGAACGGAAATATCAGTTTATCAAGGAGCAGATCCGCCCACAGGGGAGAGAAAAGATGCGTAAGATAGTAAGACGAATCGCCTTGTTTTGCGGAATCTTGATACTATTTGCTGTTATTTCAATGAGTTCTTTTTATATTATGCGTAAATATATGCCGGTGGAGGCGTTGGACACGGAGATTATCTATGTAACGCCGGCACCGTCAGATCAAGAGCCTGACAGTACGGAAGAGACGGAAGCAGCCGCACGGGAAACTGATCCGGCGCAGAAAAGTGATCTGTCAGAATTATCCTCCCTAGAACAATATGATCATCTCACACAGCAATTGATCGATAATGGGAATGCAGCAAAATCTTCGCTTGTTCAGCTTCGCAAAGATTCGGAGCAGATACTTTCTACAGACAGCAAGCATATTTGTGGTGTTTTGTTTCAAAAATCTAAGAGGTATCTGTATATATTGACTTCATATAATGCATCACAGGAACATCTGAAGATGGTAGCAACATTTGCAGATGGTAGTGAGGCCGTGGTAGAGTTGGCAGGTTGTGATACCGGGATCAATATGGCAGTATACCGAGTGAAACAATCAGATCTTTCGCAGGATACACGGAATAAATTAAAGATCATCACACGCAAAGTTGTGCGTGAAAATGCATTGGGGTCAAGAATATTAGCGGTCGGACAGCCAAATGGTGTTATGTATTCCGTTAATTCCGGCATTATCACGAATAATCAGCTTTCGGTGTCTGTGCCGGATTCTTCTCTTGCTCTGTGTACGATGAATATACCATATTGTAAGGATGGAGCGGGTTTTGTGCTGAATACCAAAGGAGAAATGATTGGCGTTTTAACCAAAAATTATACGGATATCACCGGAACTTCAGAGTCTGCTTTTATTGCGATCGAGAGTTTACAAGGTTATATCAAGACGATGATACAGGGACATACCGATGCTTATTTGGGAGTAATGGGAAGTGCGGTGGATACAGCAGAGGCGAAAAAGTTGAATTTGGCGCAGGGAGTTTACGTCGATGATGTAAATGCGGTTTCTCCTGCCTTTAAGGGGGGGATGCGGACAGCCGATGTTATCCTGCGTATCGGCGATAATGATGTTTCTACACCTGCAGCAATAAAAGAGACCCTTAGAAACTATCAGTCCGGCGATACGGTTAAGGTTGTCGTATCGAGGAAAGCCTCTAGGGGTCGTAATAAGATATCTCTTAAGGTCACGCTTGGGTGATCGTTTCTATCATAGAAATACTGAATTGCTTTAGCAATTCTTGCAAAGCAAAGCGCTGGCTTTGCTTTTTTACTTTATGGGAAATTGCTCGTAGTGTGGTGTTATGCCACCAAGAATTGCTAAAGCAATTCTTGCAAAGCAAAGCGCTGGCTTTGCTTTTTTATTGCAGTTTGTGGAGCAATACATCAAGCAGCTTGTCGTTGTCTTCCGGCATCATAAAACAGAATCGAATGAACTTCTGATCTAGAAATGGGAAGGTGGAACAGTCGCGGATCATAAGACCCTGTCGAATGGCAGTGTCAAACAGCTCCTCGGAAGTGACGCCTTCTTTTTGTATTTTAAGAAGGACAAAGTTTGCACTTGGCGGGTAATAGGTGAGAGTATCTTGGGTGTCAAGGATCCGGCAGATACGCTCCCGTTCGCTTGCAATCAATTGATACGTATCGTGAATATATGCTTTGTCACGGAACATGATCTCGCCGGCGATAGCTGCGAGAGAATTGATCGTCCACGGATTCTTTTTGCTGTCGATCTCATGCAGCAGTTTACGGTTGCCACATACAGCGTATCCCAGTCGCAGTCCGGGAGCTGCAAAAAACTTGGAAATACCGCGTAAAATGATCAGATTATTGTAATATTCTGCCAGCGGGATTGAGGTGATTCCTTCCGGGTGAGGTGCAAATTCCACATAAGTCTCATCAACCATAACAAAAATACCGTGTTCCTTGCAGTTATCCAAAATAATGCGCATTGTCTGACGGTCAATCTGAGAAGAGGTTGGGTTGTTGGGATTGCACAACACGAGCAGATCGACGTCTTTGGTCAATGCTTTGCTGAGTGCCTTGATATCGAGGAGAAAACGGTCACTCTCCTGCAGGCGAAAGTAATGAGAACGTCCGCCGACTAAAGAAATTTCGTGTTCATATTCCGAGTAGGTTGGTCCTACGATCAATGCATTTTTGGGCTGCATGATCTGAGCTACCAAAGAAATCAGTTCGGTGGAACCGTTGCCGACCAAAATGTTTTCATAGTCGGTATGCACGTATTCACCAATACACTTTCGAAGGGAGGTATACTCCCGATCAGGATAACGCGTAATTGCATCTAAGTGTTTTGGAAGTTCTTTGCGCAGATCATAGGAGATCCCCAGCGGATTCACATTGGCGGAGAAGCTGATGATATTCTCCTTGGGAATACCGTAGATCTCTTCGATCTTTTCGAGATCGCTGCCATGAAAATGTTCTTTTGGTTCTAGTTTATTCATAATAACTGTCATTCCTTTCTTTGAGGGTAGTATACACCCGTGTCGGGTGTTGTGCAAGACCAAGAGAAATGGTATACTATACTATAAATTGCACAAACTTCGCACATTCAGAAGGTGTTGGTCAACCATATATTACTTATTATGTGGTTTGGGGAGATGATCGGAATGTGTGGTGTTTGAGGGAATTAGTACAGGCATGGAGGACGGTATGCGAGAGAAGATTAACCGGTTGGCGGAAGGAAATTATGAATATGAACAGTCACGGGTGATTGTGACGCCGGAGGTACTCGACTGGAACCATGTTACAAAGCAGGTGTATCAGACAAGCCTTGTAATATCGAACGAGAAGAGACACCTGATGAAAGGTATAGTGACAACGCATGCTCCGGAGATCACGATCGATCCGGTCAATTTTCGTGGCGTGGACAGTACGATCGTTGTATCGGTCGACATGGAGCGGGTGAAACCCGGAGAGAATTTTGAAAGTGTATTGCAGATCATTTCAGACTGCGGTAATGAGAAAGTTTCACTTTGCATTCCAAAGGAGCCTGTGAAGGCAGAGGCATCTGGACATCAGATTGAAGATTTAAGCCGGTTTGTCTCACTGGTACAAAAAGATATAGAAGCCGGGGTGAAGTTGTTTGACACGCCGGCCTTTCGCGATGGATTGTTGGCGAAGGACGCACAGAAACAGGCAATTTATGATGGACTGCGTGCGTCTGCAGGGCGTAAGAACGCATTGGACAATTTTTTGGTGTCGATCGGCAAAAAGAAGCCGGTTACGATTGCTGTAGAACAGGTGTATAGGCAGTATGATGCTTGTAGAGAAGCGTTTCAGGACGAGATTAGCATCACGAAAAACACTTGGGGATACGAGGAGTTTCAGATATGTTCTGATGCGTCCTTTCTTCGTATAGAGAATGCACATATTACAACAGAAGAGTTTGTAGGGGATCGTTTTGTCTGCAAGTATGAGATTGATCCGGAACAGATGGTTATGGGGAAGAATTATGCCCGCATTGAGATAAAAAATACGAGACAGACCATTAAGATTTCTGTCGTGGCAGTCAAACCGGGAGTACAGCATGAAAAGGCGCAGAAAAATCGCAGAGAGCAGCGTACTTTGTGCCAAATGTTGAAACGTCATTTGGCATTTTGTATGAACAGACTTCCACTGCAGGACTATCTGCAGGAGATGGATCAGCTTTTGCAGGGGAGTGGATTAGAAAAAAACAGCACCAGACTACAGTTGTATCGCATCCATCTTGCCATTATGGAACACCAGGCAGAGGTTGTGACAAAAGGGTTGAATAGTCTGGAGGAGCAGGCGGAAGAGCTAAGGAAAGAACATCCGGAGCGCTATGCGGGGTTTTGCTATCTGAAGGGGATCTGGACGGATGACGAGTCAGTAAAGGAAGAGTGCATCCGTCAGATACGTGATTGCTATGAGGAGACAGGACAGGATGCACAGGTGCTCTGGTGCCTTTTGTATCTGGATCCGGAGTTGCAGTCTGAAAAAAAGAAGTTTACGACAATATTAGAACAGCTTACTGATGGATGCTACAGTCCAATCTTTTATTTGGAGATCTGTCAGATATTAAATGATACACCGAAGTATTTAACGGAACTTTCTGAAGTGATCGTTCAGGCACTTCACTGGGGCTGCAAGAATCACTTTATTGAAAAAGAGACGGCATTGCGCTATGTGTATCTGGCAGGAAGATTGCGTCAGTATTCGGCAGGAGTGTTGGAGGATATGACATTACTGTACGAGCGATATCCGGAGGATGAGATATTAACAGTGATCTGCAAGATGCTGATGAGGGGACAGATCACAACGAAAGATGCCTTTGTTTGGTATGAGCGTGGTGTGAATCATAATCTTAAAATTACGGAACTATACGAATATTATATGTATTCGATCGATGAGAAGGAAACAATGGCATTTACGCATTCTGTGCTTTTGTATTTCCTATATGATAACCATCTGACTGTCGATAAAAAGGCGATGTTATATGCTTACGTTGTGCGGCAAAAGGACAAAGATCCGGAGACATATGAATCTTATCGCACACTGATGCAGAACTTTACGTGGAAGCAACTGCGTGAGGGCAGGATCAGTACGAATCTTGGTGTGTTATACAATGAGTTTGTTACGGAAGAAGTGCTTGACAAAGAGATGGCAGTTCAATTGGCTGGGTTTCTTCTTCAGTATGAGATTACCTGCGATAATCCGAATATGGTGGGGGTCTATGTGAGCCATCCGGAACTATCTGAGGAGCATTTTGCACCGTTTGTAAAGGGGAAAGCGGTTATAACTTGTGCTACAAGTCGGGCAAAGCTCTTTTTGATCGATCGGGAATATCACCGCTACGCAGATGATTCCTGGTATCGGTTGAAACCATTATTGGAAATGGATGGGATGAAAGAGGTATGTTACCGCTTTGATAAACAGAACCGGGCATTATTGCTGGCGTTGGGAGAACAGGCTTCAAAGCAGGTGGTGGACACTGCAGAAACGGTAGAACTCCGTGCACAGCTTTTGGCGTGTGAGGGGCTTCGTGAGAACTACCGTCATGCGCTAGAGTTAAAGCAGATGCAGTATTTTTATCAGCGAGGAGAACGGGGTCGTTTGGAGGAAGCATTGGAACAGCTCGACTGGACGACAGTAGAAGCCGGCGAGAGGGGACGCATGATTGAATATTGTGCCTGGTGTGAATGTTTTGCGAAAGCGATGGAAGGAATTTTACAGTTTGGTTTTGAAGGGATTCCGATAAAGAGATTGCAGACAATTTCTGAACAGGCATTTCAGGATGCTTCTGCAGTGCCCGATGAGAGAATGTTATGCCTGGCTTGGAAATTATTTACAGAAAATGCGTATAGCGAGCCGGTCCTTAAATATTTGATGCGTTTTTTCAGTGGTACCGTTGCAGAGTTAGTTTGTCTGTGGCAGGCAGCAGGGGATCTTTCGAGAGAGTCTTTGGAAGAGCGGTTATTAGCACAGAGTATTTTCTCGGGAGAAGTGGTGCCGGAGGTTTTTACGGTATTTGAACAATATAAAGAGCATGCGGGCAATAAGCAGATCATACGTGCGTTTAAGAAGTGGATGGCTTATGAATATTTGCTGCGTGGACGTGAATTACCGGAAGAACTGTTCGCAGATTATTTTGTGGATGTGCAGAAGAAAGAGGATATGCCGTGTTTGCTGGCGGTATTAAAGCACATGAGCGGTAAAGCAGAGCTTTCTGAAGAGGAAGCAAAATTTGCAGATTACCATGTAGGAAAGTTATATAATCAAAAGATGATATTTGCCTTTTACCGGAATTTTTATGGCAAGATCAGTCTGCCGGAGCATGTGCTGGATCAGGTTTATGTGGAATATATCGCAAATCCGGATCATGATGTGGCATTGCATTACCGGATTTATGTGGGAGCTGACAAAGGAAAATATGCAGAAGTGAAGATGCACAATGTTTTTGCGGGGATCCATGTCAGGGAATTTGTACTGTTCGAGGATGAAAGGTTAGAGTATTATATTACAGAACATTATAATGGTAAGGATCATCGTAGTGAAGTGCAGGAAATTACGACAGGCAAAGACGATATTCATCCGGATACCGGCAGCAGATATGCGAAGTTAAATGAGATGATGGCGGCTAAAAATTCCGGAGAAGATGAAAAATTGATCGACTTAATGGAATCATTCACAATGGAGCGAGAGATAGCAGCGTCGATCTTTGAACCGTTGTAGGAGGTGTGTGATGGACGAAAAAAATCAATTATTATTGGGCATAGATCTCGGCAAACAGGCTTCACAGATCACCTGCTTTGATCGCACCGAATATGAGGCAGTTCCACTAGGCAGAGAAATTAATGGTGAGATGGTATATGAGTTTCCGATGGCGTTAAAGTGGTTAAAAGCTTCGGGAACGTGGCGCTTTCCGGATCAGGAGGGAGACGGTGGTGAGGAGATCATATTGGATCACCTGTTGGAACATTTTCAGAAAACATCGTTTGAAGCAGGGGGACACACTTTTCAAACGGAAATGGTGTTAGAACGGTATCTGCTCAAGCTGCTTAGTGCAGTGACACAGCAGTTTCCGGAGCAAAGGATCAAACATCTGGTCATTACAGTGCATGACAAGACGCCGGAACTTACCAAATTGCTGCATCAGGTTGGCAAAAAGCTTAATTTGTATCCGGAGCGCATGTCTATACAAAATTATCGTCTAAGTTATATGTATTATGCGGTGAGTCAGCCGAAAGAATTATGGCTGAACAATGTAGGATTGTTTTTATTCAATAAGGAGGAGTTGCTCTATTCACAGATTACAGTGGACAGGCGAACTATTCCTTGGATCGTCGGTGTTACAACGCAGAATCTGACAAATGTATTTGACTACTCTATGTTAGAGGAAGAGTCGGTAGATGCACAGTATGCATTCGTGAATATTGCAGAGACAGCAATGCATAAGCAGGCCGTGACAACGTTGTATGCGCAGGGGGATGCATTTGATGGCGAGTGGGCCAAAGAGGCATTGCAAAAGTTATGTAATGGCCGTCGAGTGTTCCGGGGAAATAATATTTTTACGAAAGGTGCCTGTTATGCGGCTAGAGAACTTAGTGGAGAGGGTAAGCTGGATCAATGTATTTTGTTAGATGAGGATATGATCACGGCCAATGTATCTCTGCGGGTTTATCATGAGGCGCAGATGCAGGATGTGGTTTTGGCAAAAGCAGGAAGTCTTTGGGAAGAGGTTGATGCTAGTGTTGATGTGATCCCGGATAAGGAATATGAGATTCAGATCGCGGTCCAGGATGTGATCAAACATCAGACCAAAATACATATGTTGTCATTGAGTGGTTTTCAAGGAAGAGAAAATAAAACGACACGATTTACGGTGCGGGTACGTTTTTCGAATCGGGAGACGGCAGTGATCACGCTGAAAGATAATGGATTCGGAGAAATATCACCGACGAGCAACCGGATATGGGAACGATGTATCCGTCTATAAATGAGAGGTGTTCGTTGTGTTTTTAGTCTGTAACTGAAGACACAGAAAGGTAAGGTTTTTATGGGACGATTGATACAGTGCTGCGGCAGGCTTGCAAAACGGCCGTATCACTTCCAATTAGGGGATACGCGGGTATATTCCATTGAAGAAGTGTGTTATTTTATTGCGCACAATATTTATCTGCTGCAGAGGGATATTTTTGGCAAAAGCTTCGTAAACTGGGTCAGGGAGGAACTGGCATTAACAGAACTTGCTGATAAATTAGAGGCAATGTCAACACGAGAGGATGCGTTAAAAGATGTTGTTGTGACAATCTGCTGCAGCTGCGATTATTTTGATGAACCTCAGATCAATGAAATGGTACATATTATGGAAGAAACAGAGCATCTTCCGGAGAGAGAATGCCGTAAGATCAAGGCTGATACGCAGTTACAGAGCGGCTGCTATGAAAGTGCGGTCGAGGGATATCAGGCAATCTTACGTAGTGAGGATATGATGCAGGCAAGTCCGGCAGAATATGCACCGCTTTATCATAATATCGGCGTGGCACTTGGTCTGCTGGGTGAGTATTTGCAGGCATCGGATTATTTTTTGCGGGCATATGAGACAAATAAAAAAGAGAAAAGTCTACAGTGTTATTTGGCGGCACTACACCTGTCCGGAAATGAACAAGCCTGGCAGGAGGCGGTAAGTACGTTGCGGTTATTACCGGATCGACTGGTCTCTATCGAAGATCAGTACAAAGAATGTAAAAAACGCTGTTCGATCGCTGTAAAAGTGCGACAGATCAAAAAGATGCGTTTTCCGGCGAGTAATGGAAAGCTGCCGGAATATTATGATCGTATCGATGAGATGATCCGAGATTGGAAAGAGGAGTATCGTCAGCAGATCAGTATATAATATACAGAAAGGCGGAAGGTATGGCATTTTGGAATCGTAGACGTAGGGAAAAGAAAGAGCAGGAAGCAGCAGAATTGGCAGAGCAGATGCGCTTGGCACAGGAAGAATTTGACCGCAGGCGTGCACAGACACAGAAAACAGTATCGAATGAGGGAACAACTTTGCCGGAAGCGTTTGATGATAATGAATTAATACCGGGAGATGTTGCAGAAAGCAAGCGACTTGTCACAGAGTGCTGTGAGGCGATCCGTGAAATAGAACATCAGCGTGAGTTGGCGACGGTCGAGTATGACAAGGTGAGTGAGCGATTGACGGATATTCAGCGGATCGATGAAATATCCGGCGAAGCAAAAGATACGCTGCATGACTTAAGCAAACGTATCATGAACCTGACTCGTGAACGCAATCAGTACAAAAATCGCAGCCTCACGATCACGGATGCACAGATCCGATTATTAGATCCGTATGAGGAAGTTCTTGGCAGAGAAGTAAAGAAAATGTATGATGCCGAAATGTATCAGACATCGATCAATGGAGATATTGAAAAGCTGGATGAGACGAAAAAAGATCTTCACCGGCAGCAGCGTCAGGTGATCGCCAATCAGAGAACATTGAAAAAGATGGCAAAGTTTGTCATTCTTCTTATTATATCGTTGTTTGTATTGTTTGCTGTGTTGTACTATGCGATGGAAGTAGATATGACATATCCATATTTGGGAACGATATTGCTGGCGGCAATTTCTGCCACGGTAATATTTGCGGAATCATTGCGTAATAGGACAGAAGCGGCGTTGTTAGGCAAAAAGATCAACAAGGCGACGACGTTGTTAAACCGTGTCAAGATCAAATACATTAATAACCGCAGTCTGTTGGATTATGATCGGGCTAAGTTTCAGGTGAAAGATGCTGCGGAGTTTGAAAAGATATGGCAGGAATATGTGCGTGCCAAGGAGTATGAACGCAAATTCCAGGAAAATACAAAACAACTGCAGCTTGTGCAGGATCAATTGCTGGAATTGCTGCGTGATAATCATGTTGCGACACCGGATATCTGGCTAAGTCAGACATTAGCAATCATAGATCCCAAAGAAATGGTGGAGGTGCGTCATGCCTTAAATATACGCCGCCAAAAACTACGGGAACGCATGGCAGAAAATGATGAGGCAAAGGCATCCATGTTAGCTGGGATCGACCGGATCATTGCCCAGACCCCAAGTGCAGAGCGGGATATCATCGCGATCGTACAAAGCTATTACAAAGAGTCGTAAAAATGTGATGACTCCCCGAAAAGAGTGTAGCCTAAAAAAAGAGTGCTGCCCCCCAAAAAAAAGATGTTGACACCCAAAAAAAGATGTTGACACCAAAAAAAAGATGTGTTAGTATATGACTGTTGTGTGATCATACACAACCAAAGAAGAGTATCCACTCTCACCTTAGCACGAGCAAGTGACTTGGGTTACTAAAAAGTGTATAAAATATATATAATCATTGTATTATGATATATTATTTCCTTTTGCAAGAACGTGGATTTCTCTTTGAAACCCGCGTTTTTTCTTTGGGTAAAATGAAAAAGAGTATGAAGAAAGTTGGAGGTGTACGACCATTAGCGATTTAATGATTAACGAGAGGATCCGAGACAAAGAGGTTCGTCTGATTGGACAGGACGGAGAGCAGCTTGGCATTATGTCAGCTAGAGATGCGATGAAACTTGCACGAGAGGCAGATCTGGATTTAGTAAAGATTGCTCCGGGTGCAAAGCCACCGGTATGTAAGATTATTGATTACGGCAAATATCGTTATGAAATGGCACGCAAGGAAAAAGAGGCCAAGAAGAAGCAGAAAACGATGGAAGTTAAGGAAGTTCGCCTCTCTCCAAATATTGATGTCAATGATTTGAACACCAAAGCAAATCATGCAAGAAAGTTCTTAGGAAAAGGAGATAAAGTAAAAGTTACACTTCGTTTCCGCGGAAGAGAGATGACACATATCAATTACAGTAAGCAGATCCTGGACAGTTTCTTTGAAAAGGTAGAGGATATTGCGGTTGTGGATAAGCCGCCGAAGATGGAAGGCAGATCCATGGTAATGTTTTTGTCAAAGAAGCGCTAATAAAGTGTGTTATTTGCAGAAGTTTCTGTGAAACATTCTTTAATAAATAAACAAATGTTAAGGAGGATTTTATCATGCCAAAAATGAAAACAAAGCGTGCAGCAGCAAAGCGTTTTAAAACAACTGGAACAGGTAAATTGATGAAGATGAAAGCAAACAAGAGCCACATCTTGAACAAGAAGTCTACTAAGAGAAAGAGAACTCTTCGTAAGGCTGTTGAGGTTGATGCAACAAACGCAAAGATGATGAAGCGCATGCTTCCATATTCAAAATAATAGAAGGAGGAACGTAATAATGGCACGTATTAAAGGCGGATTAAACGCAAAGAAGAAGCATAATAGAGTATTAAAGCTGGCAAAGGGATACAGAGGAGCAAGATCTAAACAGTACCGTGTTGCAAAGCAGTCTGTCATGAGAGCACTTACCTCTTCCTTCGCAGGCAGAAAGCAGAGAAAGAGACAGTTCAGAAGACTTTGGATCGCTCGTATCAATGCAGCAGCTAGAATGAATGGTTTATCTTACAGCCGTTTTATGTATGGTTTGAAATTGGCTGAGATCGATATCAACCGTAAGATGTTGTCTGAGATGGCAATCAGTGATCCGGAAGGATTTGCTAGCTTAGTAGAGACAGCAAAGGCTAAGTTGGGATAATTTTTAGAATATAATATCCCAAACTATATCTTATACGAAATAGAAACGGACATTCCGAACAGGAATGTCCGTTTTGTGCGTGCACCTTACGGCGTACGTCGCTAATGGGGGAGTGATATCCTTAATACACAAATATCCTGGATATACTTTTTATTCTTTTGAAATTGTAAAAATTGCATAATAAATTTCTTATTACAAAATAAAAATTGTGCATTTTCACTTGATTCTATGGACGAGTTGGGGTATAATATAACCATTAAACAGCAAAGGAGTGGTAACTATGCAGTATATTATCAGCGGAAAGAATATCGATGTTACAGAAGGACTCAAGGAAGCCATCTATGAGAAGATTGGCAAATTAGAGCGTTATTTTACTCCGGAAACCGAAGTTCACGTGACGTTAAGTGTCGAGAAGGAGAGACAAAAGATCGAGATTACGATTCCAATGAAAGGAAATATTGTACGTGCCGAGCAGGTAAGCAATGATATGTATGTATCCATTGATCTTGTAGAGGAGATCATTGAGAGACAGCTTCGCAAATACAAAAATAAATTGGTAGATCAGCAACAGACGGCAGCTAGTCTTAGTAAAGCGTTTGTTGAGGAAGAGATCCATGATGATGATGAGATCAAGATCATCCGTTCTAAGAGATTTGCAATGAAGCCGATGGATCCGGAAGAAGCATGTATTCAGATGGATCTGTTAGGACATAATTTCTATGTATTCCGTAACGCAGAGACAGATGAAGTCAATGTTGTTTATAAGCGTAAAGGCAACACTTTCGGATTGATCGAGCCGGAATTTTAGAGAGATTATAGGTAAGGTATAAGATCCTTAGGGATTAGGTAAAGAGAAAGATAAGCGTGAGAAGACTATTTTGAGAGCAATCGATAAGTAGTCTTCTCTTTTTTTTGAGAATGAGAAATTGCTGTTGGCACCCCTTGCGTTTGAAAGGGGATAATGATATACTTTAGATTGGTTTGTTATAAATTTTAGATTAGGAGATAATTATGAGTGTATTTACTAAGATTTTTGGTACTCACAGTGAGCGTGAGGTAAAGCGAATCATTCCGATTGTTGATAAAATTGAAGCATTAGCACCGGAATTTGAGAAGCTCACAGACGAGCAACTACAGGCTAAGACGCCTGAATTTAAGGAGCGCTTGGCGAACGGTGAGACATTGGACGATATCCTGCCGGAAGCGTATGCTACTGTCCGCGAGGCGGCTACTCGTGTATTGGATATGCGTCATTATAGAGTACAGTTGATCGGTGGTGTTATTTTACATCAGGGACGTATCACAGAGATGCGTACCGGTGAAGGTAAGACGTTGGTATCTACATTGCCGGCATATTTGAATGCGTTAGAGGGCAAAGGTGTCCATATCGTTACCGTCAATGATTACTTGGCAAAGCGTGATGCTGAGTGGATGGGTAAAGTACATGAATTTTTGGGACTCACGGTTGGTGTTATCTTAAATAATATGGATAATGATGAGCGCCGTGAGGCATATAACTGTGACATTACGTATGCAACCAATAATGAACTTGGATTTGATTATCTGCGTGATAACATGGTTGTATACAAGGAGCAGCTTGTACAGAGAAGTCTTCATTATGCGATCATCGATGAGGTGGATTCGGTATTGATCGATGAGGCGAGAACACCACTTATCATTTCCGGTCAAAGTGGCAAGTCAACTAAATTGTATGAGATGTGTGATATTTTCGTAAGACAGTTGACCAAAGGTACTGCAAAAGAACTTTCCAAGATGGATATTCTCATGAATGAGGAACAGCAGGAAACCGGAGATTATGTTGTCGATGAAAAGGATAAAAATGCAAATCTGACAGAAGAAGGTGTGCGCAAGGCAGAGCGTTTCTTCCAGGTAGAGAACCTTGCAGATCCGGACAACTTGGAATTGCAGCATAATATCAACTTAGCGCTTCGTGCACATTCTTTGATGCATCGCGACAAAGATTATGTGGTAAAAGACGATGAGGTTTTGATCGTTGATGAGTTTACGGGACGTATCATGCCGGGACGCCGTTTTTCGGATGGTCTGCACCAGGCGATCGAGGCGAAAGAGCATGTTAAGGTCAAGAGAGAGAGTAAAACACTGGCAACGATCACGTTCCAGAACTTCTTTAATAAATACGAGAAGAAATCCGGTATGACCGGTACTGCGTTGACTGAGGAAAAAGAGTTCCGTGAGATTTACGAGATGGACGTTGTTGAAGTACCTACCAACAAGCCGATTGCGCGTATTGACTATAATGATGCAGTATATAAGACCAAAGAGGATAAGTTTAATGCCGTTGTTGCTGACATTGTAGAGGCTCACAAGAAGGGGCAGCCTGTTTTGGTCGGTACGATCACAATTGATACTTCTGAGTATCTGAGTGCTAAACTTCAGAAAGCAGGCATTCCGCATAAAGTCTTGAATGCGAAGTTCCATGAGTTGGAGGCAGAGATTATTGCAGATGCCGGACAGAAGGGTGCCGTTACGATCGCAACGAATATGGCCGGTCGTGGTACCGATATTAAGCTTGGCGATGGGGTTACGGAACTTGGTGGTCTGAAGATCATCGGTACGGAGCGACATGAGTCTCGTCGTATTGATAACCAGTTGCGCGGTCGTGCCGGACGTCAGGGAGATCCTGGTGAATCCAGATTCTACATTTCTTTGGAAGATGATCTGATGCGTCTTTTCGGCTCAGAGCGAATCATGGGACTGTTTGATGCTATGCCGGACGGAGAGCAGGTAGAGCACAAGATGCTTTCCAGTGCGATCGAAAATGCACAGAAGAAGATTGAGGGTAACAACTTTGGTATTCGTAAGAATTTGCTGGAGTTTGACCGTGTTAATAATGAGCAGCGTGAAGTGATCTATAAAGAGCGTCGTCGTGTTCTGGATGGAGAGAGTATGCGTGATACGATCTACAAGATGATCACCGATGAAGTGGAAAATTGCGTAAATTCAGTCATTCCGGAGGATGGCAGTGCAGAAGACTGGGATGTACAGGAGTTAAATAATGTCTTGCTTCCGATCATACCGTTGAAGAGAATTCAGCTTGACGACGAGATGTTAAAACATGGTACCAGAGAGGATCTGGCACAGAAACTCAAAGAGGAAGCCGTTAAGGTATATGAGGCAAAAGAGGCAGAATTCCCTGATCCGGATCAGATCCGTGAGGTTGAGCGAATTATTCTGTTGAGAGTTATTGATAACAAGTGGATGGATCATATCGATGATATGGATCAGCTTCGTGAAGGTATCGGATTACAGGCATATGGACAGAGAGATCCGGTTGTGGAATACAAATTCGCCGGATTTGATATGTTCAATGCAATGATTGATTCGATCACAGAGGAGACTGTAAAAGCGCTCACACATATCAAGATCGAGCAGAAAGTAGAGCGTGAGCAGGTTGCTAAGGTTACCGGAACGAATAAGGATGAGTCTCAGCCGGCACAGCCAAAGCGCCGTACAACCAAGAAGGTACAGCCAAACGATCCGTGCCCATGCGGTTCCGGACGTAAGTACAAACAGTGCTGCGGACGCCGTGCATAATAAGTATTATAGTGCCTTCCGATTCACGGATCGTGAGCCGGAAGGATATAATTGATAAAATATAGAAAGAGGTGAGTTGGTATGGTAGAGTTTGACAGAGTCAAAATGACGCTTGCAAACTATGAACAGCCACTGCTTGAAATGGGGAATTCACTTTGACCTCGCTAATAAACGAGATCGAGTGGAAGAACTGGACAAGACAATGGAAGATCCGGGATTTTGGGATGACCCGGAACATTCTGCCAAGATCGTGCAGGAGTCCAAAAAGCTGAAATCCGTGATAGAACGCTATGAGTCATTGGAGAGCGCCCGCGATGATATTTTGATGTTGATTGAGATCGCGGAGGAAGAAAATGATGTCAGCGTGTTGGAGGAAGTAGAAGATTCACTGCAGCAATTTGAGCAGGAATATGAATCCCTGCGTATTGAAACACTTTTGAGTGGAGAATACGACAAAGACAATGCAATATTAACGCTTCATGCCGGTGCCGGTGGAACAGAAAGTTGCGACTGGGCAAGTATGTTGTGCCGTATGTATCAGCGCTTTGCAGAAAAGCATGGATTTGAAGTTGAAATGCTGGATTTTCTGGATGGTGATGAAGCGGGTTATAAATCAGTTACGCTGCAGATCAATGGCGCAAATGCGTATGGTTATCTGAAATCAGAGCATGGAGTGCACCGTTTGGTGAGAATCTCACCGTTTAATGCAGCCGGCAAACGGCAGACATCCTTTGTATCCTGTGATGTCATGCCGGATATCGAAGAAGATCTTGATGTTGAGATCGCAGATGATGATATTCGTATCGATACATATCGTTCCAGTGGAGCGGGTGGTCAGCATATCAATAAGACTTCTTCTGCAATTAGAATTACCCATTTCCCGACAGGGATCGTGGTACAGTGCCAAAATGAACGTTCACAGCATATGAATAAGGATAAGGCAATGCAGATGCTCAAGGCAAAGCTGTATATTTTAAAACAGCAGGAGCAGTTGGAAAAGGCGAGCGGTATCCGAGGCGAATCCAAAGAGATTGGCTGGGGAAGCCAGATCCGTTCCTATGTGCTGCAGCCGTATACCATGGTCAAAGATCATCGTACCGGTGCTGAGATCGGTAATGTGCAAGACGTTTTGGATGGCAATCTGGATCCGTTTATCAATGCATATTTAGCATGGATCACAAAGTAAATGAGCAGTGTGCTCTATGCTCCTTTTTGTAAGGGGGCATCTGACATAAATAAAAATACATTGGCAGAGAAATGGAGGAAACTATGATTAACGTAAGTGTGTTAGGCTACGGAACAGTCGGATCCGGTGTTTTTGATATTATTCGCGAGAACAATGCGATGATCGCAAAACGCATCGGGGATGAGATCTGTACAAAATATGTGCTGGACTTGAGAGATTTTCCGGGAGATCCGGTAGAGGAAGTGCTGGTACATGATTTTGAAGTGATCAAAAATGATCCGGAGGTTCATGTGGTTGTAGAAACGATGGGAGGATTACACCCTGCCTATGAGTTTGTAAAGGCTAGTTTGGAGGCCGGGAAGAGTGTTTGCACATCCAACAAAGCGTTGGTGGCTGATTTTGGACCGGAGCTTATTCAGATAGCAAAAGACCACAATGTAAGTTTCTTGTTTGAGGCCAGTGTTGGTGGTGGTATTCCGATTATCCGCCCACTGCAGAGTTCTTTGAATCCGGATGAGATATTGGAGATTTCCGGTATCTTAAACGGTACAACGAACTTTATTTTGACAGAGATGACCAATAAGGGAGCTGATTTTGACACAGTGCTCAAAGAGGCGCAGCAGCTTGGTTATGCAGAGGCAGATCCGACTGCAGATGTGGAAGGATATGATGCCTGCCGCAAGATCGCAATCTTAACTTCTCTTGCTTATGGCAAGACACTGGATTTTAACGATGTTTATACAGAGGGAATTACCAAGATCACAGACCGTGATATCGTATATGCCGGTAAGATCGGGGCCAAAGTAAAAATTTTTGGTTCCAGCAAGAAAGATGGAGATCGCATCAGCGCAAAAGTTGCACCGGTGCTGATCTATCCGGAGAACCCATTATATAGCGTAGACGATGTATTTAACGCTATTTTAGTAAAAGGAAATATGGTTGGAGATGTCATGTTCTATGGACAGGGCGCCGGCAAGCTGGCAACAGCCAGTGCGGTCGTTTCCGATGTTATGGAAGTCGCTAAAAACATAGGAAAATGCGTTGAGGTACAGTGGAGTGCCGAGAAGATCGCTTTAGAGCCTTTTGAGGAGAGCAAGAGCAGCTTCTTCGTGCGTTTGCGTGGAGATAAGTCACAGAATGCAGCTAAGGTCAAAGAAGCGTTTGGCGATGTGACAGAGATTGATGCCGGATATGCGGACGAATATGCATTTATTACGGGAGAGATCACAGAGGGAGCTTATGCATCAGCAGCAGATTCACTCGGCAATGTGATCAATAAGATCCGTGTTCCGGAGACGAAATAATAAGCCGCTCAGTAATATGAGCAGAAAAGAGGATAGATATGTTAATTGTTAAGAAATTTGGTGGTACTTCCGTTGCCAACAAAGAGCGGATCTTTAATGTGGCGAAGCGTTGTATTGAAGATTACAAAAAAGGAAATCAGGTAGTAGTCGTTCTTTCTGCAATGGGCAAACAGACAGATGTTTTGTTGGATATGGCAAAGGATATTAATCCGAAGGCGTCCCGCAGAGAGTTGGATATGCTTCTTACAACAGGTGAGCAGACATCCGTTGCACTTATGGCAATGGCAATGGACTCTCTCGGTGTTCCGGCAGTTTCCATGAATGCTTTTCAGGTGCAGATGCATACGACAGAAGTGTATGGTAATGCTCGTCTGAAGAGAATTGATACGGAGCGTATCCGTAATGAGTTGGATAATCGTCGTATCGTAGTAATTACAGGATTCCAGGGAATCAATAAGTTTGATGATTACACAACACTCGGAAGAGGTGGTTCCGATACGACAGCAGTAGCATTGGCAGCTGCATTACATGCAGACGCCTGCGAGATTTATACAGATGTAGATGGTGTCTTTACTGCAGATCCACGCGTCGTACCAAATGCTCGTAAATTAGACGAGATCACGTACGATGAGATGTTGGAATTAGCCAGTCTTGGTGCCGGTGTATTGCACAATCGTTCTGTTGAGATGGCTAAAAAATATGGCGTACAGTTGGTAGTACGTTCTAGTTTGAATACAAGTGAAGGAACTGTAGTAAAGGAGGAAAGTAAAATGGAGAAAATGTTAGTAAGTGGTGTAGCCACAGATAAAAATGTAGCACAGATTTCAGTAGTTGGATTAGAGAATAAGCCGGGCGTAGCATTTAAGCTGTTCCAGCATTTAGCAAATCACAATATCAATGTAGATATGATCTTACAGTCTGTAGAGCATGGCGGAACACAGGACATCAGCTTTACGGTAACCAGAGATCAGGCAGACACGGCAATGGAGACATTGGAAAGACATGCTAACACAAGTCTGAAATGCGAGAAGACAACAGTGAACACTAACGTTGCCAAAGTATCTATCGTTGGTGCCGGAATGATGTCTAATGCAGGTGTTGCAGCTAAGATGTTTGAAGCATTGTATGATGCAGGAGTAAACATTTTGCAGATTTCTACTTCCGAGATCCGCGTCAGCGTTCTCGTAGAAGAGAAGTACGTCAATGAGGCTGCACAGGCAGTTCATGATGCATTTGCATTGTCTCGTTAATTGACGGAGAACATCAAATATTGTCAGCGCGGAAAATTTAAGAGTTCAAGGTGAAGAAGGGCAGCCGCGTATCGAGTGGCTGCCTATTTTACTCTTGATGCATAGGCAAAGTGCGCATAGAAAGGAATATAGGATACTATGGATATTGTAAAGAAAATAGCAGCAGAGTTAGAAATTCGTCCGCAGCAGGTAGAGGCGGTCATAAAACTGATCGACGAGGGCAATACGATCCCGTTTATTGCCAGATACCGTAAAGAAGCACATGGTTCGTTGAATGATGAACAACTCCGTAATCTGAGTGAGCGATTAACTTATTTGCGTACACTGGAAGAAAAAAAGGAACAGGTTCTTGCAACGATCGAAGAACAGGGGAAACTGACTGATGATTTGAAGGCGCAGATCCTTGCAGCAGAGACGCAGGTACTTGTGGAGGACTTGTATCGTCCGTATCGTCCAAAACGCCGTACAAGAGCGATCATCGCCAAGGAAAAGGGATTAGAGCCATTAGCACAGATCATTTTGGCACAAGAAGTGACAGAGTCGTTAGAAACGATCGCCGAGCAGTATGTATCTGAGGAAAAAGAAGTGAAAGATGTTGCAGATGCGATTGCAGGAGCGAGAGATATTATTGCCGAGCAGATTTCTGATAATGCAGATTATCGTAAATATATCCGTGATATAACACGGGAAGAAGGTATACTTACCTCAACTGCCAAGGATGAAAAGGCGCAGTCTGTTTATGAGATGTATTATGAATATCAGGAGCCGGTTAAAAAGATTGCCGGTCATCGTGTTCTTGCGTTAAATCGTGGTGAAAAGGAAAAATTCCTAGTGGTAAAACTGGAGGCTCCGGAAGAACGTATTCTTACGTATCTATGCAAAAAGACGATCACAGAGGAAAATGAGATCGTAACGCCGGTGTTAGAAGAGGCAGTGACAGACAGTTATAAGCGTTTGATCGCGCCTGCTATCGAGCGCGAGATTCGTAATGAGTTGACTGAGCAGGCAGAAGACGGTGCGATCAAAGTATTTGGTAAAAACCTAGAGCAGCTTTTGATGCAGCCGCCGATTGCCGGTAAGACAGTTTTGGGCTGGGATCCTGCATTTCGTACCGGTTGTAAACTTGCTGTGGTAGACCCAACCGGTAAAGTGTTAGATACGAAGGTGATCTATCCGACGGCACCGCAGAACAAGGTCGAAGAGGCAAAACGTGAGGTGAAAAAACTGATCCAGAAATACGGAATTTCCCTGATCTCCGTCGGCAATGGAACGGCATCCCGCGAGTCGGAAATGATCATTGCGGATATGCTGCATGAGATCAAAGAACCTGTGCAGTATATTATTGTAAATGAAGCAGGTGCTTCAGTTTATTCTGCAAGTAAACTCGCCACCGAGGAATTTCCGAATTTTGATGTGGGACAGCGAAGTGCAGCGTCGATCGCAAGACGTTTGCAGGATCCGCTGGCAGAGTTAGTGAAGATCGATCCACAGTCTATCGGTGTAGGACAGTATCAGCATGATATGAATCAGAAAAAGTTAGGGGAAACATTATCCGGTGTTGTGGAAGATTGTGTAAATAAAGTTGGTGTGGATCTGAATACAGCATCCGCTTCACTGTTAGAGTATATTTCCGGTATCAGCAAAGTGATCGCAAAGAACATCGTTACGTATCGTGAAGAAAACGGAAAGTTTACGTCACGTAAAGAGTTGTTAAAAGTACCAAAACTGGGACCGAAAGCCTTTGAACAGTGTGCAGGTTTTATGCGTATTTTGGATGGGAAAAATCCATTGGATGCAACGAGCGTTCATCCGGAGACTTATGATGCAGCCAATGCATTATTAGATAAGCTTGGCATTGACACGGAAGAACTCAAAAAGATCCAGACGGAAGCGGCCAAACAGCAGTCCCCATTAGCCAAGAAGAAAACCGCTCCAAAGAAAAAGAAACAGCAGTTTGTTGTACGCAATACGCACACAGCCTTTGGCGCAGCCTTTGCGGAAGCCTTTGGCTCGATAGACCTGCCGAGCGGTGAGACGGAAGAAACACCGACAGAGAACAAAGCCTCCGGCAGTTTGCAGAAGCGTGTGAAAGACAAAAAGAAAATGGCTGACGAGCTTGGTATTGGTGAGATCACGCTGGTTGATATCTTGAAGGAATTGGAGAAACCTGCGAGAGATCCTCGTGATGAAATGCCAAAACCGATCCTTCGAACAGATGTGTTAGAGATGAAAGATCTCAAAGAGGGCATGATCCTTAAGGGGACAGTTCGAAATGTTATTGATTTTGGTGCGTTTGTAGATATCGGCGTTCATCAGGATGGATTGGTACATGTGTCCGAAATGTCGGACAAGAAATTTGTCAAACACCCGTTGGATGTTGTCAGTGTCGGAGATATCGTTGATGTCAAAGTAATGGGTGTTGATCTCAAAAAACAGCGTATTCAGTTGACTATGAAATTATAAAGGGGAGAGCATATGAACTTACGTGAAAAATTATTTGTTGAAGTAAGAAAAGGAACAAAGGTCACATTGAGTGAAAGCGATCTCAACAAAATGGATCGCATGTATGAGCGTGAGTTGGCGCAGTATGACAACCGTAAGGTTATGACGCCGTACCGAAAAGAGCCAAAGCGGGCGTTTTTGGCACAGCTGCGCGATTACGCTTTTGAGCGGATCTTGGACAGGCATTTGTACACATTTTCTCACGTGCTGGTTATTCCAAATCCATATGGAGTGGCTAAACAGACAGCCCTTATCCTGTTCAACTCTTCCAAGGAGTACAAGGTGCGCTATCGTGTGTTCGGAGATAATGGCAATGATTTTGTTGGTGAATCCAGCTATACAACAAGACATCGTGTGGCAATCTTGGGGTTGTATTTCGAACGTAGCAATACGGTAGATCTGTCTCTGATCGATCGAGAAGGAAAAGTTGTAAAGCATCGAGTGATCCGTATTTTTGTTTCAGAAGTGCCTGAAAACCAAAAGGATCTTGTGATGGAAGTAGAGGGAGATAAATCCGCAGCAATGCCGCTGCTGGCAGTCAACGGTGCCGCTTTTAGTCCATTGGTCTTTGATGCAGATGGTGCGATCCGATATTCAATGCAGCTTCGTACCTATAAGATGGGTATGATACCGATGCCGAATGGTCATGTTCTGCTGGCAGATCGAACAGCTAACATTGTAAACAGCATGGGCAAGATCCAGCCGTGCCGTTATCATGAAATGGATTATATGGGCAGAGTGTATCGCACATATATTTTGAATGAACCGATCGGTACTGCATTAGCACAGCACGATAGTTCGTTGTATCTTGTGACTTCGTCCGATGGAGAGCATTATAATGACTGTATTCTTACGATGGATATGAATACCGGTGAGATCGTACGCCGCATTAAGCTGATTGACTTGCTGGGAGAAAAATACCACACCGGTAAGGAATGGCTGCTTTTTTCAGCGATGGAGTACCGCGCCGGAAAGCTTTTGTTGACATTAAAGCGTATACACACGATCGCACAGCTTGATCTGGAGAGTGGCAAATTGGATTGGGTGCTGGCACCAAAATCAATCTGGCAGGATACAGAGTTGGAAGCCATCGCTTTGAAAACAGAGGGTGCTGATATCGAAATGGGAAGACCGGATAAGGCTGTTTGGATGGATGAGCACGAATTGTTGATCTATAGCACAGGTACTAAAGGGGCGGTAGATGGCGGTTACAATGATGCGGAACATTCTGCGGTACTTCGTGTGTCGATCGATGAGGCTGCCGGCACATATGTACAGGAGAGCAAGAAAGACTGTTTGAAAACGATGCAGTTTGGTAGTGCCCTTTATACAAAAGAATACAACAAGTATTTCCATTTGACAGGTATCACGCAAGACCGTACGACAGAACTTCATTCCCAGATCCAGTTGGTCAATGGCGAAAACGGCGAAGTTGAGAAGACATTTAAGTTGACTAAAAACTTTTTGTGGGCTTGGGAGTTTCATCCAGACATTCCTTCATTTTGTGTGGGGATGGGACTGCATGATCAGACAGAGTTTGGTAAGCTCCCAACGCCGGAAGAATTTCATGGAGCAATGCCGGAAAAAACGGATCAGCGTATTCGTGGTACCTTCTTCGGTAACGTGCATTTATGCGAGAATCTTTTGCAGTATTCGATGCTGCCGGGGGCGGTTGAAAAGCTGTATTTTAAGGGTGAGCATAAGACATATGTACAAGATTATTCGCAACTGCGTATGGGCAGACGTAAAGAAATCTTTGCTGTGCAGGTGGATGGACTGGAACCTGGAGAATACGATATGTATTTGCAGTTCCAGGGAAAGATTCGCAAGCTGCGCAATGAATTGCGTGTGAAATAACGACGTGTAGTTTATAAAGTTTTCACAAAGTGAATCTTGCTTTTTATGAGGAAATTTCGTATAATTATACTAGAAACTTTGGAAAATACACAGAAATTTGTGCAATTTCAACAAAATTACTTTTATTATTTTACAGGAGGATTCTAGTATGGCAAACAGATTTGTATTAAACGAGACATCGTATCATGGGGCAGGAGCTATTGCAGAGATTGCAACAGAAACTAAAATTCGTGGTTTTAAGAAAGCGTTTGTATGTTCGGATCCGGACTTGGTAAAGTTTGGTGTAACACAGAAAGTGTTGGATGTACTTGAGAAAAATGGTATGGCATATGAGCTGTATTCAAATATTAAACCAAATCCAACGATTGAAAATGTTCAGACAGGTGTACAGGCATTTAAGGATGCAGGAACAGATTATCTGATCGCTATTGGTGGCGGTTCTTCTATGGATACTGCGAAAGCAATCGGTATCATTATCAACAATCCTGAGCATGAGGATGTTGTCAGCTTAGAGGGTGCTGTAGATACCAAGAATAAGAGCGTACCGATCTTTGCAGTACCTACGACAGCAGGAACTGCTGCAGAGGTTACGATCAATTACGTTATTACAGATGCAGCTAAGAATCGCAAGATGGTTTGTGTAGATCCGCATGACATTCCTGTTGTGGCATTTATCGATTCCGAGATGATGTCTTCTATGCCTAAGGGGCTTACTGCAGCAACCGGTATGGATGCTTTAACACATGCGATTGAGGGTTACATTACGGCAGGAGCATGGGAATTGTCCGACATGTTCCATCTCAAAGCAATTGAGATCATTGCACGTTCTCTTCGAGGAGCAGTAGACAATACGCCGGAAGGACGTGAGGGAATGGCTCTTGGTCAGTACGTTGCAGGAATGGGCTTCTCCAACGTAGGTCTTGGAATTGTTCATTCTATGGCACATCCACTTGGCGCATTGTATGATACACCACATGGAATCGCAAATGCGATCATTCTTCCTACTGTTATGGAGTATAACGCAGAGGCAACAGGTGAGAAATATCGTGATATTGCAAAGGCAATGGGTGTTGAAGGTACAGAGAATATGTCTCAGGAAGAGTATCGTAAAGCAGCCGTTGATGCTGTAAAACAGCTTTCCAAAGATGTTGGAATCCCTACAGATCTCAAGGATATTGTTAAGAAAGAAGATATTCCATTCTTAGCACAGTCTGCATATGATGATGCTTGCCGCCCGGGTAATCCAAAGGAGACAAGTGTTGAGGACATTACGAAGCTGTATGAGAGCTTACTGTAATCAGATCATAGTTTCAATCTAAAATAATGGGCTGCGTGGCACTTTGAAATAAGAGTGTCACGCAGTTTTTTCAGGGTATAGGAAAATGCTCGTTTTGCTCTTTTTCATCCTCTTAAGCCTCCCTTTCCTTTAACAGTTCTGTCATATCATATCGTTTATTATGTCAAAGAATAAAAAAATTAAAAAAATTGAAAAAAATGCTTGCATTTTTGAAAATACTAGTGTATAGTATATCAAGTACGGTACAGATGACGTACAAAACATAAGAAATGTGCGCGTAGCTCAGCTGGATAGAGCGTCTGACTACGGATCAGAAGGTCGGGAGTTCGAATCTTCTCGCGCACGCTTACAAAGGTCTTGATTAATCAAGGCCTTTTTTGTTACAATAAGGAATTGTTTGGAACAGTAATAAGAAAGGATCGTAACGTTATAATGCATATATTTGAAATAGATAGATTGGAACAAATTGTCGGCAAGGATCGGGTTCGCAAGGAGGAACCGCTTGCCAAGCATACTACTTTCCGAATTGGAGGGCCGGCAAAATGGTTTGTAGAACCGGACTCTGCGGAGCAGTTGGCTGCGTGCATTAAATATTTGGAAGAGGTGCAGATGCAATGGTATATATTAGGGAATGGAAGTAATCTGTTAGTTGCGGACGAAGGATACGACGGTGTGATATTGTCGCTGCATCGTATGAATAAGGAAGCAGAGCAGGTCGGTGAACTGCATCAGATCCGAATTTTGCCGGCAGATGCCAGTGAAACAGAGAAAGCGGCGGTGCTGGAGGAATATGGGGTTAAGCAGTGCATATCAACTGCTAAAGCCTATGTGAATGCCGGTGCGGGAGTGATGCTTTCAACACTTGCAGCCCGGATTGCAGATCAAGGACTTGCAGGATTCGAATTTGCCGGAGGTATTCCGGGAACGCTCGGTGGCGCAGTGACGATGAATGCAGGTGCATATGGTGGCGAGATCAAGGACGTGATCGTAGCTGCTAAAATGATCGATCGAACAGGTAAGATCCATTTGTTTTCAGCGGAAGAACTACATTTGTCTTATCGACACAGTATTGTGCAGGAACAGGGGCTTATCGTTGTGTCAGCGTTATTTGCTTTTGAACAGGGAGACAGGGCGCAGATCAAGGCGCAGATGCAGGAATTAAATGCGAAACGCCGCGAAAAGCAGCCGTTAGAATATGGAAGTGCAGGCAGTACTTTTAAGAGGCCGGAAGGATACTTTGCCGGTAAATTGATCGAGGACGCCGGATTGAAAGGATATCGGGTTGGTGATATCATGGTGTCGGAGAAACACTGTGGCTTCGTGGTCAATGTAGGACAGGGAACCTGCGCACAGGCAGATGCAGTGATCAGGCATGTGCAGCAGACTGTTAAGGAGCAGTTTGGTGTCACCCTTGAGACGGAAGTTAAGAGACTTCCGGAACAGTAATACGCTGAAGCGGCCAGTGATATGCAGGAATTAACAGAGAAGCGGCATAGTTCGTCATAAAACGGCGGCATTGTTGTTGGACGATTATGTAGAAATGAGGGCGAATATGAGATTTGTGATCGTTACCGGAATGTCGGGTGCAGGAAAGAGTTCTGTTTTAAAGATGCTCGAAGATCTGGGATATTTTTGCGTGGATAATTTGCCGGTGCATTTTATTCCGAAGATGACAAAGTTAATGGTGGACGAGCAGGAGACTGTCGACAAGATGGGTCTTGGCATCGACGTGCGTAATTTGCAGGGATTATCTGATCTTGATAACATCTTGGACAAGATGAAGCAGGAAGGATATCCCTATGAGGTGCTGTTTCTGGAGGCAGATGACAGTGTGCTTGTAAAACGCTATAAGGAGACGAGACGTAATCATCCGTTAGCATTGCAGGGACGTGTCGATAAGGCGATTGCGGCAGAGCGAGTAGAGCTTGCCCATATCAAAAAGCGTGCGGATTATATTTTAGATACCAGTCATATGCTGGTACGTGAGTTAAAGCATGAGGTGGATCGTATTTTTCTGGGAGAAGAAGAGTATGAGAATTTCTTTGTGACACTGTTGTCCTTTGGATTCAAATATGGTATACCGGAAGATTCCGATCTTGTGTTTGATGTACGTTTTCTGCCAAATCCATATTATATTCCAACGCTCAAACCACTGACAGGAAATGATCCGGCGGTGTATGATTACGTGATGGCTGCACCGCAGGCAAAAGAATTTCAACGCCAGCTATTTGAAATGGTGAAGTTTCTTATACCGAATTATATTGCCGAGGGAAAGAATCAGATTGTGATCAGCATTGGATGTACCGGAGGAAAGCACCGGTCTGTTTCGATGGTGCGTGCCCTGGAATCACAGATGAAATCTTTGCCATATACGGTCAAGATGGAACATCGCGATATTGAACGGGACGCCAAGTGAGCGGGCTTAGAAAGGAATGTAAGATTACTATGAAAATGTCATTTTCTGGAAAGGTGAAAGAGGAACTTGCTTCGCAGTTAAGCCCGGCAAGACACTGCCAGATTGCGGAATTTGCAGCGCTTTTTGCTCTTTGTGGTAAGATCCGACATCGCAAGAACGGTAGTATTTATTTGGAAGTACATACGGAAAACTTGACAGTAGCAAGAAAATCTTATATCTTAATAAGGATGGCGTTTCAGGCGGAAACGCAGATTAGGATCCGGAACCATAGTTTGCAGACAAGAACGCCGGTGTATCATTTGCTGGTATTGGCGCAGAACAAGGCATATGAGATCCTAAAAGCGATTAAATTATTGAGTGAATCAGAGGATCGATGGGGCGATCTGTCGACGATTCCAAGCCGCTTAGTGCAGAATACATGTTGCAAACGTGCGTATTTGCGAGGTGTGTTTATGGCGGCGGGATCAATAACTAATCCGGAGAAGGCGTATCATCTCGAAATTGCAGTGTTATCAGAGTCGTTTTGTTTGCAATTGCAGCAGATCGTGGCTTCCTTTCAAATTGAGGCGAAGATTGTAGATCGAAAGAAATATCATGTTTTATATGTAAAAGAAGGTTCTATGATCGTGGACACCTTAAATGTTATGGAGGCACATCAGGCATTGATGGATTTTGAGAATGTTCGTATTTTGAAAGAAGTACGTAATTCAGTAAATCGACAGGTCAACTGTGAAACGGCTAACATTCATAAAACAGTAACTGCAGCTGCGAGACAGATTGAAGATATACAGTACATAGAGACTGCCAAAGGGGTTCGCTGGTTAAGCGATGGACTACGCGAGATTGCAGAGCTGCGATTGGAATATCCTGATCTGCCATTGGCAGAGCTTGGACAGAAATTATCCAAGCCACTTGGAAAGTCGGGAGTAAATCATCGTTTACGAAAGTTAAGTGAAATTGCAGAGCGTTTGCGGGCGGAACAAGAAATCAGCCTCAAACCAAAGGAGGAAAGGTCATGATAACAAAGAAAATTAAAATCCAATTAAAGAACGGATTAGAGGCAAGACCGGTTGCAGTATTGGTTCAGGTTGCAAGTCAATATGACAGTCGTATCTATGTCGAATGTGAAAATAAGAAAGTAAATGCTAAGAGCATTATGGGACTTATGTCTTTAGGACTCTCCGCAGGAGAAGAGGTCGTAGTATCGATCGATGGAGATGATGAGACAAATGCCATGGATGAAATTGAGAAGTACCTTAGTGCGGCACAGGCATAATGGACAAACCAAACATATTATTTGGGTAACACAAAAGGCAAAGTGCTAACTTTGCCTTTTTGCATTTTCTATATCGTTTTCCGGATGCTCTGTAAAGAAGCTGCAGGCTGAGGAAACATGGAGGTTTACTATGAGTTTTACGCATTTACATGTGCATACCGAATATTCTTTGCTGGACGGTTCCTGTAAGATCAAAGAGCTGATCGCGCGAGCTGCAGAATTGGGAATGAAGAATATTGCCATTACTGATCATGGTAATATGTACGGTGTTATTGAATTTTATCGTGCAGCAAGAGCGGCAGGGATCAATCCTGTGATCGGATGTGAGGTATATGTTGCACCGGGATCGCGTTTTGATCGTGAGGTAACGAAGGGAGAAGGTCGTTACAATCATTTAGTGTTATTGGCAGAGAATAACGTTGGATATTCGAATCTGATCAAGATCGTATCCAAAGGATTTACCGAAGGATTTTATTATAAACCTCGTGTTGACTATGAAGTGCTTGAAAAGTATCACGAAGGTGTGATCGCGCTTAGTGCATGCCTTGCCGGAGCAGTTGCCACGGCACTTAGGTATGGACAATATGAGACAGCCAAGAAAGAGGCAGAGCGCCTATATGATATTTTTGGGAAAGATCATTTTTACCTGGAATTGCAGGATCATGGAATTGCAGATCAGGCAACCGTGAATCAAGGGCTTTTGCGTATGAGTGAGGAGTTAAAGATTCCTTTGGTTGCAACCAACGATGTGCATTATATCACGGCAGAAGATGCAGAACCACATGATATATTGCTATGCATACAAACGCAGAAAAAGGTACAGGATGAAGATCGCATGCGCTATGAGGGAGGACAGTATTATCTTAAGAGCGAAGACGAGATGAAAGCACTGTTTCCTTATGCACAGGAGGCGTTAGAGAATACTTCTAAGATTGCTGAGCGGTGTCATGTGGAGATTGAGTTTGGTAAATATAAACTTCCGAAATATGATGTCCCGGAGGGATTTACAGCGGATAGTTATCTGCAAAAACTTTGCCAGGATGGCATGAAGAAGCGTTATGAAGAGATCACTACACAACTGCAGGAAAGACTGGATTACGAATTGGATACGATTCGGACAATGGGTTTTGTTGATTACTTCCTGATCGTGTGGGACTTCATTCGCTATGCGAGAGAAAATGGGATCAGTGTTGGACCGGGACGAGGCAGTGCAGCAGGAAGTATTGTAGCATATTCGCTTGGCATTACCAGTATCGATCCAATCAAATATGATCTGTTGTTTGAGCGTTTCTTAAATCCGGAACGTGTTACGATGCCTGATATCGATATTGACTTTTGCTATGAGCGAAGACCGGAAGTGATTGATTATGTAGTGCGTAAATATGGCAAAGATCACGTTGTGCAGATCGTGACTTTTGGTACGATGGCAGCACGAAATGCGATCCGAGATGTAGGGCGTGTGCTGGATCTGCCGTATAATTATGTGGATGTGATTGCCAAGCAGATCCCGATGCCAAAGCAGGGAGCAAAAGTTACGATCAAAGAGGCATTGCAGGTCAATCCGGAATTGCGTGAAATTTACGAATCAGATGAACAGGCTAAGAATTTGATCGATATGTCCATGCGGCTGGAGGGACTTCCCAGACATACCTCGATGCATGCAGCCGGTGTACTGATCAGTCCAAAGCCGGTAGACGAATATGTTCCATTGTCCAAGGCGTCTGATGGAACGATTACGACGCAGTATACGATGACGGTATTAGAAGAATTGGGGCTGCTTAAGATGGACTTCCTGGGTCTTCGAACACTAACAGTCATACAAAATGCAGCTAAAATGGCAGGAATCGAAGACGATACGCTTCTAAACATTCCATTTGATGACAAAGAAGTGTTTGACATGATCAGTGCCGGTAAGACGGACGGTGTCTTCCAGTTGGAAAGCGGTGGCATGAAGAGCTTTATGACGGAGCTTAAACCAGAGTGTATGGAAGATATTTTGGCAGGAAATGCGTTGTACCGTCCGGGTCCGATGGATTTCATCCCACAATATATAGAGGGCAAAAATAACCGTGACAGCATTGTGTATGACTGCCCGCAGCTTGAGCCGATCTTGGCACCGACGTATGGTTGTATTGTGTATCAGGAGCAGGTAATGCAGATCGTGCGCAGTCTGGCCGGATATAGTTTTGGCCGAAGCGATCTGGTACGCCGTGCGATGGCTAAGAAAAAAGAAAAGGTCATGGAGGCAGAACGTCAAAACTTTGTATATGGCAATAAAGCAGAGGGCGTTAAGGGTTGTATTGCAAACGGCATTTCCGAGGAAGTTGCTAATAAAATATATAACGAAATGATTGATTTTGCGAAGTATGCCTTTAACAAATCGCATGCGGCAGCGTATGCGGTTGTGAGCTATCAGACGGCATATTTGAAATGTCATTATCCGATAGAGTTTATGGCAGCACTGATGACATCTGTGCGTGATAATACGTCTAAGGTAATACACTATACAATGAACTGTAAAGAACTGGGCATCCCGATGCTTTCGCCGGATATTAATGAAGGCTATTCAGACTTTTCGGTTGCGGATGGTGGAATTCGTTTTGGAATGTCTGCGATCAAGGGGATTGGCGTGAATGTGATCGAGCGTATTGTTGCGGAGCGAAAAAGTGGGGGAGCCTATACTTCACTCCAAAATTTCTTGGAGAGACTGGCTTCCGGAGAAGTGAATAAGCATGTGGTGGAGAATCTTATTAAATCCGGTGCGATGGATTCGCTTCCGGGCAACCGTCATCAAAAGGTCATTGCCTATGCGAATATTATGGATGCTGTCAGCAAAGACAGGCGTAACAATATGGCAGGACAGGTATCGTTATTTGATCTTGGTGACGAGGGCTTTGCGAAAGCAAAGCAGTATCCATTGCCGAATGTAGAGGAGTTCCCAAAGGAGGAGCTGCTAACTTATGAAAAAGAGGTGATGGGAATCTATGTCAGTGGGCACCCATTGGAAGAATATGTTGCTTTGATGAAAAAAAATTGTACCTGTATTTCGACCGATTTTGCAGCCGAAGAAGAACAGGAAGACAACAGTGTTACAGATGGTGAACGTGTTGTCATCGGAGGTCTGCTCGTGAATAAAATCGTGAAAACAACAAAAAATAATACGATGATGGCGATCGCTTCGATCGAGGATCTGTATGGGACAGTGGAAATTATAGTATTTCCTCAGACCTATGAAAAGAAGAAACATTTGTTAGTGGAGGGGTCGAAAGTTTTTGTCAAGGGACGGGCACAGACGGAAGACAATAAAGCCGGCAAAGTGATATGTCAGGATATTATCCCTTTTGACCGTATTCCTTGTGAATTATGGATTCGGTTTGCTAATAAGGAAGCTTACTTAGCCGTAGAGAAAAAGCTGTTGCAGCAGGTAGTTAGCGAGGATGGCACTGATACGATCTGTATTTACCTGGAGCAAGAGCATCAGGTTAAAAAATTGCCAAGATCGTATGAGACGAATGCACGAAGACTGGTGGCTGAAGGTGCATTGGAAGAATATGGAAAAGAATCTGTGGCGATTAAAGAAAAGAGTATTGAAAAATAGTTGATTTTAGCGTAGAATCTATATGAAATGCGTTGCATTGTTAGAAGGTTGCAGCGTAGAAATTACAGCAAGAGAAGCAAGGGGGACTAGATAATGAGCAATGCAGTAAAAACGATTGGCGTATTGACGAGCGGTGGAGATGCACCGGGTATGAATGCAGCGATACGTGCGGTAGTACGTACCGGTATTGCGAATGGATTACATGTCAAAGGTATTCGTCGCGGTTTTGCAGGACTTTTGGAAGAAGATATTTTTGATATGTCATCACTCGATGTATCGGATATTATTCAGCTTGGCGGTACAATCCTTTATACAGCGCGTTGTCTGGAGTTTAAGAAATTAGAATATCAGATGAAGGGTGCTGATATCTGCCGCAAACACGGCATTGACGGAATTGTTGTTATTGGTGGAGATGGTTCCTTTAATGGTGCAAGCAGACTTTCTGAGCAGGGCATCAACACGATCGGTGTTCCGGGAACGATCGATCTTGATATTGCTTGTACGGAATATACGATTGGATTCGATACAGCGATCAACACAGCGATGGAGGCGATCGATCGCCTGCGCGACACATCGGAATCTCATGAGCGTTGCAGTATTGTCGAGGTAATGGGACGTACCGCAGGACACATTGCATTGTGGACCGGTATTGCCAGTGGTGCAGAGTACATTTTGACTACAGAGGAATATCATGGTGATATTCAGCGTATTATTACCAAGATTCAGGATCGCCGTAAGATGGGTAAGAAGAATCATATTATTGTTAATGCAGAAGGTATCGGTAATTCCAATGAGATGGCTAAGGTTATTGAGCTTGCTACCGGAGTAGAGACGAGAGCAACGATCCTAGGTCATATACAGCGTGGTGGCAATCCAACTTGCAAAGATCGTGTATATGCATCTGCAATGGGTGCCAGAGCGGTAGAATTGTTGTGTGAGGGTGCCAGCAACCGTGTTGTAGGATATCACAATGGTGAATTTAAGGATTACGATATTCAGGAAGCATTGGCAATGACGAAGGGATTGGATCCTTATTTGTTCCACATTATGAAGAAGCTGACAACCAGAGGTTAGTACAGCGGATCGTTTGTAACCAGCACATTAATTGCAATATAAGGAAAGAGGTATTGGCATATGAAGAAAATGATGAAATTTTTGGTCGGGGCAGCAGCTACAGGCGCAGCGATTGCAGGAACATTCTATGTGATCGAAAAGTATTTCAACAAAGATGAGAGCGAAGATTTCGATGAGGAAGAGTTTGAAGATGTGTTCGCTGATGAGGTGGATGACAGGGAGTATGTTACCCTTGACATTGACGGCAACGAGATGGAAGAAAATGAGTCTGAGGAAGATGCGGAGGATGACGCAGAGTAATTTTCGGACAAATGATTCCGGTAAAGACAAAAGAATATTGTGAATAGGAAAATCCCCAACTGTTAAGATAATATCTAACGGTTGGGGATTTTTTTACTTTTATTTGGTTCCGATTTGCGATTTCTGTCCCTTGGCAGCACGTTTGCGGCTGCGTATCTTCTTTGGATTGATCGCTTTGCCGTCAAAGTCTATACGCTCCATATCCGGCGTAACAAAACCGGCATGCTTGACAAGATCATCACCGATCAAAGTGATACCCTTGACACCGCGGCTGGTTTTCTTGAGTTCACCAACTTCGAGAAGCGGAAATCCCAAAGACAATCCTTGATCGGTAATTACAATTACTTTACGGTCTGCGTTGATCACATCTTCAATGCCTACCTGCTGTACGCATACAAGTTCATCACCTTCTGCCAGTTTTGTTGAGGCGATTGTCTGACGATTTGTTTCAAACTCGACACCGGATACCAGTTTGATAAAGCCGGCTCGCGTAATGAAGAGAAGCTGTGAATCAAACAATTCTTCAAAACTAATATAAAGGAGAGGCTCATCATTTTCCAGTTTACATAGGTTTTGAATCAGAACGCCTTTGTCCTTGGCACGTCCCTTCGGGATATTCATAGCTTTCACTTGATGCATATAACCGCCTTTGGTGAAGACACATAATTTATCAATATTGCGAAGCGGCACGATATGATGATATTCCTCCAAAGTATCCGGGGAAATGCGGGAGTAAGAGGAAGCGTCGACTGATTTCGTATAGCCGAAGCGGTCGATCAACACGTACAAGTCTTCTTCCTTGATCTCTTCGACATAATTAGCAGCCGTGATGTTGGCAAGCTCTGTATGACGAGGCGCGTTAAATTGTTTTTTGTAGGCTCTGAGACGATTTTTGATAACATCATGTAAAGCCTCTTTATCACCAAGTATTTTTTTGTATTCGGCAATATTTGCTAACAAGGTATCGTTTTCCTGATGCAGCTTGAGAAGTTCCAAGCCGACTAAACGGCTTAACGGCATTGCCAGAATGGCATCTGCCTGCGTTTCGGTAAAGTCCAGTGTTGCGGCCTGCTTTTCAGAAGCTTTGCTTCGGAAGCGGATATCCGTCGTAACACCATTTACAAGACAGCCCTTTGCCTGTTTAACGGAGGAACTGCCGCGCAGGATCTCGACGATCAAGTCGATCACATCGGTCGCTTTGATCAGTCCGGCAACTATTTCCAGACGCTTGTTCGCCTTGTTGAGCAGATGTGTATATTCTTTGGTGTAAAGTTCCTCCTGAAAGAATACAAATTCCTGGATCAGCGATTTGAGATCGAACGTGATCGGCTGCTTGTCTTTTACAGCAAGCATATTTACACCGTAGGTGTCTTCCATGGCAGTTTTTTTGTACAAGCCATTGAGAAGATTTTGTACATCACGGTCTTTCTTTACTTCGATCACCAGACGAATACCTTCTTTCGAGGACTCGTCGCGGACATCGTAAATTTCATCAAATACTTTGTCTTTCGTCAGGCTGACCAGATTTTCTAACAATTTCATTTTGTTGCCGGCTACCGTATACGGAATTTCCGTGATTACAATGTTTTGGCGGCCATAATCACTCTTTTCGATCACCGTTTTGGCACGAACCTTTAGTTTCCCCTCGCCTGTTTCATAAATATGTGCGATCTCATCTGCATTTGTAATGATCGCTCCGGTTGGGAAATCCGGTCCTTTAATGTATTTCATTAACCCATGGATCGTTATGTCCGGGTTTTTCATATAGGCGATCACACCATCAATGACCTCGGCTGGATTGTGCGGCGGCATATTAGTTGCCATACCTACGGCGATACCGGTTGTACCGTTGATCAACAGATTTGGCAGAGTGGCAGGAAGGACCAAAGGTTCCTTCTCGCTTTCATCAAAGTTTGGTCCAAATGGGACAAGCTGTTTGTCCAAATTATCCAACATTGTCATAGCGCCCAGAGAGAGGCGTGCCTCCGTATAACGCATGGCAGCAGCACTGTCACCGTCGATCGAGCCAAAGTTACCATGGCCGTCAACAAGTGGGATCGAGAGAGAATACTCTTCTGTCATATGTACCAATGCGTCATAGATCGAACTGTCGCCATGTGGATGATATTTACCCATGGTATCACCGACAATACGCGCGCTCTTTCGATGTGGCTTATCCGGAGCCAGACCGAGTTCAGTCATTGCATATAAGATACGGCGTTGTACCGGTTTTAATCCGTCCCGGACATCCGGCAGCGCACGGGAAATAATAACACTTACAGCATAATCGCGGTAAGAATTACGCATTTCCTCTGTAAAGTCTAATTGTATAATTGAATCCTTTTGTGACATGTTTTCACATTCCTCCTGATCTTAAATGTCGAGCGTTGCGTACTTGGCTTCTTCCATAATGAATTCACGGCGAGGTGGGACATTACTGCTCATTAAAGTTGTTGTGATATCGTCAGCTTCTACAGTATCGCTGATCGTTACCTGTGCAAGAATACGGCTTTCCGGATCCAGTGTAGTTTCCCAAAGCTGTTCTGCGTCCATTTCGCCGAGACCTTTGTAACGCTGGATGCCGATGATCTTATTTTCCTTGATCTTGCGGAATTTTTCCAGCTCAAAGTCATTAAATACATATTCGGAATACTTTTTCTTTCCGCGTTTCTTTGGCTTGGCATCTGCTGGCGTTTTGCCGGAACCTGCCTTTTCGTAATCTACTTTATACAATGGTGGAAGACCACGGTATACTTTGCCGGAGTAGATCAATTCCGGCATAAAGCGATAGAAGAATGTGAGCAGCAGTGTGCTGATATGTGCACCATCGACATCGGCATCGGTTAAGATGATGATCTTATCATAGCGCAGTTTGGAAATATCAAATTCTTCACCGATTCCACAGCCAAAAGCGGCAATCATAGATTTGATCTCATTGTTTACTAATATTTTTTCTAAAGTTGCTTTTTCTACATTCAGTATTTTTCCGCGTAGAGGAAGAACTGCCTGTGTTTTGCGGTTTCTGGCTGTTTTAACCGTACCGCCGGCAGAATCACCCTCGACAATGTAAATCTCGCATTCCTCTGGCTTTTTGGAGGTGCAGGCGGCTAATTTGCTTTTAGTATCTACATCATTGAGCTGTTTTAGTGCGGCAGTGCGTGCTTTGTCACCGGCTTTGCGTGCATTATAGGACTTCATGGAGTTATCGAGAATTTTTTTCAATATATCTACATTTTTGTCTAAATAATGCTGTACTTCGGCACTGAATACTTCATCGACCGCCGTTTTTGCATCCGTGTTGCCAAGTTTTGTCTTGGTCTGACCTTCAAACTGTGGATCAGGGTGCTTGATCGAAATAATAGCGACAATGCCGTTACGGATGTCTTTTCCATCAAAGTTTTCATCCTTATCTTTGAGTACGCCAAGTTCCCTTGCATACTGGTTCATTACACGTGTCAGAGCTGTTTTAAAACCGGTCACCAACGTACCGCCATCGGCTACATTGATGCGGTTGCAGTAGGGATTGATCTGCTCAGAATAATTCGTGGTGTATTGGAATGCGATCTCTACCTCAATATCACCGCTTGTCCCTTCAATATAGATCGGCGTGTCATGAATTGGCGTTGCATCACGGTTGATATAGCTGACAAAGCTTTGAATGCCGTGCTCTTCCTGGTAGGTACGTTCTTCATTTTCGGCTTCATTATAATAGATCAACTTTAGATTTTTATTGAGATAAGCAATCTCTTTTAGTTTCTTTTTTATAATGTCCGGCTTAAATATGATCGTTTCAAAAATTTCCGGGTCCGGATAGAAAGTAACCTTCGTGCCGGTATCGGATTTGCGGCATTTACCTATGATCTCCAATTCACCATTAACGAGAGGCGAGACCGGATGACCGCCATCGGCATATTCATCGCGGTAGATCAAACCGTTGTGACGTACTTCTACGATCATATGCGTTGACAGTGCATTTACAACGGAAGAACCGACGCCGTGCAGACCACCGGATACCTTATAGGCAGAATTGCCAAATTTACCGCCGGCATGCAGGATCGTATAGACGACACGGACCGTAGGGATTTTTTTGGTGGGATGCAGATCGACCGGAACACCGCGACCATTATCCTGAATGCAGATGCCACCATCCTTTTGCAGTGTGATATGTATTTCACTGCAATAACCGGCGAGATGCTCGTCGATAGCATTGTCGAGGATCTCCCAAATCAAATGATGCAGGCCACGTGACCCGGTGGAACCAATATACATACCGGGGCGTTTACGTACGGCCTCCAGTCCTTCTAATATTACTATATCTTTGCCAGTATATTCTGCCATAGTTACCTCATTTCCTGCCGCAGTGTATATTCTGCCGCATATAATCATCCGGCGCAAACGTCTGTTCGCTACCAAGCCCTTATTATACCATAAAATATAGAGAAAATGCAACTTGTAACACACCCCATCTACATCCTCCACCATATTGCAAAAATGGATGTCATTTGATATGATAAGAAAATGTAAATAATTCAAACTTCATACATCCGAAGTTAGAATACATAATATTTAAGAAAGAAGGCATCGAGTACCTATGAAAAAGACACCATTTGTTACGAAGGAACAGGTTGAAGAGATTGCAAAGACATATCCGACTCCGTTTTATCTGTATGATGAGAAGGGGATCCGCGAAAATGCACGCAAAATGAAGAAGGCATTTTCTTGGAACAAAGGTTTTCGTGAGTATTTTGCAGTTAAAGCAACCCCGAATCCATTTATTTTGAAGATCCTGCAGGAAGAAGGCTGTGGCACAGATTGTTCATCTCTTACTGAGTTGATGATGTCAGAAGCTTGTGGCTTTAAGGGATCGGACATCATGTTTTCTTCGAACGTAACACCAGCCAAAGAGTATCAGAAAGCAAAAGAACTGGGTGCGTTTATTAACCTGGATGACATTACTCACATTGACTTTTTGGAAGAGGTTGCCGGTATTCCGGAGACGATCTGCTGTCGTTATAATCCGGGTGGTGTATTCCAAATGGGTACCGATATTATGGATAATCCGGGTGATGCGAAATACGGCATGACCAAGGAACAGCTTATTGAAGCATTTAAGCGTTTGAAAAAGTTAGGTGCGAAGCGTTTTGGTATTCATTCTTTTTTGGCAAGTAATACCGTGACTAACGAATACTATCCGACATTGGCGGGCATTTTGTTTGAACTTGCCGTGGAAGTGCAGAAAGAGACGGGTGTGGAGATCGCATTTGTGAATTTATCTGGTGGAGTTGGCATTCCTTACACACCGGATAAGGAGCCAAATGACATTGCAGTGATCGGTGAAGGTGTCCGTCAGAAATTTGAGGAGATCATGGTTCCGGCAGGGCTTGGCGATGTTGCTATCTTTACAGAGCTTGGTCGTTTTATGTTAGCTCCTTATGGTGCACTGATCGCAAAGGCAATTCATGAAAAACATATTTACAAAGAGTATATTGGCTTGGATGCCTGTGCAGTAAACCTGATGCGTCCGGCAATGTATGGTGCATATCATCATATTACAGTCCTGGGCAAAGAAGATGCACCATGTGATCACAAATATGATGTCACCGGTTCACTTTGCGAGAATAACGACAAGTTTGCAGTAGACCGCATGCTTCCAAAGATTGATATGGGTGATTACCTGTTCATTCATGATGCAGGTGCGCATGGGTTTGCTATGGGGTACAATTATAATGGCAAATTAAAATCAGCAGAGTTGCTTTTACAGGAAGATGGAAGTGTCAAAATGATCCGTCGTGCTGAAACACCAAAAGATTATTTTGCAACCTTTGATTTTTGTGACATTCTTAAAAATGTTAAAGAGTGATCGATCGCTGAATGGTAAATGTTTTCTATATAAGAGGCGCTGCAGTAGGGCAGTGCCTCTTTTGAAATTTTGGAAAATTAATAACAAATGCTAAAGTAATCTTAAAAAAATCCGATACATATTATGTATGAAACACTGAAATGAGAGAGAAACAGGTGGTGATAACAATGAGAATTGATGCATTAAATCATGTAAGCCGACTTTATCAGCAGTCTAAGCCGACGAAGAATGTCCGCACTGAGAAGAAATATGCGAAAGACGAATTTCAGATTTCGCAGACAGCGAAGGATTATCAGATTGCAAAGCAGGCAGTGAAGGATACGGAAGATGTTCGTGAGGACAAGGTAAATAAGTACAAGGATGCGATTGCTTCCGGTACGTATAATGTATCTTCACAGGAGATTGCAGAAAAGATGGTGAGTAAATATTTTGATTCCTTATTTTAAGAACGGATTCTTGAAATAGGAGACAAGAGGGAGCAGATTTGGCAAGTTTGATTGATGACCTGACTGCCGTGTTGCAGCAGGAGATGGAAGTCTACCAGACACTGATTCCGATATCGGAACAGAAGACAGAAGTGTTGATCCGTGGAGATCTAAAGCGATTGCAAGAGATTACGGATCAAGAACAGGAATTGCTGGATCGGGCATCTGCGTACGGACATCGCAGAGAAGAGGTTCTGCACAATATGGGAATGGTGTTGAATCGTCCGGTGAAAGATTTAAGTCTTACCGGCCTGATCGAACTGCTGGGGAAACAGCCGGAAGAGCAGGAGCGGTTGGCGTTGTTGCACGACGAGCTGCAACAAACGATGAAACGCTTGGTAGATGTTAATACAAAGAATAAAAATTTAATAGAAAATTCCCTTGAAATGATTGAATTCAATATGAATTTTATTCAGAGTACACGGATGTCACCGGGAAATAATAATTACGACAAAAATGCGTCAGCCGCAGGAGGCGGAGTTGATGCCGGCTTTGGGACGGGGTCTTTCGACGCAAAGCAGTGATCGTCAGAGAAGTAGGAAGCTTTTCTGACACACTGTATTTTCCGAGTGGTATTCGTGCTTTTTATGTATAACGGAAAGAAAGAGAGAGTATCGTATGAGCTTATTTACCAGTTTTAATTCCGGTGTGTCCGGATTGAAGGCTTCGCAGGCGGGTATGAATACTGCGGCACACAATCTGGCCAATACCAAAACGACCGGATATACGAGACAACAGAATATATTGCGGGATACTTACTATTCCAACATCAAGGTGACAAGCCATGGGACGCAGCAGATTGGTTATGGAACTGCGGTTGCACAGGTTCGACAGATCCGCGATATTTTCTTGGATAAGGAATATCGTCTGGAAGTGAGTAGAGGAAACTTTTATGACAGACAGCTTACGACCAGTCAGGAGATTGAAGACATCTTAGGTGAGCTGGAAGGTGTTGAATTTCAAAATTCACTGCAGGATATATGGGATTCGTTACAGACCATTTCGACCGATCCGCAGAGTGTCGTGAATCGCGAACTGTTTTTATCCAATGCAGAGTCTTTTATTAAGAATGCAAAGGATGTTTATCAGACTTTGGTGGACTACCAGGTTAATTTGAATAAAGAGATCACGGCGCAGGTCGATAAGATCAATTCTATTGGAGAACAGATTTTGGATCTGAACAAGCGTATTCGCGAGGCGGAAGCGTCCGGATTGGAAAATGCGAATGACTACCGCGATGCCAGAAACCAGCTCCTTGATGAGCTGGCAGAGTATACTTATTATACATACAATGAGGATCATAACGGCAATGTGCGCGTCTTTATAGGCAATGCACCGTTAGTGAATGATGCGAGAAGTTACCACATGGGTGTTGAACGCATAAAACAGGAAGAATACAACGATGCGACACAGCAGTATGAAGTAAAATCAGTATCTGAAATGTATAATGTTACATGGCTCGACAATGGTTATAGTGATGTTTATGATATGGAGACAGCGTACTCTGCTGTGCGCAAGACAGATACCGGTTCCTTGCTTGGTATCTTGACAGCGAGAGGAAATGAGATCGCCAATTATAAAGATATTCCGGTACAGCCGGTCAAGTCTGATTATATCGATGATGCCGGCAAATTTGATGAAACAAGTTATTTGTTGGCTTGTAATGATTTCGAAGAAAAATTAGATAAATACAATAATACAACCGGCAATTCGATACTTACACAGATACAGGCACAGTTTGATCAGTTGATCCATGGATTGGTAACGATGGTCAACGATGCATTTTGTCCGAACATCTCGCAGGATCTTACAGGAATTAGTGGTGTAGATGCAAACGGCAATGCTGTGAACTTGCAGGATGGCAAATACAAGATCCTAGATGTTGTAAATTGTGCAGTGGGTACTGATGATGATATGACGATCGGAACAGAAGTTTTCTCCCGCAAAGCAACGGATCGCTATCGGGTACTTACCATAGATGCACAGGTTTATGGAAAAGACGAGGAGGGCAATCAGATTCCGTTGGCGCAGGAAATTACAAATGCGGATGGATCTAAGTCTTATAAATTGTATGTATACAATGAGGAGGACGAAGAAGATGCCAATACGTTATATACTTTGCTGAATCTGGAAGTGAATCCGGATGTTATAGAAGATTATGCATTGCTTCCGGTGAAACTTAATCCGGAGCTTGGAGAGACCGGCGGATACAATACAAAAGTATTTGAGGATATTCTTTCGAAATGGAATGAGAAGTTTGCCGCACTGGATCCCAACAATGAGACAACGTATACCTATGCGGAGTATTACCGCTCTATGGTCACGGCACTCGGTGCGAAGGGAAATACATGGCAGAGCATGGTCGACAACCAGCAAAAGCTGACCGAGAGTGTTGAGGATAAACGACAGCAGGTGATGGGCGTTTCCAGTGAAGAAGAAATGGTGGATCTGTTAAAATATCAGCACGCCTATAATGCAGCATCACGTTATATTTCAGTGATCGATGCGATGTTAGAGCATTTGATTGAACGACTTGGATAGAGCAGAAGGGGGAATGGAATATGCCATCAACTTTTTTTGGATTGAATATAGCAGTGTCCGGCATGTCGACATATAATGCCGGATTGACAACGACAGGACATAATATATCCAATGTAAAGACGAAAGGATACAGCAGACAGACAGTAGAGCAGTCGGCGAAGGAAGCTGTTTCGCTGCGCACCAGCTACGGAATGCTGGGTGCAGGTGTAGATGCCACAGCGATTCTCAGCAGCCGCGATGATTATTATGATGCCAAGTACCGCATCAGCAATACTACAGTAGGTAAATATTCAACAGAGTCCTTTTATTTGAGCAGCATTGAGGATTGTATCTATCCGAAAGAAGATTCGGAAGGAAGCATTACGAATTCTTTAGACAGCTTCTTTTCCTCTTTGAAATATTTGACAACCTCTTCTATGGATCAGACGATCCGTGCACAGGTGGCAGGATATGCGGATACGCTGTCTTATTATGTCAGAGATGCGGCAGTGAAGCTGCAGAATATGCAGGTAGATGTCAATACAGAGATTGAGACAACGGTAAAGCAGATCAATGCGTATGCAGCACAGATCGCTTCCTTAAATAAACAGATCAATACATTGGAAGTGTATGGCGACCGTGCAAATGATCTTCGTGATCAGAGAGCGGTTATTTTGGACAAATTGTCCGAATTAGCGGACATCAATGTGACAGAAAAAGCACCCGCAGATGGCAATGGAACGAATCAGTTTATTGTGACGCTGGGTGGAGGTATTTTGGTCGATACCACACGGTACAATACGATCAATGCAGAGGGATCTACGAACAAGGTAAGCCAGAATGATGTTGTTAATCTGTATCGGTTAGAGTGGAGTTATGGTCAGGAATTTGACATGTACAATACAACGCTTGGAGGCAAATTACAGGGGTTGATCGAGATGCGCGATGGCAACAATGCGGAAAATTTCAAAGCAACACTGACCGGATTGCAGAAGAATGATACAGCAAAGGGCGGTAAGAGTACATTAACGATCACGAGTGATCAATACAGCAGCGCCAACGCATCGAATTTATCCAAGCTGGATCTGCCGGCATCGGATGGAGTGTTAACGATCGGTAATGTGGATTACGAATATGAATCCTTTTCTGCAACAGTAGCTGCAGATGGTACATATACATATACATTTGTTTTGAAGGAGGAGTTAAGTGATGACGGGGTAACACGTCTGCAAAATATTATGCAGGATCCGAATCCTGAAAAGAGGCTTGCATCGGCAGGAGATTCTATCGCATTCCGTGGAATCCCGTATTATATGACGCAGCTTAATGAATTTGTCAGAACATTTTCTGCAAACTTTAATATGTTGCAAAATAAGGGCTATGATCTGGATGGCAAACTTGGAAAGGATTTGTTTGTAGCGGCTAACGTGACATCGAATCAACAGTTTCAGATGACAGAATTTTTGTATAATGCGGAAGATACATTTTACTATTATAACGGCTGTAAAGTGTTTGATTCTAACAAGCAGCAGGCTTATCGGGCAGATGGTTATCAGTTTGAAACTGTTGCAGGAGAAGCGAACTACTATAATCTGAAAGATAAAAATGGCAATATTGTAGAAAAAGTGTTCATTCCGGATGATGACAACAACATATTCTCGTTTCATTCATCAGAGTTGGGTAATACGGATGAGAATGCAGTATGCAGTTATTACAATATGTCGATCCTTAATTTTCATGCCAATGACGATATTGTTAAAAACGGCAGAATGTTGGCCTGCTCTGCAGAAAATACAGAGGGTCTGACCGGATGGGAAGAGTCCAAAAATCTCACAAAAATGTTGGCACTGCAGACCGATAATTCCATGTTTAAGCAGGGTGATCCGGGATCTTTCCTGAATGTATTATGCACTGCAGTACTTGGTGTAGATTCAGCACGTGTGACGGCAGCTACAGAAAATGCACAGAACATTTTGGATGCAGTGGATCATCGAAGAACTTCGATTTCCGGTGTAGATGAAGATGAAGAGGGCCAGAATTTGGTAATCTATCAAAATCTGTTACACTATCAATATCGTGTTTTGTCCATAATGAACGAGGCATTGGATAAATTGATCAATGGCACTGCAGTATAACAGATGATCAGTAAATGGAGGGAATACCTATGCGAGTAACAAATTCAATGATTTCAAACAGATCACAGGTGCATATATCAAATGCAAAGAATAAAATGTTGACGGCAGAAGAGCAGTACACGACGATGAAGAAGATTCAACGTCCTTCAGAGGATCCGACGATCGCATCTCGTTCGCTGAAATTTCGAACAACAATGGCACAGTTGACACAATATGTTGAAAAAAATGTGCAGGATGCCATGGATTGGATGGATACGACAGAGGGAGCGATGAAAAAGGTAAGCTCTACGTTTACGGATATGGAAGGATATTTTAGCCAAGGCGCTAACAGTTATCCGGAATCAAAAGAGAGAACAGCGATACTGACACAGCTTAGACAGTACGCAACAGCAATCTTTGAGGATAATGCAAATGCGGACTACGCCGGACGATATATGTTTACCGGGTATCGCACGGACACATCGCTGTTGTTCCCGAACTCCAGTGATACATTAGAATATGAGATTATGGAGAAATTTAAATCGACAGATATTGATACGATCCGTAATGTAGAGTCTGATATTAAATATCAGGATGGCATGACGCAGGAAGAGTATGCTAAGTTAGAGGCAAAGGTGAACACCGGTTATCGCATACAGTTATCTTACAACAATTGTTCCAATCAGCCGATCACAGGCGGAAACAATGTATTTCGCATGTCACTCACCTATGGAAATACGACAGAAGAGTATTCGGTAGATAATGGCAAAGTTGGTGTGGTGTCTCAAAACGATGCGTATGCTTACGACATTGACCGGTACAATCAGGTGAACGGCACTAATTATGAAGCAATATATATATATGATGCCGGAGAAATTGTGCTAGGCAAGACTTTGTATGGTACGATTCAGGAGAAAGAGGCTGATTTTTCAATTGATTATACCAAGAATAAATTCGAAAAAAGTGATATTCGCCCGGAGATGTATTTTAAGTGTGATCGCTACGATACAGTATCCATGAAGAACACTTACTTTGCAGATCCAAGTGATCAAAATATTAATTATGAGGTCAATTTCAGTCAGACATTGACAGTAAATACGCAGGCAAAAGATGCGTTTGATACAGAAATTTATCGTTGCTTAGATTATATCGAGCGTGTGATCGGCGATGTGACGGATGTAGAAAACCGTATTGCAGATGTAGAGAAGAAGATAGCAAATACGTCTGATCAAGATGAAATTGCATCGTTAGGTACCTTAAAAACATCGTTGGAAAATGAGCAGCAGCTTCGCGTCAGTATCATGAATGAAGCCTTTGGACGCGGTCTTACTATGGTGAACAAATGTGAGGCAACCTTAAATGTTGCGGTAGCTGAACTTGGAGCCAAGTACAATCGCTTGCAGATGACACAGGATCGTCTTTCGGATGAAAAGACAGATACGGAGGAAAAATTATCGAACAACGAAGATATGGATATCGCAGATGCTGTGATCGGCTTGACACAGGCAGACAATCTGTATCAGGCATCATTATCGGCTACGGCAAAAATATTGGGTAATTCATTGTTAGATTATATCTAGAATAGAACATGGCAATTCCTGCAGGGAGGTTTCAGGCAGCAGGATCAGCAAATAAATGTAAGGTGTCAAAAGAGTTTGGCACCTTACTGATTATCAACGAGGAGGATGCACAGATGAAGATTCAAACAAGATATTTTGGGGAAGTAGAAATCGGCGATGAAAAGATCGTACATTTTGATAAGGGGCTGTTTGGTTTTGAAGAATACAAGGATTACACGATCCTTTACGATATTGATGGGGAGGAACCGCCGTTTTTCTCATGGTTGCAGTCAACAACGGAGCCGGGACTGGCATTTCCAATCGTAAATCCACAGCGGGTAGATGAACAGTACAATCCGATCGTTGAGGATGCATTATTAGAGCCTGTTGGCGAGATCAAGGAAGATGATCTGGTTGTATTTTTGTTGGCAACGGTACCGGCAGATGTGAAACGCACATCGGTAAACAAAAAGGCGCCATTGATCATTAATGCAGGAACGCGTAAGGGCGTGCAGATCGTTGCTGAAAATACAGATTATGAGGTGAAACACTTTATTTTGCAGTAATACATGGAGAGGAGACAAAATTATGCTGGCGTTAGCAAGAAAAGTAAATGAATCCATTATGATTGGAAATGATATAGAGATCACAGTGTTGGAGATTAAAGGCGATCAGATCAAACTGGGTGTGAAAGCTCCTAAATCCGTGCCGATCTATCGCAAAGAATTGTATGTACAGATTCAGGAAGAGAATAAACAGGCAGGAAGTGCCGTGGATGTAGAAGCGCTGAAAGGATTGTTTCAGAAATAACATGCCGAACGGTTAATTTATTTTCGGAAAATCCGATATATTATATAGAAAGCGGGTACAGGATGTGCCAAGACGCTTAAGGGACTTGCAGAGTATAGCACACGGAGGTGTAAGAAAATGGATATGGATGTTATAAGTGGAGTAAACAGGACTACGGAAAGTGCATCGCCGGATGTAACCCGTGTAGATGCAGGTAAGGCGGTTGCCGTACAGAAGACAACGGCAGCACCAAGTAATGTTACAGGACAGACAACAGGGCAGACAAGTGGACAGGAGTCTGATGCAAAGCAGGGAATGCCATTTGATGGGAAGGATCCTGCTAAGAGTACAATAGATTCTGCGGTTTCCAGTGCCAATAATCGTATGGTGAGTACCCGATGCGAGTACTCGTATGATGAGGCAACCAAGCGAGTGTCGATCAAAGTGTTTGACAAAACAAGCGATAAGCTGATTCGCGAGGTGCCGCCGGAAGAGTCTTTGGAAATGCTTCAGAAGATGTGGGAGTTGGCTGGTTTGATCGTGGATGAAAAGCGCTAATGGTAAAAATCAGAATGTAAATAATTACATAGTGCGGTTATGTCGACGATATATAGGCGCTTAGAAAGGTGAGGTTATTATGGCGATTAGAATGTCAGGTATGATTTCCGGTTTGGATACGGAATCGATTGTAAAGTCTTTGATGGAGACACAGCAAGCTAAGAAGACCAAGATAGAGTCTAAGAAGCAGAAATTAGAGTGGAAACAGGAGATTTGGTCCGGTCTGAATACGAAAATGTATAGCTTTTATAAAGATTATGCCGGTAAGCTTCGTTTTCAGTCTAATTATCAGACGAAGAAAGCAACATCTTCCGATTCAACGAAAGTGACAGTATCTGCAAATAGCAGTGCGACAAAAGGTACCTATCGCGTCAATGTGAAGAGTCTTGCAGCGGCACAGTATGTTACAAGTGCCAAGATTTCTTCTTATGAGACTACTAATGATCAGGGCGAGAAGATTACAAACAAGGTTACTTCTTCCACAAAACTTTCTGATCTTGGCATGACGGCTGATGGCACGAAGCAGATTCAGATCAAGACGGCAGATCAGACAGTCAGCATGACGGTAAATGCAGATACTACGATCAGTGATTTTGTTGATAATTTGAAATCGGCAGGCTTAAATGCATCTTTTGATGAGGGACAGGGCAGATTCTTCATCGGTGCAAAGGATAGTGGTTTAGATCAAAAGTTTGAGATCAAGATGATGGCATTTACGCAGGAGCAGTTAAATGCGCAACAGGCTGTGAACAATGCCGTAAAATATGATAGTTTGACAGCAGCACAGAAGAATAGTGTGCTGGACGTATTAGATAGTATACAAAATGACACATCTTCGGATAAGATTGATTCGGCAGTTGCGTCTCTGATGGAAGTATCGGATGCACAGGCAAAATCTGAGGTGACCGGATATTACCGTAACCAGATTGTTACAGAATTGGAAACAAAATATTTCAAAAAAGATGAAAATGGCAATAATGTGATAACGGACGATGCCAAACAGGCATTGATCAACGCCGGGAAGCTGGAAGAAAAAGATGATGCGTCATATACACAAGAAGAGCTAGTCACATTAGCAAAACAATATATACAGGAAAATGCGGATAGTCAGATTGCCGGAGACGATTATCAGAGTAAGATTACGGAAGCGTTGACCAATGGTCTCAGTAATGATGAGATTACGATCCAGTCAGAAGAAACCCGTAAACGGACGATCACTGATGCAGTAACTGACTATGCAACAGCTATGGCAAAAGGGGCCGGGGTCGAGCCGGGATCCTCAGCAGAACTGCAGAAGATTGGTTTGGATACGATTGACGGTTCGGCAGTGCAGGAATCTGCTTCCGGTGTCGGCATGGTTGTTGTTGCAGCGGCAGATTCTGTAGTACAGGTAAATGGTGCAACATTGACGAGTTCCAAGACTTCTTTGAATGTAAATGGCTTATCCTTAGATCTTATGGATGTGACAGACGGAGAAGTGTCTATTACCGTTTCTGATGATACCGATGCGGTATACGATTCGATCAAAGAGTTTGTGACACAGTATAATTCGATTCTGAAAGAAATGAATACATTGTATAATGCGAAATCGGCGAGAAACTATGATGTGTTGACTGATGATCAGAAGGATGCGATGTCTGATGAAGAGGTAGAGAAATGGAATACAAAGATTAAGGATTCTTTGCTTCGTCGTGACAGCACTCTTGATGGACTTATTACAACGATGAGAAGTATTACCGGTAAATCGATCACTGCTTCGAACGGGAAGAAGTATTCTTTGGCAAATCTTGGTATTACTACAGGAACAGATTATAAAGAGTATGGTCAGCTTCATATTAAAGGAGATGAGGATGATTCGGTTTACTCTGATTCAACGAATACGCTGCAGGATCTTTTGAAAGAAGATCCGGACGTTGTGGCAGAAGTGATGGCAGGGCTTACCAACAACTTGTATGATGCATTAAATGAAAAGATGAAATCGACAACGATGAGCAGTGCTTTGACGTTCTATAACGATAAGGAAATGACAAAGCAGATGACTCAATATAAGAAAGATATTAAGAGTTGGGAAACAAAATTGCAGACGATGGAAGACCATTATTATAAACAGTTTTCAGCGATGGAAAAAGCATTGGCAAGCTTGAATTCACAGCAGTCATCCTTGTCAAGTTATCTTGGCAGCAACTAATACATGGAGGTAGATAAGAGGAATGGCAACATATAACAAGGCAGCAATGCAGTATCAGCGTAATGCGATTCAGACGGCATCACCGGCTAAGTTGACATTGATGTTGTATGATGGTGCGATCAAGTTCGCTAATATGGCGATTGAGGCAATCGATAAAGGCGATATTGAGAAAGCGAATAATAATATTATTAAAGTTCAAAATATTATTGTAGAGTTTCGTTCAACGCTTGATATGAAGTATCCGGTGGCGAAGGATTTTGAGGTCGTCTATGATTATATTTACCGTCGCTTGGTTGAGGCTAATGTCAAAAAAGACAAAGCAGTGTTAGAAGATGCGCTGCACCATATTAAGACAATGCGTGAGACGTGGAAAGAGGTAATGCGTATTAATAATGTGGTATGATCGATAGTGCAGAACAGATGTCAGAGGCATTGCTTTCTGAGCACAAGGTTATATAGAGTAACGGCATAGTGAAGTAGGAGAGTATTGATGGAGACGGCAACAGTATATTTATCCGCGTTGCAGGAATCGCTGCAAAAGAAACAACGGATCATGGAAGAACTGTTTACATTGACGCAACAACAAAGCGAAGTTTTGCAACAGGAAAACATGGACATAGATGTTTTTGAACAATTAATGGCACAGAAAGAAAAAGCGCTGGGAGAAATCAATATTCTGGATAAAGGGTTTGATAGTGTATATCACAAAGTCAGCCCATATCTTGAGCAAGATAAGCAGAGTTATCGCAGTGCAATCTTGGAAATGCAGAATTTGATCCGTGTCATTACTGATTGCGGTGTTAAGATCGAGGGGTTGGAACGCAGAAATCGGGAAGTGTTTCAACGGTATCTGTTGAAACAGCGCCAAGAGATTGGTAATTCCAGAGCGAGCAGCCGAACGGCAGTATCGTATTATCAGAATATGCCAAACCAACATCATGCTTGGCAGTCATATTTTTTGGATAAAAAGAAATAATAAGAAGACAACCTTTATGGTAAATAGAGGTTGTCTTTTTGTATTAACGCAACCTTTCAGCTCTAAATCGTACTCTCAGCTCTTATAATAAAGAGAGATTACAGAAGCAAACTAACCATCATGAAAATAATGACCGATAATGAACGAGTATGAGTGAAATAGAATGAATAATGGTTCGAATTATTTTGCCAATATGGCAAAACCGGCATAAAACACACGAAATATCTAGAAGGATGAAAAAAATAAGAGTAGTATTGTGCAATCTGCACAAAAAACAGTATGAAGATTTGTGATTGATTATGATTGATTATGAAAGAGTATGCGGTTATAATAAAATTATCATAAAGCAAATGATCGATCAGGCAAAGAAGAAAATAAATAGCTGAAGACAGCGGAAAGGAAGTTGTATGGTATATACAGTAACATTTAATCCATCAGTGGATTACATTGTGTCGGTGAACGATTTTGAACTGGGAATGACCAATCGCACTGCATCCGAACTGATGTTGCCGGGTGGCAAAGGAATTAATGTTTCTATTGTCCTTGGAAATCTCGGGATTGCGAACATAGCACTGGGATTCATGGCCGGTTTTACAGGAGACGAGATTGTGCGAATGTTGGAACAGGCAGGAGTTCAGTCGGATTTCATCAAACTTGAGCATGGTATATCACGTATCAATCTGAAATTAAAGAACATTGATGGAACAGAGATCAATGGACAAGGACCGGATATCGGACAACAGCAGATTGATCAGCTGATGGGTAAACTTGATCAGCTCAATACAGATGATGTGCTTGTTTTGGCAGGAAGTATTCCAAGCTCGATGCCGGATGATATTTATCAGCAGATCTTGAAACGTTTGTCTGATAAAAATATGACAATCGCAGTTGATGCCACTAAAGATTTGCTGCTAAATGTATTAGAATATCATCCGTTTTTGATCAAACCGAATCATCATGAATTGGGTGAGATCTTTGGGGTAACATTGTCAGAGTGGAGTGATGTTATTCCATATGCAAAGAAGCTACAGGAACGTGGAGCTAAAAATGTATTAGTTTCTATGGGTGGTAAAGGGGCAGTTCTTATTGCAGAGAATGGGAAGATCATTGCAGGAGAATCCTCTAAGGGCGTAGTCAAAAACACAGTAGGAGCGGGAGATTCCATGGTTGCAGGCTTTATGGCCGGCTGGATGCAGAAGAGAGATTACGAACATGCATTCCGTATGGGCCTTGCCAGTGGAGGTGCCAGTGCTTGCTCTGAAAATTTGGCAACAAGACAGGAAATTGAAACGGAATATGAAAAAACCGCAGTGCATTATTTATAATGTATGGGAAGGAAAGGTGATCATATGAGAATTACAGATTTATTAGACAAAAACAGCATTTGTCTGGATGCTTCGCCAGCGGACAAGACAGAGGCATTGAATCAGATCGTGTCACTTATGGGCAAAAGTGGTAAGATCAATGATATTGAAGCTTACCGCAAGCAGGTTTTTCTTCGTGAAGAGGAGAGCACGACCGGAATTGGTGAGGGCATTGCGATTCCACATGGTAAATGCGATGCAGTTACAAAGCCGGGACTTGCAGCAATGGTAGTCAAGGATGGTGTTGATTTTGATTCTTTGGACGGCGAACCGGTAACGTTACTATTTTTGATCGCAGCACCAAACACAGAGGACAATGTCCATTTGGATGTACTTAGCAAATTATCAGTGCTTATGATGGATGAGGATTTTTCAGAATCACTCCGCAATGCTAAGACAGTCGATGAGTTTTTGAACATTATCGACAAGGCAGACGATGAGAAACCGGACATTGATGAAAGGTTAGAGACAGCTCAGGCAGCAAAGGTGTTGGCCGTTACTTCCTGTCCGACAGGAATTGCACATACGTATATGGCGGCTGAAGGCTTGGAGAAAGCAGCAAAAGCAGCAGGGATTGCCATTAAGATCGAGACACGCGGATCTGGTGGTGCTAAGAATGTGTTGACACAGCAGGAAATTGACGATGCGGACTGTATTATTGTAGCAGCAGATGCACAGGTGCCAATGGAGCGTTTTGATGGTAAGCGTGTGATAGAATGTCAGGTTTCAGATGGAATTAACAAGGCAGATCAGTTGATCGAGAGAGCAACGTCTGGAGATGCTCCGCTGTATCATGCAGCAAATGCTCCGGCCCGCAGCGAGAACGCAAAATCCGGTGGCAGTATTGGACATCAGATCTATACACAACTTATGAATGGTGTATCACATATGCTTCCATTTGTCGTTGGAGGCGGTATTCTTATAGCATTAGCATTTCTGATCGATGGTTTGTCAGTCGATATGAATTCCTTATCTGTTGCGGATCGTGGAAATTTTGGTACGATCACACCGGTTGCTGCAACATTAAAGGGAATTGGTGATATTGCCTTTGGCTTGATGCTTCCGGTATTAGCAGGATTTATCGCCATGGCGATCGGAGACAGACCGGCATTAGCACTGGGATTCGTCGGTGGAATGATGGCACACAATGGAACCAGTGGATTTTTAGGAGCGTTAGCCGCAGGATTTTTGGCAGGTTACGTGATCAAGGCGCTGCGCGTAGTATGCGAAAAGATGCCGGAAGCATTGGAAAAACTTGCACCGGTATTGATCTATCCGGTTGTTGGTATTTTGGTGACTGGATTAGCAATGAACTTCGTTGTTGAGCCGGTCATGGGTACGATCAATACAGCATTAAATAGTGGTTTGAAAGGAATGGGAGATTCCAGCCGTATCCTGCTTGGCCTGGTACTTGGTGGAATGATGGCGATCGACATGGGTGGTCCATTCAACAAGGCAGCCTATGTTTTCGGTACTGCGGCAATCGCAGCAGGTAACTACGATATTATGGCAGCCGTAATGATCGGTGGTATGACACCGCCTTGTGCAATTGCGTTAGCAACGTTACTCTTCAAGGATAAATTTACGAAAGAGGAAAGAGAAGCAGGACCTACAAACTTTATTATGGGACTGGCTTTTATTACAGAAGGTGCCATTCCATTTGCCGCATCGGATCCACTTCGTGTACTTCCTTCCTGCATCATCGGAAGTGCTGTGGCAGGCGGAATCAGTATGGCGTTCAAGTGTACGCTGATGGCACCACATGGTGGAATCTTCGTATTCCCGGTAGTGGGACATGCTTGGATGTACCTCGTAGCTTTGGTGATCGGAACAGTGATCTCTGCATTGCTCTTGGGAATCTTAAAGAAGAAAGTGGCTTGAGCGATATAAAGTATAAGAACTTGAAACACGATATATTTAATAATAAGTATCTCATGAAGAAATGGCGGATATGCGTCTTAGCACACTTGGTGCATATTCGCCCTAACAGTAACAGTGTGCAGAATGGAGGATTATCATGAAGGAATTTAAGTATACGATCACAGACCCGGAAGGAATTCACGCACGTCCGGCAGGAGAACTTGTTAAAGTTTGCAAAGAATTTGCCTGCAAGATCACATTAACGAAGGATGGAAAAACGGCAGACTGTAAAAAGATCTTTGGTTTGATGGGTCTTGCTGTCAAGAAGGAACAGGAAGTTGTTGTTACATTTGATGGAGAAGATGAAGATGCAGCATATACCAAGGTAAGTGCATTCTTGGAAGAAAATATGTAGTCATCGTTCAGTTGCGAGAGGAGGGTGCGTTGTGGAACAATATCAAGGCAAAAGTGTATTTGGCGGCGTTGCAATTGGACGGATTCACGTTTTTAGTAAAGGACAACAGCAGGTAAAACGTATCAAAGTACAGGATACAGAGGCAGAAAAAAAGCGTTATCGCGAGGCGGTTCAGACAGCAATTACGGAATTGCAGGGATTGTATGATAAGGCACTTAAAGAAGTTGGAGAAGCCAATGCAGCAATTTTTGAGATGCATCAGATGATGCTGGAAGACGAAGATTTTACAGAATCGGTTGAAAATATTATTGATAGTCAGTCTGTAAATGCAGAGTATGCCGTAGCATCAACCGGTGATAACTTTGCCCAGATGTTTGCATCTATGGATGATGAATACATGCGTGGAAGGGCAGCAGATGTTAAAGATATTTCCGAACGTCTGGTTTCTGTTTTGAATGGTGCGAGCAGACAGCAGATGGATGCAGACGAACCGGTGATTGTAATGGCAGTCGATCTGGCACCTTCTGAGACGGTACAGATGGACAAAGACAAGGTGCTCTCCTTTGTAACAACGCAGGGATCCGTCAATTCGCATACAGCGATTTTGGCTAGAACGATGAGCATTCCGGCACTGATCGGTGTGGATATGCCGTTAGATGCAGAATTGGAGGGCAAATTTGCCATTGTTGATGGCGATAACGGAACGGTTTATATTGATCCAAGTGAAGACGTGCTTGCACAGATGCAGGAAAAGAAGGAGCAGGCGGAGGAAAAGAAGCAGCTTTTACAGCAGCTTAAAGGCAAAGAAACCATTACAAAGGATGGCAAAAAGATCAAATTGTATGCTAACATTGGCAACAGCAAGGATCTTGCGATGGTATTGCAAAATGATGCCGAGGGAATTGGCTTATTCCGCAGTGAGTTTTTATACTTGGAAAAAGAAGATTATCCGACGGAAAACGAACAGTTTATGGTATACAAGATGGTTGCTGAGACAATGGCTGGTAAGCAGGTGATTATCCGTACATTAGATATTGGTGCGGACAAGCAGTGTGATTATTTTAACATGGATCCGGAAGACAATCCGGCGCTTGGTTATCGTGCGATCCGAATCTGTCTGACCAGACCGGAAGTGTTCAAAACACAACTTCGTGCCTTGTATCGCGCCAGCGCATTTGGTAATATATCTATAATGTATCCAATGATCACTAGTGTGTGGGAAGTAAAGCAGATCAAAAAGATTGTGGAAGAGGTTAAAGAGGAACTTCGAGCACAGAATATTGAATTTGGCGAGGTTGCGCAAGGCATTATGATTGAAACGCCGGCAGCTGTTATGATCAGTAGAGAACTTGCGAAAGAAGTCGATTTCTTCAGTATCGGAACCAATGATCTGACCCAGTATACACTTGCGATTGACCGACAAAATCCGAAGCTGGATGATTTTTATGATGCACATCATCCTGCAGTTTTGAAAATGATCCATATGGTTGCTCAGAATGCACATGCTGAGGGTATTTGGGCCGGTATCTGTGGTGAGCTTGGTGCAGATTTAGAATTGACAGAACATTTTTTGCAAATGGGAATCGATGAGTTGTCGGTATCTCCGGGAAGAATTTTGCCAATTCGCAAGATAGTCCGCGAGAGTGAATGTGGATGTGAGTAAACCAGGAGGCAGTGATAATGCTTACAGAAGAAAGATACAATATCATATTAGAACTTTTACGTGAAAAACGCAGTGTGACGGTAGCTGAGATCAAAGATAGACTTGGAATATCAGAGTCAACGATTCGGCGTGATCTGAATGCATTGGCACAAGAAGGAAAATTAACCAAAGTATTTGGTGGTGCGGTTGCGCCGGATAATGTTTCCAATGGAATAGAGTTGTCCGTTCCCCAGAAATTGCAGGTCAATGAGCGGGAAAAAAGGCTCATCGCCGGTTACGCAGCAGCGATGATAAAGCCACATGACTTTGTGTATTTGGATGCAGGAACGACAACCGGATATATGTTGGAGTATCCGCTGGAGTCCAGTGCAACCTTTGTTACCAATGCAGTAAGTCATGCCAGAAAGCTGGCAGTAGCCGGATATCGTGTGCTGTTGGTTGGCGGAGAGCTTCGTGGTACAACGGAAGCGGTTGTTGGTGCACAGGCGGTGTTATCACTTCAGGAGTATCATTTCACTGTTGGATTTTTTGGAACGAACGGATTGAGCAGAAGACAGGGTTATACAACGCCGGATGGCAGCGAAGCGCTAGTTAAAAAGACCGCGCTTCGTCAATGTGCGAAGGCTTATGTCTTAGCAGATCGTGCAAAATTTGATGAAGTCAGTTCTGTGACATTTGCTGCCTATAGTGATGCACAGATCATTACGGATTCCATACCGGATCATTACAAAAAATATGGTAATATAATACAGGTTTAGGGGACGCCCTAAACCTGTATTTATCTTTTGAACATTGTAAATATGATGCATAAAAAGTATATTGTCAGCATAATTGATACAGATAATATAACGAAAAACAACATCATCTCCAAATATTGTATGATTACAGAAAGTAGAAATTAAGAAATTTCCTCTGTTTTCTTCTTTCTGTATTCATTTGGACTCATATGATAATATTGTCTA
>OGFY01000014.1_pt1 | contig 182467 bp, 134 predicted proteins | sample 1570951 | NCBI WGS metagenome assembly OGFY01 (sample SAMEA2581942, study PRJEB24529) | metagenome | biome: Human gut stool | place: China | collected 2011
TAACTATCTATGAAACTGTTTGATACTTTTATAGTTGATTAAACTTGTTCATGGCATTTGCCTTAATATCATCCGCTATGTCAATGTAGGGTTTCATAGCTTTGTAGTCGCTGTGTCCCGTCCATTTCATGACCACCTGTGCCGGGATTCCGAGAGCCAGCGCATTGCAGATGAATGTCCTTCTTCCTGCATGGGTACTGAGCAAAGCGTATTTGGGTGTGACTTCATCAATACGTTCATTTCCCTTGTAGTAGGTTTCCCGTACAGGCTCGTTGATTTCTGCCAGTTCGCCCAGCTCTTTCAGGTAATCGTTCATCTTCTGGTTGCTGATGACGGGCAGAGCCATGTAATTCTCGAAATGGATGTCCTTGTATTTGTCCAGTATGGCTTTGCTGTATTTGTTCAGTTCAATCGTCAGGCTGTCGGCAGTCTTGACTGTGGTTATTTCGATGTGGTCGGACTTCACATCGCTTCTTTTCAGATTGCGAACATCCGAATACCGCAAACTCGTAAAGCAGCAGAACAGGAAAACATCACGCACACGTTCCAGGTATTGCTTATCCTTGGGTATCTGGTAGTCTTTCAGCTTGTTCAGTTCATCCCAAGTCAGGAAGATTACTTTTTTCGAGGTGGTTTTCAGTTTCGGTTTGAACGTATCGTATGCAATGTTCTGATGATGTCCTTTCTTGAAGCTCCAGCGCAGGAACCATTTGAGGAATCCCATTTGCTTGCCGATGGTGCTGTTTCTCATATCCTTGGTGTCACGCAGGAAGTTGACGTATTCGTTCAATCCAAACTCGTTGAAATAGTTGAACGTTGCATCCTCCTTGAACTCTTTGAGGTGGTTCCTCACTGCTGCAAATTTTTCATAGGTGGATGCCGTCCAGTTATTCTGGTTACCGCACTCTTTTACAAACTCATCGAACACCTCCCAAAAGCTGACAGGGGCTTCTTCCGGCTGTTCTTCGCTGGTGTCTTTCATTCTCATGTTGAAAGCTTCCTTCAACTGTTGGGTCGTTGGCATGACCTCCTGCACCTCAAATTCCTTGAAAATATTCTGGATTTCGGCATAGTATTTCAGCAAGTCCGTATTGATTTCGGCTGCACTTTGCTTTAGCTTGTTGGTACATCCGTTCTTTACCCGCTGCTTATCTGCATCCCATTTGGCTACGTCAATCCGGTAGCCCGTTGTAAACTCGATGCGTTGGCTGGCAAAGATGACACGCATACGGATGGGTACGTTCTCTACGATTGGCACACCGTTCTTTTTCCGGCTCTCCAATGCAAAAATGATGTTGCGCTTGATATTCATAATTGGGTGCGTTTGAAATTCTACACCCAAATATACACCCAATTATTGAGATAGCAAAAGACATTTAGAAACATTTACTTTTACTCTATATTGTAATTTACACTTGATTATCAGTCGTTTGCAGTTTTATGATATTCTGTGAAAGTATAAGTTCGAGAGCCTGTCTCTCCGCTGAACCTACTGGACAAAAGAGGACAGTAAGAGGACAAAAACCTACAAATCAGCGATTTGTAGGTTTTTTTATTGCCTATAAGTCTTGTTTCCAAGACAACAAAAGGACTTGAAAAGACATAGTTTCGTTACTAAATCGTTACCTATTCCCTACCGGACAAAAACGGTAACGATTTGTCCCGAAATGACCGCAGAAAGTCCGAATTTGTCCATCGTCTATCTATCTCATATTTAATAAGTTATTAGTAGTTTTACAACTTAAAAATGTGAGGTTATGAAGAGTACATTTAAAGTCCTTTTCTATTTAAAGAAAGGTTCTGAAAAGAAGAACGGCGAGGTTATGATTATGGCAAGAATTACCATTGACGGTAAGTTGTGCCAGTTCAGTACAAAACAAAGCATCCTGCCCGAAAACTGGAATATAGCAGCAGGTAAAGCCAAAGGTAAGGATGCAGGCAGAATAAATGCCTTATTGGAGGATATAAAAGCATCCTTGAATAATATCTACCACGAACAGCAACGGCGTGACAACTATGTGACAGCCGAAAAGGTGAAGAATGAATTTTTGGGACACAGTGAAAAACACGAAACCATTTTAGACCTTTTCAAAAAGCACAATGATGATGTGAAACAGTTGGTTGGCATATCCAAGACGATTGCCACCTATCGTAAATACGAAGTGACCCGTCGCCACCTTGCCGAGTTTATCCAAAGCAAATACAATATATCGGATATTGCTATCAATGAAATCACTCCGATGTTTATAACAGACTTCGAGTTGTATTTGCGTACTACCTGTAAATGTGGTTATAATACGACTGCCAAGTTTATGCAGTTCTTTAAACGCATTATCCTGATAGCCCGTAATAACGGCATCTTGATAGGCGACCCATTCGCCAACTATAAAATACGTTTGGAAAAAGTGGATAGAGGTTATTTGTCAGAAGATGAAATAAAGATAATCCTCAAAAAGAAGATGGTTTCTGAACGGTTGGAACAGGTGCGTGATGTTTTTATCTTTTCCTGTTTCAGTGGTTTGGCTTATGTAGATGTTGCAAACTTAAAGGAAGATAATATCCGTAAGTCCTTTGACGGTAATTTATGGATAATTACGAAACGCCAAAAAACAAATACAGATGTGAATGTTCCTTTGCTGGATATTCCTAAAATGATATTGGAAAAGTACAAAGGTAAATTGCCGGACGGAAAGGTACTTCCTATTATCAGCAATCAAAAACTTAATGCGTATTTGAAAGAAATAGCAGATGTGTGCGGGATTAAAAAGAACTTGACATTTCACACAGCCCGCCACACATTCGCCACGATGATGCTGACCCTTGGAGCAGACCTCTACACCACCTCGAAACTACTCGGTCATGCCGATGTGAAGATGACACAGGTATATGCCAAAATCATCAATCAGAAGAAGGACGATGCGGTCAATCTGGTAAACGGATTGTTTGATTGACCCATGCAAATCGAAGTATAAAGTAGGACTGTTTTTACATCTACATATAATCGGATTGCAAATAGAATTAGGTTTACTTTAATCCGGGTGCCTATAGGGAAAAAACAAAGTAAACTAATCTATAGAGGTCTGACTTGTTGTTAATGTAGGAAAACAATAAACATATTGAGTAGATATTGATTACCCTTAATGACTTCGCCCCATCAGAAATGAAGTGCTCCCCAAAAAAGTTTTGTGTCTAACTTTTGGAGTGCACTTTAAAAGGGTTCTGACAGGGCGAATTTATTTTCAATTTGGCCGTTGCAACCTACGCTTGCATTCTTCTGTATTCTACAGGCGTACAACCCACGCCCTTCTTGAAGAAGCGGTTGAAATGCTGAGAGTATTGGAATCCCAGTTCGTATGAAATCTGGCTGATGGTCAGGTCGGTGTCCGACACCCACTCTTTGGCGACGGCAATCACCTTGTTCTGTATGTATTCCTGCGCGGTCATTCCGGTCTCCTTTTTTACGAGGTCGCCGAAATAATTGGGTGAAAGGCATACCTTGTCGGCGAAATAGCGCACCTGCGGCAAACCTGTTTTTCGCAGATTTTCATCCTTGAAATAGTCATCCAGCAGCCGCTCGAACTTCACAAGTACATCGTGATTGACTTCGGAGCGGGTGATGAACTGGCGGTCGTAGAAGCGCATACAATAGTCGAGCAGCAGTTCGATGTTCGTCGCAATCAACCGTTTGCTGTGCTTGTCGATTACACGGGCTACTTCGTATTCTATCTTTTCGACGCAGTCGATAATGATTTTCCGCTCCCGCTCCGAAAGGTGCAGTGCTTCGTTGACTTCATAAGAGAAGAAATTATAACGTGAGATCTCGCGTCCGAGCGGAGTGCTGCGGATCAGGTCGGGATGGAACATGATTCCGATGCCCGACGGTTTTGTCCCGCGTTCCATCTCCACATGGGCCACCTGACCGGGAGCAAAGCAGACGATGCTTCCTTCCTGATAGTCGTAATCCTTTCGTCCGTAGGTGATTCTGCCGCATTTCGCATCCTTTATATAAAGGCAGTAGAATCCGTAGTTGAAACAGAAATGTTCCGGCCATACGGGAGCTTTGGAGAGATCGACGACCGCAACAAGGGGATGCAGTGTTTCCAATCCGAACAATTTATTGTATTGGTCGATTGTATCGACCCTTATGATATCCTTATCCATACGTCTCTTATTTTTTTTGCAAATGTACGTTATTTCATCCTATTCCGATGTGTGGAACGTTCATAATCCGTAATGGGGTTACAAAAATCCGTAATGGATATACAGCTGCCGTACTACATGGACAATATCCGGTCAATCAACAAAATAGACACATGCAAAAATCCGTAATCCGGTTACAACGACCCGTTATGGAGATACAGTCCGGACGAGAACTTCGCTCTAATTTTGCAACCGAAAGAAATTAAAAACGATTCGCAATGAAACTCAAAAACAAATTTATCGCCTTGGCAGTGATTCTGTTTGCTGCCGGCTGCAACAACGCTAAAAACATGAAAACGGAAGTACCTGAAATCAGTGCATTCCCCACGGGGAAATCGAATGTCGCCTACGAACAGTATTTCAGCGGCCGGTCATGGCTGGCTCCGCTGACCTCGATGAAAGAACTCAATGTTCCGGTATCGAACGTGACTTTCGAGCCGGGATGCCGCAACAACTGGCACAGCCATACGGGAGGACAGCTTCTCATCTGCGTTGGCGGAGAGGGATTCTATCAAGAAAAAGGGCAGCCGGCCCGTCGGCTCAAAGCGGGCGATGTCGTCGAAATCGCTCCGAATGCGGTGCATTGGCACGGGGCGGCTCCCGACAGTTGGTTCTCGCATTTGGCTGTTGAATGTAACCCGCAGACCAACCGCAACGATTGGTTCGGTCCGGTAACGGACGAAGAGTATGCCGAAGCCGTGAAATAATAGGTGAAGCAGTTACAGCGCGAGCCGTCATGGTTGCGCTGTAACTGTTTGGTGCAAGCGTTATTCGCACATTCCGTAATGCGGTTACTTTCATCCGTAATATAGATACAGTTGGTCTTAGGAATGTGCAGTATCTTTGCAACGTATTCAAAAACAGAGTAATATTAAAAGAAAGCGATATGAAAAAGAACATCGGGTCGGTACTGGCCCTTTATCCCACACCGGCAGTCGTCGTAGGAACGATGATCGACGAGAAACCCACGTGGTTGTTGGCCGGTCATGTCGGCATCATCGGTCATGACCGTATCATGGTCAGCCTGCACAAGGCGCACCACACCAATCAGGGCGTGAAAACGACCGGACGCCTTTCGGTAAATGTCGTGGACGAAGCGTTGCTCCCCCGTGCGGACTATGTAGGAATCACGAGCGGGGCGAAGACCGACAAGTCGCAGGTATTCGCATGGCATACGGGCGATGGCGGCACTCCCGTCATCGAGGAGAGTCCGCTCGTGATAGAGTGCGAGGTCGTGGACAATTACGAGACGGAGACGTTCGACAATTTTATTTGCCGGATAAGCAACACGCTCGTCGAGGAAGAGATGCTGGACGAAAAGGACAAGGTGGACTACAATAAACTGAAACCCGTGCTTTTCGAGATGCCTACCTACTCCTATCTGCGCACTGGCGATATGATCGGTAAATGTACCCTGCCCGGTAAAAAGTACCGCGAGGAACAGGAAAAGTAAATTTAAGTCTAACAAATAAAAAAGAAGAATTATGCCGTCGATAACAATGGAACTGGTAAAGATGAGCAAGGAGAAGAAAGCTCAGTTGGTAAAGGAGGTCACGGAGTCCACGTCACGACTGACGGGGCTGCCCGAACAGGTCATATTCGTGTTCATCAAGGAGAACGATCCGGAAAACGTAGGCGTGGGAGGCGTGCTCCTGCCCGATATGAAAAAGGAGTGAGCGATGGAACGACAGAAAGTATTGTTAGTAAACGGCAGCCCGCATAAGGAGGGCTGCGTGTTTACCGCCCTAACAGAGATTGCCACAACACTGAAAGATGAGGGCGTCGATTCCACGCTGTTCTGGGTCGGGAACCAACCCGTGGCCGGGTGTATCGGATGCGGAGCGTGCGTAGGCAAGCGGAGATGCTTCCGAAACGACCGGGTCAATGAGTTCGTGGAGATGATGGACGATTACGACGGTTTCGTGTTCGGTACGCCTGTCCATTACGCGGCGGCGAGCGGAGCGATGACCTCGTTTTTAGACCGGGTATTTTTCATCGACGAGTTCAATGGCGACCATTTCGCCGGCAAACCTGCCGCAGCGATAGCCACTTGTCGTCGCAGCGGAGGCACAGCGGCACTCGACCAGATGAACAAATACATGACGGACTGCAATATGCCCGTCGTCCCGTCGCAATACTGGAACGTGGTGCATGGCAACACCCCCGATGAAATCCGTCGGGATACCGAGGGTTTGCAGACTATGTACGTACTTGCCCGTAACATGGCGTGGCTGCTCAAATGTATCGCACTGGGTCGTGAACACGGAATCGGATTTCCCGCTCACGAGCAACATACGATGACGAATTTTATACGTTGAACAACAAAATAAATTAAAAACGATATGAAAAGATTATTTCTTATGACGATGGTTTTCGTTGCCACTCTTGGAATGGCAATGGCTTCGTGTTCGAATGACGAACCGGAATCTCCCAATCGACCGGAAACAGAGACTCCTGACGAAGGTGATGATGAATCCCCCGAAGAGCCTTCTACACCTTCCGAACATAAAACGCTGATAGCTTACTATAGCTATACGAACAATGTCGAGCGAATTGTGACTGAACTCCGGTCGCAGATAGATGCCGATGTGGTGGAGATAGAGCCTGCCGAGAAAGGGCTCGACTATGCGGCGAACAACTATGCGCTCGGAACCGCCCTGCTCAATGCCATTCGCAACAACCCCGGCGATGCTTCGTCGTACCCTGCCATCGACGCTGTCGATGTCAAAATGGACGAGTACGATATGGTGATTATCGCCTGTCCGCTTTGGTGGAGCCAGATGGCTGCTCCGTTCCAGACATTTCTGTTCCGCTACGGTCCTCAGATGGCAGGTAAGAGCATCGGTGTAATCGTGTCCAGCGCAAGCAGCGGTATCAGCGGTGTGGTGGCCGATGCAAAACGTCTTATCCCCGACGGCAAATTCCTCGAACCGAACCTCTGGATTCGCAGTTCGCAGACGTCCGACAGCCGTTCGATGATTGAGCGATGGCTCAAGGATATTGAAATACTGAAACAGACAATAACTTAAAAAATAAACAAGATGAATAGCTCAAAAATAGTATTGGGAACATGGTCGTGGGGCGCAGGATTCGCCGGCGGTGACCAGGTATTCGGGAACAATCTCGGAGTGGAAGAACTGAAACCCGTTTTCGACGAGGCGATGGCCAACGGGTTGAACCTGTGGGATTCGGCCGTAGTTTATGGCATGGGTGCATCGGAAAACGTACTCGCGGCATTTACGAAAGCGTGCAAGCGTGAGGAAGTGCTGATCTCGACGAAGTTCACGCCGCAGATTGCGGGTGACACGGAGAATCCGGTAGCCGACATGCTGGCCGGAAGCCTCGAACGCTTCGCCACCGATTACATCGACATCTACTGGATTCACAACCCGGCCGACGTGGAGCGGTGGACGCCCCTGCTCGCCGACCTCGTGAAAAGCGGCAAGGTGAAACGGGTGGGCGTATCGAACCACAACCTCGCACAAATCAAGCGTGCGGAGGAGATTCTCTCGAAAGAGGGCGTACATATCTCTGCCGTGCAGAACCATTTCAGCCTTCTGTACCGTTCGTCGGAAAAGGCCGGTATTCTGGATTACTGCAAGGAGAACGGCATCGACTTCTGGGCTTACATGGTGCTGGAGCAGGGCGCATTGAGCGGCAAGTACGACACGGCGCATCCGCTGCCCGCCGGCAGTCAGCGGGGCGATACCTACAATCCGCTGCTGCCGCAAATCGAGCGGCTCGTAGCCGTCATGCGTACCGTGGGCGACAAGTACGGTGTCACGCCGACACAGGTGGCACTGGCATGGGCGATAGCGAAAGGCACGACCCCGATTATCGGCGTGACGAAGTCCGCACAAGTGCAGGATGCCGTCCGTGCCATGCAGGTCGTGCTGACCGTCGATGAGGTGAAGATGCTGGAGGATGCGGCAGAAAGCACAGGAGTGGATACGAGAGGTTCATGGGAAAATCCGATGATATGATACGGAAGGTTGCAATCATCGGTGTCGCCCTGTCTGCATGGTTCGCAGGCAGGGCGACGGCGCAGCAGATTGTGGACGTGCATTGCCACAATCTGCTGCCTGCCTATATGGAAGTCTTGGAAAAACACGACGCAGCATTGGAAGAGACCTTTCCGCTGCCGGAATGGAGCGTAGAAGCCCACCTCGCCTTTATGGAGCGAGCCGGAATCAGTTGTTCCGTGCTGTCGATGCCCGCTCCGCAGCCTTATTTCGGCGACACGGAGGAGTGCCGGCGCATTGTCAGGACGTACAACGAATATTGCGCAGAACTGAAAAAGCGTTATCCGGGGAAATTCAAGTTTTGTGCGGCGTTGCCTTTGCCCGATGTGGATGCGGCTATCGAAGAGGCGGTATATGCGCTCGACACGCTCGGAGCCGACGGCATCAAGCTGGCCACGAACAGCCGGGGACAGTATCTCGGCGACGAGGCTCTCGACCCTTTGATGGAGGTGTTGGACAAGCGGAATGCCGTCGTCATCATCCATCCGCACAAGCCCACGCCGGTCAATGACGGTATTATAGCCACCGCACCGCTCGCGGTCTATGAATACCCGGCCGAAACGACCCGTGCCGTCGTCAGTATGATTTCCCGCAACGTGCTGGTGCGTTTCCCGAATCTGAAAATGGTCGTACCGCATTGCGGTTCGTTCCTGCCGATGGCGATTCCCCGCATGAAGGCTATCCATCCGGCTATGCAGGCAAAGGGATTCATGGATCCGATCGACTGGGACGGAAACCTGTCGCGTCTCTATTACGACCTTGCCGGAGGCGCAAGCCCCGAAATCGTAAAGATGATGCTGACGATCACCTCCCCGGAACATATCCTCTACGGCTCGGACTATCCCTACCAGCCTGATGCCGTATTAACGGGAAACCTGCAACGGATGCGTGAACAATTTGCTGCGGACAAGGAACTGGCTCCCTATTCGGAACGGTTCTTCTCGGAAAATGCCCACGATTTATTCAACAAATAAATGTAAGAACAATGAAGAAAATATTTCTCGGCTTATTGCTGGCTGTCGTTTCATTCTCGGCAAAAGCCCAAACCAACGAAAAAACGGATGCTATGGACAGAATAGAATTATGTAAAAAGAATTATACCGCCTTGTTCGGCGGTGAAGCCCTCAATGGTGAAGGAACCGATCCGGAAATCATGGACATACTCCAGAAATACATTTTCGGCGAGGTGTTCCGCACGGGAGAATTGGACATCAAAACCCGCGAAATGATTACCTGCGTGTGCCTTGCCACCATGCAGCAGCTCCCCCAACTGAAAGGTCATGCGGGAGCGGCACTCAACGTGGGAGTAACGCCCATCGAACTGCGTGAAGCCATTTACCAGTGCGCCCCGATTATCGGATTTCCGAAAGTGCTGAACGCCATGACCGCTGTCAATGAAGCCTTTACGGAGCGGGGAATCAAAGTACCGTTGGAATCGCAGGCGACGACCACGGAGGAGAACCGTTACGAGAAAGGACATGAAATCCAATATCCGCTATACGGCGACCGGATGAAAGAGGCATTGAAAGACGTTCCGGGTGGTATGGGTGAAAAAGTCGCACGTTTTCTTACGGAGGTCCACTTCGGCGACTTTCAGACCCGCAGTGGTCTCGACACGCCGACCCGTGAATTGCTGACCTATTGCGTGCTGACCGTTATCGGAGCAGAACCGCAGCTCCATTCTCATCTTCGGGCCAACCTGAAAGCCGGCAACAGCCCGGAGAAAGTTACAGCGGCCGTTATCCAGTGCATGCCTTACATCGGCTTCCCGGCGGCGTTGAAGGCTTTGAATATCATTAAAGACGAGACTGTGCAGTAATCTATTGTTATTCATTTACATAAACGTTTTGTCGCCAAATGCAGGATGGCATTACCATAAATAATGTAGCGACCTAAAAATTGAAGTATAAACAAAAACGAGTAATTTAGTATGAAAGAACAAATCAAAAAGTCTTCTCTTTTTTTGAAGAGAAGCAACACCCGACCCACTTCGCTACCGAACAGGATGTAGCAGAGGAATTGTTTGAGTTACTTTCCGAAGCGAGAGAACTCTATCTTCAGGATGTGATTGTGGATGGCAAGCGGTATAGCCGCTATGTGGATGATTTCATCAACAGTCACCGGTATATAAACTGCAATAACGCAGTTTGCCGGAACTGCCACGAGATGAACATCCACATCGTCAAGGGACTGCTGACCGAATGCACCCACCTTGTCCAACCTCTTTTTGTCGCATCCGACTTCTCCTTTGAGAAATGTATGGAGTTGCAAAGGAGGTATGACCGATTGGAACCGTTGCCGGTATCTACCAAGCATCATACCGATGGCTTTATAAAAGCCCCGCCGCTTTCTTTCGGCTGCAATTTCACTCAAGAACAGATGACAGGTATTGTGTCTTGTGCCAATACTTATCATCTGTTTTGCGTTTCAGAGGTTTGTATCGAGGATATGGAAGCTCTCTTTTCCTGCAAGGAGGGCTTTCACATTCGGGTAAACAATCTTCGTCATGTGGTTATCCTTTTCGATGCGCTTCTCGAAAACTCATTCATCCAATCCCGCTGGCAGTCCGTTTTGGCTAAAGGGCGGTTCCTACAATCCAAGGATGGCGCACGGTTTATTACCGCTTCCAGTCTTTCATCGGCACTTTCTGCCGTCAGAAACAACAAGACAGCGGTCATCTGCGGAATAAAAAGAATCATCAAGGAACTGAAAATATAGAAGCGAAAGTTTTTCTCAAATGAGAATGATATAAATACATAAAAGCACTATGTTTGGCCAATACGAACATAGTGCTTTTGTATGCCTTCTGAAACTTAAAGATTGGAATATAAATGAGTTGAACAGGTTTTACCAATCGTTAATGCAGGATGTGGTTTCCATGTACTCCGGAGATGAGGATGGTAACATACAAGAGTAGGTATTTACTTGAATCTGTGAGGAGATGTTGTCCGAAGCTGATGAAATAAATACTGAAACATATATAGATACTGCCGTTTTTATGGTTTAACTGAATACAAAATCACCTTCATCGAATCAATGATAAAATCAATGTAGAAGTAAACGAGGGCAAGTATCGCACTCTTGCCCTCGTTAAAAACTCACTTTTCTTTTCGCACACCTTTAAACGGTGTTCCGTCTTGTTTGACATCCATAAACCGTCCAGTATCTTTATCCCTTTTTACCCATTGTTCTGTTTTGGGATTAAAAACCTGTGAACGATTTTTCACTGCGCCATTACGATGCCCGTCTCCTGACGGTGGATTTGTTGCCATGACTAACCTCCTATATTTTGTTCTTGAATTACATAGCCAAGAACACGCTATTATGCTTGGATGTTTAAATCCAATTGCTAAGAAAACTCTGCTAATTTCAATATATTACAATAATTGCCACCTATCTGCTCTATACTGTATTCTCAAGATACCATTATACCATATAGCCACACACCCTTCGTGAGTTGTATTTATTGAAATCTTATTCCATTTCCGGAGTTTTGTAGTTTCTATTGCTTGCAGAATGTTGTTTCATGCCATTGATGTAAATAATTTCAGGTATGTACTCACCCTTATCTTCCATATCCTTTTGCACTTCCGCAATTTTCCGCTTAATCTCATCAATATTGTCCTTTTCCATAATGACCATGAATATGCCGGATTGTGCCCGTTCTGCTTTCATATAGGCAGACAACTGAGTTCGATATCCGTGGACAAGATTTTCGTTAGTAGAACGTTTGATTTCAATGACGGTATTAGCCTTTGAGCCTTTGGTTATGTGAAAATCTATTTCACCTACACCAGGGTTATCTTCACGTGTTATGGCTAAGTCTAAATTACCGGCTATTTTGTATGTGTCCGCTACGGTATATAGCAGAAGTTGCCAATCTGTTTCATCCGGAGTACGATTGTTTCGATAAAACAACTCTGAAAGCCTATTGTGCTCAACTAAATGTTTGAACTGGTGACACATTGCCAACGTGAGCTTATAAACCTCATCCGCTTCGTTTGCATACTCAGTTGGCTTTTGGAATGGATTTTCATCCAAGAGTTCTTGGAGCAAAACATCTCGATACTGGTTCTTATTATCTGCTGCGAAATCATACGGCATCGCATTAAGATTCTTATAAAAGCTAATTGCGGCTTCATAACAATCCTTATTACCAACAATAAGTTTTTTCCAATCTTTCTTCTTATAGTCTTTATATTCAGCCCAATTAACGCCTATTAGTTCTGCAATCTTTCTTTTGAGCCGATTATTGTAATTACATACAGTGTCTATATCTTCAAAATCATGTGCGACTGGAAGATTTGCTAAGAATGATTCCGGAACAAAGTGAATGGGCTTGCCGTTGTAATAAGGAACTTGAAATACAACTCCATACTCAAATGTATAAGGATGAGTTGTCAACCCCATTTCCTGTGCTATCCTTTGCGTATACTCCAAGAAATGCTTTTGAAGGATTGCAATGGTCATATCACTAATTCTATCAGCTGCCATATTGTCCTCTATTAATTGCATCAAACCAAATATTTCAGGATCTTCAAGACCTGCATTTATGATGGTGTATGCACTATGGGCGAGCTGGATGGATATGGTGCCGCTAATTCCTCTTCCTCTTGTATTCCTTTTCGAAAAGCCCAATCCTGTATTTGGAATTTCTTTGAAAGTGAACCTATTTACCATTTTCTTAAAGAAGCGGTCTTGAAGATTATCTGCTTTCGAAGCCTTTACCAAAGGAATAAATAATTTAAAGTAGTTGAAGAACTCTGTATATGCATTTGTAAACTCGGGTATCTCGCTTCCTTTAAGAAGAAGTGGGTCAATATGAAGTAAAGAGTCCTGATCCAAAAAAGCATTATATACTCCTTTTTGAAGAAAATCCCTATGCTTTACTTTGAAGAATCTGCTGTATGTTAATGCCATGCTTACTATAAATTAAAAATGTCTGAACTTTATAGCTTAAACTCCATCATTATTCTTCCCCTCCCACTTCATATTTTCATTTTCACCAAAGTTGAGAAGGTTTTGTGCTGTTATGTATTGACTCATTGACGGAGTTTTTCTTTGCTACTATACTCTGAAGCTGTTCAGTTCCACATAAGTTATTATAAAAAATGCAAGTTATAAACGCTGATGTTTTCTGTGATATATCTTTTTGGTAATTAGCTATTTAATAATTCTATTACTTTGTGAATTTCCGAGTATGCCTTTAAATCTTCCGGCGATTCTTGGCAAAGTTGGCACAACTTTTCGGAATTAGAGATAGCCCTTTCCAAATCACCATTCTCTGTAAGATATTTGTAGAGATTGGTGCGTATGAAATATCGCTTCGTCTTTTCATACCCCGGCATATATTTCTGTAATTCTGGAAGCAGTTGCTCGTAACTCTCATATCGCCGACAAACGACATTAGGCAGGAAATGAAGTAAAAACCAAAACTCCGTACATGGGTTCGTCTCAACAAATATCACTTTTCCGGCATACTTCTTTGCACCATACTTTCTCTTTGCCCGCTGATACAACTGCATTTCAGATGGAAATTGAAAAAGCCGATCCATATCAAACAGGCAAACGATAAAATCATATTGCTTGCCCAAATATGATTCTACCAATTTTAAAATATGATTGATGTCGCTGTGCTGCGGAAAATCAGGAGCGACCTTGAAGGGATAGCGACACGCAATCCTCAGAGAATCGAAATAAAACCATTCGGTTTCTCCCTCGCCTATGATCGCTATACTTTTTGTTACTGTTCGCCTCATGTCATTCGTCGTTTAAATTGATGTACTGGCTACCAAGGAACGGTAATTTTACTAATTTCCCCTGCTTGTAGGCGTTATATGGAGAGAGATTCTTGTGTAGTCCCAAAGAAGATAGACGCACTATTTTCGTTTCGCCAAGTTCATCTTTGTCAGTAAACCATATCGTATCACGGCGAATGAAATCCTCATTAAGAAGATTGATGTCGTGTGTTGTCAGCAGCATCTGTGATGTCCCTTCACTATTCGCTAAGAAGACTTTTATGAAATAAGCCAGCAACTCATAATGAATGCTTGTTTCGACTTCATCAATAGGTACAAACCGATTGGTCTTTAACAAGAAATTCAGAATCACAGCCAAACCCATAAATCGCATAGTGCCATTGGATTCGTATTCTTCCGATAAATCATACAAATTGTCTCCGGCTTTGTGTTTGAATGTTAGTTCGGTATTTGTGATTTTACCCTTCCGGAGCATTTCGGCTTTTGCATCATTATCAATAGGGGCATTCTGTATCAGTTGTTCCAATTCCGGAGTAATCAACTCTTCCTCTTCGTGCAGGACAACATCTTCTATGTTGAAATCAGAGGCTTTCAGGAAGTTCAAGATAAATTTTTTCAAATCTCCATTCTCATCCTTGTCCAGACGGGATTTTACATATCCCGAGAGCAACATCCCGGGAGCCAATATGTCCTTCACCTGCTTGGCAAAATAATCGTAAACGTCATTCAGTTTAGTCCGTTCCACATTGCTTTTACCAAATGCGGCAAGCACACTACAATTGTTGATAGTGTTACCGGAAATCACATCTTGGCTCTTTTTCGTCAGTTTCAGATTGCCTCCAAAATCTATAGCCGTGGAATCCGTTGTAGCATCATAACTGCGGCTATATAACTTTGTAGGACGAATAGAGTCATAAACAACCAATGTCTCAGAATGAATATATTTTGCATCCAACTCAAAACTGAGGATATACTTCGACTGATTGATATAAAATATCATTGACATCTTCGTCGTTTTATTCCTTGAAATGTCATCCAGCATAAAGGGAACAACCCCAGTTTTATCATTTCTGTCTTTGGGCATCCGTAGCACAAGCATCTTGAAAAATTCGATAGCATTCAAGATATTTGTTTTGCCGGAAGCATTGGCCCCATAGATGATTCCAACTTTCAGCAACCTTATCCCATCTTTAACCTCATACGAATACTCATCAGACATAAAAGTGTCTGTTGATGGCTCAAAACTAATTTTTTGAGGAGACTTTATCGAGAAAAAATTTTCAATGGTGAATTCTGCTATCATAATCGTTGAATTTATCGTTGTCTTTGGCAAAGATACAAATAAAATTCCATGGCACGAATTATAATCAAACTTATCGTAGCAAAATTACGATATTTTGGCATAAAATACGCTTGCAAATATTTATCAGGTCTGTATCTTACACTATATTCCCGCCTGTTCCAGAATTTTTCCAATGCACTGACAAAGTTGGAACGCCAAGTGTCTATCCAAGGCATTTCGTTGATGAATGGCTTTTTCGGGAAACGAGTTTATCTGGCATACAATGATCTTTTTTGCAAAGCCAAGTTTTGCCCATAAAATTATTGGTTCGAGATACTACTTTATCGGCGTGATTTAATTGGTAAAAGTAGTATCTTGCTATATTGAACACATCCGGATAGATGTATCCGCTCTCCAGATGATTCACGGCAAATGAACGAAGGCTACCTGCTATGATTTTCAAAAATGGGAACAAAGTTGTATAATGGAGATTATTATATTCCTATCTCAATGTAAGTACCTTGTCATTTCACGGAAAACAAATCGGCGTACTTGTTGTCCACGAAATTCTTTTCGGGGGAGCCTAATACCCCGATAGACATTCGTCATCGGGAGTGTTGTCCATACAAGCAGCAAGCTGGGACATGAAAGATTATCCAAAACGACACAAAAATAGTATGGCAAATACAAACAGAATATTGAGGCATATTTCTAATGCAGTTTAAGATACCTTATCTTCGCTTTATTAGAAAGTGTGTTTTGTTTTTGACCGTGAATTTTGCAATGTGTTCATTTTTACAAGTGCCTTGATATTTTTCTTAAAGTCAAATTTTAGGGTATATGAATCTATCTTAGAAATCAGTGAAACAAAAACTGCAGCGAAAAGAGAAAATATGCAGTGAACCTTTCTTCTCTTTTGGCTGTATGTTTGACGAATCGTCAAGTAGTGGAAATAGGTTAAAAATTCAGTTTAGTTTGTGCATTAGCCTTATATATGCTAAATCAAAGTAAACTATATTTAGGTAGGCATATTTGCCTTTCCATATGCCTATGGTTTTATAGAAGCAACCACCTTTGCGGAAAATACAAGTTTCAATGAAGATGTAAGGCAGAGACCACAGCCCGTCTTTTTTTCTTTTGGCTGCAATAATTCATCAATGAAACACCGAACGGCATTCTTCGGATAAGAGGTCGATAATCGGAAAACTGCTTTGAAAAGCACTTTGAATGCGACCAAGTATAATCGCCAAATCAAATCGTATAAAAAATAAAATCAAATCGTATAAATTCCATATTTAACATATCTCTTCCTTCGTTCTTCCTATATTGATACTTTCGGTTGTTTTCTCTACTTTTGCCACATTAGGAATATAATGTGCTGATGATATGAACGGACAGGCAAAAATAGAACTTAAAATTCGTACCGGTTTAAAACAGGCTCAACGGGATACGGAAGTATGCAAAAGAAAATGAACTCTCTAAAATTAGGGTTCATAAAAAACCGGAGGGCGCAGGGAAGATTTTTCGCAAAACCGCAAGGTTAGACCTTGTACGTCCGTCAAGACCTCGTAAACACCTTTGCACCTGCAACGTAACGACGCCACGACGCGATGGTAAGACAGTGAAAATGGAGGTAAACGAATTATTAGGCAGATTCGAGAATGTTGAAAATGAATATATGGAGCAAAATATAGTCTTTACTGTTTGTATATCTCAAACATACTTGTTAAATTTGCATATTATGGCAATTATTAAGCAGATGAGGCAAATAAATCGACTGAAAGTAGTGCTTGCGGAGCAAAGAAAAACCGGGAAATGGTTAGCGCAAGCATTAGGTAAAAACGAATCGACTGTTTCTCGTTGGTGTACTAATGAAGTTCAACCTTCGGTAGAAACTTTATTAGTAATTGCTGAAACTTTGAAAATCGATATCAAAGAGTTGTTTTGTTCTACACAAATTGATAATAAAAATGAAAACATCGAAATATAAAGCTATCGATTTTTTCTGCGGAGGAGGCGGAATGACTTGTGGCTTAAGACAGGCGGGAATTAATGTTATAGCAGGTGTGGACTTTGATCAAGATGCCAAAGAAACATATGAATATAACAATTCGGGAAGTGTTTTCATTCAAACTAATATCAAAAATTTGCGGAGTAATTATTTTGAGCGAAAGTTTGGGATACAGCAAAACGACGATTTTTTGATTTTAGTAGGATGCAGTCCTTGCCAATTTTATAGTATAATTAATACTGATAAGAACAAAGCCTTAAAATCTAAGGATTTGTTGAAAAATTTCGCTCGGTTCATTGAGTATTATAGACCGGGATATGTATTAGTGGAAAATGTCCCGGGTATAATCACAAACAAAGATAGTATTCTACCTTATTTCTTGCGTAAATTGGAAGATCTCGGATACAAAAATCCTGTTTATAAGGTTGTAGATATGAGTTACTACGGCGTACCTCAAAGCCGTCGAAGATTTTCTCTTATTGCAACACGATTAGAAAATGTTAATATACATTTACCAAATGCAGACGATAAAGAGGCCGTATTAGCCGATTATTTGGGTGAACAGAACGGTTTTCCAAAAGTTAGAGCAGGACATAAAGATAGTAGTGCATTCAACCATACGGTTGCTGGCTTAAGCGATGTGTGTCTTAAACGATTGGCTAAGACCAAGCATAACGGTGGAAATAGACTTGATTGGGCAAACGATCCGGAATTGCAATTACCTTGCTTTGTAGGGAAAGATGATTGTTTCAAAGATACGTTCGGACGTATGTGGTGGAATCGACCGGCATCGACTATTACAACTAAATTTTATAGTATCTCTAACGGACGTTTTGGACATCCAGAAGAAGATCGGGCTCTATCTTTACGAGAAGGTGCAACATTGCAAACATTCCCAAAAACCTATGTGTTTAAAACAAATAGTATTGCCGCAACGGCAAAATTGATCGGTAATGCAGTTCCATGTGAATATGCACGACGATTAGGTGAAACGATAAAAACACTGGAAGACAATGGCACAATTTAAAACCCGAGCAAGAGCTCTCGACTTATTAGGTCGACAACAAATTGCCGGTATTCCTACGGCCATTAACGAACTTATAAAAAATGCACATGATGCGTATGCTGATAAGTTCGATATAGATTTTCTCCGATGTAATAATTTGTTGGTGTTACGCGATGACGGTCTCGGCATGACAAAAGAGGAATTTGAAACTCGTTGGCTTACACTCGGGACCGAAAGTAAATTGTCAAATAGAAAGACTAGTTTGCCACCTATTGACATTTCAAAGCCAAGACGTCCTATCATGGGAGAAAAAGGCATAGGAAGATTGGCTATCGCATCAATCGGAAGTCAGGTTTTGATCATATCGAAAGCAAAATTAAGATCAAAAGAATACGATATTGTTGTGGCTTTCATTAATTGGGAGATATTCGAATTGCCTGGTATTAACTTGGAAGATATTGTTATTCCGGTAAGAGAATACTCTCATATGCCGAATGCTGTCGATATTGATAGTATTAAAAATGAGGTAATACAATCCCTGAGCAAATTAAACGAAAAAGAACTTATTGATGACAAGGATTTTGAAAAAATAAAAGGTTCTATTACATCTTTTCAAGTTGATCCGTGCCAACTGTCTTTACAACTACAACGAGGATTTGAATTAACTAATGGCTACGGAGGAACTCAATTTTTCATCTCTCCCGTTTATGATACGATTGTTTCCGATATAGAGGGAGACGGTAATTCGGACGAAGCTACAAAAATCGAGAAAATGTTGATGGGATTCCACAATACAATGACTCCCGATCATCCTGCTCCTGTTATTGACATTTCATTTAGAGACTACAGGATAAATGACGGTAGTTTTGTCAGTATCATAGATAAAGATCATTTTTTTACAACAGAAGAATTTGAATTGGCGGATCACCATTTTCAAGGACAATTTGATGAATTCGGACAATTTAAGGGATTAGTAAAAATATATGGAGAGAAAACATATGATCACATTGTAAATTGGCGGGATAACTATTATAGAGAAACCGAATGTGGTCCGTTTAAAATTAACTTGGCGTATTTACAAGGAGAATTGAAAAGTTCTCGTGTAGATGTCGAAAATTATGCCAGGATTAAAGCCAAAGGAGATAAATTCGGAGGTTTATACATATATAGAGATAATATTCGAGTCTTACCGTATGGTGATTCCGATTATGATTTTCTGGACATTGAAAAAAATCGTTCAAAACGAGCATCAACATATTTCTTTTCCTATAGACGAATGTTCGGTGCTATTGAAATAGCAGATCGAGGACACAGCGGCTTGGTAGAGAAAGCTGGGCGTGAAGGTTTTATTGAGAATAAAGCATATCGCCAACTTCAAGCAATTTTAAAAAACTTTTTTGTACAACTTGCTGCCGATTTCTTTAGTGAAAAAAACAAAACGGCACAATCCGAGTTTTTCAACCAGAAGAAAAACGAATTCAATGCGTACCATAACGCACTTGAGCGTCGGGACAAATTGGCTAAATCAAAAAAAGAAAGATTTGCTCGTGAACTTGATATCTTTTTTACTGGCCTAACGGAACATAAATTCGAAGATGAATTGGAGGGGTTACTTACGAATTTCAGGAATGATTTACACTCTGTTTTATACATTAACGATGCGGATGAAGCAAGCCAAAAGATTATCGATCTGGAATTTAGCATGAGACAAAAAGTTGCCGATTATAGAAAAAGAATATCGGTGACAAGTCCCAAAGGATTTGCAATGTCAAAATCAATGAGAACAGATTTTGATACGTACCTTAGTGAAATCAAAATTCTAGAGCAAACGGTATTTAAAAATATAAATGAAAACATTGATCAACTAATCGATGATTATACAACACAACTGAATCTGGAAATAAGCAAACGAAAGCGCTTAGAACAAGCGGTAGAATTGATTTCTGCCGAAGCTTTATCTCTTAATAAGAAAAAGAAAAGCGAAACTAATGATGTTGTTTCCGATGTTTCTCGTAAAATTAAAGCTCTTACGAATGAGTTGATAATCGATTTGGATAATCAAATACGAAGCGTAAAGGATCAATTTAAATTATTGGCAACCGATAAAGCCGATAATTTCGATTTGGTAACGGAACGCAAAAGAATGGAAGCCGAAATAGAATCCATAAGTAGCCGAAATACGGATGTTATGGAGCGTATAATCCGACAGTTTGAAAGTTTCTACATTGAAAAAAATGAAGACGGTCAAATAATTACAAATGACCAAATAGCGGAAGCTACTTCAGAAGAATTGGAGGAGTTACGGGAACGATTACAATCTGACGTTGAATTAAGCCAATTAGGATTGGCTGTCGGAATATTACACCATGAATTCAACGGTACGGTTAATTCGATTCGGCATAGTCTGAAAGATCTAAAAGCATGGTCGGATGTAGATATTAAGTTGGAAGGAATATACAAAAATATCAAAGTTAATTTCGAACATTTGGACGGCTATTTAAATTTATTTACTCCGTTAAATAGGCGCTTGAATCGACGTCGAGAAGAAATATCTTTATTAGATATTAAAACATTCTTAATAGATTTATTCAAATCCCGCCTTGAACGACACAATATAGCTTTCAAACATACTAATGGATTTGCAGGTCGAAAAATATACGGATTTCGTTCTACATTCTATCCTGTATTTGTGAATATTATCGATAATGCCATTTACTGGTTAAAGCAAAGTGATGTCTCTGAAAAAGTCATTCGGCTGCACGCGGATGATACGGGTATATACATTTCCAATAACGGTATTGAAATAAAGCCTCAAGATAAAGAGAGAATTTTTGAGCTAAGATTCTCTAGAAAGCTAAATGGAAGAGGGCTGGGATTGAGTATCAGCAAAGAGGTGTTAAATGCAGAGAATTATGATATATTTGTGGTGCAACCTAAGGAGGGCTCTACGGTTACTTTTAAGATTCAAAAAATATAATAACAATATGGCTGACAGATTTATAGAACAATCGAAAGAAATTGCAAACAACTTTATACAAAATATTGTTTTTATTGATGATAAAGCATATAAAAGTGATATTACTAATAATGCATTTAGTGCATTAGATGTATCGAATGTATTTGCACAAACAGGGAAAATATGTGCTATATATGCTCCTAAATCCATTTCGGATATTAATAGTTACAATACTATCCTGAACAAAGCAGATGTTGTTATTTTAGATTGGTATTTAGATATTAAAAAAGAGGAAAATCAGGTAGAAGATCCTGAAGCAGATGCTGATAATGACGATCCTCGCGGTGAGTTTACATTAAAATTGATATCTGATTTATTATCACAAACAGGGATGTTGAAATTATTGATTGTATATACTGGAGAAACGGATTTATTTGAAATTACGGACAGTATATATCAAAAAGTGAATCAACATTCCTTTCATAAAGGAGATTGTGTTATTCGATCTTCAAATTCTAAAATATTGGTTCGAGCTAAAAGCCAAAATTCGGAAACTCAATTTGCACATAATCCGGAATTGAAAGATAAAATAGTATCATATGAAAGTCTTCCAACTTTAATTGTTGAGGAATTTGCAGACATGACTAACGGGTTATTGTCGAATTTTGCCTTGTCTTCAATATCAGCAATAAGGAATAATACTTCCAGAATGTTAAGTGTCTTTTCTCCTAAATTAGATCCAGCATATCTTGGACACAAAGTATTATTGGAAAATACATTCGAATCCAAGCAATTATTAATAAAATTATTTGGCGAAGCTATTTCGGAATTGTTGGAAACAACAGATATTGATACGAAAGATTGGGTTGATAACTGGATTGAAAACCGTATTACAGACGAAACGATAAATATAAATGGTATATCTATTAGCAAATCGAAAGATCTTTTAAAAAAAATGTTCAATTCAGAGCAACCTCGACTTAAAGATAAATATTCAGAAGCTTCAGGAAAAGAAATGTCTAACAAAGACGAGGGTAAATTACAATCATATACCGTAGAGTTATTTGCATATGGTGATATCGATGTGAATAAATCGAATGTTGACTTTGCTGTTTTAACGCACCATAAAAATATATTTCAACCTGCTATTGAGGCTCCTACATTAACACTCGGAACAGTTGTTAAAGCTGTAAAAGATGAAAAATATTACATCTGTATTCAACAAAGATGTGATTCTGTACGGATTAAAGCAGAAAGACGTTTCTTATTTTTACCTTTAGAAGACAAAGGAGAACATCCTTTAATTGTAAATAATGAATTGAAACTATTCCCGAATAAATCCTCGTTCGCAATAAAAACAGTGAAATTTAAGCCGAAAGAAAGTGCTACAATTATTCAAGCATCAAAAGCAGATGGCAAGTATATATTTTCGTCTTCTTACGGGGAAGCCTATGAGTGGGTGGTTGATTTAAAAGAAATGCACGCTCAACGTATCTTGAATAGTTATAGTGCACAACTATCTCGCGTCGGTTTAAACGAATCTGAATGGCTAAGAATATCTAAGTAAGATTTAGAATTATGGAATCTGTTTTTACGATTGGGGATACATATACTAAAAAAGACATATATGGAATATTAGGTGTTCCATTAAATGCTCAAAAAGGAGCATGGGATACTGGATACAGAAAATATCAAAACGAAATATTTGTATTTGTGAATATTAACACTTCTGGTAGAGCTGGTGTGAATTATTTGAATCATTGGAATGGAAGTGTTTTATGCTGGAGAGCAAAGCATAAGAGTACAATCTCCCAGCCTATTATTATGGATATGTTAAATCCATCGGTGGTTAAACATATTTTTACAAGAACAAATAATCTATCACCATTTACATATGAAGGTAAAGGTGGAATACACTCATATGAAAATACATCGCCAGTCCAGATTAATTGGGAATTTAATAGTTTAAATGATATTGATCTTATTGGAGAATTTGAAACCCCCATAACCTATATTGAAGGTGCAACTCAAAAGATTTTAGTTAATTCTTATGAGAGGAATAAAGAAGCAAGACGACAATGTATTCAGTACTACGGTTGTAAATGCATAATCTGTGGATTTGATTATGAAAAATTCTATGGTAAATATGCTAAAGGATTTATACAAGTGCATCATATAAAGCCTATAAGTGAAGTAGGAGTGGAATACGAACTTGATCCAATAAGAGATTTAAGGCCCGTATGTGCTAATTGTCATTCCATAATTCATCGCCGAAAGAAAGTATTAAGTCTTGAAGAAATAAACCAAATGCTCCATAATAAAAATGTCTGATATCTTCTCTTCAGAGAAACGTTCAAATATTATGTCTAAAATTTCAGGTAAAAATACCAAACCTGAAATTTTAATTCGTAAATTCTTATTTTCTAAAGGATTTAGATATCATATTAATGTCAAAGCATTACCGGGAAAACCTGATATAGTTTTACCTAAATATAAAACTGTAATATTTGTAAATGGCTGTTTTTGGCATGGACATACTTGTAAAAAAGGACGTATCCCATCTTCAAATGCAGATTTTTGGAAAGAAAAAATATTAAATAACAAATTACGAGACAAGAAGAATCTTGATTTACTTACAGAACTAGGCTGGAAAGTTATAATTATATGGCAATGTGAAATTAATAATATAAGCAATAGGAAAATAAGATTTGAATGCTTATTAGAGGAATTAAAATCTCACTACTCTGAAATATCATAAAACGAGATAATGATTCTATTTGTTAGTTAATCTTTTGGGGTTATATCTGTATTTTTGCTATATTTGCAAAGTAATGGAGAAAAACGGGCAGACAAGAAGAAGTCATTAGGCGACTATGACAGACAAAATACCGTTACTAAATCGTTACAAGCGTATTTTTTGAAATAGTTATCACCTTGATAATAAGGATTTTTGAAGAGATTGGTTCATAACCCTCCCTCTCCGCTGAAAAGCAGCAGGTTAGCTGCTTTTTTATTTTATAGGGAAGCGAATTTTCCCCCTAAGGAGAGGTGCTCGAGTGGTTGAAGAGGCACGCCTGGAAAGCGTGTATACCCCTAAAGGGTATCACGAGTTCGAATCTCGTTCTCTCCGCATGTTCATTATTTTTTTTGATTACGAAAACGGCTGTCTTGATTTGTCAGGAGAGCCGTTTTTTTGTGTTGTATAGAGATACTGGGAAAATAAACCTGTCTTTGGCGGGGACTTTAGGTAAATAAATGTTTATCTTCGTATTTAATAGGTAGCAAACCTAAAAAAGATATTGAAGTATGAGACGAATTTTACTGGGACTATGTTTTCTATCTTTCCTCAATAGTGCGTCCGGACAAGAAATTCCCTTGCCGGAGAGTATGCCGCAGACTCATCCGAGAGTGCTGACTACACCGGAAGGGAAGCAGGAAACGTGGAACTTGATTAAGACCGAAGAATGGGCAAAGGATGTTTTCGATAAGCTGAGAGAGCGTACGGAGAAATATACCGATCTGACGGCCACCCGGCCGGATTGGTTGTTGTCGCGTCTGGCTATGTATTGGAAATCCCATGCTACTGAGGTATATATAAAAGGTGAAACTTTCGACCATGCGGGCGGTGAGAAAGCTCCGTATCCTACCGTGCGCTATACGGGAACACGTGGAACTGCCGCTACTCACGGCCGTCCCCGACTGGCGGATATTGTGCCGTACGATGATGATGATAACGGGAATGTGACATTCTGTAATAATGCGCTTCCCGACCGTCCTATGGAGAGTGTGCATCCGTCTAAAACCGGACGTAACATCGAAAGTCTGAATTGTGAGATATTGGGAATAGCCCGTGATGCTGCTTTCCTCTATTGGATGACGGAGGAGGAGAAATTTGCAAAGTTGGCAGCCGGAGTGTTCGATACTTATATGACGGGTATTTATTACAGAAATGTTCCGGTTGATCTGAATCACGGTCATCAGCAGACACTGGTGGGGCTGACTTCCTTTGAAGTGATCCACGAAGATGCGTTGCATATCGCTGTCCCTCTATACGACTTCCTGTATGATTATCTGAAAGCAAACTACCCGCAGAAGATGGAAATCTACGCCGGAGCATTCAAGAAATGGGCGGACAATATCATTGCGAACGGAGTGCCGCATAATAACTGGGATTTGTTGCAGGCACGGTTTATCATGAATGTGGGGCTGGTGCTGGAAGACAACAAGGCGTATGCCGACGGGAAAGGACGGGAATATTACATAGACTATGTGATGAACCGTTCCGGCATTCGTCAATGGAGCTTGACGCGTCTTGCAGAATATGGTTTTGACTCTAAAACGGGTATCTGGGCGGAATGTCCGGGATATAGCAGTGTGGTGATTAATGATTATGCCAATTTCGTGAATCAGTTTGATAATAACCTGCGATATGATTTGGTGAAGGCGATGCCTGTATTGTCGAAAGCGGTAGCGACAACCCCTCAATATCTGTTTCCCAACCGTATGATTTGCGGTTTCGGAGATACGCATCCGGGGTATCTGAACACTAATTTCTTTGTCCGTATGATACAGAATGCACAGGCAAACGGGAAGAAGGAACAGGAAAACTATTTCACTGCCTTGTTGAAATGCCTGAATCCCGGTGCCGGAAATGAGAAAGCGGAAAAGAAAAATGTGCGGGTGTCTGTCAATTCTTTTTTTGAAGATAAGCCATTGACGCTGAATCCGGAGGTGCAGGCGGGAAAGATAGAAGAATATGTCTCTCCTTTGTTCCATGCACCTAACGTCTCTTGGCTGGTGCAGCGAAATGGTATGGATCCGCGCAGTAGTCTGATGATTTCGCAGAATGGGAGTGAGGGTAACCATATGCACGCCAACGGTATTTCTATGGAACTTTACGGAAAAGGATATGTGCTGGGACCCGATGCGGGTATCGGTCTTTTCCTGTATAGCGGGTTGGATTATGCGGAATATTATTCTCAGTTTCCGAGTCATAATACGGTTTGCGTAGATGGAATATCGAGTTATCCGGTGATGAAAAGCAATCATTCTTTTGAGTTGCTCTCCTGTTTTCCGGCTTCGGCGGAACCGGGTGGGGAGTTTACCTCTGTCACATACAGCAACCTCTATTTCCGCGAACCGGAAAGCAGGGCGGATCAGACGCGTATGATGAGTATTGTCACCACTGCTCCGGAAACGGGGTATTATGTGGATGTGTTCCGCAGCCGGAAAGAAAAAGGAGGGGACAAGATGCATGATTATTTTTATCATAATCTCGGGCAGACGCTCACATTGACCGCTGCCGACGGAACGGATCTGAATCTGCAGCCTACGGAGGAACTGGCGTTTGCCGGTGCGCATCTTTATGCCTATTCTTATTTATATGATAAGAAAGTGGCGGCTACCGGCAAGGATGTGAAAGCGACCTTTACCATTGATATGAAAGATAAGGGAGGCGATGATATATTCATGAATCTCTGGATGAAGGGGGAGCCGGACCGTGAAGTCTTTACGGCTCTGTCGCCTATGACCGAAGGGTTGAGCCGTACACCCGGTATGCCTTATAATATAAAGGAGCAACCCACATTGACTTTTGTTGCCCGCCAGCATGGAGAGGCTTGGAACCGTCCTTTTGTCGCTGTTTATGAACCGAGTACACGGAAAGAACCGTCGGCCATTCAGGCTGTGTCCTACTTTGATGCGGAGGAGACTGCTCTGACGGATTTTGCCGGAATCTGCGTGAAAAGCAAGAATGGGCGTACAGATCATATCTTCTCGCTTTCCGGCGCTACGCAGACGGCTACTTATCAAGGGATGAAAGTAAAAGCGGATTATGCGGTAATCAGTAACCGGTATGCGGGAGATAACCGTACGCTGTTTATGGGCAACGGAACGCAACTGATAGCACCGGGAGTCAGTATCCGTACTTCTGTTCCCGCCCATGTTCTGCTCGAACAGAAGCAAGGGAAATGGTATATCTTGTCTTCCGCTTCTTGCACGGTGGTGATCGACGGCAAGAAGATGAAAGTGAAAGCTGCACCGAAGACAAAAAGATGTATATCCTGTCCATAGATTGATAATATTGTAATGTATTGGCAGACTGCTAAGGAAATATTGCAATAAAAAATAAAAAAAACGTAGGCAAACGTTGTGAATGCCATATTTTTTCTAATTTTGCGGCTTCTTGTCTGATTCGGAAGAAACGGACAAGAAGTCCTTATTTATATAGGGTGGATATTTAGTGGGAAATATTTAGTGGGAAAATAATTATGGTATATGCACTGAGAAATGGTCGCAGAGTGGTCGCTCTGTTGTCATTTCTGTTATTGTGTTGTGGGGTACATGTACACGCACAACGAGTGGCTGTGAAAACGAACACGTTGGGATGGCTGACTGCCAGCCCTAATGTCGAGGCCGAATTTGTTTTGGGTCGTCATATCTCTCTCAATATGGGAGTCGCTGCGAATCCGATCAGTACAGACAATTTTAAGACTACTTTCACACATTTTCAGCCGGAAGTACGTTATTGGTTAAACCGTCCGATGGTGAGCCATTTTCTAGGTGTCACCGCTTTTGCGAACAATTTTAATATGCTGGTTAAAGATGTGCATCACAAAGGCGATGCGCTGGCAGTCGGTTTGACGTACGGTTATGCTTGGGTGCTGAACGATCATTGGAATATTGAGGCGACGGCAGGTATCGGGGTGATGCACTACCGCCAGTTTAAGTACGACAAGGGTGCTCCGAAACCGGATGCGGCGAATGACAGTAAGACAACGCTGGCACCGGTGAAGCTGGGAGTGTCTTTTGTGTATATTATCCGGTAACGGAACGAACATTTATAGTTAGAAAAGAGAATGAAAATCAATTGTAAACGTGATAGATTAATCGGAATCCTCCTGGCAGCCATGCTGCTACTCGGTACGGATGCGTACGCCCAACGTATGCGTGTGCAAGGACACGTCACCAACCAACAGGGAAAAAGCATTCCGAACGTGAATATTATAGATCCTGTAACGAATGAACGCATTGAAATCTCCGATGAGGACGGACGCTACAGTGTGCTGGCGGAACGGCACGGATCGTTGAAATATACCTGTGTCGGGTATGAAGACAAGACGGTCAAGGTGGGCGGAAAGCAGATTATCAACGTGGTGCTCAAAGATGCGGTCATTGAACTTGACGAGGTGACTGTGATTTCAAAAGTGAAGGATAAAGTGGTGCCCGAGCCTACGGACATTGAGATAAAAGGCAATTACTTCCATCTGAAAACCCGTGTGCCGGTGCCTAAGGAGATGTTCACTTCCAACCGCCGTTTGGTGTTGCAACCTTCTATCTATGATGTGACACAGAAGAAGCGTTTGCTGTTACGTCCCGTGGTGTTCGACGGAGGTACATATAATACTACCCAACGGCGTATGTATGATTATAATATCGAACAGGACCCGCTGCATGAATACATACAGGTGAAGACTACTTCCTCGCGGAACGGGGATATTATCGCCTATCATGATTCTATCTATATAGAGTATCTGCAACATGATTATCGTGCGGATGTGCATCTTGCGATGGAGAATTACCGTGCTATTATCTATCGGGATTCTTTCTCTATCGCACGCGGTACTGTCAATCCGTTGCGTTTCCTGGAATATAAATTCTCCGCTTTCAATCTGACGGATGAGAAATATCTCCCCAAACCTGTGATGCAATTGAGGGATACCAAAGGAGAAGTCAACTTGACTTTCGTTGTGGGAAAAGCTGATCTGGATGATAAGAATCCACAGAATCAGGTGGAACTGAATCGCTTGAATCAAGAGTTGCACGCTATCGAGATGAATCCGGAGGCTTCATTGAAAAGTTTCCATATTACGGGTGTCGCTTCGCCGGACGGTTCGTATGAATCGAATCTGCGACTGGCTAAGTTGCGTACGGACAAGGCGCTGGACCGTATCTTGTCGCAACTCGACCCGGAGACCCGCAAACTTCTGGAGGTGAAATCGGACGCGTCGGTCGCTTCGTGGAAAGAAGTGGCGGAGTTGCTGCGGAAAGATTCCAGACAGGATACGGCCGACGAGATCACGGAATTGATTAAGCGATACGGAGAAAAGAATTACCAGTTGAATCGCGCGCTGAAATCGAAACCTTTTTATAAGGAGGTTGCTGCTGTGTATCTGCCTAAGTTGAGAAAAGTGCAGTACACTTACGGATATTCTATTTTCCGTTCTTTGACGGATGAGGAAATTATGCAGCTCTATAAGAAAGATCCGAAGGAACTGACACGTTTTGAATATTACCGGATGATTGCAACGGCTAAAACGCCGGATGAAAAAGAGAGGTATTGTAAAGAAGCTCTTGAATTGTACGATAACTTTACGTATGCGGCGAATGAGCTGGCTGTGTTGAATATTCAGAAAGATACGCCGGACTCCAAGATTCTTGAACCGTTCGTCAGCAAGTCGGCTCCGGTGGAATTGCTTTCCAATCAGGCGATTGCCCTGTTGCATGAAGGTAAATATACGAAGGCTGATTCTGTGTTGACACTGCTTCCGGAGGGAGTTGTTGCCGATGATTTGCAGGCGATCGTTCAGGCGATGGCAGGCTATTACGACGATGCGTTTGAGAAAGTGGCGGCTACCAGCCCTTTCAATGAAGTGATCATGTTGCTGGCGATGAAGAAGAATAAGGAAGCATGGGAGAAGGCTTCGCAACTGAATACGGGCTCTGCTCGCGAGTATTATGTGAAGGCTATCGCTGCCAACCGTATGGAAAAGGTGGGTGAAGCACTTACGTATATTGAGAAAGCTTTGGAACTGGATCCTTCCTTGCTGGAGACCGCGAGAGTGGACGGCGACATTATCGACCTGTTGCCCGAAGAGCAGAAAATAAAGAATGATAATACAACGAAAGAGTAAATGATGGATATCCTCAGAATCAAAAATAAATATGCGGCAGTGGCATTGTTCTTGATGTTGTCTGTTGCTTTGCAGGCACAGGATTATGGTGCATTGAAATATATGTTGCAGAAAAGACCTGCCAATGAGAGGTTTGAAAGTAATAAATTCAATGAACACCTCTTTTTCTCTGCCGGGCTGGGACCTTACGGTTTGCTGACGAGCGGAGGACAGGATGGCATGGGAATGACAGCCAATGCTTTTATAGGCAAATGGTTCACTCCTGTTCACGGCGCGCGTCTGGGAGCGACTTTGGGTTATTTGCCGTCGGAAGTATATAACAGTAAGATAAAAATGGTAGGAGGCAGCTTCGACTACCTGCTGAATATATCTTCTCTTACATTCGGATACAACGAACAGCGCAGGTTCGAACTTTTGGGTATAGCGGGAGTTGAAGCCGGCTATTCCAGAGCCAATGACAATTCGGCCGGTGATAATCCGGCTGTGAAGAATGGACATGAGTTCTATTATGGTGTCCGTATGGGATTGCAGGGGAATATCCGTCTTTCACGGACACTCGATTTATTTGTCGAACCCCGAATCGGATGGTATAACGATGGATTGGGGCATACCGAAAGTTGGAGAAAATATAAGATGGGAGGATCGGTCTTGGTGGGTCTGACCTATATGCCTGCTGCGGCGATGGGCAGGAAGATTCATTTTGACAACTTCGATAACAGCTCATTCCTCAATCATATGTTTGTCTCGTTGTCGGGTGGAATCAGTACGCTGAAAATGCCGGGGATAAAGAATACACTCAAAGGATTCGGACCGCAGTTCTCTGCCGGAATCGGTAAATGGTTCAGTCCGTCGTCGGGAGTACGCTTGTCCGGAACCGTTGGCTACAGCGATACGCCTGCCGGTAGTGCGAGCAGCTATTTCAAGCATGTAGACCTGCATGCCGATTATTTGCTCAATATCAATAATATACTTTGGGGATATGACGAACAGAGGCTTTTCACTTTGATCGGTATAGCCGGTGTCAATCTGTCCGGGACAAAAGGAGTGGCGCAGACAGCCAAGTATGCACCGGGATTGGGTATCGGGCTTCAAGGAAGTTTCCGGTTGAACCGTTCCGTAGATTTGTTTGTGGAACCCCGCCTTAATGTTTATCAGAAGAGATATGCCGGTGGATGTGGTTTCGGTAGTACAGACCAGCTCGGAGAACTGAACTTCGGTGTGACGTATCACGCAATAGACCGTGCAGCCCGTCCTCAGAATGGATTCTCAAGCAATCATATTGCCGACAATCTATTCATGACGTCAGGTATCGGGGCACAGTTATTCCTGAATAAGACTAATCTGAAACATCTCGCTGCATGGGGACCGCAACTTTCCGCTTCTATCGGAAAATGGTTTACTCCGTATTCCGGTCTGCGACTGGTAGGGACGGGAGGTTTCTTCTCCAATTATTTGCTTCCGACAGATATGGAGGCGGAGAGACTCAGACATATCACCGTAACCGGAGGATTGGATTATTTATGGAATATCACTTCTACTATGAGCGGATATGATCCGGAACGTATTTTTGAACTGATCGGTTCGGTAGGATTTAACCTGGCTTATACGTCGAACTCAGAGCATAAGTTCCAGCCGGGACTCAATGCGGGGGTACAGGGAGTATGGCACATCAATGATTTCTTCGGTTTGTATCTCGAACCGCAAATCCGTCTGTATCGTGATAAGTTTATCGAAGGAAATCTGGGTTTCATGCAGAAGGATGTGATGGTGGGGATCAATGCCGGTTTCCATTATCGTTTTGTTCCTTATTCCAAAGCGGTCAATCGCAGTGTGTTTGAGAAAGATGACAAACGGTATTTTATATCGGGAGCATTGGGCGTAAGCAGTCTGCTGGTTGCCAATCGGGATTTGGTAAAGAATATGGGTGTGGAAGCTAAGGGTAGTATCGGAAAATGGTATACTCCGCTTTCTGCATGGCGTGTGAACGGAACAATCATGTATAAGGCGAAAACACCGGATAAGTTGAATCTTCATTATGCGGGGTTAGGAATGGATTATATGATGAGTCTCGCTACTTTGGCGAAGGGATATAGCCGGGATCACGTGATAGATGTTGTTCCTTTTGTCGGAGTGACAGCCGGATTGGTACGTCGTAGAGGTGAATTTAAAGCTGTTCCGGGAATTGACGCCGGTGCGCAAGTCAAACTGAAACTGGGCTCTTCCCTCGACTTCTATGTGGAACCCAAAGTGGGCATTCGCACGGACACGTATGATGGTATGGATCAGGGAAGACCCGACCGCGTTGCTTCTATGGTGGGAGGATTGATTTACAAGTTTAAAATGCCTACCTTTAAATAAAGTTAGCATTCTACTTACAAAAATACAGCTGTATATTCGATAAAAACAAATTCAAGAGTGAAAGTTTTGTCGCTCTTTACTTGATTTTGTCTGCTAACTGTTATCTTTGTTTCAAAATAATAGTGGAGTAGGATAAGGGGATTTCATTTTTCGTTCGTACTAATAATAGTACTACAAAAAAGAAAACTATGAAGATTCGAATATGCATATTGATTATTATATGGGGGATATTATATCCGGAGTACCTGAACTCGCAGGAATCCCCTTACGTATTCCGGCAAATCGGAGTTGTCGAAGGATTACCGGATAACTATGTCAAGAGTGTTTTTCCTATTCCCGACGGACGTATCGGGGTGAGAAGCACTGTGTTGCTAAGCCTGTATGACGGTGCGAACTATTCAAATTTCCCTTTCAATATTCATGGTGAATATCCGATAGTATATAACCACATCATTCCCGAACAATATATTGATACCGATAAACGTCTGTGGATGAAAGAACGTAAAAGCCTGCGCGTTTTTGATTTGACTACCGAACAGTATATCTATAATGTAGATTCGCTGTTTCTTCAGTTCGGGCTGAAAGATAGGGTGGAGGATCTGATTATTGATTCCGAGAAGCGTTATTGGTTTCTCACGCCGGGATCTTCCGTCTATACGTATGATACGGAAACGAAATCGGCAGAACTGGTTTGCAGGAATGATGAGTTTATGGAATATTATGGCGGACTGTTGGGAATAGAAAGTCACGGCAACTATAGTTGGATGGTGCATCAGAAAGGGGCTATCCGCTGCTATGACTGGGAGAAGAAACGTTTTATTCAGGAACTCGATTTCTTGAAAGGACAGCTGAAACCGGATGACCGTGTTGTCTTACGGATACTCGATAACGGTGACTTCTGGCTGATGTGGGATCGGGGGATAGGTTACTATGATGTCTATAATAAAAAATGGAACCCGATTTCAAGTATCCGGTTGGGACATTATTCATGGTTCACCTCAATGGATGTGGATAAAGGTGGAAATGCGTGGGTAGGAACTGTTATCGATGGATTTTATGTAATTGATATGCATAATTTCTCCGTAACTCAAACACTGGATATACCTTTGTTGTCGGGCAATAGAGTGAGAAATGCAGTTCAGAGCATTTATTGCGATCATGAGAATAATTCCGTCTGGATGGGGCTTTACAATCAGGGAATGTGCTATTATCATCCCAGCATGAACAAGATAATGCTGTGTAATAAGAAAATGATTCGCGGAGATTGGAAAGGAGAGGAGATCCGTTGTATGTTGGAGACTTCGAAAGGCGAGATTCTTATGGGAACCACTTCGGGACTGTATCGTTACGAACCGGCAACACGGAGCTTGAACAGGCTGCATGATGAATTCAATCAAAAGAATTGCCGTGTCCTCTACGAAGACAAAGAAAACCGTATTTGGGTGGGGACCTATCATGACGGATTATATTGTATAGAACACGGGAAAGTAAGATCTTATGACTATCCGGACACGGATTATCAGAATGAGTTGGATTTCAGTAATATACGTGTTATGGTCGAGGATCCTTCCGGACGGTTGTGGGTGAGTATATACGGAGGTGTAGGCTTGTTCAATCCGGAGAATGGAAAGATAAACCTATTATCCGAACAGTTTCCCGAGTTGAAGAAATATAAAGTAGCCAATGCATTGGCTATTGACGACCGGTCCCGATTGGTAGTGGGTAGCGATAATGGCTTGTATATCTATGATCCTGCAAAAAATACAATCTGGATATCCGAACAGGATGGACAAGCCAATTCAATCTTTAATCAAGGAAGTATGAAGTATAACCAGATACTGAAAGATCATGAAGGTACTTTATGGTTTGCTACCCAATACGGTTTGAATGTCCTTACCCATCATGGGCAAAGTTATACATTGGGGAAAGAAGAAGGGTTGTCACAAGCTATCCTGAATGTGGTGGAAGATAAAAATCATGATATATGGATATCGACAGTCACTTCTATCTATAAGATAAAAGTAGACCGTAAGACGGATAAATACAGTTTTCACGTTGTCAGTTATTTGTCCGAAGATGAGATCCGGCAGGATGATTTATATAGCTTTCCTTCCCTGATAACCCGTGACAATCAACTCTTCTTAGGCTTGATGAATGGATTTATTGTCTTTTCTCCTGAGAATATGGTTGATAACCAATGCCTCAATCGGCCTTTATTCACTTCATTCCGCCTGTTCAATGTTCCGGTAGTGTCGGGAGAGGAATATAATGGCCGCATATTGTTTGACAAAGCATTGAGTTATTCGGATGCAGTGCAATTGGAATATGATGAGAATTATGTAACACTTGAATTTTCGGGACTGAACTTCTCTAATCCTTCTCAGACTTCTTTTCGTTATCAGTTGGAAGGTTTTGATAAAGAATGGATTGAAACATCGTTTGAGAATGGACAGGGACGTGTTGTGTATAATAATCTTCCGTCAGGTGAATATGTTTTCCGTGTGTCCGCAGCCGGAAACGACCGGATATGGGGACCGGAGTCTGAATTCAGAATTGTGATTCATCCTCCGTTTTGGGATACATTGGCTGCCCGCATCCTCTATGCCGTTTTGGGTATTTTGTTGGTCTTCGGCCTTATTTATGTGATTAACCGCCGTAATCGGCAGAAGATGATCCGTATGCAAGAAGAGGAAGCTTTGAGGCAGAAAGAAGAGTTGGACCAGATGAAATTTCGTTTCTTTACCAATATCAGTCATGAGCTGCGTACTCCGCTGACACTGATTATCACTCCGTTGGATATGATGATACGCCGTTTGACGGATGAGACGATGAAAAAGCAACTAAATACAATTTATAAGAATGCTCAAAACCTTTTGTCATTGGTAAATCAATTATTGGATTTTCGTAAACTTGAAATGAAGGGTGAGAGATTGCATTTGATGAATGGCGATATGGAGGAGTTTATTGTTTCTGCCTACAATAATTTTATGCCGATGGCTGTAGAGAAGCATCTTAACTTTGTAAACCAGTCGGAACACAGAGCGCTTTATATGTTTTTCGATCGGGATAAAGTACATAAAATTGTAAATAATCTCTTGTCCAATGCCTTTAAGTACACTCCGGAGGGAGGAACCGTGAACTTATTACTTGCGACGGAGGAAGTGGAAGGGAGAAACTATGTGAGAATATCGGTATCCGACACAGGAATCGGAATATCCGAGTCCGATCTTCCCTACATCTTTGACCGTTTCTATCAGGTTGGCAATGAAGGGGATGAAAAGATAGGCAGTGGTATCGGACTCCATCTGGTCAGGGAATATGTGAATATTCACGGTGGACGTATAAAGGTTGACAGTCAGATGGATCGCGGGTCGGTCTTCACCGTTTGGTTACCTATGGATTTGACGCCGGAACCGGATGAACTGCCGGATGAAATAACTGATATGGAATCGACGGGTATGAAAGAAAAGGAAACCGTTGTGTCTGCGTCAGATGAGAATATGAAGAAATTGTTGTTGGTAGAAGATAATCAGGAATTCCGTACTTTCCTGAAAGAGCAGTTGGAGGATTTTTATCGGATAGTGGAAGCGGCGGATGGTGAAGAAGGGGAAAGAAAGGCGATTGAAGAAAATCCCGATCTCATTATCAGTGATATCATGATGCCGAAAGTGGATGGTATCGAACTTTGCCGTCGTATCAAAACGAATGTGCAGACCTCTCATATTCCCGTGATATTGCTGACTGCCCGTACGGCTGACGATATCAAGATAAACAGCTACGAAGTAGGAGCCGACTCTTATATGTCGAAACCTTTCAACTTTGATATGCTTATGGTACGCATTGAGAAGTTGATAGAACAGCAGGAAAGGAGGAAACAGGAATTCCGTAAGAATATAGAAGTAAATCCGAGCGCTATCACAATTACTTCCGTAGACGAGCAATTGATACAGAAATGCTTGGAATACATAGAGAAAAATATGGATAACCCGGAATATGGTGTAGAGGAGTTGAGTGGCGATTTGGGGATGGTACGCATGAGTCTTTACCGTAAGCTGCAATCCATAACCGGACATACCCCGACGGACTTTATCCGCAGTATCCGTTTGAAACGGGCAGCGCAATTATTGCAAGGAAGCCGATTGCCGATCATCGAAATAGCGAATCGGGTAGGATTCAGCTCTTCCAGTTATTTCTCGAAGTGTTTTAAAGAAATGTTTGGGATGTTGCCTAAGCAATATGCAGAAGAGTCTGGAAAAAAAGAATGACATTATAGTTACGTTTATTAGTTTAATTATTACATTTGTGCCAATTTATAATAAATAGCGATATGAAAGTATTAGTTTTAATTTCATTGGTAGGAGGTTTGTTGTTGTCCTCTTGCGGAGGTAGTTCAAAAAATAGTGCGAACGGTCAGGAAGTGAATCCGGCAGATACCATCTATCTGGGTGATTTGCGTGAAAAGTTTGCAGGGGACAGTCTTTTCTTTAAAGTAGTGGCTCCGGACCTGATGTTGATGGATTACCAGTATTTTTGGCCGGCAACGGAATCGGATGCAATAGAAAAAGGGCTGACAAAAGAATATTATAAGCGTGTCAAGAAAGAAATCACCGAAACAAATGAGGCCATTAAAAAAGGTGTCATGAAAGGTGCGGATGTGAAACGTATTCCGGATTTTCAGGCTGCGCAGTAAAGCAAATACCAGAGATAATCTGCATCTGTGGCGAATCATGCCACAGACTTATGCAAAGTACAGAACAGGGGAGTCGCCAAATGTAACGGCCTCCCTTTTTTTGTTACTATGAAACCTGCATTTATGCCGATGGAATGGGGATATTTTGCAAAAAAACATGCTTGTTACCATAGTTTTGTTTTCTGTTACTTTTGTGTTATTTGTTTTTTAAACTTGTTCTTACTTTTGTAACATCGTTAAACGGATAAATTTAATGCCATGAGTAAACAACAAGCTACATTTGACGACTTCTTTTCAGAATGCTACCTGAAATATCTGGAGCATATCAAAAACTATATCGCTCTTCGTATTTGCCGTCCGTATGAAGCGGAAGATTTGGCACAGGATGTTTTTGTCCGCTTGTGGGAATACAGAACGTTTGTAAAACCAGACACTGTCTGGTCTTTGCTTTTTACGATTGCCCGTAATATTGTGACTGATCAGATACGCCGTTATTATAAGCAGGAAGATTTTGTTGCTTATATATATAATAAGGTGAACGACTCTGATAGAAACACGACGGAAGATGTAATCTGTTATCGTGAATTGAAAGAAAAGCATGAGGAGGTGGTGAAAAATCTTCCTGCCAAGCGCCGCCGGATTTACGAGTTGAGCTTCAATCATGAATTGTCTTGCCCTGCCATTGCAGGAAAATTGTCTTTGTCTCCTCGTACGGTAGAGTGCCAGTTATTGTTGGCGCGTAAGACTGTACGTGGTTGTTTGCGGAATGAATTCTCCCAAGTCGGTTAAATACCAGATTCGGAAAACACATATTAACTTTAATAATTTAATAGTATTATGGAAATTAAATCCAAATTCTTATGTAGTAGAGGAGTTGCATTGGCTTTTGCCATGTTGCTGGGTGGTTCACCCGGTGTATTGCTCTATGCGAATGATTCTGTAGAAGAGAGTTTGATTGTAGCCCAGACAGGACGTACTATCAAAGGACTTGTCACAGATGTGAATGGCGAACCGCTGATTGGTTGTAACGTAGTGGTTGTAGGAAGTAATGCAGGAGTAATTACCGACATCGACGGTCGGTTTGCATTGAACGTGCCTGCGGATGCTAAGCAAATAAAGATTAGTTATATCGGTTATGTAGATCAGATTATTACCCTTCATGACCGTTCGGATTTTAAGGTTGTACTGAAAGAAGATAATAATGCATTGGACGAAGTGGTGGTTGTTGGTTACGGTACACAAAAGAAAGCTACTTTGACGGGTGCGGTAGAACAAGTAAGTAGTAAGGTTTTGGAGAGTCGTGCCATCACCAATGTCGGTGCAGCTTTACAAGGAGCTACTCCGGGTTTGGTTGTTACCCGTTCCAGTTCACGCCCGGGTAATGAAGGATTGAATTTCCAGATTCGTGGTGCGACATCTGTAAATGGCGGGAAAGTCTTGATTATAGTGGATGGAGTTCCTACACTGAATGATGCCTCTTTCCAGAATCTGAATCCGGATGATATAGAAAGTATCAGTGTGTTGAAAGATGGTTCTGCTTCTATTTACGGTGCTAAGGCTGCCAACGGTGTGATTCTGGTAACAACGAAAAAAGGTAAGGGAAAGGTGACAGTAGACTATAATTTCAATATGCGTTTCACGACTAACGGTATCATGGCTTTCTCTCCAAGTATGGAGGAATATGCTACTATGTGGATTGAAGCGAATAAAGAACAGAAAACAAAAGACTGGTGGAATTGGACTTCTGAAGAGAATATGTTGAAAATGCAGCAGGGAATCTCCGGTATTTATCATACGAATGCTAAAGACTGGGGATATGATCTCTTCATCGGAGATGCCAATCGTTTGGAGGAGATGTTTGCGCGTCGTTTTTCTTATCAGCATAATTTAAGTTTATCAGGTTCTAATGAGAAAACAGATTATCGTATATCTTTAGCATATGCAGATAATCAGGCAAACTTGGCGACAGCGTATGATGGTCAAAAACAGTTGAATCTGCGTTTAAATTATGGAATCAGACTTACTGACTGGTTTAAATTGGAAACATCGGCTAGTATGATTAAGACTAACACTGAATCACCTTCTGCCGGTATTGATACATCTTTGTATGGAAACGAACCTCCGTTTTTTCCTGCTAAAAATCCCTATGGGCAGTGGTATGCCAATTTTGGTAAAGTTGGAGACCGTCAACCTGTAGCTGCAACCTCTGATGGCGGGCGTGACGAACGCATGAACTTGACTACTCGCGTTGATGTGAAAGCCATTGTTGATATTTGGAAAGGAATCAGTTTTGAAGGTATGGCTTCATTTCAAAATGAAGAATATCGTCGTGACCGTTATGTGATTCCTGTACAGACATATGATTGGTTTGGAAATCCTGCCGATAAGGTTGTGAGCAATACAAATCAGTCATTGATTTATCCGACAGATGTATTGAATATTAAGGATATTCATAATCCTGCTTATTTGATGCAGGCCAATAATATGCAATATCAGTATTATTCTGCCTTACTGAAATACAAACGTACTTTTGCGAAAGTGCATAATGTTGAGGCGATGGCTGGTATCAATGCTGAAAAGTGGGTACAGAAAAAGATGGTAACAGCCCGTGAGAAGATGGAAGATACAGGTGTGTATGATTTGAATCTTGCTTCCGGTGCACAAGGAAATGGAGGAGGTAAGACCCACAACGGTTCTTACTCTTACATTATGAAGTTGAATTATAATTATGCTGAAAAGTATTTGATTGAATTGATCGGACGTCGTGACGGAAATTCTAAGTTCGCAAAGGGACATAAGTTTAAAAACTTTGTTTCGGTATCCGGAGGTTGGGTCTTTACAGAAGAGAACTTTTTAAAAGCTATTACTCCTGTTGTTAATTTTGGAAAATTACGTCTCAGCTACGGTAACTCCGGAAATGATGCGGGATTGGGAGATTTTGACTATTTAGTTGCTGTAACACAAGGAAGTACTGTCTTTGGTTATTCTCCTGCAGCACAGGTAAGTACTGGTTTGGGGAATAATGGTATTATCAGTCTTGATCGTACTTGGGAACGGGTAGAGCAGAAAAATGTTGGTATTGACTTGCACTTTTTCAATAGCCGTCTGACTACTTCTTTCGACTACTTTATTAAGGATAATATCGGTATGCTGTCGGAAGTCACTTATCCCGGTGTACTGGGAGGTAAGTCTCCGAAAACAAATAGTGGACATCTGAATGTAAAAGGTTGGGAATTTACTATCGGATGGCGTGATCAGATTAAAGACTTCTCTTATTATGCTAATTTCAATATCGGAGATACTAAAAGCAAATTGGAAGAACTGACCGGAGCAGACGGATATGGAGCAGGAGTGAATAAGACTGTCAATGGTTATCCTTTGAATTCATTCTTCCTTTATCGTACAGATGGATACTTTAAGGATCAAGCGGAAGTAGACCGTTATTATGCGTTGTATGCCGAGCAGGTAGGAGCACTAAATAATGTAGGAAAGGGAACGGTTGCCGAACTTCGTCCCGGTGATACTAAACGTCTTGACTTGAACGGTGATTATAAAATTACTGATCTTGGTAATGCCGATAGCGACCTTCAGTATATTGGAGATGCCAATCCGCATTTTGTATATGGTCTTACAGTTGGCGCATCGTGGAAAGGTATTGATGTCAGTGCAATGTTTCAAGGAGTTGCCAAACAATATATTATGCGTAATGACTGGATGGCTTATCCTTTCCGTACAATTTATACAAACCAGAATCCGACTTTTCTCGGACAAACTTGGACGGAAGATCATAAAGATGCCAGATATCCGCGTCTGACAAATAATACAAACCGCTCTGCCTGGAATTACCAGAATAACGACTTCATGTTGCAGAATAGTCGTTATATCCGTCTGAAGACATTGGTGGTAGGATACACATTGCCACAGATATGGACACGTAAAGTGAAATTGGAGAAAGTCCGTCTTTATTTCTCAGGTAACGACCTTTGGGAGGCTACTAGTATTCGTGACGGTTTTGACCCGGAAATGGGTTCCGCTTCCAATACGAGCGGATATCCTTTTGCCCGTACTTGGTCATTCGGACTTAATGTTACTTTATAATCAACCTAAGATATAGACTATTGTATGAAAAAGATAACTTATATATTGGCTTGTGCTTGCATGATGGGATTTGCTTCTTGTGCAGATACATTCCTTGATTTAGAACCGTTGGATTCAAGAACTGATGCGGTTTATTTTAAAAAACCGGAACATTTCCGTGAGTTTGCAAATGGATTTTACGGACAGCTGCTTGGCTGGCGTTCGAGTATAATGGAACACATGGACTTGCAGTCTGATTTAGTAAACAGCCGTAATGGAAACCAGGCTTATTTGGGATATGGTACATTGACCCTCGGTTATGATGATGCCCGTTGGGACCATTATAATAACATACGTACTTGTAACATATTGCTTCAACGTGGGGAAGCGTATAGTGGTAACCAGAGTGAAATTGATCCCTATCTTGGTGAAGCGTATTTCTTTCGTGCTTATAACTATTTTTACCTGTTGAAATATTTTGGAGGCGTACCTATTATTACAGTTCCTCTCGATACGGATTCACCGGAATTGCAAAAACCGCGTAACAGCCGTTATGAGGTAGCGGACCTGATACTTAGTGACCTTCAAAATGCTATCAGCAGATTACCGAAAGAGCAGAACATTGCTACGTCGGATAAAGGACATATAAGTGAGCAAGGGGCAAAAGCATTTAAGGCCCGCGTGTTGCTGTATGAAGCTACTTGGCGCAAATACAATAAAACATCTACCGATTATGAAGGCTCTGCAGGTCCGAAAAGTGATCAGGTAAATGAGTTTTTGGAGGAGTCAATATCTCTTTCTAAAGATGTATTGGATGATGAGATATTTAGAATTTGGAACCATAACAACGAACTTGATAATTTGAGCAGTCGTTATCTTTTCTGTTTGGAAGATGGAAGTCAGACAGGAGGTTATGGAAAAGATAGCAATAAAGAGTTTATTATTTACTCTGTTTTTGACCGTGTTCTGAATGCAGGTGCATTCTCCTTGAATAATGAAATGAATTATATTTATCCTACCCGTAAGTTTATTGATATGTTTGTGTGCACCAACGGAATGCCGACAACTAATAATGAACAGTTTAAAGGATATCAGAATGTTACAGATGAGTATCAGAATCGTGATTATCGCCTGATGGCATATGTAGGAGGTCCGGCCGAATCTATTGGTAGCACTTCAGGGTATGGTGACCAGAAGTTCCGTAACCCTATTGTGGGTGATAAAAAAGAATCAGCCAATTATCCGGTACTGCGCTTGGCGGAAGTCTGCTTGAATTATGCGGAAGCTATAATGGAACGTTATGGTGAAATAACGGATGCCCAACTAGGGATATCAATCAATAAGTTACGTGATCGTGCCGGAGTGGCTCATCTTACCAATGCATTGGTAGAGAAGATTAAAAAACAACTTAATTCAGAAAAGGAGTTTTCTGAGATTATGTTGGACGAGATTCGTCGTGAACGTACTGTAGAACTTTATATGGAAGGTTTCCGGTATGATGATTTGAAACGTTGGGGAATCTTGGAAGAAACGTTGAATCAGTCCCGTTTGGGAAGAGTAGTCGGAGAAGCAGGATATAGCACTCCGTTTAAAGATGCATCTGGAAATCCAACTTCTAAGTACGATGCTAAATCGTATGTTTATGGTGAGGAAACAGTAATAACAGGAGATGGAAAAGAACATGCTTGTGTTGTGATTTCTCCTAAGGCTAATAGTACTGTACGTAAAGCACATTACCTTTGGCCGATACCTCAACACCAGATTAATCTGAATCCGAATTTGAAACAGAATCCGGGATATTAATTAGCCGAAATCTAATAATCTATTAATTAAAAATAGGATATATGAAACATTTATTGAGAAATATGATTGGAATATTTGCGGTAACATTGTTTGTGTTGCTGTTCTATGCTTGCGAACAAGATCCGCAGATAAAAAAATATGAATATCCGATGCCGGAAGTATCCGGAATGTCACCGAATATCGGATATGTTTCTTCACAAGTAGTTATTACCGGAACAAATTTCGGTGATCGTACGGAACCAGTGAAAGTTTTTTTCGGAAGTGTACTAGCGACGAAAGTATTGATGTGTAAGAATAATCGCATTGTAGTGGAAGTGCCGGACGGAGCTGCAAGCGGTGACGTAACAATGCAAATCTGGACGAATAATGTGGGTGTAATAGGTCAATACAAAGTGTTGCCTACACCATACGTGCACTCTGTTGTTTCTGATAATCCTTTGGGAACAGGAGTAGCGGAAGAGGATGATGTAGTAACGATTACCGGTGAAAATTTCGGAACGGATGTTAATGACATTGAAGTTAGTTTTAACGGGACATCAGCTAAGGAAATACGATTGGTGGATGAGTCTACCATCGAAGCTGTCACTCCCAGAAATTGGGTTTCTGGTAATGTGGTTATTACAATTCGCGGATATGCTATGACAGGAAATGCATTGTTTAATCCTAATGCAAAAGGTGACGTGACTTCTGTTTATCTGAAAAATTATAAACAGCCGTTTGCTAAGGCGAATGAAGAAAGTTGGAAGAATGGTGAATGGTGGACACCTGCCGATTGGATACAGAATGCGGTGTCTTTTAACGCAGATAGTAGTACGACTGTTTCCGGAATGCAATATAAGGCTGCCGAAGGATATACGCTGGCTTTCCAACACGGCTGGAATAAGAATAGATATGCTAACGGTAAGATGTACCAACAAGTTAAATTACGTCCGGGAACGTATAGATTGGAAGTGACGTATGCCTATACGAAAGTACTCGACGGAAATTTTGTGGCAGCATTTATCGTAAAAGGAACGGAAGAAAATGATATCCCGGATACTGATCAGGTCGCAACTTTGGATGGTACAAAAGGTGTGTATGCTCCGTATAAGACTTCAATAGCTGATGGTGCTTCAGGGCAACTCGTGACTGCTTCGTTCAATTTGGAGGAAGAGACTGATGTGTTGATCGGCTTCCTTACTACGATGAATAGTGGTGCTAATTCTTATTTCAAAATAACAGAAGTAAAGTTGGTTCTTGAGTAAAAATATAAAAAGCAACAAGTATGAAGAAGATATATAATTATATACTGCCGGTTTTGTTTACGGTATTTGCTGCATCATGCGACGGAGATGATGAAGAAGTCATTTGTATGCAGAATCAGGATCCTGTCGTGACGGTGACATCCGTTTCGGATGCAGTTGGTTATGTGGGAAATGAATTTACTATTTACGGGACAAATTTTGGTATAATCGCAAATGATGTAGAGGTATTTGTCGGCAATACGAAATTGCAACTTATTTCTTGTGAAGATGAAGAACTGACCGTAAAAGTTCCGGAGGGTACCACTGCCGGACGTATTTCTGTAGTAGTTTATGGACAGCGTGTAGATACACAATTGATGTACGACGTACTCGGAGTTCCGGGTATTAGGACGGTGATTCCTTCGTATGGTTTTGTCGGCGATGAGATTAAATTTAATGGTCACGATTTAGGAGTTCCTTCAGCTCATTATAAAGTACTGTTTAGTGGAAAAGAGGAAAGTGCTGCATTTATGGCGGAACCGGAAATGGAAAGCTTTTCTGTGAAAGTACCGGAAGGTGCGCAAAGTGGGGAGATTAAACTTAATATTACAGACAAGCCGGTCAATGTGCCCGTCGCATTTACTGTTCTTAAGCATGCTTCATTGGATGCTGTAAAAGGGGAAGCGACAGGATATGCCACTGGTATGGTTTCCGTCAGCGGAACAAATCTCCATCAGGTAGTATTGGATGAAACTGTAGTGTTGGAACCTGTGAAAGCATTCTTTACTCCTAAAGCTGGGGGGGAAGCAGTGGAGGCCGAAGTGAGAACACAAGAGAATGAACTGCTGGATATACAGATTCCTGCCACACTTGTGCCGGGAGATTATAAGATTTCTGTAACTACCCCTTTTGAGAAGATAGAAAAGACTTTAGATTTTAAGATTCTTCCGAATCCGGCGCTGACAAGTATTGAACCATTGAAAGGATACGTTGGTGCAACGGTGACCGTTGTTGCCGAAAATCTTGGAACGATTGCCAAAGAAGATATTCAGATGATGTTCGGTGAAACTCCGGCTACTGATATAACAATAGTGGATGAAAGCACCTTTACGGTTAAGGTTCCTTCATTGACAACGTTTGGTGAGATTTCTTTGTCAATGACTATTCATGGAGTTGAAATGAATATGGGAGGCTATGCGGCGTTTGAAATATTGGCGTCGCCCGTGATCACTTCCGTTGAGACTGATAATAAGTTCAGTTCAAAAGCTGTTCAAGTAGGTAATACTGTTACTATCAAAGGAACAGGCTTCCAGAATAGTACCATTTCTAGTGCTACTTTCGGAGGAAAAGATTTGAACTATACAGTAGTAAGTGATACGGAAATCACTGCTAGTGTCTCTGAGCAATGTGCTGAAGGGGAAGATGTAATAACACTCAAGTTTGATGATGTTATGGTGGATGTGGTGAGCAGCGATAAGCTGAATATGTTGAAAGCGGGAAGTGATATTTCGGAGTATGTCTTAGTGAATGGAAAACAGCCGTTCAAGTCTGTTGAAGAATTTACGGGTAAGGGGCATTATACGCCTGTTGGTTGGGAATTCAATTATGGCGCTGGTAATGATGGATTTTACCATAAGCAAGATTTGAATTTTCCTCATGAAGGGTTATTCAAAAATTCTGATTCTGATCCGGGTTTGTTAGTTATACAAACATCATATGATGGATTATCAAATAAGCAAAATGGTAAGATGTGGCAGACAATAAAACTACCCCAAGGCAATTATGATGTAATTTTGAATGTAGCGGAAGTTTGGGTTGATAAGTCTGGAAGAAAAAGGGCCGGTTTCTTTATTTCTAAAGGAAATGGGGATTCTACACCTAATATTGCTGCTGATGGTAGTTGGACGGAAGCTGAAAATAAGCTTGGTGATATAAATCTTTTTGAACAAGGTGAACAAATGAAAGATATTCACTTTACATTAAATGATGTCAATATTAACTATGAAGACAACACCACACTGGGCTTTGCCGTACAATTTGCAAACAATGGCAGAACAGTGAAAGTTTCTTCAATCGAAATCCGTTTAAAGTAAATCTTTAGATAAAGTAATGCTGCCTTTAATGGCAGTATTACTTCCAATTAAAACTCTAAATAACGAATAATATGAGAAAAATATATTGTATAGCAGCCGCATTCGTCCTCTTCTCCTTCGTAGGATGCGGTGATGGCATTGATTTGCCGAGTTTAGGTGTAGAAACCGATTTAAATAAAATTATTTTGCCGGACAATAATATCAATCTTATTCAAGTTGAGCTGAAAGATAATTCAGTACCTATGGAAAAGGTTGGTATACATTCTGAAGAAGATTTTGCCCGTATTCGTGAGAAAAAAGACGTGGAAGAGCCTTGGATTACAGGTTATCAGATGTTGAAGGAAAGTTCTTTTTCTCAGAAAAATACAGACACATATCCGGTTGCGTATATTGTACGTGGAGCTGCGGTAACTATAGATGGGGCAACAGTAGGAGAAAACTATATCAATGCAGCACGTGGAGCGTCAATAGCTTACCAGCAGGCATTGCGTTGGAAGATAGAAAATGATGATGAATATGCCGCTAAGGCTGTTGAAAACTTGAATAAATGGGTCCAGACCTGTGTTGGAGTTACTGGTAACTCTAATGTTTCTTTGGCTGCAGGGCTTTATGGTTATGAGTTCGCTATTGCCGGTCAATTATTGCGGGAATATAGAGGTTGGGATCCCGAAGATTTTCTGGCTTTTCAACAGTGGTTATTAAAGGTTTTCTATCCGGCCAATAAGGATTTCCTAGTGCGTCATCATGATACTAACCACTTGCATTATTGGGCAAACTGGGGATTGTGCAACATTGCTTCTACAATCGCTATTGGCATTGTCACCGATAGGCGTGATATTTATAATGAAGGTATTGAACATTTCCAATCGGGAGTGACAAACGGACGTTTGCGTCGTGCAATCTATCACGATTATTCACCTGAATACAATTTTGCACAATGGCAGGAAAGTGGACGTGATCAGGGACATACATTAATGTGTGTCGGTTTGGTTGGTGTTATTTGTCAGTTAGCCTGGAGTCAGGGAGATGATTTCTTTGCGTATGATGATAATCTTTTCTTGCGGGGATGTGAGTATGCTGCATGTTGCAACTATACAGAGGAAACCGTGCCTTTCACTACTTATATATGGCAAAAACACAATCAGTGGAATGGTATTTCTCCGGAAGAACAGACAGTTGTAGGAGGTGGAAAGTGGATGAAACGTGCTATTTGGGCATTGCCGTATTATCATTACAAGAGTATCAAAAATATATCGGATGAAAAACTGAAATATACTAAAATCGCTACGGAATATGTGGGCGTAGAAGGTGGCGGTGGATATTATGATCCCAATTCCGGCGGTTACGATGTACTGGGATTCGGTACATTGATGTTTGCAAGATAAAAGCAGAATGTGTTTAATGAATTTATTTAATATGAAGATATCATTAAAGTTGATAGTTGTATTTTTATTGTTGTTAGGATGGAATAGTATTTTACGGGCGGAGATACTCGTATACCCTGTCCCGCAAGGTATTTACTATGCCCGTCACAACGACGACTACACAGTAAAAGTACGGCAAGCAGGTGAAAAAGATTGGGTAGACCTTTTCGAATATAACGTAAAGGTGGATATGGATACAAAATCGGATGCAACTATGGTGCAGTTTGATTTTTCCGGTAAAGTGGAAGTATTAATACGGAAGAACAATGGAGAGATCCGTTCGGCAATAGTACGTCCACTATCTAAAGGCATTCAGCCGAAGATAGACGGAAACTTTCTGCTGTTCACATTGGATAAGCCACAAAAACTATCTGTAGAATTCAACGGTGACCGCTTGAATAATCTGCACGTATTTGCCAATCCGATAATTAAGGATATACCTGATAAGAATGATCCGAACGTGATGTATTTTGAGTCCGGTATCCATGAACCTACCGATGCGGCAGGCAAGTGTTTCCGTATTCCTTCCAACACTACGGTCTATTTGGAAGGTGGGGCAGTGCTGAAAGGTTGTCTTAATTGTGACAGCGTGGAAAATGTGAAGATTCTGGGGTATGGTATGTTGCTCGAACCGCAACAGGGCATATCGGTGGCATATTCCAAAAATGTATTGATTGATGGAATTACTGTTGTCAATTCACGTCACTATACCGTTTCCGGCGGACAAAGTCAAGGAATAACCATCAAAAACCTTAAATCATTCAGCTATCAAGGGTGGAGTGACGGACTGGATTTCATGTCTTGCTCCGATATTGTCATTGATGATGTGTTTCTGCGTAATTCCGATGATTGTCTTGCTTTCTATACTCACCGTTGGAATTATTATGGAGATTGCCGGAAAGTACGTGTTCAGAATTCTACTCTTTGGGCTGATATTGCGCACCCCATTAATATCGGTACGCATGGCAATACAAAGACGGGAGATGAAGTGCTCGAAGATATGTTATTCAAAAATATCGATATCTTGGAGCATGATGAAGACGACCGCAATTATCAAGGATGTATGACCATCAACGTTGGAGACCATAACTTGGCACGCAACATAACGTTCGAGGATATTCGCGTCGAAAATATTCAGGAAGGGCAACTGTTCCATCTTCGTGTGATGTATAACCAAAAGTATAATACCGGTCCGGGAAGAGGCGTGAAGGATATTGTGTTCCGTAATATCTCTTGTACAGGCAAGTATATCAATCCTTCCTTGATAGAAGGTTATGATAAGAACCGCAAAGTAGAGAATATTCTGTTCGAGAATATCGTATTGAACGGTAAACGGGTGACTACATTGGAAGAGTTGAACGTGGATAAGAAAGATTTTGTAGGAAAAGTGAGAATAAAGTAACTTTTCAACTAAAAGTTTTATTCAATTTTGCTGTCATACCCTCATAGTCTCTTGAATCCCCTTATTCATCGGTGCTTGAGCTATGAGGGTAAGTATGATGGTAGCATGAGGGTAACTTTTGCTCTCATACCCCGTGGATAATATGTCGGCCTGTAGTATTGTAATGATGGCTCCTTATATTCTTCTTGCAAGCTGTCTTGTTTCTCAAGAGCTTACAGGTGTGAATAGACAGGCTCACAGCAGTGGGCTTTTAGGCTTACATTTGTGGATAGAAGAGCTCACTGCTGTGAGCTTCTCTGTTTGATTAAAGGTTAATATATGAAGTATGGGGCAGTAAACAGTTACTCTCATGCTGCCATCATATTAACTCCCATAGCTGAAATGCTCTTATTCTTGCACTATTCTTATACTGATACGAAATGAAAAGATACATTTACCTTCTAGTCCTTACATTGATAAACAATTTACCAAGTGTAGCTGATTCTCCTTTTCAATTGAAAAAACTGCAAGTGGAATATGCTGTGACACCGCTGGGAATTGATGTAGAGAACCCCCGTTTCAGTTGGCAAATGGAGGGAGGTGCTGATGAAAGAGGTTTGTTGCAGACAGCTCGTCAAATCGTTGTAATCGATGAGGCTGGCGTGCAAGTATGGGATTCAAAGAAAATCACTGATGATCAATCTTTGAATATTGAATATGCCGGACTTCCGTTAAAAGCTGCTACCCGCTATCAGTGGACGGTTCATGTATGGGATACGAAACATAGAAAAATGTCCGCTTCTTCCTGGTTTGAAACCGGGCTGATGAGTAGTGATCGTGCCTATGAGGGATGGGGCGGTGCGAAGTGGATTGGAGCAGGGGATGAGGATAGGACATTCTACTCCCATTATCTTCCGGTTTTTAAGTTGAACTTCTCCTTGCGGTTGGACGAAACGACAAAGACCACCTGTTCGGGATTTATTTATGGAGCGAATGATGAGCGCTTGATGGAACGGTATAAGAACCTCTATCAGCTGGAAAACAAAAAAGACGAATCATATATAAAGGTTGAATTGAATATCACTCCGTTGCTTTCGGGGCAAGATGCGGTGTTGAATATATATCGTGTAGGTTACCATCCGGATGATAAGAAAGACATTCCTTATAAAAGTTTCGCTATTCCGCAGGAGATGGTCAATGAACATAATAAATATGATTGGCACACGGTGACCCTTCGCTCGAATTTAGGTTTTACACAGTTTTATGTGGACAATACCGACAAGCAGATCGGCTCTGTCAATCTGAATCCTTTAGGGCAGGGCGGTGACTTTATCGCTTTTCCGGTGGTAGGAGATGTGGGGTATTTTGTTCCTGCCGGTCAGGCAGCTTCTTTCTCAAAAGTAGAAATTGCAAACTTTCGAAGTCCGGCGAATGTAATTACTACGTTGCAAGATTCAGTATGCCGTATAGTTGGTAGGATATCGGACACTTTCACTACTTTTGCTCCTGAATCCCATTCGGCTCCCATGCTCAGAACGGTCTTTGCTTCTTCGGAGGCGAAGATAAAGAAGGCGCGGTTATATGTTACTTCACGCGGTATCTATGAAGTATATCTGAATGGCAGACGGATAGGGAATGATTATTTCAATCCCGGAATCACCCAATATAACAAAACGCACTTATATCAGACATTTGACGTAACAGAATATATCCATTCCGGTCAAAATGCACTCGGTGCTTTACTGTCCGAAGGATGGTGGAGCGGAGGAGCAACCTTTACAGGAGATAATTGGAACTTTTTCGGAGACCGCCAGTCATTACTGGCAAAACTGGTAATCACTTATGCAGATGGACAGGAGAAGGTTGTAATAACCGAACCCTCTACCTGGCAATATTATAATAGAGGTCCTATCTGTTATGGTAGCTTCTTTCAGGGAGAAGTATACGACGCTTTGCGTGATGCGAGGGTGGAAGGATGGAGTACGGCTTCCTATAATGCCGTAGACTGGAAACCTGCCTGTGAAGTGGCTTTGGAAGGCAACATCAGTATGGAAGGAAACCCGGATAAACCTCGGGTAAATGATTATTCCGACTTTGAACTGATAGGGCAGTTCGGCCAGACAGTAAAAGCAAAAAAGGAGCTGACCGCCCTCTCGGTGGAGGAAGTACGCCCCGGTGTATTTGTTTATGATATGGGACAGAATATGGTCGGTGTACCTAAGATAAAACTGTCCGGTATGAAACCCGGAACAAGAATATGTCTGCGTTTTGCTGAAGTGAAATATCCGGATTTGCCCGAATATAAAGGTAACACCGGAATGATTATGTTAGAGAATATCCGTGCTGCCATGGCACAGGACATCTATATTGCTAAAGGAGGTGAAGAAACGATTTTTCCCCGTTTCACCTATCATGGTTATCGCTTTGTGGAAATAACCGGTATTGATACCCCCCTTCCCGCAGCATCGGTGAAAGGAGTAGTGCTTAGCTCCATTCACGAGCTGGCTTCCCGTTACGAAACATCGGACGAGAAAGTAAATAAGTTGTGGGAGAATATTACTTGGTCTTCCTTTGCCAATTTTATGTCTATCCCCACCGACTGCCCTCAACGGAACGAACGTTTGGGATGGGCAGGAGATATTTCCGTATTCTCCCGTACGGCTACGTACCTGGCGGACGTACCTCAATTTTTGAGAAGATACCTTCGTTCTATGCGTGATGTACAGCGGGAAGATGGCCGCTTTCCGGACATTGCTCCTTTGGGTGGAGGATTCGGTGGTTTGCTGTGGGGAAGTGCCGGAATCGCAGTTCCTTGGGAGTGTTACCTGCAATACGGAGACAAAGTTCTCTTGGCTGAACACTATGACGCCATGAAACGATATATCTCCTATATCCTCGACAAGACCATCGACCCGAAAACAAATCTGCTTGTACAGAGCAGGGCATGGGGTGATTTGTGTGATTGGCTCGGTCTTGAAGATAACAGGAATGATAAATCTCTCTTATGGGAAGCCTATTTTATTTATGACCTCGAATTAATGAGCAAGATAGCCACTATCTTGGGTAAGACTACAGATGCGGAAGAATACCGGAAGTTGCATAGTGACAGAAAGGCTTTCTTCAATAGTACTTACCTGCAACCGGAAACCTGCAAGACCATTCACTCCGCTTTCGTACCGAAGAAGCAGGGAACGCTGGTGGATACACAAACTTCTTATGTCCTCCCGTTGGTATTCGGCATCATTGATGAAGAGAATAAACCGAAATTTGTCAAGAATCTGATGGAAACAATCGTCAGAGAAAATAGGACAGAGCAAGGCAGATGGTGTCCTCCTTATTCGTTGATGACCGGTTTTATCGGGACGGCATGGATTAGTAAAGCATTGTCCGATAATGGTTGCAGTGAGGCGGCGTACAAGTTGTTACAGCAGACGAACTATCCGTCGTGGCTGTATTCGGTGGAGCAAGGAGCCACTACCATTTGGGAACGGTTGAATTCCTATACCCATGAAGATGGATTCGGTGGAAATAACCGTATGAATTCTTTCAATCATTATTCTTTTGGCGCAGTCGGCGCATGGATGTACAATTACTCTTTAGGTATAGAACGGGATGAAGACTTCCCCGGATTTAAACACTTTGTGCTGAAACCGGAAGTGGATATTACCGGGAATATGACTTATGCCAAAGGTTATTATGATTCTATGTATGGACGTATCGAAAGTAGTTGGAGAGTAGAAGAAGATACAGTTATTTATCAGTGTACAGTTCCGGCAAATACAACTGCAACGTTGCATCTTCCTGTAACTTCAGTGAAGAATATTGTTGAGGGGAATAGAACTTTAAAGAAAAGCAAAGGGATAGAGTATGTCGGAATAGAAGATGATAAGGTGGTATTGCGGCTTTTGTCTGGTAGCTATTCTTTTAAAGTTGCAAAATAAACCATTTAAGTATTGTAATCTTGCTAGATAGTAGGAGTTGTTCTTGTTGAAGGTCTTGTCAAGAACAGACATTTTATAAATGTTGTTTTTGACAAGACTTTCAGATATTGGGCCTTGGTATGGATTTATAACTTCATTTGCCGTTCTTTCTCATCATCCACCACAGCCATCATTCCTTCTACTTGTGCAAGAGCCAGCATACGTCCGTGGAAAGAATATCCTGGGTTGTAGCCTTTATCTTCATCTCCCAGCATCATTCGTCCGTGATCTACACGCATCGGTAATCCCGGATTCTCATTTTCGAAGATACGGATAAGGTCAATCAGATGTCCTCTTCCCGTAAGATGGGAGCTTTCAATGAAGTTTCCACCTTGCATGGCAGCTGTGCTGCGCAGATGTACGAAATGAGTTCTTTTTGCAAATTTCTTAGCCAACTCACGTGTATCGTTATGTTCGCCTGCACTCAAAGAGCCTGCACAGAAAGTCAATCCATTATGAGGATTATCTACGGCATTCAGGAACCATTCAATATCATTTTCATTGGTAACGATACGTGGTAAACCTAATACCTGGAATGGAGGGTCATCCGGATGTACGCACATATTAACTCCATATTCTTCGCATACAGGCATGATTGCAGATAAGAAGTAACGCATATTTTCACGCAAAGCATCCCGGTCTATATCTTTGTACAAAGCAAGTAACCGCTTGAAGATGGAAACCGGATTCTTATCTCCTTCTTTGATATTGCCATTAACAAAACCTTGAGTCTTGACAATGATCGTATCAATCAGAGCGTCTTTTTCTGCTTCTGTGATAACCTTATCTAGCTCGGCAACTTTCTGAAGTTCTTTTTCAGTGTAATCTTTTTCAGCTCCTTCACGTTCCAAGATTCGGATATCGAAATAAGCAAAGCGGATATGGTCGTAATACAGGGAACTGGTACCATCTGGCCAAGGGTGTTGCAAGTCTGTACGTATCCAGTCAATAACGGGCATGAAGTTGTAACATACTGTCTTTATACCGCATTTGCCCAAATTGGCAAGGCTTATTTTGTAGTTTTCAATTAACTGTTCACGTTCCGCTCCTGCGTATTTGATTGCTTCGCATACAGGAAGACTTTCCACTACCGACCAACGTAAACCATAAGATTCGATGTATGATTTCAAATCGTTAATAGCTTCTACTGTCCATATTTCACCATTCGGTACATCATGCAGGGCAGTGACAATCCCTTCTACCCCTATTTGTCGGAGCATCGGCAAGGTTATCTTATCCTTTTTGCCGAACCATCTCCAAGTCTTTTCCATCATAGTCTTTCTCTTTATAACAGGCTATTATTTATTGCTTAAACTCCGCTGAATGCACTGAAACCACCATCAATAGGTAACATTGCTCCGGTTACGAAGCTAGCGGCTTCACTACATAGGAAATGCACCGCACCATTCAACTCTTTAATATCACCAAAACGTTTCATTGGAGTTTTAGCCAATACTTTCTTGCTTCTATCTGTCAATGAACCATCTGGGTTGATGAGTACACGACGGTTTTGGTCGCCGATGAAGAAGCCCGGTGCAATAGCGTTTACACGGATACCATCACCGTATTTCAGTGCCATTTCACTTGCCAGCCATTGAGTGAAATTGGCTACGGCAGTTTTTGCAGCCGAATATCCTGGTACACGGGTGATAGCGCTGTATGCTGCCATTGAGGATACATTAATGATACATCCTTTGCCTTGTTTTGCCATTACTTTACCGAATATCATAGACGGATAGACTGTCCCATTCATATTCAGATTAGTCACTTTTTCCCAGCAGGAAATATCCATATCATAGAAGTGCTGATCCGGCTCAAGGGTAGCTCCCGGCATATTGCCACCGGCAATGTTCAATAGAATATCGATCTGTCCCCATTTAGCTACGATTTCTTCGGCTACTTTCTCCAGGCTGGCGATGTCAAGTACATTACCGATGATACCGATTACATCGTCACCGTATTGTTTAAGTTCAGCCACACGGTTGTCCAGTTGCTCCTGACGAATGTCAATAGCTACTACTTTTGCTCCCTGCTGTACAAAGTGTTGGGCAATATTTCCGCCCAGTACACCACCTGCTCCGGTAATAACAGCAACTTTACCGGCAATACTAAATAATTCGTTCATGGTTTCTATCAAATGTTTTTATGAATGATGCAAAAATAGCGGGTTTTTATACATGCTATGATGCGTATTTTTGCAAGATATTTACCTATCTTTGCAAAAGCAGTTTAAAAAGGAGATTTATGAAGAAGATAATGAATGAGAAGTTGACTATAACGACTTCCAATCCCGTCCGTGCCCGCTTTTATGAATATCCGCGTTTCACATATCCGTGGCATTTTCATAGTGAGTATGAAATTATCTATGTAGAGAAGGGAGAGGGGGATTGTCTGGTGGGTGACAGCATTATCTCCTATTCAAAAGGTGATTTGATTCTTTTCGGTTCCGAACTGCCTCATAGTATGCAAAGTCCACCGGACGACGGGGAAGAATCTGATAACGAAGAAAAATCCGAACTGAAAGTAAGAGGAGTCAATATTCAGTTTGAGAAAGACTTTATGCATTATTCTATTTCTCAATACTCCCAGTTTATTCCTATCAGGAATTTATTGGAGGATGCTTGCAGAGGAATAAAATTCACAATTACCCGTTCGGGGAAAATCATTAAGTTATTGAAACAGATTCCTTCTGCTAAAGGAGCAGATCAAATTATCCTGTTGCTTTCACTTTTACAGATGATGGCTATCAGCAATCATAAGAAATATCTGACTACTTCTCATTATACTCCGTCCCCTTCGATTATGCGTAATGAAAGAATGGAAAAGGTGATTGCCTATTTGAATAAACATTATACCGAGTCTATCGGTCTGGATGAAATTGCTTCTTATACAGCGATGAACCCTACTGCTTTCTGCCGATACTTTAAAGAAAACACAGGAAAGACATTCAAAGAGTATGTACTTGATATGCGTATCGGATATGCTTGTAAACTATTGAATAGTAGTATGATGAATATATCTCAAATCAGTGCTACTTGCGGATTTGAATCACCTGTACATTTTAACCGCATCTTTAAAAGGGTGACAGGAATGACACCGACTTTATATAGAGAGCAGATGGAATAAGCTTTTCAGGCAATAAACATTTGAGTATAATTTCTTCCTCGTTCGTATATAATAGGAAAGATGAATAAACATGAACGTAAATAGAATGAAGAAAAGAATTTTGCTTTTGTTGTTGGTGATACCGGCATTGGTAAAAGCGCAAGATGTGATGACAGAAACCCGTCAGGAACTGACGTCTCCTGATGGAGCTTATCGTTTTACCTTTTATCAACGTGCGGTGGGAGAGGATAATGCACAAATGTATTATACCTTGACTTATAAAAATCGTCCGGTGATTGAAGAAAGTAAATTGGGAGTTTTGATTGAGAATCAACTGTTTGAGTCGGCGTTGGGAGTTCCGAATGATACTTGTCATTTTTGGTGTGAAAATCTGAAGTTGACTGGGACTGAACAACGAAAGGCGGATGAAACATGGAAGCCCGTATATGGCGAACGTGCGGAGGTTCGTGATTGCTACAATGAGATGACTTTGAAATTCAAAAAGGGAGAAGGGAATGGCAATCAGGACGGTGGTTATGATAAGCGTAAGAATTACTTTATGAACATTATTGTTCGTGCCTATAATGAAGGAATTGCTTTTCGCTATCATTTTCCGGAAACGACAAATGGACTTTTCTTACATATCGTCGGTGAGCAGACTAGCTTCACAATGCCTGAAGGAACGATGGCATATTACGAACGTTGGGCACAAGGACCTTGCGTACTTCGTCCGTTGGAAGGATGGGGCAAAGAGGAGAGTGAGCGTCCTTTGACCTTGAAACTGCCTGATGGATTATCTGTAGCTTTGTTGGAAGCGGAAATGGTGGATTATGTTCGTGGTAAATTCCGTTTATCGGCAGAGAAACCTTCCACTTTGGAGACAAGCCTGTATAGTAGTGTCGATATTATTTCTCCTTACAGTACTCCGTGGCGTGTAATCATGGTTGGCGAACGTCCGGTCGATTTAATTAATAATAATGATATTGTCTTGAATCTGAATCCGGTTTGCAAACTGGCTGATACTTCTTGGATCAAACCCGGGAAAGTATTCCGTTCGGGCGACTTGAAACAAGATAGAGTAAAAGCAGCCATTGACTTTGCGGCAGAACGTGGTATTCAGTATGTGCACATGGATGCAGGCTGGTATGGACCAGAAATGAAAATGAGTTCGGACGCTACTACTGTTTCTCCTGATAAAGACCTTGATATACCCGCTTTGTGTAAATATGCCGAATCGAAAGGAATCGGACTCATGGTGTATGTCAATCAGCGTGCATTAGTGCAGCAGTTGGATACTCTGTTGCCTTTGTATAAAAAATGGGGACTGAAAGGTGTCAAGTTCGGTTTTGTACAGATAGGTAATCAGCGTTGGAGTACTTGGCTGCATGATGCAGTTCGTAAATGTGGAGAATACGGTCTGATGGTAGATATTCATGACGAATATCGTCCGACAGGTTTCAGTCGTACTTATCCTAACCTGATGACACAGGAGGGTATTCGTGGAAATGAAGAAATGCCGGATGCCACACATAATACGACTCTTCCTTTCACCCGCTATCTGGCAGGTGCAGGAGACTATACGCTTTGCTATTTCAATAATCGGGTGAAGAATACGAAAGCACATCAGTTGGCGATGGCAGCTGTGTATTACAGTCCTTTGCAATTTATGTTTTGGTATGACAGACCGGAATTCTACCAGGGAGAAGAAGAACTGGAATTTTGGAAAGCAATTCCGAGTGTATGGGATGACAGCCGCGCGTTAGATGGAGAAATTGGTGAATATATCGTTCAAGCACGTCGTTCGGGGAATGACTGGTTTGTAGGAGCAATGACGAATACGGAAGCCCGCACAATTACATTGACTACGGATTTTCTGAAATCGGGTAAGAAGTATATGCTTCACCTGTACGAAGATGATGACAAGCTGAAGACACGGACGAAAGTACGCAGTACTCATAAGAAGATAAAAGCCGGAGATAAGTTTGTTTTGAAGCTAAAATCAAGTGGCGGAGCCGCATTGCATTTCACTCCACTGGAAAAATAAATTAGTTGTTTATAGATAAATGCAACTATAATAAATGCAATTATAAGAAGCATTATGAATAAATATTTTCTTGTTGTTTTGTTATCTCTGTTCATGCAGACTACCCGAGTTGCAGCAGCTCCCTGGCAGTGGTCCGTAGAAATAAAAGAGCTGATTTCAGAAGAGACAAACGCCCATCCTTCTGCCTATCTATGGATACCGGAAAACTGCAAACAAGTCCGTGCCGTCATCATTGGGCAACATAATATGACCGAAGAGACAATTTTCGAGCATCCTGAATTTCGGAAGAATATGGGTAAACTGGGAATTGCAGAGATATGGATCACTCCCGGAATAGACCAACGCTGGGATGTGACAAAAGGTACCCAGCAAATCTTTGAAACAATGATGAAGAACTTGTCTGAAATAAGCGGATATGCAGAACTGGAGTTTGCCCCGGTCATCCCTATCGGACACTCGGCAATGGCTACTTATCCGTGGAACTTTGCCGCCTGGAATCCCGAACGTACATTGGCCGTACTCTCTATTCACGGTGATTCTCCCAGAACTCATTTGACAGGTTACGGGCGTGCGAATTTGGATTGGGGAACCCGTACGATTGAAGGTATCCCTTCATTAATGGTAATGGGAGAGGACGAATGGTGGGAAGACCGGTTGATAACCTCTTTCGATTATCGTCGTGAATATCCGAATGCTCCCCTTTCATTTCTTGCTGATGCAGGACATGGACATTTCGACATATCCGATGAATTGATTGATTATCTTTCTCTTTTTCTGAAAAAGGCAGTGGAATACCGGTTGCCGAAACATTCGTCATCGGATATTCTGGTTCAGTTAATTCCGGTAGAAGCAAAGAATGGCTGGCTGGCAGACCGTTGGCGAAAGAATGAAAAACCTACAGCCGAAGCCGCTTCCTATGATAAGTATGAAGGAGACAAGCACCATGCATTTTGGTATTTTGATAAGGAAATGGCAGATGCCACAGAAAAATATTACGCTAATGAGCGTGGAAAGACAGAACAGTATATCGGCTTTGAGCAAAAAGGAAAACTGATAACTTTCAATCCGAAATCCCATGTACGTATGTCTCCTTCTTTTCAACCCGAAGCGGACGGAGTCACTTTCCACTTGAAAGCAGTGTACACAGATACGTTAAGGAACGAATATTCAAAAGAACACAGTACACGTCCCATTCGAATGTCGAGAATTTGCGGTCCGGTGGAAGTGGTGAATGATACAACTTTTACTGTTCGTTTCTATCGGATGGGATTGGATAATCCTAAACGTACAGGAGGCATCTGTTTGATGGCTTCCGTAAAACAGGATCATAAATACCGGAGTGCCGTTCAGCAGGTGGAGATTCGTATTCCTTACCGGAATAAGGAAGGGATACCCCAACGTATAATTTTCCCGAAACTATCCGATGCAAAGGCTTCAGTGAAAGAAATAAGTTTAAAAGGAACTGCTGACTCCGGCCTTCCGGTTTACTATTATGTAAAAGAAGGGCCGGCAGAGATAAAGAGGGATAAACTGGTATTGACTAAAATTCCCCCGCGTGCAAAATTTCCGGTAAAGGTGACAGTGGTAGCCTGGCAATATGGGCGTAGCGGAGAACCTAAAGTGCAGACTGCTGAAGCAGTAGAGCAGAGTTTTTATATTACCGCCCGTTAGTTTGACAAAGAGATTGTTCAAGGAATCAGAGTACTAATTCCTTGAACAATCTTTCCAAAGTCTTATCTAAATCAGTAGAAAATCCCGGATGTGGGCGAGATACTTGTATGCAGGAACTTTTTACTGCAGTCAGCCAACGAAATCTGTCAGGAATATCCATATTGGCTATGGCTCCTCCTTCTTTATTTCCCATGCATATCTTGTCAAAGACCTGTAACCCTTCTTTCAGGCAATTCATATCCAGTTCGGAAGAAAATAGTTTTAGTTTGTTCTCATCTATCGTATAGAGGGATTTCAGGTATTTAGCTTGTTTGGAAAACAACACAATCCCCATATTGATAAACTCCTCCCGTTCTACTTTAGGAACGAAACGGATGACTGCGTATTCATATAAGTGCCTTTCTTGCATTTTGCGCTTCATTTACAAATGTTTCGGAATGCTTAATCCTTTCTTCTAAGAATCGAATATAAATGTCTCTCAAATCCTGTGGAGTTTCTGTGCCTTCTGTCCAGTTTAACCAGTCATCGGGAATAGCATTGACTATCTCACGGATTTTATCAGAAGTCAATATCTGCCTGAATTCAATATCTACCTCTTCCAGTTTATCGGCAAACGGCAATAATACATGGTCTTTTATCTGTACAAAAGGAACCAGTGCCTGTTTTTGCCAGTTAGTCCAGGAATGGTGGAAATAAAGGGACGCCCCATGATCTATCAACCATAGTTCTTTGTGCCATATCAACATATTGGTGTTTTTAATGGTACGGTCTACGTTAGTCAGCAAGGCATCCAGCCATACTACTTGCGAAGCGGTTTTTCCATCTACTTGATGTACTATCGGATCAAAAGTCAGTGAACCGGAAAGGAAATGCAATCCCATATTCAGTCCGCGACTCCATTGAAGTAAATCCTGTATCTCTTCGTCTGCTTCCGTTCGTCCGAAGGCCTCGTCCAGATTCAGAAAAACTATTTCGGGGACTCTGAAACCTAGTGCACGGGCTATCTCCCCACCAATCAGTTCGGCAATCAGCGCTTTTGTTCCGTGTCCTGCCCCCCTGAATTTGACTACATACTTAAATTCATCGTCAGCTTCGGCTAAAGCAGGCAATGAGCCCCCCTCACGCAGAGGAAGAATATATCTTGTAACATTTGCCGTACGTAAATCCATGTAGCTCCTTTCTTTGATTTGGGGAATAAAGATAGAACGTTTCAGATGAATTTTATAAGAAAGTGGGCTTTAAATTAAAGAATTGTAGCTTAATTAAATAATTTTGTGGCTTTGAGTGTTTGAGGCACCTTGTTCGTATCTTATAGATAAAAGATAGAAAATAGTATGAATAAGAAAGTTTTAGTTACGACAATCTTGTTTGGTTCATTGACAGTATCGGGTATAGTGTCAGCTCAATCTGTATATCCCGGACAACATCAGGGAAAGTTGAAAAAGGAAACAGTCGTTCCCCTTCAGGCGGAAAGTTTTGATTTGAAAGATGTTCGCCTGTTGCCAAGTCGTTTCCGTGATAATATGCTTCGGGATTCTGCCTGGATGACATCAATAGATGTGAATCGTCTGCTACATAGCTTCCGTACCAATGCCGGTGTATTTGCCGGACGTGAGGGCGGATATATGACAGTGAAAAAACTGGGTGGTTGGGAATCTTTGGATTGCGAACTTCGCGGACATACTACCGGACACATGCTCTCGGCACTTGGTTTGATGTACGCAGCTACCGGCAGTGAGATATTCAAACTGAAAGGCGATAGCTTGGTTAACGGATTGGAAGAAGTGCAGAATGCACTGAAAAACGGATATTTGAGTGCCTGGCCCGAGGAACTGATAAACCGGAATATTCAGGGAAAAGGTGTATGGGCTCCCTGGTATACTCTGCACAAACTTTTCTCCGGACTGATAGATCAATATCTGTATGCGGATAATAAGAAAGCATTGACTATCGTCACCCGAATGGGCGATTGGGCATACAATAAATTGAGACCCCTTAGTGAAGAAACACGTAAACTTATGATCCGCAATGAATTTGGCGGTATCAATGAGTCATTCTATAATTTATACTCAATAACGGGAGATGAACGTTATCGCTGGTTGGCGGAATATTTCTACCACAATGACGTAATCGACCCTTTGAAAGAACTTCGCGATGACTTGGGAACGAAGCATACCAATACTTTCATCCCGAAAGTGATAGCTGAAGCCCGCAACTACGAATTAACCCACAACGAGACAAGTAGGAAACTTTCGGAATTCTTCTGGCACACCATGATTGACCATCATACTTTTGCTCCGGGATGCAGCAGTGACAAAGAACACTACTTTGATCCGAAGAAGTTATCTCAACATCTGACCGGCTATACCGGAGAAACTTGTTGTACCTATAATATGCTCAAACTTAGCCGCCATCTTTTCTGCTGGACGGGCGATTCATCTATTGCAGATTATTACGAAAGAGCATTGTATAATCACATCTTGGGACAACAAGACCCTGAAACAGGTATGGTAGCTTATTTCCTGCCTTTGCTTTCCGGGTCTCATAAACTGTATAGCACAAAAGAGAACTCTTTCTGGTGTTGCGTAGGTAGCGGATTTGAGAATCATGCAAAGTTTGGAGAAGCCATCTACTACCATAACAATCAGGGAATATATGTAAATCTATTTATCCCTTCACAGGTAACCTGGAAAGAAAAAGGACTGACAATCCGTCAGGAAACGGAATTCCCACAGGAAGAAACAACGCGTTTTACTCTCCGTACAGAAAATCCTGTTCGTACCACCATTTATCTGCGCTATCCTTCGTGGAGCAAGGATATAAAAGTGTTGGTGAATGATAAGAGAATATCTGTAAAACAGAAACCTGGTTCTTATATTGCCATTACCCGTGAATGGAAAGATGGCGATCAAATCTCGGCTACTTATCCGATGCAAATCAAATTGGAGGCTACCCCGGATAACCCGAACAAGGCAGCTCTGTTATATGGTCCATTGGTATTGGCGGGAGAACGGGGGACTGAAGGTATGCAAGCACCTGCTCCTTTCTCAAATCCGGCTCTTTATAATGATTATTATACCTATAATTTTCATGTCCCAGCACATTTGCGTACCTCTTTGAAACTAGATAAGAAACACCCTGAACGTGCCTTGCAACGTGTAGGAAGTGATTTGAAGTTTACGACAGAACAAGGAGATGTGATTCGTCCGTTATACGATTTGCATCACCAGCGCTATGTCGTATATTGGGATTTACAATCAGAAAAATAGATAGTAAACAACGATATGAAGAATCGTTTATTAATTGCCGTTTTTGTAAGTGTCTGCTTTTTGAGCAGTTCTTGCAAAATATCATCCGGTCAGGGAAGTCAGTATGACTTCTCTTCTTTGGATTCTGTTATCCAAGGATGGGTAGACAAGGGATATTACCCCGGAGCATCCATTTGTGTAGTGAAGAATGATACCGTCATTTTCCAGAAGAACTATCGGGACTATACGCCCGATACAAAAGTATATGTCGCTTCTGCCGGGAAATGGGTAGCGGCTGCTGTCATTGGCGCAGTGGTAGACCGTACTGATTTGGGATGGGATGATCCGGTAGAAAAATGGTTGCCGGAATTTAAAGATGATGCTAAAGGTAAGATTCCTCTCCGACAATTATTATCCCATACATCAGGAGTACGTCCATATCTTCCCGAGCCCCGTGTAGATAACTATAATCATTTGGATTCGGCAGTCACTGAAATTCTTCCTTTGGATACAGTCTTCACTCCCGGTGCTCGTTTTGAATATGGCGGACTTGCCATGCAGATTGCCGGAAGAATGGCAGAAGTGGCGATGGGGAAGGAGTTTGAAACTCTTTTCCGGGAACTGCTTGCACAACCTTTGGAAATGAAGAACTCTCATTTCACCCCAATCAATACGGATGGCGGACATGCACCCATGTTAGGGGGCGGACTGTGTACTACCTTGAATGATTATCTTTATTTCCTGTCTATGATTTATCACGATGGAATGTATAATGGCAAGCAGATTATATCAGCAGAAACAATAAAGGAGATGCAGGCCGACCAAGTGAAAGATGCCATCATCCCTTCGCATGACTCGGATAATTATGTAGCGAAAGGACTAGGACAATCCCACAATGGAATCTACGGATTGGGAGAATGGCGTGAACTGATAGAAAAAAAGACAGGTGAAGCCTATCAGATTAGTTCACCGGGATGGGCTGGTGCTTATCCGTGGATAAATAAACACGATAAAGTTTACGGATTCTTCATTTCTCATGTAACAGGTTCTTCTGCTAAAGAAGACGGTTTCTCTTCTTTCTTCGGCAGCCCTGTCATTTCACGGACTGTTTCAGAAATACTGAAGGGCAAGCCATTGGTTGTCAAACAAGGACGTATCAATGTAGGAAACGGCTCTCTATACTATGAAGAAGCCGGTCAGGGTGAACCGATAATTTTTGTTCACGGTCATTCGCTCGACCATCGTATGTGGGATGAACAATTTTCTGTGTTTGCGAAAAAGTATCATGTCATTCGCTATGATTTAAGAGGATACGGCATTTCTTCTGCCCAAACAGAAGATTATCAATTTATGCATGTTGAAGATTTAGTTACTTTAATGGACTCTTTACATCTCCAAAAAGCGCATATTGTCGGGCTTTCTTTGGGTGGATTTATCACTGCTGATATGTTGGCGTATTTCCCAGACCGGATGTTATCGGCTTTTTTAGCCAGTGGAAACATCCGGAAATCGAAAGGGCCCAGTGAGCCGATGACTAAAGAAGAAGCAAAGGTACGTGATGAAGAAATAGCTGCTCTGAAAAAGAAAGGAGTGGAGGTGATGAAGAAAGAGTGGTTTGAAGGATTAATGAAATCCGGTGGAAGTCAACGTGAGCGGATGCATGCGCCTTTGTGGCAGATGATTGACGAATGGGATGCATGGCAACCGCTACACAAAGAAGTACGGGTAGTAGCAGGACTGGATGCTATTGAAAAATTAAAGAAGAGTCATCCTGCCGTACCTGCCTTAATTGTAGAAGGTCATTCTTCTGATAACAAATTCTCAAAAAATCCTCCCATATTGGAATATCTACCTAATGGAAAGCTGAAGGTCATAGAGGATTGCGGGCACATGATGAATATGGAGCGACCGGAGGAATTCAATGCAGCTTTAGCAGAATTTTTAATCAATATTAAACAGTAAAATAAAAGCAATAAATATCATGAAACAAATAGTTCTATGTCTGATCGGAATATTATTTGCATCGTTTGTATCTGCACAAAAGATAAATCATCCTTCGCTTTTGTACACCTCTCAACGTATTCAGCAGGTAAAACAACGTATGCAGAATGAACCGAAATTGCAGGAAGCCTGGGAAGATATTCAGAAAACTGCGGATGAAGCTTTACAGAAGAAAGATTTCAACCGGTTGGATTATTTATCGTTGGCCTATCTGATGACGGATAATAAAGAGTATGCAGATGTAATCAAAGAGATCCTTTCGAAAGCTGTGGAAGCTGAATCCTGGGGAGATATGGAAATGATGGCACGTATTCCTGCTTGGCGTTCGCAACTGGGCATGGCACATAAGAGTTTCCTTTCTGCCATAGGGTATGATGCAGCTTATAACATCATGTCTTCTTCCGAAAGAAAAAAGATTGCCGAAGGCTTGAAACGATTGGCTGTAGAACCTGCATTGGGCGACTGGCTGCTGGAACCTACCCGTATTCATTCTTTGAATTCTATGGGACATAACTGGTGGACTTCCTGTGTATGCCAGGGTGGAATATTAGCATTAAGCCTACAGAATGAACTTCCCGAAGTAAAAGATTGGGTGGAGCAACTTCATGAGTCACTTCCCGAATGGTTTGACTTTGCAGGCGATGCCTTGCAACAGAAAGCAAAGAGCTTTGATGAGGCTGGAGGAATGTATGAAAGTCTGAATTATGCAAACTTTGGTATTCAGGAAGCTCTATTGTTTCGGATCGCTTGGATAAACACTCATCCGGGACAAAATCCCGGCGATATACCCCAATTGGCAAAACTTCCGAACTACTTTTCTCAAGTATGCTATCCCCGTACAGGTATGCTGCATAGTTTGAATTTTGGTGATAGTCATAAGAACGTATCAGCAGAATCCAGTATGATGTTATTGTATGCATTGGGACTGAAAGACCCGACTATTCTATGGTATATAGCCCAAGTAGAGCAAGGACAGCATCGCGATGGATTTTTTCTGAATCGTCCGATGGGTTTTCTCTATACCCCTGATTTGAATAAAGCCCCCGTAACTCCCGATTTGAAAACCTCACAATTATTCTCGGATTTCGGTTGGGCCACCATGCGTACTTCTTGGGAAAAGGATGCTACGATGCTTGCTGTGAAAAGCGGTCATACGTGGAATCATTCCCATGCGGATGCCAACTCCTTTATTGTTTTTCATAAAGGCGTTGATATTATCAAGGATGGAGGAAACTGCTGGTATCCCAATCCGAATTATCGCAACTATTTCTTCCAAAGCCAGGCACATAATGTAGTCCTGTTCAACGGGGAGGGACAACCTCGTGAACAACAGTATAGCGGCTCTACTTTGCGAGGAAATCTTTATCATCTCTTGGATGCAGGCAATGTGAAATATGTTTTGGCCAATGGAACAGGACCTGTCTCTAATAATTTCAGCCGTAACTTCCGTCATTTCCTGTGGATGGATAATGTGATTTATATGATCGATGATTTGAAGACACATAAGGTAGGACAGTTTGAATGGTTATGGCATACCAATGGAACCTATAAGAAATCGGGCATTGACGTAAATGTGACAAATGGAAATTCTTCAGTAGTCATTCGTCCTTTATATCCCCGTCTGCTGGCTAAATCAGATTTTGTGCACGACTATCCCGAAGATTTATATTGGGAAGAAATAGAAGCTCCTACGGAAGATCTGAAAGGAACCGAAAAATATTATTCATTCCATTTACCAGCCGAGGTGAACCGTGTGAAAGGACTGACAGCTATTATTCTGAAAGACACTCCCGATGAAAAAGATCTGCCTCAAATGGAAAGACGTGAAGGGCAGGACTGGATAGGGCTTCGTATCCGTCATAAAGGTAAAATTACCGATTTATATATCAACCAACTGGCAGACGGAAGATTAATGCACAGTAATTCATGGATTATGCCCGACGGCTGGATGACAGATGCTTATATGTTTGCGGTCTCTTACCCGGAAGGTACTAAAGCAAAGGACGCTAAGGACTTCTTCATTGCCTACGGAAGTGCATTGAGACGGGATAATGAAACCTACTTCTCGTCATTGGCTAAACTATTCGTTATTCAGAAAGCAGAAGATAAGAAACTTAATCTTTGGATAGACGGACAGCCGAAGATAAATACCACTTTTAGAAGCACAAAGAAGCCTGTGTCTGTAGAAGTGAATGATAAGAAAATCCCGGTAGTTTATCAGAAATCGCAGGTAAAGGTGAAACTTTAAATAAGTATATCCGGGATAGATTCTATCTTTTTAAAGAGAGTAAGTTCCTTGTTTTTTGTGCAAACCTATATAAAATCCGAGATATTTTATGTAGGTTTGCATTGTTTCGTTAAATATGAATCCTCTATGCATAATCTAATACGACATATAGTAAAGGCTTTAGTTACTCTTTGTCTGCTACTCATAAGTATGCCTATTTATCCGATTTCTTACTCTTTCCGCAGCATTTCCGAAACAGACGGACTTTCCGACCTGATGGTCAGCTCTTTTTATAAAGATTCATTAGGCTATATCTGGATTGGCACGGCAAGTTCTGTTGAACGTTTTGACGGAGTCCATTTGAAACATTATCCTATATTAGGGAATAATGAAAAACAAAAATGGGTGAATGTAATAACAGAGACGGCTGGTAATAGGATATGGATAGGAAATGATATGGGATTGTGGACGGTTCATAAGGAAACAGAAAAACTGGAACCCTTTAGTCCGGAGACTATTAATTGTGGTGTTCGTGCCCTTTTACCAACTCGGGATGGAGGATTGTATATAGGTAGTGAAAAAGGATTATTTATCTATCGAAATAATCAATTGGAGCGACTGGCAGTAAGTTCCGACATCTTATCGGCAGAAAATTTCATCGTTGCATTGAATTTGGATGAAAATGGAGCTTTATGGATTCTTACCAAAGGTGGATTACATTCCATGAATATTTCAAACCGGAAAATAACCTCTTATCCGTACAAGCAGGGATTCTCTTATAGAAATATGACACGTATCGGCAAAAAGCTCTATTTAGGAACAATGGATCATGGGTTGCTATGTTTTGATAGCTCGACGTGTGAGTTTAAAGAAAATATTATTGACTTGGGTTGTAATGTTATCATGTCTCTCTCCAGTGATGAAAAGAATTTGTTGTATATAGGCACTGATGGAAATGGGGTACATTTTGTTTCTGCGAATAACATGAAGATTGTTCGTACCTTTTGTTACGAGTCGGGAAATAAACAGGCGATCCGTTCCAATTCTGTCTATGCATTATTGGTTGATAGGGAAGGAGTGGTTTGGATTGGTTTTTATCAGCTAGGCTTGGATTATACACTATATCAGAGTGGGTTATTTTCTACCTATGCTTATCTTCCTTATTTCGACTCCAAAGAGATGCCTGTTCGTGCAATATCAGTTTCGAAAGACGAGAAACTGATAGGTTCGCGCAATGGGCTTTTCTATATAGACGAAAAGAAACAGCGGTTTAAAAGTTTTAAGGTTCCCGAATTACGTTCCAATATGATCTTGTGTATTTATGCTTTTGAAGGAAAGTATTACATAGGTACTTATGGTGGCGGTATATATATCCTCAATCCTTCCACGTTGACTTTATCCGATTTTGAAACAGCAGACTTAAAATCAACTCCATTCCTGAAAGGACATGTGTTTTGCATAAAATCGGATGATGAAGGAAGTTTGTGGATGGCGACGTCTATGGGACTTTACTGTTATAGAGATGGAAAGCAAATTCGGCATTATACTACCGAAAATTCGAAATTACCAGGAGAAAATGTATATGATATATGTTTTGATTCCACTCGTAAAGGATGGATTTGTACAGAGAACGGTTTATGCATTTGGGATCCATCAACCAATAGTTTGAAGTCGGATATGTTTCCTGAAGGGTTTATTCATAAGGATAAAATCCGGACAGTATACGAAGATTCTAATCATGAGCTTTATTTCCTTCCGGATAAAGGTGCTATTTTTATATCTGATTTGTCGATGAATCATTTTCGGAGAATGCAGTCGGGCACTCCTTTGGATGGAAAGGATGCAATGTTTATTATAGAAGATCATGAAGGTTGGTTGTGGGTTGGTACTAATTTGGGCTTATATCGTTATGATAAGAAAGATAATTTTATTCCCTATAATTTCGTAGATGGCTTGCCCAGTTCTATATTTATTACTTGTTTCCCTGTGATAGATGAAGAGGGTACGATGTGGTTCGGCAATTCGAAAGGTATGATTTATCTAACCTCGGAACAAAACGGCAGAAAAGCAAAATGGCATTATCCGGTTGCTATTACCGATGTATTAGTGAATGGAAAGCAATCGGTTTATGCTAAGATGAGTAGAGAAAATAACGTGTATAAAATAAAATTGGAAGCAGATCAGCGTAATCTGACAATCCGTTTCTCTGGGTTCACTTATTCGGAGCCTGCATATATGTCTTATAAATGTAAGATGGAAGGGATAGATAGCGACTGGCAATTATTGAGTGGACAATCTGAAATAACGTATTATGACTTATCATCCGGCAATTATCAGTTTAGAATTCATAGGGTGGATGATCCGGAGTCAGAAATTTGCCTGATGGTGACTATTGCTCCTCGTTTCAATGCTGTTATGTGGAGTGTGACTGTTTTAGTGATATTGATAATAACCTTGGCTTATATATATTATCGCCGGAGAATGAAACGAAACAATCTTATTGAACCGAAGGAAAAGCAACAACCGATAATTGAAGAAAAATATAGAAAGAGTAATGTGACTGAAGAAGAATGTAGACGCCTGGCTGGCGAACTGGAACTTCTGATGCAAAGGGATCGACTATATGTTAATCCAAATCTGAAAATAGCAGATTTGGCTGCAATATTGAATGTTTCCACTTATACATTATCCTATTTATTCAATCAATATTTGGATAAAAACTATTATGACTATTTGAATGACTATCGCATAGAGGAGTTTAAGCGTTTGGTTGATAAAGATGAATATTCTAAATATACGTTGACAGCTTTAGCCGAACTATGTGGTTTTAGTTCGCGCACCTCCTTCTTTCGCTATTTTAAAAAGGTTATTGGAATTACTCCGAATGAATATATTCGAAGTATCGGAAAGACCAATGAAGAATAATATACCTATGTACCTTTCATTTTAAACTTTAGATTGATAAATATCTCTTTAGAGTCTCAAATAATAAATTGAGACTCTATGAAATTGAGAGTTAACTGCTTGATAATTAGAGTGTGTGTTGATCGCTTGCTCTCCGCCAATAGGACGGAATTTATCTCTTCCTTTTTGAATATCCGTTTTCATATTTACCTTCTATATTTGCCAACGTAATGATAAACAAAAATCTAAGCAATGGAAAATATAGATATGTCATCCGTACAGTTGATTAGTGATTCTTATAAGAATTATCATCGTTCTGTTTACTTGTATATATTATATAAAATAAGAAAAGATGAAGACGCGAAAGATCTGGCTCAAGATGTATTTTTACGTTTGATGGATTATAAGCAAATGTTGCGACCGGAAACAATAAAGCATTTTATTTTCTCTATTTGCCGGAATTTGGTTATTGATTATTTGCGTCGTCATTATAAAATGCAGGAAATCACGTCCTATTTTTTAGATCAGATTCCTACCTCTACCAATGATGTAGAGAGCCAGATAATAGCCAATGATATATCTACATGTGAGCAGGAGAGAGTTCTCCGGCTTCCTATGCAACGAAGGAAAATTTATGTAATGAGTCGCTTTAGACATAAATCATCAGCATATATTTCCGCTTGTCTCGGGTTATCTGTCCGTACAGTAGAAAACCATTTGTTTGTCAGCCGGAAAGAAATCCGCGAATATATCCAACAGTGTATCTAATATTAGAATAAATAGTATAAATGTTAGTTTTAAATTTTATGTATATGAAAAAAAATCTCTTCAGATTTTCATCGAGAAGGATTCTATTCTCCACGGTGATAGCCTCTGCTCTTCTAGCAGGTGGTTCGCAGACTGTCTTTGCAGATGCTGGGGAAGTACAAGCCGTATTACAGACCGGTACAATTAAAGGAAAAATTGTGGATTCCAATGGCGATCCTGTCATTGGTGCCAATGTTATGGTTAAAGGTACCACCAATGGCTGTATAACCGACATTGACGGAAACTTTTCATTGAAAGACGCCAAAGGTATTTTGGTTATCTCTTATATCGGTTACAAAACGGAAGAGGTACAGGTGAAAGGCCATGAAACCAATTTAAAGATTGTATTGAAAGAGGATTCTGAACTACTGCAGGAAGTTGTAGTGGTGGGATACGGTAGTATGAAGAAAGAGTCGTTGACAGGTTCGGTGACAGTTGTTGACCAAAAACTTTTTAAAGACAAAGGTACGGTAGCCAATCCGCTATCAGCCATGCAAGGTCAGGTGCCGGGCTTACGCATCACTCGTTCGTCGGCTGCTCCGGGCGAAGAGGGATGGGGCATCTCTATTCGTGGTTCGGTTTCGAAGAATAATGTAGAGCCTCTGTTGATTATTGACGGTGTGCCTGCCAGCGGTGTCAGTGAGATGGCCCAACTCAATGCAGACGATATCGAAACCATTAACTTTCTGAAAGATGCTTCGGCTGCTATTTATGGTGCAAAAGCGGCAGGTGGTGTAATTTTGGTGACTACAAAACGTCCCGATGTCGGCAGAACTAAAGTAGAATATAGCGGCTCGGTTACGCGCAAAATTGTGGGGTTGCAGCCTCGTATGATGAGTATGGACGAGTGGACGGACGGTGTGCTCCAAGCTCGCTTGAATGATGGTTATGGTGAAGATGATAACTGGGTGCGCTATGCCCGTTTGGCTAAGGCGATGAAAGGCAGTTGGATTAACCTGCACGGTGGCAACAACCCCGATGAAGATCCCATTCCGGGAGGATTCCGTGGTGTGGCCGACTTTGTGTTTCACGACATGAACTGGACAGATGTGCTGTGGGGAAATGCCACTTCTACCCAGCATAATCTTAGTGTAAGCGGAGGTACGGAAAAATCGAGCTACCGACTTTCACTGGGTTATTTGAACGATCAAGGTACGTTGAAATGGGGGAACAACTCGAATGAACGTTGTAACGCACGTTTGTTTAGTAGCGTCAAGATAAACGACCGTATCAGTTTGGAAACAAACATGTCGGCCAGTCGTCAGCATCAGGTCGCTCCTACACAAATTGGTAGCATATTGGGCAGTAGCATACCGCAACCGGGTTTGCCAGTTTCGACCATTGATGGTAAACCTTATGCGTGGGGAGGTATTCATACTCCCAATTGGTCAGCCGAATTGGGCGGTGACAACAAACTTGTGGTGACCACTATGAGTGTGAATGAGATTTTGAAAGTAAACATTGTGGATGGTCTGGATTTTCAAGGTACTTTGGGTTACTCAACGAATAATGCGGCCCGTGACGAACAATATCTTTCGATTGATTGGTATCAATATGACGGTACGCCGATTCTGAACGAGAACTCTCCTTATCCCGCTAAAGAAAAATCGTCATATACAAAAAGTTCTGCACGTACTGACAATTACACGGCATCGGCCTTCCTCACTTATAAGAAATTATTTGATGAAGTTCACGACGTATCGCTTATGGGAGGCGTTCAGTACGACTATGCTGCTTACGATTACAGTGGTACTAAAGCCATGGATGTGGAAGCGGCTATCGAATCACTCAACGGTAAGGGACAGGTTTACATCGATAAAGTAGACCGTTGGGAGGAAGCCATTCTTTCTTATTTCGGTCGTTTGAATTATAACTACAAATCGAGATATATGGTAGAAGTGAATGCTCGCTACGACGGCTCTTCGAAGTTCTTACCCGAAAACCGCTGGAATTTCTTTTGGGGTGCATCGGCCGGATGGCGTATCACTGAAGAGAAATTCATGGAAAACTTGCACGACTATGTGAGTGAACTGAAATTGCGTGCCTCATATGGTGAGGTAGGTAACCAAAATGGTATCGGACGTTACGACGGTATCCAACTTTACAACTACAAATCAGGCAGCGGTGCCTTGTTAGGTAATTCGAAAGGAACATATGTAGAATCTGCCGGACTGGTGAGTACCGTGCGCACTTGGGAACGCATCTATAACTATAACTTAGGTATCGATTTCGGTTTCCTCAACAATCGTCTTACGGGTACGTTCGAGGTGTTTAAAAAGAAAAACAACAACATGTTGGTTTCTCGTCTGCATCCCGGTGTTTTGGGGGGAACGGCTCCCAGTACCAATAGCGGTAAGTTCGAAGCCAATGGTTACGATGCCAGTTTGACTTGGCGTGATAAGATAGGCAGTTTCAACTACCATGTTGGCGGTACGTTGACCTATATGAACAATGAACTGATTGACGGAGGCAATATTGTGGTGAATGCAGGCTATAATGAAGCTGTGAATGGATACCCGCTCAACTCTGTGTTTGGCTATCGCTATGTGGGCAAGGTACAAAACCAAGACCAACTGGACTATTATGTGGACAAATATGTGGGTAGTAACTCTATCGCTCTGCCTGCCAACTTGCGTTTAGGCGACCACATGTATGAGGATGTGAACAAAGATGGCAAATTGACACAGGATGACCTTGTATTTCTCGGTTCCGACGACCCCAAATATTCGTTCTCGTTTAATTTCGGATGTGAGTGGAAGGGATTCGATTTCAATACCGTGTTCCAAGGTGTGGGCAAACGTACTATCTATCGTGAGATTGACTCTTGGAAAGTGCCTTTCAAATCCATTTGGCTGAACACTACTAATCAGTCAGTAGGTAATGTATGGAGCCCTGAAACCCCTAACAACCATTTTCCTACCTATTCAAACAGCAATGACATCAATAACTACAACTACATTCCTTCTACCTGGTCGGCTGACAATGGTGCCTACCTGCGTCTTAAAGAGATTGTACTTGGATACACATTGCCAAAGGCATGGATGAACAAGAGCGGTTTTATCAGCAACCTACGTGTCTATGTCTCGGGTGCTGACTTGTGGGAGAAATCGTATATCAGCGATGGTTGGGATCCCGAAGCTACTCGCAAGGTGGAAAACAAACAACGCTATCCGTTTAATCGCACTGTAACTTTCGGTGTGAATGCCACGTTCTAATTTTTATTCTTAATATTGAAGATAACAATGAAAAAAATAGCATATATTCTAAGTATCATTTGCGCCATGACCATGCAGTCGTGCTTAGATCTTGAGCCCAAGACGCAATTGGCTGACACCAACTACTGGAAGTCGCCCGAACACTTCAAACTTTTTGCCACGCAGTTCTACGGCTGGTCTGCCGACTTCCGATGGCTTGATGACAGTCAGCATGCCGATATTCGCTCGGACTTGTTTGCCTATAGCACGGTGAATGTCTATAGCAATGGAACGAATAGTATTCCGTCATCCGATAAGCATTATACCGACAATTATAATCGCATTCGTCAAACCAACACTCTGTTACAGCAAGCCGATGAGTATGACCGGCAAGCCGATATCACCACTTCGGTGGGTGAAGCTCATTTCTTTCGTGCTTATTGCTATTTCGAATTGTTGCAGGCTTACGGTGACCTCATTATTACTCGTACACCGCTTGATGTCGACTCACCCGAGATGCAGAAAGCACGTAATCCACGTACCGAGGTAGCCGATTTCATCATTGACGATTTAAAAGAGGCCGCCAAACTGTTGCCTGCTAATAAAGCCATTAGTAGCAGCGACGAAGGCCGTCTCTCCAGCGAAGCTGCTTTAGCGTTTCTTTCACGTGTGGCTCTTTACGAAGGCACATGGGAGAAATTCCATAATGGCAGTCAAAATACCGAACGTACGAAATCTTTGCTCAATATTGCAGCGCAGGCAGCCTATGACGTGATGGAAGGTGGAACATTTGAGCTTTTCGCTCCTCAAGAATTGGGTACGGAAGCCTATAAGTATCTTTTCATCCTAGAGAATGAAAAGTCGAACCCTGCCAGTATCAATAAAACAGGCAATAAAGAGTATATCTTTACCCGGCGTCATGACCCCGTACTTAACTCTATTGGCTTCAATATCACACAGGGCCGTTTAGGTAATGCTCTGTACGTTACTCGCAAAATGGCTAATATGTATCTACAAAGTAATGGGTTACCTATCAACCCCCAAACGTGGAATTATACGAAGATAGATGATGAATATAAAAATCGCGACAACCGTATGAACAATCAGCTTATGGTGCCCGGACAAACCTACTGGGGGACAAACGGCGGACGTATCAACTGGACCGGTGATGCTGCCGAAATAGCCAATGCCTCGCATCGAAATTTCATACCTCAAACAGGAACGGGCTACTTCCCTCATAAGTGGTGCAGCGAGCGCGACGGAGTACCCACAGGTATGGAAGCCTATGACTTCCCTATCATTCGCTATGCCGAGGTGTTATTGAACTATGCCGAAGCCGTGTTTGAACGTGATGAGCAGATATCAGATGAAGACTTAGCTATCAGCCTGAACCTGACACGCAAACGCATCAATCCCGAAATGCCCGATCTGACCAACGACTTTGTTACGGCGAACAATTTGGATATGCGCACCGAAATTCGCCGTGAACGCACCATTGAATTTTTTGATGAGAATTTCCGCATTGATGACCTGAAACGTTGGAAAACTGCTGAAGACGAAATGCCGATGAATCTCACCGGTGTGAAGTGGGAAGGTACCGATTTTGAAAGCAGATGGCCCGATGCTTCTTTTAAAGACAAAGATGGTGAAGGTTGCATTATTCACGAAAAAGGACGCAACTGGCACGAAAAGCATTACTTGTTGCCACTGCCCACTGACCAACTTAAGCTGAACCCCAACTTGAAACAAAATCCGGGTTGGAACCAATAATCCATTCATCATTCATTAATAAAGTAATCGAATTATGACATACAAAAACATACTTCAAAAGGGTGCATTTGTTGCACTAATGACGGGTACCTTGGTAATGACCGTTTCGTGTAATGATGACGATGTATCCCCCGTTTTAGAAGAGAGAGTGCTTGTTAAGGAGATCAACCTTGAAGTGACTCCCGAACTGCCTCTGCTGATAGGCACTGATACTTTGATAAAATATACTGTGGGGCCCGATGAGGCTTTTAACAAAGAATTGGTATGGAAATCAACAGTGCCCGATGTAGCTACAGTAGATGCCGAAGGACGCATCACGGCAATAAGTGCAGGTAACACAGTCATTTCGGCCAGACCGGCTGTTGGTTATTCTACCACTTCGACCATCAATGTGAAGGTGGTAAACGAAATTATTCACATCACTGATATCAATCTTACTAACGAAGAGCTCGAAGTATTTGTTACCTCGACTTTGCCACTCACTTGGCAAACTACTCCGGCCGACCCCACTTATCCTGGGTTGATTTGGAAAAGTCTAACTCCTGATAAGGCTACCATCAATGAAAAAGGTGAAGTGAAGGGCGTGGCTGAAGGAACGGCACGTATCCAAGTTACCGCTACCGATGACAAGCATTTTACAAAAGAGTTTGAAATTAATGTGAAACCTATTATCTATATTGAAAGTATGGAATTCGTGAAGGAAGCCGATAAACTGGCTTTAGGCGAAACCTATACTCCGCAGATGAATGTAACACCTGCAGACGCCACATTGTCATATATCGCATGGGAAAGCAGTAAGCCCGATGTTGTGGAAGTTGACGAGAAAGGTCGATTCGTAGCGAAAGCTTATGGCAATGCTGTGATTACTGCTTTGGCTGATTATGGTGACGGTAAACCTATCAAAGCTACGATGAGTATTAACGTGAGTGAAGGTTTAATGAACGACCAATTTACTATTGAGAATATGTGGCAGCCATTCGGTAATTTTAACCACCGGGAATTTGAATGGATGAAGAATGACGGAATACTTCGCATCTTCCCCGGTGATGATAAGACTTACAAGGCTGTGCGAATTTGTCGTATCGGTGGATTTGGATTCAACGTAACTAATTATCCTATCCTGGCCTTTAAAGTGAAATTCCCTGAAAATGTATTCGAAACATCAACAAGTATGGAATGGTATCTCGACATTTGGGGTGGAAGTGGCATTACAGTAGCCGGTAAATATGGTGAAGATGCCGATAAAGGTAAAAATGCCATGACTGTGGTAGATTGTGGCGAATACAAAGTATTCTATGCCGACTTCACAAAGAAATTTTTAGGTAAAAACCAACAGTATATGCCTACTGCATTGACGAAGTATGACACGGTCGAACTTCAATTCTGGAAAATTTGGTATGAAGCCAATGAAACTGGCAGTATCTATGTGGATTGGGTGAAGACTTTCGAATCGGAACAAGAACTAAAAAATCTGATTAAGGTCGAAAGTACCGAATAATTGTGGAACAGTAACCGGAGGAAGGCAGGTTTGTTTTCCTCCGCCATTAACCGACTTCTCTGAAAACTGATTGAATAATAAAATGAAATTTGAATGTATGAAAAATCTGATTTATACCTTCGTGGGCAACATAGCGCTTGTGTTGTTGACCAGCTGCAGTGCCGAGTTCGAGAATGGAACTCCCGAACCGTGGCAACGCGAAATCAATCCTAATGAAAATTATGAGTATACCATCAAGCACCCTTGTTTGGTGAATACCGAAGCCGACTTTGAGCGCGCACGCCGTAAAGTGAATGAACGTGCTGAACCTTGGATTAGCGGTTGGCAAAGATTATGTGACAGCCGATTTGCCCAATTAAGTTACAACCCAAATCCACAAGAGGAAATTGTGCGTCACTCAAAAGGTGGAAACTTCAATACGGCTGCTTTTGACGCTGGTGCTGCTTATCAGTTGGCTTTACGCTGGAAAATTTCGGGAGATGAAGATTATGCCAAAGCGGCTATTAAAATTCTGAACGGATGGGCTAAAACTTGTAAGGGGGTGAATTATAAAACATGGCCTGATGACAGCCATCGCCTGCTTGCTGCCGGATTTATCGGTTACCAGTTTGCTGCTCCTGCTGAACTGATGCGCGACTATGAAGGTTGGAAAACCGAAGATTTCGAAATCTTCAAGAAATGGATAGATAAAACTTTCTATCCTATCTGCGATGATTTCTTAGATAACCACTTTAATTCTTCAGCCATTGCAGGTTGGATGAGTTGGGACCTGCCCGCCATGCTCACCATTCTTTCTATCGGTGTACTGAACGATGACGATGCCAAGATTAAACAAGCCTTGGAATTTTTCTACCACGGAAAAGGTATGGGGTGTATCGAGTGGTCGGTGAGAGGTATGCATGAAGACCCGGAGGGAAAAGTGAAAGGTAGGCATTTGGCACAGAGCCAAGAGATGGGTCGCGACCAAGGGCACGCTACTCTCAATGTAGGCTTGCACGCTTACTTCTGCCGCACGGCCTATAACATGGGAATTGATCTCTTCGCCTACAATGACAATATCATTCTCGATCTCTGCGAATACACGGCCAAGTATAACCTGACTTCGACCGAAGATGTGGAGATGCCTTTCGAACCTTATTATCACCCTAAATATGGCTGGCACGAGAAGGTTTCAGCCGATGGTAAGGGGCGTGCCCGTCCGGGATGGGAACTCCTTTATAACCACTATGCCAAGGTGAAAGGTATGAATGCACCCTATTCGCAAGCCTTTGCCGAAAAAGAACGTCCTGAAGGATATGGTGAGCGTGGCACTGCTGAAGCCGGCGATTTGGGATTTGGAACATTATTGTATACAGAAGAATAATTTTTTGAGCTTTTCCAACTGATTGCAAGGAGTTAAGAGGTTCGACTTCTTAACTCCCTGATACTATTCAATGAAACCCTCACAACTTTTTCCTTATGATAAATAGATTATTTTCTACCTTATTATTGTTTTCCTGCCTATTTGGTGGTTTGCCTCAAACAACAAAAGCACAAAACAACGAGTGGGAAAATCCCACCAAATATGAGTGGAACAAAGAGAAGCCACACGCTGACTTTCACCTCTACGAACAGGTAGAGGATGCTGTGAATGATAATCCCCAAAAATCACCTTGGCAACACTCATTGAATGGTACGTGGAAATTTATTTACGCTCCTACTATAACAGAGAGCATAAAAGATTTTTATCGCACGGATTTGCCCGACAATAATTGGGATATAATTACCGTACCCTCCAACTGGGAAATCCAAGGATTTGGTGAACCGATTATCCGTAACATTCAGTATGTGTTTTCACCTAATCCACCTTATATTGATGTAAACAATCCGGTAGGCACCTATCGACGCACATTTACAATTCCTCAAAATTGGCATGGGCGTGAAGTGTTGCTACACTTCGGTTCCATCAGCGGATACGCCCGTATTTATGTGAACGGACAGCAAGTCGGTATGACCAAAGCCTCCAAAACTCCGGCCGAATTTAATGTGACTAACTATCTGAAAGAAGGAGAGAATTTACTGGCAGTGCAGGTTTATCGTTGGCATGATGGTAGCTATATGGAAGACCAGGATTTTTGGCGACTGACCGGGATTGAGCGTGATGTATTCTTACAAGCTTACCCAAAACTGACTATTTGGGATTTCTTCTTAAAATCAGGTCTGGATGGCGCATATAAAAATGGTATATTCAATGCCACCGTAGATTTGCGTGAATTTACAGGCAACTATATAAAAAAAGGAACACTCAAACTGGAATTATTGGATAAAACCGGCAAAACAGTTTTGTCACAACAAAAGAAATTTAACGTAGAAGAAGAGTTTACCCGATTAGCTTTTTCGGGCGTCATAAAGAATGTTTCTAAATGGAATGCCGAAAAACCATCTCTTTATGATTGTGTCATCACACTTTTGGATGATAAAAACAAGCAGCTTGCAGTTACTGCCTATAAGACAGGTTTCAGAAAGATAGAAATAAAGAATGCCCAATTATTAGTGAATGGCGTTCCGACTTATATAAAGGGTGTCAACCGACATGAACATAACGACAGTTTGGGGCATACTCAAACTCGTGAAATTATGATGAATGACCTGAAGCTGATAAAGCAACTGAATATGAACGCCGTTCGTACCAGTCATTATCCCAATCATCCGTTGTTTTATAAATTATGCGACCAATATGGCATTTACATTGTAGATGAAGCTAATATTGAAACCCACGGAATGGGATCAGTTCCTTATTTCAAAGATACCATTCCACATCCTGCTTATCGTCCCGAATGGTATGCAGCCCATGTAGACCGTATCACTCGAATGGTAGAAAGAGATAAAAACCATCCATGTATCATTGGCTGGTCATTAGGCAATGAATGTGGTAATGGACTCGTATTCCATGATGAATATAAACGCCTGAAAGAATACGATCCAAGCCGTTTTGTACAGTTCGAACAAGCTTGGGAAGATTGGAATACAGATATTGTATGTCCGATGTATCCTAATATGTGGAAAATAACGGAATATGCCAAGTCCGGTAAACAGCGTCCGTTTATCATGTGTGAGTATGCTCATGCCCAGGGGAATAGCAATGGAAATTTTAAAGACCTTTGGGATGTTATTTATGACAGTCCTAATTTACAAGGTGGCTTTATCTGGGATTTTATGGATCAAGGATTTAAAATGAAGACAGAACCGAGAGACGGACGTACCTACTGGATGTACAATGGCAAAATGGGAAGTTATAAATGGTTGGAAGATAAGAAAGGGGAACTGAATACAGGAACCGATGGTTTAATCTCCGCTAATGGTATTCCCAAGCCGCAAGCGTATGAAGTAAAGAAAGTCTATCAGTACATTCAGTTTAATGCGAAAGATTTGAGTAAAGGAATTATTTCAATTAGAAACCGTTATGATTTTACCAATCTGAATGAATATGCTTTCACTTGGGAAGTATTTAAAAACGGAGAGAAATTCTCTACAGGAAATTTTAATGTTGAATTAAAACCCCATGCGGAAAAAGAGGTGCGATTGAATCTTCCAGTTATTCCAGAAGATGGAAATGAATATTTTCTCAACCTCTATGCCTATACAAAGGTTGCTACCGATTTAGTTCCCGTACATCATGAAGTAGCTAAAGAGCAGATAAAATTGAATAAGAGCAGTTTCTTTACTTCTCTTCCGGCTTGTTCGGGTAAGTTGTCTTATGAAACGAAAGACCATATTTTATCTTTCAAATCAGGTGCTGTCTCTGGCAAGATTGATTTGAAGAAAGGTGTTTTATTTAATTATACAATAAATGACAAACAACCCATCAAGCAATATCCGGAACCAGCCTTTTGGCGTGCTCCGGTTGATAACGACTTCGGCAATAAAATGCCAGCTTTGGCAGGTGTTTGGCGGACAGCTCATGTCAACCGTTATGTGAAGAATGTAATAATAGACGAGAAGAATGAAAAAGGATTGTCCATAAAGATTGATTGGATATTAAGTGATATTCAGGTTCCTTACACAATAGAATATTTAATACGTAATAATGCATCTATTATCGTGACAGGAAGCATTGACCTGACAGGGACGAGACTTCCCGAACTTCCCCGTTTTGGTATGCGGATGGAATTGCAACACCCCTATGAGAATCTGACTTATTACGGAAGAGGGCCTTTTGAAAACTATATCGACCGCTATTCAAGTTCATTCATCGGACGTTATAATGATAAAGTGGAAAATCAGTTTTACTGGTATATTCGTCCGCAGGAAACCGGCAACAAAACAGATGTCCGCTGGCTATCTTTACTGGATAACGAAGGACAAGGAGTGAAAATAACAGGTCTGCAACCTATCGCATTCTCTGCTTTGCATTTCTCACCGGAAGACCTTGATCCGGGGTTGACTCGAAAGATGCAGCATACTATTGATATTGTTCCTCAAAAGAATATTTTCTTGCATATAGATCTGAAACAAAGAGGACTTGGAGGAGATAATAGCTGGGGGATGTATCCGCATAATGAATATCGTTTACTCGATAAGAAGTATAGTTATAGTTATATGATCGAGTTGATAGACTGATAAATAATTTAAATAGCATTGAGTAAATGCAATTGCCTCTTCGTATTTGTCTATAAACTTATAGCAAATATGAAGAGACAATTCTTATTATTTATATTTATCACTTGTGCGGTTGTCACGAATGTGCAGAGTGCAAACCAAAGTATAAATGGAACTTACAATATTTTAAATTATGGCGCAGACACACTGAATGTCTGTACACAAGCCATAAACAATGCTATTGAGAGTGCCTACCGAAATGGCGGTGGGAAAGTGATAATTCCTGCCGGAAGATTCCGGTCGGGTACTATTTTTCTGAAAGACAATATCGAATTACACTTATCGGGTGGAGCCATATTGGAAGCTAGTGACGATTATTCAGATTTTCCTCTTATACCGCCTACTACCTATCGTTCATTGAAAGATGCCGGTGGATGGTCTGCATTAATCTATGCCGAAAAGGTGAATCATATAAGTATCACAGGAAAAGGAACGATTGATGGCAAAGGGAAAGGGAGAAAGGGACGTGTTCAGGGAGTTGCAGGAGATTGCAATGGACGACCGCGTAATATTCTTCTAATATCTTGCAAGAATGTATCTGTCTCGGGTGTGACGATGCTTAATTCTGCCATTTGGAACCAACATTATCTGGATTGTGAAGATGTGACCGTTACAGATATCAGAGTTTTTAATCATGCCAACGGCAACAATGATGGTATCGACATTGATGGCTGTCGCAGATTTATATTGTCTGATAGCGTTATTGACTCCGATGATGACGGTATTGTTCTAAAAAGTACTGGTATTGCTCCTTGTGAGGATATTGTAATAACTGATTGCATCGTCAGCAGTTTTGCCAATGCAATAAAATGCGGAACGGAATCCACCGGTGGCTTTCGCAATATTCTTATTTCCGATTGCATAGTGAAACCAAGCCGTTCTGAAGGCGAACGAGTTATCAAATCAACTCCTACCGGTATAACAGCAATATCTCTGGAAGTAGTCGACGGTGGAGTGATGGAAGGCGTAACCGTTAATAATATATTGATTGAAGGTACGGAATGTCCACTGTATATACGTTTGGCTAATAGAGGACGCAAGCATATCAGTAGCGCTCCTATTCCCCCAATAGGCGTGATGCGGAACATCCAAATTAGTAATATCACTGCCTACGGTACTGGAAACTTCTGTTCTTCTATTACCGGTATTCCCGAACGTAAAATAGAGAATATCTACTTAAATAATATCCGTTTTGTGAATAAAGGAGGTTTGGCAAAGGGGAACTTTCTGACAAAAGAACTTGTAGAAGGAGTACGGCATGATATGGCTAAAAGTATGTATCCGGATAAATATTGGGCTTCTTTCAAGGATATTATTGAGGATGAAAAAGGCTATCCGCAGCCTACAGTATGGCGCAATCTTCCCAGCTATGGCCTGTTTATCAGAAATGTAGAGACTTTGGAGTTGAGCAATGGAACGTTCTCTTCAGAAAAGCCGGAACCTCGTAATCCTATTATTGCAGTGAACGTAGATAAGCTGTATTTGCACCAAATAAATGCCGGGCAAAACTCATCCTCCGAGGTACTTTTACATAAAGTGCCGGACATTGATGCAGATCCGTCATTGAAGGTTCGTATCGAAAAGTAATTTAAGCAATATATTGGATGAGGCTTTAGAATGCTAAAAATCAATACTCATGTATCTTGTTTCTGTATAAACTTTAATGGATAATTTAAATTGTATTGAGGAAATGTGTATCTTTGTCTTTGAAAAACTTATAATATGTGATATTACTAAGACAGATAAGTTTGATACGTTTAATAAGAAAGAATTGTTAGCAGGTGAGAAGCACGATTAAATATCTGATATTCTTAATAATATGCTTGGTTTGTAGTATAAATATACAAGCCCAGAGTTATACTTTCCGTAATCTTGTTATGTCCGACGGCTTGTCCGGTTTGCTAGTGAATGCTATTTATAAAGATTCGGAAGGATTTGTATGGCTCGGCACAGATAACTGTCTCGACCGTTTTGATGGAGTGAAAATACGACATTTTGAGTTTCGGAGTATCGAATCCGGAATGAAAAAACGAGTAAATTGTATTGTAGAAACAGATAATAATCAGCTTTGGGTGGGAAATGGTGTCGGACTTTGGCGCTTAAACCGTACGGGTGTACAGCTAGAGAGAATCGTTCCCGAGAAGATCGATTTTTCAGTCAATGCCTTGTTGGCTGATAAAGATATCCTTTATATTGGTACGGAAAAAGGGTTGTTTATTCAGAAAGACGGTCAATTGCAACAGATATTGACAGATAGGAATATGTTGGCCGCTTGCAACAGGATTATGGATCTTTGCCTGAATGAAGATAAAACTGTTTTATGGTTGGCTACTGTGAAAGGGTTGTTTGCTTATTCATTGAGGGATGGGAAAATGGCCTCCTGGCACTTCCGGGAGAATGTGCCTGAAGCCGATTACTTCCGTTGTATAACCCGTATCGGTGATACCCTTTATTTGGGAACAATGAGTCAGGGGGTAGTACGTTTCGATATAGGGAAGAAAACTTTCTCTCATACAGTGTCATTGGGATGTGATGTTATCTCTGATATTTCCAGTGATGGGAAAGAAACTGTATATATAGCTACAGACGGTAATGGCGTTCACTTCCTTTCTCATAAAGAACAACAGGTAATGCGTCGTTTTTATCATGATGTGAATGATAAAGAAGGGATTCACAGTAATTCTATCTACTCATTACTTGTAGATGATAGAGGAGCAGTTTGGGTTGGACATTTTCAAGCAGGATTGGATTATTCACTTTATCAAAATGGTCTTTTCCGTACTTATGCTTACCCGCCTCAATTTAATTCTACTAATCTTTCTATCCGTTCTTTTGTGAATAGAGGAAAAGAAAAGGTTATCGGTTCACGCGATGGTTTGTTCTATATCAATGAGTCTATAGGAGTAGTAAAGAGTTTTGTAAAACCTGTCTTGACTTCCGATCTGATACTGACAACCTGTTTTTATCAAGGAGAATATTATATCGGTACATACGGTGGAGGTATGATGGTACTCAATCCGGAAACATTATCTCTTAATTATTTTGCTCAAGGTGATACTGAACTGTTTCAAAGAGGGCATGTGTTCTGTGTGAAACCCGATACAAAAGGAAATCTTTGGATAGGTACTTCGCAAGGATTATACAGTTATAACGGACGGACAAAGCAGATCAAACATTTTTCCAGTGCTAATTCTCAATTGCCGGAGGGTAATGTTTATGAAGTTAACTTTGATTCTACCGGTAAAGGATGGATTGCTACAGAAACAGGTATGTGCATTTATGATCCTGCCTCTCAAAGTTTGCGTTCCAATGTATTTCCGGAGGGATTCGTTCATCGGGATAAAGTGCGTACCATCTACGAAGATGCTGAACACAATCTCTATTTTATCCGTGAGAAAGGGAGTCTGTTTACATCTACTTTAACGATGGATCGTTTCTGGAATCGCTCTATCTTTTCTACTCTTCCGGACAATTCGCTGATGTCTGTTATAGAAGATAACCAAGGTTGGCTGTGGGTGGCTTGCAATGACGGGTTGTTGCGTATCAAAGAAGAAGGGGAGGAGTATGATGCTTTCACCTTCAATGATGGAGTGCCGGGACCAACTTTTACGAATGGAGCCGCTTATAAAGATGAAAAAGGACTATTGTGGTTTGGTAACACCAAAGGGCTGATTTATGTTGATCCGAAACGTGTGGACGAAGTGCGTGGCAAGGTTCGTCCGATTGTATTTACCGACATACTGGCTAATGGCGTACCTTTTACCAGTTCCTCTTTGAAATACAATCAGAATAATTTGACTTTCTGTTTCACAGATTTCGCCTATGGTCTGCCATCTGCCTTACTATATGAATATCGATTGGAGGGAGTGGACAAAGACTGGAAATTATTGGCTGCACAGAACGAAGTCTCTTATTACGGACTTTCTTCCGGAACTTATACTTTCCGGGTACGTCTTCCGGGAAATGAGCAATCGGAAGCTATCTGTCAAGTAACAGTACGCCCTATGATACCTTGGTGGGGATGGGTACTTTCCATTTTATTAATCGTAGGAATTATAGCCTTTATACGGTATTATGTCTGGAAACGTATGCGTCGTTTGCTTGCTTCCTCTGTTTCGTCGATTTCGACATCAACGGAGGAGGAAATACAACAGAGAGAACAAACAGGAGAACATCCGGAAGTAATTTCAGAGCAACAATCTTCCACTGTTGAAGAGAAATATAAGACCAATAGACTGACCGAAGAGGAGTGTAAAGAACTTCATAAGAAACTGGTGGCTTATGTAGAGAAAGAAAAGCCATATATCAATCCCGACTTAAAAATGGGGGACATGGCGTCTGCATTGAATACTTCTTCACATTCATTATCGTATCTTTTGAACCAGTATCTTAATCAGTCTTACTATGACTTCATCAATGAATACCGTGTCACTCAATTCAAAAAGATGGTAGCGGATAGCCAATATTCCCGCTATACATTGACTGCCTTGGCAGAACTTTGTGGTTTTAGTTCACGTGCTTCTTTCTTCCGTTCATTTAAAAAGAGTACGGGAGTTACTCCGAATGAATACATCCGTAGTATCGGAGGTATTGCCAAGGAAGAATAAGTACTTCTTTCATTGGTTTCATGTACATCATTCACATCTATCTAGTACTTGATTCACTCAAATGTTATACAAGTTTGTCATCTCTCTTATACTGGTTTTGTTCCACTCTTGTACTTATCCGGATTTTAACCGCTATTTGTCCGTATTTAGTACTGTGAAAAGACGTGCTTTCTACTGCCATTACTGACAACTGCCACTTTATGCTTACTGGTCAGTGATTTTATCCGTTTGTGTTTCTGCTATTTGTTGATAATCAATTAAATATCTCTTATTTGTAGAATGGGTAGATACCACCGATTATTCCATTGTTTTATTTTTGTCAGTAGCCTTTTTCTCTTATTGTGTTTATATAAATTGAATTTGTAATACTGTTTGGAAGTTGGTAGGTATTATGCCACAAAAATATAAAAAAGGTAATAATTAAATACGTTTTGTCTCTTAACACAACTAGAATTCCCAAAGATATAGGGACAAAGGTGTCAGTTGTCAGTTGTGGCAGTTGTTTTTCCTTATGAATGTTTATTATCTTATTGGTATATAGTATATTAGCTGTGTTTCTTCTATGGGGTGACTGGCTGGTATATGTTTCTTTTACTGACATTTCAAATGTCTATTTTAAAATGATGGAGTGGTAGCTATTGTTTACATTGTCTTTGGGGCTGTTTATTAGCTTATTTTCCCTGGCTGTAAAGGTTGGTTGTGGCATTATATTTTGCCAAATAGCTATTGATGATAAAAATGAGTTCTAATGCTTCTTATATGGGGATAATAGAGTCTCATTTTATAAAGTGAGACTCTATTGTTGTAGTAGGTAATTTATTGATTATTAATGTTATAGTTCTAAATAAGTCTGTTTGGATTCGTTGATATTGATCCGTCCTGTTTTCCGGTTGTTACATCCGAAATCCTCTCTATATTTGCATCGTGATTAAAACCGAAAAAGATAGTATTATGGAGACAATAGCTAACACTTACGACGACATTATCACCCGTTCTTATGAAGAATATTATCAGGTAATTCTTACCTATATTACTTATCGTATCACTCATCGCTACGAAGCTGAGGATCTAACCCAAGATGTATTTGTACGTCTGCTGGACTACAAACAAATGCTCCGTCCCGACACAGTGAAATATTTTCTGTTCACTATTGCCCGGAATATTGTAATCGACTATATCCGTCGTTATTATAAGAAGCAGGAGATAGACAGCTATATCTATGATACTATGTCTACTTCTACCAATGAAACCGAAGAAAAAATTATCGGTGATGATTTAATGACAATGGAACAGACCCGTCTGGCTGCCATGCCCGAACAACGTCGGTTAATTTATACATTAAACCGTTTTGAAAATAAAACTTCTCCGGAAATCGCTAATGAACTGAATCTAAGTTGTAGGACGGTAGAAAACCACCTGTTTCTTGGACGTCGTGAAATGCGCGAGTTCTTCCGAAATTGTATATAATCTTATTCATTAATAAATAACCCTTTGTGCTTATGGAAAAGGAGTCGGAATTTACAAAGAGGCACTTGTATGCCTTATCTTATTTTAGAGAACAAAAATTTAATATTACTTTTAAACCTCAAATTTAATTTTATGAAACGAAGAGGATTAATATTTAATTCACGACCGGGTAAAACTGCAGTGTTTGCTTTGGGATTGATGTTGGGGCTGTGTCCTGTTTCTCAGGCATGGGCTGATGCGGATTTAAGTGACAATCAGGTAGTAATGCAGACGCAAAAGAAAGTGAAAGGTCAAGTGATTGATGCGACTGGCGAACCATTGATTGGTGTGAATATTAGCGTTATTGGTGGAACTGAAGGCACGATTACTGATATTGACGGGAATTACACGGTCAGTGTGCCGGCAGGTGCAAAATTGAAGTTTAGCTATATAGGCTATAAAGACCAGCTAGTGGAGGTGGGTACGCAAACTATTGTCAATGTGAAAATGCAGGAAGATAGTGAAGTTCTGGATGAAGTAGTTGTTGTGGGATATGGTTCACAGAAGAAAGAGACATTAACTGGTGCGGTGACAGTCGTTTCCGATAAAATGCTGGAAAATAAAGGTGCTATGTCGAGTCCTGTACAGGCATTGCAAGGGCAAGTACCGGGAGTTATTATTACCCGTTCCTCCGGTGCTCCGGGTGATGAAAGCTGGGGAATGAAACTGCGTGGTGCTGTATCGGCCAATTCCACAGACCCGTTAATCATTATTGATGGAGTAGAATACGAAAGTGTGAATGAACTTCGTTTGCTTAACTCTGCCGATATTGAATCCATCAACTTTTTAAAAGATGCTTCAGCGGCTATCTACGGATCGAAGGCAGCAGGTGGTGTTATTTTGGTGACCACCAAACAGGCTAAAGAAGGAAAGGCTAAAATAGAATATAGTGGTTCTTATACGCATAAATTTGTGGGTTTACAGCCTAAAATGATGAGTATTGACCAATGGAGTGAAGCTATTATTACTACTCGTCACAACGATGGTTTAGGTGATGATGACCAATGGATTAAATATGCACAGCTTGCTCAAGCTTATAAAGGTGGATATATTGATTTATCTAAAAATCCGAATCCGATACCCGCTTTCGGTGATGTGGACGATTATGTCTTTATGGATACTAACTGGCAGGATGTATTGTTTGGCAATGCAGGTTCTACGCAGCACAATTTGAGCGTATCCGGTGGAAACGAAAAGTCGTTGTATCGTCTTTCTGTAGGTTATATGTATGATGATAGTACCTTGAAATGGGGAAATAATAATAATAAACGTTTCAATGTTCGTTTGACGAATACGGTAAAGTTGACGGATAGGTTTACTATCGAATCCGTGATGGCTTATAACCGCCAGGATCAGGTGTCTCCAACGATGATTGACAGGGTTCTGACTTCCAGTTATCCCCAGCCGGGATTGCCTTCCTCTACTATGGATGGCAAACCTTATCATTGGGGTGGAAATTATACTCCCAACTGGTATGCAGAACTGGGAGGTGATAATAAATTGAAAGTATCCGGTATTAATATTAGTGAGAATTTGAAGTATCAATTTACTTCTTACTTGGATGCAGTAGTCAATTTAGGTTACAATACATCTACTGCGACACGTGATGGGGTAAAGAACAGCATTACTTGGTACACCTATGACGGAACGTTGAGTACGGCAAAGACAAATGCTATCAATAATCCTAATCAGGCCTCTACGGAATATTCGAAATCTTTTGCCCGTACTGATTACTACTCTGTTTCAGGCTATCTGAATTATCACCAGACATTGGGAGAAAAACATAATGTTACAGCTATGCTTGGTGCACAATATAATTTGAAAGAGTATGATTATACAGTGGTGACAGCGAAGGATGTGCAGAGTTCATTGGAAATATTGAATGGATCGGGTGAAATAACATTGAAAAACTCGGCAAAAACTGCCGGTCCAAGTAAATGGCATGAAGCTATGATGTCATATTTCGGACGTTTCAATTACAATTACATGTCTAAGTATCTGTTGGAAATGAATCTCCGTTATGATGGTTCTTCTAAGTTCCGTCCTGAGAACCGATGGGATTTCTTTTATGGATTCTCGGGTGGATGGCGTCTTTCCGAAGAGGAATTTATGAAAAACGTAAAATTTGTCAATGAACTAAAATTGCGTCTTTCTTATGGAGTTGTTGGTAATCAGTCAGGTATTTCACGTTATGATGGTATGCAGTTATACAACTTTAATTCAGTCAATGGGGCTTACATTGGTGATGGAAGAATCTCCTATATTAAGACTAGCGGTGAAATTGCTACTATGGGACGTAGTTGGGAACGTATTCATAATTATAACTTAGGATTGGACTTTCATTTGTTTGACAGCCGCCTGCAGGGTACGGTAGAGTTGTTTATGAAGAAGAATAACAATATGCTGATAGCAGTTGCTTATCCGGGAATTCTGGGAGATAAAGCTCCTGCTTCCAATAGTGGAAAATTTGAAGCAAAAGGATATGAAGGAACTGTGACATGGTCGGATAAAATCGGAAAAGTGAACTATCATGTGGGAGGTACATTTACCTATGCTGATAATAAACTGGTAGACTATGGTGGAGTGACGGTATTTAAATCCGGCTTTGTAGACAAACAACAGGGATACTCGTTGAACTCGGTATTCGGTCTGAAATATTGTGGAAAGATTCAGACAGAAGAACAATTGCGCAAGTACATTTATAAATATTATAATAGTAACGGTATAGGTATGCCGAAGGATCTCCGTTTGGGTGATAATATGTATGAAGATGTAAACGGTGATGGTAAGTTGGATGAAAAGGATTATGTTTATTTGGGTTCGGATGACCCGAAAATTTCCTATTCGTTCAATGTCGGAATAGAATGGAATAATTTTGATTTATCCGCTGTGTTCCAAGGTGCGGCCAAACGAACCATTTTCCGTGACGAAAGTAATGATAACTATCGCATACCGATGCGTGCCGCTCATTTGAATTCAACGACACAATCTGTGGGAAATGTGTGGAGTCCTGATAATAGAGATGGACGCTATCCGACATATACTAATATTAAAACGATTAATAATTATAATTATCAGTGCTCTTCTTGGTCGGTAGAAAATGGTAATTATCTGCGTTTGAAGAGTTTGACATTAGGCTATAACTTCCCGGCTTCATTGCTTGGCAAGACGAAAGCGATCAGCAGACTTCGTATATATGTATCTGGAGCCGATTTGTGGGAAGTGAGTAAAATTAACGATGGATGGGACCCCGAAGCTTCACGCAAGGTATCCGGTAATGGACGTTTCCCGTTCAATCGTACTTGTACTGTCGGATTAGATGTAACCTTTTAATACTTAGAATATGAAAATAGTAAATACAATAAAAGCTATATTGCTGCTTTCAGTAGTGGTGACTTTACCGTCTTGTCTTGATCTTGATCCGCAAGATCAAATGTCGGACGCAAATTTGTGGCAGACTCCAAATGATTATAAACTGTATGCTAATCAGTTTTATGAATGGACTCGTGATTTTTCGAGTGCCGTATATGATGGTCCTCATAGTGATACCCGTTCGGACTTGATGACTTCAAGTAGCTACAATGAATATAGTAAGGGAATTAACAACATTCCGGTGTCGGATGGAAATTATACGGGAGCTTATACAAAGATTCGTTATGCTAATATTTTGTTACAAAAAGCTGAAAGCTATCCTAACCCGACAGACATTGCACGCTATGTTGCTGAAGCTAAATTCTTTCGTGCATACGAATATTTTGATTTACTTCAGTTATTTGGAGATGTAATTGTGGTGACTGAACCTATTGATATCACCGATCCGAAAATGAATGCCCCTCGTGATGACCGTTCGAAAGTGGTAGACCTGATCATTGAAGATTTGAAGCAAGCCATTCCTGATTTACCGAAAGAGAATGCTATTGCAACAGCTGATAAGGGACGTGTTTCACAGGGAGCTGCCCAGGCTTTTCTTTCTCGTGTGGCGTTGTATGAAGGTACATGGCAGAAATTTAGGACAGGGGATGTAACTCGAATCAATGATTTGCTTGATATTGCTGCTGAGTCTGCTTGGGAAGTAATTGATAGTAAGCAGTATGAAATATTTAAACCGGCAGAATTAGGTACAGATGCTTATAAATATCTATTTATTTTAGAAGATGTTCAGTCCAATCCGGCTAATATTAAGAAAGATAAAAATAAGGAATATATTTTTTCACGTCGTCATGATGAAGTGATTGCTCCAATCGGTAAGAATATTACTAAGAATTGTTTTGCCAATGTACAATGGGTAACTCGTAAATTGGCGGAAATGTATTTGGGAGCGGATGGACTTCCAATTGACAATGCGCAGTCGACTGCCGGTGTTGACTATTCTACTCCAGACAACGAGTATGCAAAACGTGATAACCGCATGACGAATACTTTAATGGCACCGGGACGGAAATATTGGAATAACAATGCTTCTCATACCACTTGGACAGATGCGGATAAAGCTGCTTTTGATAATAAAGATTTCTATCCGACTAGTGGTAGTGGATATAACAATCAAAAATGGGCAACGGAACGTAATGTGAAAGATGAATATGAAGGATATGACTTCCCGATTATTCGTTATGCTGAAGTGTTACTGAACTATGCCGAAGCGGTATTTGAGAGAAATGCGGATGCAGAAGGTAACATCATGGATGCTTCTAAAGTGGATGCAGCATTGGTATATTTGAATCAGGTTCGTCAACGTGTGAATCCGAATATGCCGGGACTCACTACTTCTTTTGCTACTACTCATAATCTGAAAATGCGTGAAGAGATTCGCCGGGAGCGTACAGTGGAACTTTTCAATGAGGGATTCCGTATTGATGATTTGAAACGTTGGAAAACTGCTGAAACGGAAATGCCGGAGAATATGTTGGGCGTAAAATGGAACACGTCCGGTGATTGGGCAACGTGGGCCGGAAAATGGTCTCCTTCTTATTCGTTGGAAGATGGCTGTTTGCTTATCGAAACCAATCGTGTGTGGAGTAATAAAAATTATCTTTATCCACTGCCGTCAGACCAACGTCAGTTGAATCCTAATATCGGTCAGAATCCGGGATGGTAACGTCGGGAAGAACTGATTTTATATGTTGAACATTAAAAGAATAGAATTATGAAATATACATTATTGAGTCTAGGCTTAGTGGCTGTTTTCTCATTGTCGGCATGTGATGGCGGCAAGGTATTTGGTGATGGGCTGGATGAAAAGACACTAATCTCCGAGATTGAATTGACCAATGTGGAGAATGGAAAATTAACATTGGCTGCAACTGTAGATTATACAGACTCTTTGATTACTTATAAATATTCTCCGGAACAACCGAGTAACCCTAAGGTTAAATGGACATCATCGAATGAAAAAGTAGCTACTGTGTCACAGGATGGACTTGTGCATGCTGTAAGTGCAGGTAAGGCAAATATTATGATTACTCCGGAAGTAGGCTTTGGTGCAACAGCTCTTTTTGAATTGACTGTTGTGCCTGAATTTAAACCGATTACAGATTTTGAATTTACGGAAGCCGATAAGGCTGAGCTATTTGTTTCAGAAGAAAGGACATTGAAACCAACCATTCTTCCGGCAGACCGTACTTATTCGACGATAACATGGAAAAGTAGTGATACGTCTATTGCGATTGTAACGAAAGATGGTGTAGTGAGAGGTATTGATGGTGGAGAAGAAGGAAGAACTGTCACCATTACTGCTATTTCTTTGGATAGAAGAGGCTATGAGGAATCTTTTGAGCTAAAGATAATTCCGATAATTTATATTGATGAAATAATATTTGGAACACAAGCAGACTTGTTGCCGGGTGAAAGTATGAAACTGAACTTTACTACCTCTCCGGAAAATGCAACCGTAGCTTCTTTGGACTGGTCTAGTAGTGATCCGAATGTTGTAGAGGTAAGTGATCAAGGAGTTGTAACTGCCAAGAATTATGGTGAAGTTACTATTACAGCTACTACAACAGAGAAACAAAAGTTTACCACAACTGTGAAAGTACCTTATGGTCTGATGAAATATTCATTTGAAACATCATTGTCTCCTTGGTATTTAAAACAGTCTGATGGGTTTACTTCATCTGTAGATTTTAAGGATGGAGGAGCAGTTGTGTCAATGAATCCAAATCCTTCGAAAGGAAATTCTTGTCGTGCCGATCTTGTATTAACGGCAAATGGTAGTTATAAAGATAAAGTGTATTTGAATGTAGGTGTATACAGGTATTTAGCAATAAAAATGATTAGACCTTATGGAGGAAATAAATTGCAAGGAAATGTCAAATTAGATACACAGTATGGTGCTTATAAAGAAAATGAAGGAAGTGGAAATAATAAATATCAAATTCTGGATGGTGAAGAAACTCCAGGAAGTCCGGAGGTGTATTATTATGACTTACAAATCGAAAATGCGGTTGGCAATGGGACAAATAAACCTTTCCATACATTCTCACAGACAGAGGAAGAAGAAATAAGGACATTCCAATTTGTAATGGCTGACTTTAAAGAGGCTAATGGATCAAATACTGAATATACTGTATATTGGGTTCGTACATTTAAGACGTTAGATGATTTGAAAGCTTTTGTTGAACAAGAAAATAAGAATTGATAAACTATGAGAACGAAAATATATATATTATCAACGATGCTTGCATTCAACTTGAGTGCATGCACCGATATCGAAGATGGTACTACTGATATCGATTCATGGCCAGCTATAAATGAATATACATTGAATCATCCTTGTATGCTTCATACGGATGCTGATTTTACTTATGTGAAGTCTAAATTAACTCAGTCTCCTTGGAGCGAAGGATTAGCTAAATTGAAAAGTTCGGGATATTCCTATTCTAATTACACTCCTGAAGCACAAGAGATCTTGGGACGTATGGATAAAACGAATTGGTCTGCTGCTTTTCCTGATTGGTGGAATAATTATACTCATTTCTACGAAGATGCGGCAGCAGCTTACCAATTAGCCCTTCGCTGGAAACTAGAAAATGATTTAGCCTGTGGACAAGCTGCAGTTAGAATCTTGAATGAGTGGGCTACTACTTGCAAAGGACTTGTTCGTGTCAAGAGTCTTGCCAACGATAGAACGTATGATCCGAATGGAGAAATTGCCGACCCGAATGAATATTTGATTTCTATTAATGTTCATCAGATAGTAAATGCTGCAGAAATCATGCGTACAGACGAAACTCTTTTCAAGAAGGATGAACTGGCTGCATTTCAAACAATGGTAAAGAATGTTTTTTATCCGGCTGCTTCTGATTTTCTGGCTCATAAAGAAAGTTGCAAACAGCACAGTTGGTTGAATTGGGATCTGGCACAGATGACTTCTATTTTGTCTATTGGTATTCTTTGTGATGATCAGGATATGATTAATGAGGCTATTCTTTATTTTAAATATGGAGTAGGAAATGGTTGTATTGACAATGCAGTACCTTTTCTTCATCAAGATCCGGATGGTCATGGAATGTTAGGGCAAGGACAGGAGTCCGGTCGTGATCAGGGGCATGCAACGCTTTGTGTTTCTTTGATGGGGGCATTCTGCCAAATGGCATATAATATCGGTGAGGATTTGTTTGCATATGATGGAAACAAGGTGCTTGCTATGGCTGAATATACGGCTAAATATAATTTGTGGAAAGACTTTGATGATACTTCTTCCACGTCAGATGAGAAGTTTGTGTATCGTAAAAAAGATTTCCCATATACCTATTATGAGAATTGTAGCTGGCAGTGCCCTGAACTTTCTTCTCAGGAAGAGAATGATAAATCGAGAGGTGAAATACGTCCTTGTTGGGCTTTGATTTATAATCATTATAAAACCAAAGGCTTGGATGCATATTATACCAAACAGTTTATGGATGGCATGGGTGTCGAAGGTGGTGGAGGACATTACGGAGGCACAAGTGGTGGATTTGACCAATTAGGGTTTGGTACACTAATGTACACAAGAGAATAAAATATTATTTTCTAAAAATAATTATGAGGGGATTAGGTATTTACCTAATCCCCTTCGTATATATAAGCAAATAGGTCAGTAAATAGATTGTTTTAAAAAAAAAGATAAGATTCAGTTTTACGGCTGATTAGTTTTATATGAGGTAGAAAGAACCTGTTTTTAGGAATAACACTTGAATTTAGAAAAGAATTATTAGTTAGGTACTATGCGTAAAAAGATTCTGTTTTTAGCAGGAATGATGGCTTGCTGTTCATTGGCAGGTGCACAAGAAATTTCTAAGACCTGGGTGGCTGATAAGGGAAATGGAACTTATCAGAACCCGGTTCTTCATGCAGACTATTCGGATCCGGATGTATGTGCAGCCGGAGATGATTTCTATATGACAGCATCCAGTTTTAATTGTATTCCCGGAATTCCTATTCTTCATTCCAATGACTTGGTGAATTGGTCGCTGGTAAACTATGCGTTACCAGTTCAGGAGCCGGAAGAATTCTTCGATAAGGCACAGCATGGTAAAGGCGTATGGGCACCGGCTATTCGTTTTCATAACGGGGAGTTCTACATTTACTGGGGTGATCCGGATTATGGAATCTATATGATTAAAACCAAAGACCCGAAAGGAAAATGGAGCAAGCCTGTATTGGTGAAAGCCGGGAAAGGTATGATTGATGCCACTCCTTTGTGGGACGAAGACGGAAAAGTATATCTGATACATGCTTATGCCGGAAGCCGTAGCGGAGTGAATAGTATTCTCGTTATTTGCGAACTGAATGCAGAGGGAACAGAAGTAATTTCCGATCCGGTGATGGTATTTGACGGAAATGATGGAAAGAACCATACGGTAGAAGGACCGAAGCTTTACAAACGCAACGGATACTACTATATTTTTGCTCCAGCAGGTGGAGTAGCAACCGGTTGGCAATTAGTACTTCGCTCGAAGAACATTTACGGCCCCTACGAATCGAAGATCGTAATGGCGCAAGGAAAGACAAATATCAACGGGCCTCATCAAGGCGGTTGGGTAGATACGAATACAGGAGAATCCTGGTTCGTTCATTTTCAAGATAAAGGTGCTTACGGACGCGTGATTCATCTGAATCCGATGACTTGGGTAAATGATTGGCCTGTAATCGGAGTAGACAAGGATAAAGATGGTTGCGGTGAACCGGTAACGACCTATAAGAAACCGAATGTAGGAAAGACATATCCGATAGCCACTCCGCCGGAGAGTGATGAATTCAATACCCGTCATTTGGGGGTACAATGGCAATGGCATGCCAATAAAAAAGACACTTACGGGTTCACGACCGACTTGGGGTATATTCGTCTTTATGCAGGCAGCCTCTCGAAAGAATTTGTGAACTTCTGGGAAGTTCCTAACTTGTTGATGCAAAAGTTTCCGGCTGAAGAGTTTACAGCTACGACCAAGTTGACATTTACTGCCAAGCAGGATGGGGAACAAACCGGAATCATTGTGATGGGATGGGATTATAGCTATCTCTCCATTCGTAAGGCGGGAGACCAGTTTATTCTGCAACAAGCAGTCTGCAAGGATGCGGAACAGCAAAATCCCGAACAAATAAAAGAATTGGCAAACATTCCGGTGGAACATCTGAAGATGCCGGGAGTAGCAGATAATGAGTGGCAAACAGTTTACTTACAAGTAAAGGTTCGTAAAGGAGCCGTTTGTACATTCGCTTATAGTTTGGACGGAAAGAAATACACGACAGTGGGAGAGCCTTTCACAGCCCGACAAGGCAAATGGATCGGAGCCAAAGTTGGAGTATTTTGCGTAACTCCGAATGAGGGCAATCGTGGATGGGCAGATGTAGACTGGTTCAGAGTCAATTAAAAATTAAGAATTAGAAATTAAAGTAGATATATCAGATTAAGATGAAAAAGATTGTAGTAGGTCTGGCTGTGGTGTTAGGTTTTTGTATGTGTACTCACAAGCCTTCCGGTACATTGGATGTGAATAAGGCATTGGACTATTGCGCAAAGCAGACACAACGTACACTTACGGAACTGGAAACAGATTCCGGAATTGACTATACGATGATGCCGCGTAATATCATGGCTGACGAACAACATTGGAATTGTCGTAAGGCGACGAAGGAGGAGTGGTGTGCTGGTTTTTGGCCGGGAGTACTTTGGTATGATTACGAATATACAAAAGATAAGCAAGTGTTGGAAGAAGCAGAGAATTTCACTCACTCATTGAAGTTTCTTTCTCATATTCCAGCTTACGATCACGATTTGGGATTTCTTGTATTTTGTAGCTATGGAAATGGTTACCGTCTGACTAAGAATCCGGCATATAAACAGGTGATATTGGACACTGCCGATACATTGGCTACCTTGTTCAATCCAATCGTAGGAACAATTCTTTCATGGCCTCGTGAGGTAGAACCGCGTAATTGGCCTCACAATACAATCATGGACAATATGATTAATCTGGAAATGCTTTTCTGGGCAGCTAAGAATGGTGGTAATCCTTATTTGTATGACATTGCCGTGTCTCATGCGGACAAAACGATGAAAAGCCAGTTCCGTCCTGATTATACTTCTTATCATGTGGCTGTATATGATACAATCACAGGCAATCTGATTAAAGGTGTTACTCACCAGGGATATGCCGATAGTACAATGTGGGCGCGTGGACAGGCATGGGCTATTTATGGATATACTGTGGTCTATCGTGAGACAAAAGATCCTAAATACTTGGATTTTGCTCAGAAAGTAACGGATGTTTATTTAGACAGACTCCCTGAGGATAAAGTTCCTTATTGGGATTTTGATGATCCGAGTATACCGAATGCTCCCCGTGATGCTTCGGCAGGAGCGGTGGTTGCTTCTGCTTTGCTCGAATTGTCTACCTACCTTCCTAATGGAACAGGAAAACGTTATAAGGATGCGGCAATCGAGATGTTGACGAGTCTCAGCTCCGACAGTTACCAGAGTGGTGAAAGCAAACCTTCTTTCTTGCTCCATAGTGTAGGGCACTGGCCGAATCACTCGGAAATAGACGCTTCTATCATTTATGCCGATTACTATTATATCGAAGCATTGTTGAGGTTGAAACGTCTGCAAGAAGGATACGGAGTGCTTGGATAATAAGGCTCTTTTGAATACTGGTAAGAATAATAAATGCTCTGCAAGAAAGATTCATTCGTTGCAGAGCATTTTTACTGGTTAGGTTTGGACCTATTTATTGTTTTACCTTAATGATGTCATAATTCAAATCACTAACGGCTTCCTGTAGACTGTCATTTACCAATCGAAGAGTTGTATCATTCACAATTACGAAATACATGGGAGCTTCACCACTTTTCGGGGTTAATTTGACTGCAGTAACAGGTTTTTTGTTTACCACCTTATGTATTGTCTGTTGCTTTCCATTGGAAGTGAAAGTCTTGTTCTGACCTTGGCCTTGAGCGTCCAGGTAAGTCATATCCAGTGTGTAAGTAGTATCAACACCATCAGTTGCAGCATTCAGGGTTAACACATAATCGATACCCGGACCGTCGGCAGCAGGAAGAGTACCGGCATAGACTTCTGTCATTTCGGTAATCGGAGTCATAGCGAGGGCAAGACTGTCTGCTTGTGCCTCTGCGGCTTTGTTGGCTTTTGATTGGCAAGATGCCAAAGCAGCTACGACGGCTGCTAACATAATTACTTTTTTCATTGCTAAGTGCTTTAAGTTAATATAAATATAGTGAGCTATCGCTCGGTTTTACTTTACTCCTCTTCCCGTTTGATGACAAGTAGTTTGTCTACTCGTCCCCGATCCATATCCACTACTTCGAATTGCAGATTCTTGTATGTGAAGATGTCTCCGGCTTTCGGGATACGACCAATCAGGAACATTGCCAGTCCGCCTAAAGTTGTGAAGTCTTCGGATTTCAGGTCTTCGTATGATAAAATTCCCATCTCTTCCATAAAATCGTCAATGTTCATTGAAGCTTCTACCAACATCGAACCATCCTGCCTTGTGACGATTTCTTCTTCTTCCGTTTCGTCCTCTTCAAGGATGTCTCCGAAGATACTTTCCGTCAGGTCGTGCAGTGTGATAATACCTTCCGTACTACCATACTCGTTAACAACAACTCCGAACTTGTTTTTGTTCTTCTTAAATAGCTCTAAAACTTTATTTGCATACAAACTTTCCGGAATAAAGAGAGGGGGACGGGCTATTTCACGTAAGTTAAATTTCTGCTGGTTACCGACCATCAGGATAATATCTTTCACGGACACTACACCGATAATCTCATCTTTCCGTTCGTCTACCAATAGATATTTGCTGTAATGTTCCTCTTCGATCACTTTCATTACCTTTTCCCGCGTATCATCCGGATGGAGGATAATGAGATCCCTGCGGTGTGTCATCAACTCATTGGCTCGCTTGTCCGAGAAGCGGAACACATCACGTATCATTTCCGTTTCCTCTTTGTCAATCACACCCTGTTCCGAGCTTTGGTGAAGAATCATCTTAATCTCCTCCTGTGTCATAGGGCGTTCTTCGCTTTTCAGACCGATGAGCTTATTCAACAAACGGGTGGATATACTGAGTAACCAAACAAAGGGGTAGGAGACTTTTGTCAGCAGAATCATAATCGGACTGAATAAGATGGCATATTTCTCCGGATTACTAAGAGCAATGGATTTAGGGACCAATTCTCCGATAATGAGAGAAAGATAGGTAATGACTGCTACCGTAGTAATCATGGCAAGATTACGCGCATAAGCTTCAGCTCCCGGAATAAGGGAGAAGAGAGGAACGAGATCATCGGCAATGGCTACTCCACCATACGCACCGGATACGATACCGATCAGGGTAATACCTATCTGGATGGTGGATAAGAACTTTTCCGGTTCTTCCAACTGTTTCAGAACTCCGCGTGCGGATTTGTTACCTTTAGCGACAAGTGTTTCAAGACGTGCTTTGCTGGATGATACCAGCGCAATTTCATACATGGCAAAAATGCCATTCAGTATGAGTAAGAAAAGAATTATAAGAAATTCCATAAATGGATTAAAATGGTTATTGCTTCGAAATTACATGAAATCAAGACACTATGCAAATCTGTGTAATAGATTAATGATTTTTTAATACTAGTGGGTTCTTTTTATCGGAAAAAGAAAAGGAGATACAAAGGTTGTAAAACCAACGTATCTCCTTTTTCCGTCCAATTCAGGAAGGATGTCTGTTATTTTTTAGCATAAGTATCTGCCTTTGCTTTGGCTCGTTCGATTCGCTTCATTGTATCGGGATGTGAAGAGAACATCTTTTGGAGATAAGAAGGCTTTTCTGCACCTTCTGAGAGTTTTGCCAGCTTGGTCAGCGAATTAGCCATGGCATAAGGGTCGATACCATTCTTTACACAGAACTCTACACCGTAATCGTCGGCTTCGCCTTCTTGTTTTTGTGAATATTGCGCACCTGCCAATGCTTCGGCCATAGCTCCGAGTTCAGAGTCGGTCAGTTTGGCAACCTTGTCGCTGGTAGCACCGGCTGCATTCTTTATTGCCGAACGAAGGTAGGCGTTCTTCATGGCGTCTTTTGAATCGGTATGAACTACATGACCGATTTCGTGACCTACTACGGCCATGACTTCTTCGTCAGTCATTACATCCATTAGTCCGGCACAGATACGTACACTGCCGTCACCACAGGCAAATGCATTGATATCTACTACTTCATATACGCCGAAGTTCAGTTTTAACCCGTCTACTTCTTTAATATGCCCGGTCAGTTTTTCCAGGCGTTTGCCGTATTCCGTATCCGGTTTGGTCAATGGATTGTGAGTGTCCATCCATTCCATGTATTCCTTACTCATGTTGGCAATATCGGCATCAGATAATGTTACGGCTGATACTACGTCTTTGCCGGCTTGTAATGCTTTCCCTAAATTAAACTTTTTGCCGAACTGTGCAGATGCTGTCATACCCATTCCTAAGAGGATAAAGGCGATCATAGTAATTTGTCTTTTCATACTTTTTAAAGTTTTTATGTTAATATTCAAATGTAATTCCTAAGGTAGGGAGTAAGGTCCCACTTGACTGCTTGATACGTTTCATTCTATAATGCTGACTATCGGCTGGAGCTTCCGGGTTATCGATAACACCGGTACTCATCAGTACGTCCTGTTGTTTTAGCTTGCTTACGGTGATATTCTGCAAATCCAGATAGAATCCCAGCATACAGTGTTTCAGGTAAAAAGTCTTATCCACACGGATATCTACTTGGGCAAAGGCGGGAAGGCGTTCCTTATTATACTTCGAATAGTCATAATATGCCTTTCCTTGTGCATCCCAGGCAGATACCAGAGAGGACTTCTCTTCATCGTAGGGGGTATAGGGAGCACCGCCGATACAACTGACTTTCATTCCGACGCTCCATAGATGCGGGAGATTGTAAGTTCCCCGTAGATTGAAGATATATCGGTTATCCCATGCGGATGCGATGTATTCACTTTCTTTATTGTTACGGTATTCACTTTTGAACAGGGTGAAAGAAGAAGCCAGGTTCAACTTTTTGGCAATTAACCATTTTACTAAGATTTCTGCTCCATAAGAACGCCCTTGTGCGGTGGAAGTTAGCAGTTCATTGCCAATCACTCCGTAATCATTTCCTTTGCAGGCCAGTGGAATGCCGTCTACAACGGAGAGCGGAATCTTATCATAATCTTTGTAGAATCCTTCAATGGAAACTTCAAAAGTGTCTCCTTTCCGCCAACTGACTCCCAAACTTTCCTGACTGACTTTCATATAGCGGAGGTTGTATTTGTTGGCGTATGCTCCATGATTGTTTTTAAATCCAAGCGCCGTATATGGAGGAAGCTGATAATAAAGTCCGGCATTGCCGCTTACAAACCAGTGATCGGTTAACTGATAAGAAAGCGATATGCGGGGTGATAATTGGTCGGAGAGGGATTTCATTGCCGATGAATAGTTATTGGCATCGGCCCGTAACCCTAAAGAAGCAGTGAAACGTTCATCCATTGAAGAATAGTTGACAGTACCGAAAATTCCCCATCGTAAAATATCCAGATAGGTGTGATAATCGAATATTTGTGCCTGATTCGTGTATATCTTTTGAAAAGTTGTATTAGAGTATTGGCTATAGTCTAAGTTCACTCCAAGATTGATTTTCCAGTTTCGGATAGAGGATTTGTTCTCGAAACGGAACTTCGTTTCTTGTTCGGTAGAACGGAGGCGAAGCATTAGATTGTCCGGAACACTTTCGTCATTTTGGCGGTATTTCGTGTTACGGTTGTTCAGATAACTGTGACTGACGACTATTGATTGTACATGTGCTCCTGTGTAGTGTCGGTAAACAGAACCCAATGTAAACGTCTCCTGCTTGATCTTAGGCAGGTAGCTTAGAATGTATTCGTTGTCTTCACTATCCGCTTTTGTGTTCAAGCGCATATTGTCGATTCCTCCCAATCCTAAAATAGTCAGTTCATTTTGTTTGTTGAACCTGGTTTTCAATTTGAACTGTGCGTCTGTGAAGGTCGGCAAGAAAGGGAGGTCAAGCATATCAAAAAGGAATTGCAGATAGGATTGGCGTACGGATACCAGATAAGAAGTCTTTTTCCCGATATGCCCGTTGGAAGCAAGGGAGACTTCAGAAGCTCCAAGTGTTGCTTTCAACGAGTTGCGTTCCATATCTCCGTCACGCAATTTGAAATCGAGGACAGAACTGAGTGCATTTCCTTTATCTGTAGGGAAAGCACCGGTATAAAAATTGACTTCACGTATCAGGTCGGCATTGAGGATACCTACGGGACCACCGGAAGCTCCTTGCGTGCTGAAATGGTTGATGTTGGGAATTTCTATTCCGTCCAGATAGAAACGGTTTTCAGAAGGGGAACCGCCACGTACAATCAAGTCGTTGCGGTAGCCTATTGGTGAAAAGGCAACTCCGGGATAAGACTGTACGATTCGTGAGATGTCCCGGTTGGCTCCCGGACTCTTTTCTATTTCTTGTAGTCCTATAATACGCAGGCTGACAGGACTTTCCAAATCACGCCGGAAAGGGGAAGCTGTGACAGTAATTCCTTCGAGCTCCGTCAGGTTCTCTTCCATCTCTATCGAGATATTTAAATTCCTGGTGGATAAGATATATTCAGGCGTAGTGACACTTTTGTAGCCGATAGCAGTTGCTTGTAAACGATAGATGCCGGGAGGCACCTGCTCTATTGTAAAGTGCCCTTCTGCATTGGTTACGCCACCTTTATTCAGTCCGATGACCGTTACATTGATAAACTCTAATGGTTGACGGCTGTTTTTGTCTATTACTGTTCCCTTTATCTGATGCACAGGCTGAGCCTGAATCAGGAGAAGCAGAAAACTGCAAAAAAAGAAAAAGGTAAGAAGTCGCTTCATACAATTAGAGTTTAGTGGTGCAAAAATACATAAATTGTTTTATTTCTCATTTATAAGTTCTATTTTTGTGAGACCTATTAAACAGATTCTTTGACGAAAATGTAAATTTGATTACTGGCGATGATGCGATGAAGGCGCACATTGTTCAGAAGACATGAAAGAATTATATATTAAAATAGAATAATACACAATGAAAAAACTTCTGTTAATTACTCTTTTTCTTGGTTGGGCAGCTCTCTCTTTTGCTGCCAAAGTAGATACCTTATTGATTAAAAGTCCTTCCATGAATAAGGATGTGAAGGTGGTAGTAGTAACTCCGGATGTAGCATCGGGAAAAAAAGCGATAGCTTGCCCCGTTCTTTATCTGTTACACGGCTACGGAGGAAATGCCAAAACATGGATTGGAATAAAACCGAATCTTCCACAAATAGCGGATGAAAAGGGAATGATTTTTGTTTGTCCGGATGGGAAAAATAGCTGGTACTGGGATAGTCCGCTCAATCCGTCATATCGTTACGAGACGTTCATTTCATCGGAGTTGGTTAAGTATATTGACGAGCATTATAAAACGATTGCTGATCGGAAAGGACGTGCTATTACCGGATTGAGTATGGGTGGACATGGAGCAATGTGGAGTGCGATCCGTCATAAAGATATATTTGGCGGTGCTGGAACGACAAGTGGTGGAATGGATATCCGTCCTTTTCCGAAGAACTGGGAAATGTCCAAGCAGTTAGGAGATTATGATTCAAATAAAGAAGTGTGGGATAATCATACTGTTATCAATCAGATAGATGGTCTTGAAAATGGAGATTTAGCCATTATAATCGATTGTGGTGAGAGCGATTTCTTCCTGAAGGTGAATCAGAATTTACACCATCGTTTGTTGGAGAAAAAGATTGACCATGATTTTATTACCCGTCCGGGAGCACATAACGGACAGTATTGGAATAACTCTATTGACTATCAGATACTTTTCTTCGATAAGTTTTTCAAGAAATAAATTGTATTGATATGATTGGTGCACTATATTAGTGCCATGATTGTGCCGCCTCTTTGTCACAGTTATCTTTTTAGGAGCCCCAAATGGGGCTCCTTATTCAATGGCAATTAATATGTTCTGAATATTGATCTTATTGGAATAATGTGTGCGTCTATAAATGCTCGTAGGTTTTCCTTCGTTGTCGAATGTATAAGAATAAGTAGTATATTCATTATTATTGTTTTCAGGAGTGGAGCGGGCTACCAGATGTTGCGTCGGCTTGCCTAAGATTCCGGCAAATAGGGCGCATTGGTGGAATGAAAGCGGATAAATTTCTAATAAATCCAAACAGGGCAGGCGATAGTAATTGATTGTTTCTCCGGCTTCATACATTATTTTATTTTCTCCGTAATCAGTGAAAGATTCATTTGTCAGTGACGGGGAAGTAACACTGATCAGCTCTCCGTATTGATAAACAAGCGACAGGGTATGGGAAGCGTTTTCGGGCTGTAGTGTACCATTTATAGATGTAATATTTTCATGCAGTTGAGTTAAGTATCCGTCCGTGTATGTAAAGTTATATTGGCGTACTTGGGAAATGGCCGTGTATGTACATTGAGTTGCATAACCTTGTTCATTCAATGTATATATCCATTTGTTATCTTCACTATCTATCATGGTGACAAGGTTGTTCTCATATTGTAAAGTTACCTGATGAGAAAGTTCCTGTACAATTTCGGCACCAATGCTGATTGACTGTGTATTGGTATAGGATGTGAGCTTATTATCCGTATATGCATACTCATTCTTTATAGTGTTGATAGCAGTGGAAGAGGTGGTCATATATGTCTCTTCAACTTCGGTCATTACCATTTTAGACATTGTCGGAACAGGTATATTAATCTCATTCCACGTCTTCTCTTTCTCATCATCGTCGGAACAACTGAGAAGTAGAATAGTGGTGATAAATAGTAGAACTACTTTTTTCATTTTGAATGTTATTAAAGCCTTAGTCCTTTACTGCTAAAACGTCGGCTGGCTGGACTGCTTACACTCTTTTCAACCTTGAAGCGAGTCTGTGTTGTACTTTCTTCTGGAGTTTCGTCATCTTTAGGCGGATATGTACCGTCCAATACTCCTATGGCGATCTTCAGCAATCTTTCACTTTTACCATCCTTGTCGAATGTACCGAATGGTAGGAATTCACTGTAATTTGTACTCCCATCTATTGTGGTTTCACTGACTTTTAAATCGGTAGCTGGAGAAATGGCACCATAAGTATCGTGTTGGGAATTGTAAACTGTACATACTACCGGGTTGACCGACCATAGAAATTCTTCATTAATAAACTGTTCTGTTGCTACATTTTGTCCCTTTGTCGAACTGCCTACAGTAGCAATAGGATATGTATCCTCTAAAAAAAGACTTCTAATGAGCATTTCCGGTGCTCCCATTGTCGTTCCGCTGGTAATGGCGATTAAACTGTGTAAGTCTAAATTAATCTCTCTATCTGTACCGAACAGAATAGTGGCGTCTTTATCCGTATTTTTATCATTATATTCAAGATAAGCCATTGGCTCTCCTAAACGCTCGGCTGAGGTCAGAATAGTACCTAACAACTGAACACAATCCATTGAACCTCCCTCATTGTAACGAAGGTCAAGAATAACAGCTTGTACGCCTGCTTCCTTGAACTTTTGCGAGACACTGCGTAATTCATTGTTGTATTTTTCCGGCTCGGCTTTTGTACCGGCTGTGAAGCTATTGTACATGAGATAGCCTATTTTTATATTTTTGACCGGTGACTCAATAATCTCATATTTATGTACGGGATTGTCTTCTACTATCCGTGCTGCAGGCATTTCAACGGGTTCATCTATTGGAACAACTCTATATTCCATCGTCGGTCCTTCATCTTCTCCGTCACCTCCCTCATTTCCATCTTCTTCATCTTCTATTTCCACCTCTTTCCACTCGCCCAAAGTCAGTTCTACAGCTTTAGTTCCTTGCAATAAATATGTCTCATATTTCTTACTAATGTAGGAAGTGTCTACTTTCATGATCCAATCACCGCGTTCTAAACCCGCCTGTGCGGCAGGGGAACCTGGAATAACGTAAGTAATCAATGCGTTGTAGGCAGTGTCAATATCCGGATTTCTAACTAATGAATAATCAAATCCATATGTGGGCAATGGAGTTGCCATAACAGAATCTACAAACGAATAACTATCCTGCTTCGATTTCACTTTAGATAGGAAAGAGGCAGGTTCTACAAATAAGTTTACATCATCATAGGAAGGTAGCTCCTGATACCACAGATAGTTCTGTTGCATGATGTCTAATATCCATGTATCCAATGCTGTTTGGTGGGCATACTCCGGCCAGCGGTCAACACCACAGGAGAAGAAGCCACTGAGAGATACGATGGTCAGGGCGGGTATAAGGATTATCTTTCTTAATTTCGTCATCATAAAAAGCTTTTCACGTTGCAAATGTAGGAAATACTTTGCTTATCTACCACATTTATGGTATAAAAATGCCTTTAATGTGTGATTGGCTGTTAGAGAATCCTGCGTTATCTTTGTGCTTCCAAAATGATCAATAGGCATTAGTAAAATAGAATAAGTGATTAATAAACGGTAATTTCATGAATATAGCTGCATTGTTATCGGGAGGTGTTGATAGTTCGGTGGTTGTTCACTTGCTTTGTGAGCAGGGTTACAAACCGACTCTTTTTTATATAAAGATCGGTATGGAAGGAGCGGAGTATATGGATTGTTCGGCAGAGGAGGATATTGAATTATCGGCTGCTACTGCCCGAAAGTACGGTTTATCTCTCGAAATAGTTGATTTGCATAAAGAATACTGGGAAAATGTAGCGACTTACGCCATTGGTAAGATCCGGCAGGGATTGACACCGAATCCGGATGTGATGTGCAATAAACTAATAAAGTTTGGTTGCTTTGAACAACGCATCGGGAAAGAGTTTGATTTTACGGCTACCGGTCATTATGCTACTACGATACAGCGTGATGGAAAAGTGTGGCTGGGTACGGCAAAAGATCCCGTAAAAGACCAGACGGATTTTCTTGCACAGATTGATTATCTGCAAATTTCCAAACTAATGTTTCCCATTGGAGGATTGACGAAACATGAGGTGCGTGAAATTGCAGACGCGGCTGGATTACCCAGTGCCAAAAGAAAAGACAGTCAGGGCATTTGCTTTTTGGGAAAGATAAACTATAATGATTTTGTCCGTCGTTTTCTTGGCGAGCGGGAAGGAGCGATTGTAGAATTGGAAACCGGAAAGAAACTAGGTACACATCATGGTTATTGGTTTCATACTATCGGGCAGCGGAAGGGGCTTGGTTTGAGTGGAGGTCCTTGGTTTGTTGTTAAAAAGGATATTCAGGAAAATATCATTTATGTATCTCGCGGCTACGGTGTAGAGACCCAATATGGAAATGAATTCCAAATGCGTGATTTTCATTTTATAACAGATAATATTTGGAAGGGTCAGGGTAAGGAAGTGGATATAACCTTTAAAATTCGTCATACTCCTGAATTTACTAAAGGGAAGCTCATTATGAAGGGAGATAATCAGTTTCATATCCTATCTTCTGAAAAGTTACAGGGCATTGCTCCGGGACAGTTTGGAGTGATTTATGATAAAGAAGCGCGGATTTGTGTGGGAAGTGGAGAGATTATCTGTTAAATAGTTCTTTTTGAGTGGCGAAGATTGAATAAACAAGATTATTTTCATTACTTTTGTTTCGTAGAATTATAAATAAAGGAGGTTTGATTATGACAACGATGGAATTGAAAAGCCTGAAAATGGACTTGGTAGAGGAACTCCTGAGTTTGAATGACAAAGAGATGCTCAATCGGGTAAAAACCTATTTGAAACGACTTAAGAAGATGGAAGCTGAAAAAGAAGAGGACGAAATCAGTAAGGAAGAGATTCTTGCAGGGATTAATGCCGGGCTGAAAGATGTAAAAGCCGGGAGAACAAGATCTGCTTATGAACTCATTAATGAACTATAGTATAGAAAGTTCTGCCTCATTTGATAAAGAGGCAAAACGTTTAGGGAAGCGTTACGTTTCATTTAAAGAAGATTATCTGAAACTTCTTGATGAATTATCTCGGAATCCTCAACTTGGAACAGATTTGGGACATGGTTTGCGTAAGGTACGTATGAAAATTACTGCAAAAGGAAAAGGTAAAAGTGGAGGTGCAAGAGTTATAACCTTTACTGTGGTGATTTCTCAACAAGATGCGGTGTTAAACCTTCTTTATATCTATGATAAGGCGGATAAGGCTTCTATATCAGAGAAAGAGATTGAACAACTTCTGAAACAGAATGGTTTGAAACCACATCAGATATAGTATTCCGCTAAATCAACAATTCCCGCCCGCATGGCATATTTGGTGGCTTCATGCACATTATTTACGCCTAACTTGCGGAAGATATTTTTACGGTGGCTGTTAATCGTATGAAAACTAAGTTTTTTCTCTGCTGCAATCTCTTTTGTCGTTTTGCCCAGTGCGATTTCTTTTAGAATATTCTTTTCTGTTTGCGTTAGCAAATGATTGTCTGTGGATGAGGTAACAGACGGAGAGCCAGTTCCCGAAAGCAATAGGTTGCTGACATGATTGCAGATATATCTTTGTTTGCGGATAGCGCATTGAATCGCAGTGATAATTTCTTCTTTGGAATTATCTTTCATTACTACTCCAAAAGCCATGCTGCTAAATAATATTTGTCGAAGGAAGTTGAGACTTAGCTCATCGGAGAATAGGATCCAATCGGCCTTTTTAAACCTTTCCTGTAGAACGATCAGTTCATCTGCCCCGGCAAAATTGAATAGTGTGTAATCAAGAATAACCACTGCTTGCGGGTACAATCGCAGCAACTGAATCAGCTCTACTTTATTATCAGCTTCTAGAAGTGCGGATACATCTTTTTGCTTGGTCAGTAGGAACATCATTCCCGCTTTGCTGATATCTTGATTGTCTGCAATGATAAATTCTCTCATAATAGGAATAGTTAAATAAAACTCCGCTACAAATGTACATATTTTGTGCGATTTGTAGCGGAGTTTTAATTAGATTCTTGAATTCCGATTACCAGGAACGTCCTTTGAAGATGTTGGATTGGTCAAGCGGAACGATATTTCCGTTCAATGTCAGATTGTTGTTATTGAAGTTCGGGCTGATTGTAACCGAAGCTGTATTATTTCCACTGCTCATGTTGATGAAGACCTGAGCGGAAATACCAATACCTTGAACGCTGAATGAACAGTTCACATTTCCTTTCTTGTCAATGTTCATTTTCATATCAGAAGAATTACCATCTACAGTGACACCACCGATCCCGTTAGGACCTGGATAAGCTGTATTGAAAGCAGTCTGCACAGTGGCTCTGTTGCCATTCATCAAAACGAAGTTGGTGTTTGAAGTCACGAAAGCACTCATTCCATTGCGGAAGATTACTTGATTGGCTTCCAATACAAATTGCTTGTTCTTTAAAGCCTGTACAGCTTGTTGATAGGCTGCCATGTCCTGTACTTGTTCTTCGGCACGGAGTTTTGCTCTTTCTGCGTCTCTTTGAGCTTTTCGTTCTGCGCGGCGGGCTGCTGCGTTACTTTCCTGTGCATACATCATCGTGCTTGCACTCACTAATACTAATGCTAATAATGCAATAAACTTTTTCATAACTTTTTTTTGTTTAGGTTTAATACGTTGTCCGTTTATTGCAAAAACAAAGAGTATGCCAGATTGTTCACGAACGTCGTGCAATTTTGTATCCGATAGCTGCGACGGCAATACTCATTAAAGGGCTGATAATGTTGAAAAAGCAATAGGGAAGATATACAAGTGTGGGCACACTTAAAATGGTGGCCTGAGTCATCCCGCAACTGTTCCATGGGATCAGTACGGATGTAACGGTTACTGCATCTTCCGTCGTGCGGCTTAGTAAGCAACTTTCATATCCTTTCTTGGCATATATGTCACGAAACATATTTCCCGTCAGAATGATACTGATATATTGGTCGGCTGTTGCCAGATTAAGAAACAAGCCTGAGCAAACCGTACCTCCTACCACACTGACCGTCTTTTTCATAAATCGAACAAAGATTGAAGTGATACTACCCAACATACCGCTGGCCGTCATTGCTCCACCAAAACACATGGCACACAGAATGAGCCAAATCGTATTCAGCATTCCGGACATGCCGCGTGTGGCAATCAAATCTGCCAGAACGGCATTGTCTGTGTGCAGACTTGTACTTCCATATATCGTTATCATTAATCCTTTGAACAATGAATCGAAGCCGGAAGTTGCCATTCCGGAAACCTCCTGCAATAACTCCGGCTGGAAAATCAAAGCGAAGACTCCTGCCAGCAGTGTCGATAAAAACAGGGTAATGATGGAAGGAATCTTACGGGCGATTAATATGCCTGTTACAATAGGTACAATCAAGAGCCAGGGAGTAATGTGGAACTTTTCATTCAAAGCAGTTGCCACTTCGGTGATATGTTGTGTATTGCTGGCATCGTGTGAGAATCCTGCCACAGTAAAAATAATCAAAGTGATTATGAGGGAAGGAACTGTCGTTATCATCATGTATCGGATATGCCGGAATAGTGGAGTATCAGTTACGGAAGCTGCCAATATAGTTGTTTCCGATAGAGGCGAGACCTTATCTCCAAAATAAGCTCCGGAAATAATGGCTCCTGCAATCCATCCCTCTTCAAATCCTTGTGCCCTGCCGATACCCATCAGTGCGATTCCAATGGTAGCGATGGTGGTCCACGAACTACCGGTCATAACGGAAATAAGTACACAAATGATACAGGTGGATGCTAAGAAGAAACTGGGATGTATGATTTGCATTCCATAATAAATCAAAGTAGGTACTACTCCGCTGATCATCCACATTCCACTTAATGCACCGATAATCAATAGGATGATAATAGCCGTTGCCACTCCGGCCACATTGTTTGTGATGGCAATCTCATAATCTTTCCAAGGGATTTTGTAGAATGCCATACCGATAAGAATACAAATAGCGGTAGTGGTGAGTAATGATACTTGACTTCCTCCACTTAAAGCATCACTACCGAAAGTATGGATAGTACCGAATAATAATAGTATAAGTACGATAATTGGTATCAGGGATACAAAAGGGGAGGGGGCTTTTTTCATATTAAGTTCTTTAATGCTCTATATTATTTTGGTTTGCAAAGATACAACAAAATGATCGAAATTCTTAGCGTTATGGAACAGAGCAATAAAAATTAGTATAAGTTTATATATTCTTGGTACATAGAATCAGCCCCAATTTACCTTACGTTTTAGCCACCAATATCGTATGAAAAGTATTCCGGTCAGAATCAGAGCGATAGATAGTCCGGTGTAGAAAACGGAAATAAAACTGTCGGGTAATAGATGGAAGCTCCGGATGGTAATGCCTAGAGAGATCATGAATATCATAATGATCCAACTCTTTACATCAAAAAAAGAAAAAGGGCAGTTACGGGTTTTCTTTTTCTCTTCAATTCGCCGGGTGTGTTTATAATAAAGTCTTTTAAAGATGAGTACGAAGAATAACAGGAAAACTACAGTTGCTTCTCCGATTTTGAACATCCAGTCTTGGGAGTTGTTTAACCATGTAATGATTCCTATTCGTAATATATTGATACCGGCTGTAATCCATACTGCGCCGGCTGTAATGAGTAAGATTTGTTTGTTAACTCCGTATTTCATTCGCTTTACTTTTTTTGCTATAAACGGTTTTACTGCTTATTTTGTTGAGTCATTTCTTATGATTTATAACTCATTTTATGAAAAAAGTGGTGGAAACCGTATTTCCTTCCCCATCAACGGCTGTCAGAGAGTGTTTCCCCGGTTCAGGTTGCAAGGATATTTTATGAAAATCCTGTGTTTGCATCAGATATATATCATCGAGATGCCAGAAAACGATTGCTTTGGGATTGTTGTGAGCCAGTTCGACAGTGATGAATCCTTTGTTACCATCCAATTGTTTCGGTAGCTTGATTCGTGCATTCATCGGAGGATAAATGAATTGCATGGGTTGGAAACTATCTTCTCCGCAACCTGATTTGAACGGAGGAAGAGGCTTGTATTCCGGATGATGCTGTTTATAATACCATTCCCACACAGGAGGCAGTGCGAACCATGACCTTTGGAAAGTAGGCTCCGTATTGGCACAATTCTCATAAATACGATATTTCTCGTCGGCAGATAAAGTAATGAAGTGATGATATGGGCAGGATTCCGTTCGTAGTCCGGAGGGAAGTATAAGCACTGTGTCCGTCTCCTCGCAGAAGCGTCCTTTCAGATGACCGGATTGACGGCATACCTCTGCATCAATAAAAACACCGGTCGGACGTTCAAACCACGATGAAGAGGGAAGATAGTTGAATACATCGAATAATACGGGACCTGCCGTTTGTGCGCCCGCTAATCCCGGTTTTCCTTCACCGGTTGCGTTTCCTACCCATACGCCGACTGCGTAACGAGGAGTGACGCCTACCGCCCAAGCATCCCGGAATCCATAACTCGTTCCTGTTTTCCAGGCGATGGTCTGCATGGAAGGGATGGACTTCCAATCGATCTCTTCGGGGCGGTTGACTTCTTTTAGCGCGTCGAAAGTTTGCCACACTGCACCCTTGTCCCAAGTGAATTTTTGTTGTATCGCTTCGTTTTTGTTCTCTTCTCCCATTAAGATGTCGGCTTCTTTTTGAGGGACTGCATCACTATGCTGATTCGGAATCAGACTTCGTCCCATTTGTGCGTACGCATTTGTTACATCCCATAAAGTGGCTTCTGCTCCTCCCAGAATCAGGGATAAACCGTAGTGGGACGATGGACGGGTGATTGTTTTGAATCCAGTCTGTTGCAGGAAATTATGAAATTTGGGAACACCATATTTTTGTAACATTGTCACGGCTGGAATATTCAGTGAACGGGCAAGTGCTTCCGAAGCGGGCACAGCCCCCTCATACTGCCTGCTGAAATTCTGCGGACTGAATCCGTTTATGTTAATGGGGATGTCAGGAAGTAGCGTATGTGGCAATAATGCCCCCTCCTGCAACATCGCATAATATAAAAAAGGTTTCAAAATACTTCCTGTGCTTCTGGGAGCTTGAATTACATCCACCTGATTACCTCCTTGCCGATGGTCGAAATGTACATTCCCGCAATAGGCTATCACTTGATTGGCAGGGAGGTCGATTACTAAAATGGCCAGATTGCGGATATCGCTTCGGTTAAATTCATTGCTCCAACGTTCAGCGATGGCTTCTATATGCATTTGAATTCCCCGGTCAATGGTGGAATGTGAGTACTGTCCATTTCTTTCTTTGTAGAAACGGCTGACTAAGTGGGGAGCTGTTTGCGGAAGAAGATGTGGCTCTTCGGGAAGAGGTTCGCTGACAGCCAGCTCATAAGTAGACGAATCTATGATTCCTTTCTCATGGAGCAGTTTAAGGACCCGGTTACGTTTGGCTAGTAATGTCTCCCGTCCTTTGGATAGATGAATCATGGCTGGAGCATTGGGTAATACGGCGAGCATGGCCGATTCCGCCCATGACAACTCTTCGGCTGAATGACCGAAATAACGCCAGGCGGCCGCATCCAGTCCTACCACATTTCCTCCGAAAGGGGCATGAGATATATACATGGATAGGATTTCTTCTTTAGAAGCCCTGAATTCCAGACGTGTAGCCCAGATCATTTCTATTATTTTCTCTCCGAAAGTTCTGGGTTTGTTTCGTGCAAGCCGGATAGTTTGCATGGTCAGCGTGCTTCCTCCGCTTACAATACGTTTGTTCTTGATGTTTTGATAAACGGCTCTTCCGATGGCAAGTGGATTAACACCCCAATGATGATAGAAATGTTTGTCCTCAAAAGTGATAAGGCAGTGTTTTATTTTCTCCGGTGTCGTATTCCTCGGAGGGAAACGCCACTGCCCGTCGGAAGCGATACGTGCTCCCAACAGTTCTTCGTTCCTATCAGTGATGACAGTCGAGTAGGGGACATGAAAGAGTTGTCGGGGAAGACAAAACATATATCCCATCACCAAGAGAGCAATACTGCCAAGTATTACTTTCCGGGTGACGGATAGATTTCTGAATACCTCCGATATCTTAACTTTCATGAACTGCGTTTGTTCTTACCAACAGAATTCGTATTAGCGACTCACCGTTGTTCTTCCTGCTTTGCTTCGTGCCTGCACGGTTGTATCATACATGGCTTCGCACTGAACAGCCGGAAGAATGAAGTTACCGGCGTATGCCGCTTGCAATCTGATAGTGAAAACCTTTGTCTCACCACGGTGCAAATTGAAATAGGTCAATACACGATCGTCGCGGATATCCTGATAGGAGTAATTGATAGCTGTATCGGCAGTCGCCATTCGTTCATTATATATTTCCCACCCGGATGGTATAATATGTGTCAATGCCAGATTGGTATAATCCGATGTTCCGCTAATATTGGATATGGAAACGACAGCGGTAAAGTCAGTTCCTTGTTTAATTTCTTCTGCGGATATGGGCGTGCCGTTCAGAGTTGCATATCTTATATCCATCCGAAGATTGTCTGAGATGGCGGGCAGCGTATCGTTCAGCAATTGTGTGCGCGTGATAATATCTACTCCCAATGCTCCCTTGCCTTGATTCTTTACAGAGACTGTTCCGGATTTCGGTGAAGTAGGAATCTCTTTGGCAAATACCGCTTTGGCAGATTTCACGGCAGGTTGTTGCTTGCCGTTCCATGTCCATGTGAAATCAAGTGTACCTGATAGCTTTTCTGCCAAGCGTCCCATTGCCATGAGGGCAAATGCGGTAGACTGAGTACTGAAATACTCCTCTTGTGACAGATTCTGCAAGACTTTCTTTGCTTGTTGAAGTGCATCCCGTTCCCGGTTCATCAGGATTAATGTTTCCAGAATCATCGCTTCATCCCGGTCGGACGAACCGTAAATAAAGTTCATTGAAGAATAGGGAGTGACACTGGTTTCTGTCTTATATACCAATTCCTCGGCTGGTTTCATTTTTCCTGTCAATGCGTAGGCGGCTGCCAATCTCCATTTGGCTTGAATGGATAATCCTTGCTGTTCCTTCATTCTGTTCATAGCTCCGTACTCCGGCACACCGGCCAATGCCAGCGTGTATAGGCGGAAGGCTTGCATCAGCTCCGACTGCCATAGTTGCCAGCTGTTTGCATCCTGTGGCATACGCCAGTTCTGGGCTGCTGCACGTTGGAAGTGTTTCCACTTATTCAATACGTTTGAATGGACGGCATATCCCTTTTCTTGTGCCAATGTCAGGAACATTCCGGTATATGAACTGATCCATTCGTCTGCGACGGCATTCCCCGGCCAATAGACAAAACCGCCATTGGGAAGTTGCCGGGCATAAATCTGACGGATAGCCTCCTGTACATTTGTTTTTATTTTCTCTGCTTCCTGTTCGTTTACCGTTTTAAATTGAGAGATAAACAAAAGCGGCAATGCTTTGGAAGTCAACTGCTCCGTACACTGATGTTGGTAATCGTATAAGAAGTCGAATCGACGTGTGATATCTACGGATGGGATACGGGATACTTCCAACTGAATATGATTGTTGTCGGAAAAACCGCTTAGGCTATACGATACCTCTCCACTTTGTCCGGCTTCCACCCATTGGCTGTTGCGCAATGTCACGACCGGATTCGGATTGCGCACGTCTATTTCGATGGTTTCTTTAGTTTGCTGCCCACCCCCGTTTGCCGTCAGATGGATAGTTGCTTTACCTGTTTTGTTTCCGGTCTTCAATGTAAAGAATATAAGCTGGTCGCCCGGTTGATTGAAGGTTAGCGACTGTTGCGAAGGCCCGGCAATTTGTACTCCTCCACCGGAAACCTGAATAGATACGGTGACATTCTTTACCTGATTTTCCATTGCAAAGATATTTACCGGAACAGTGATTTCCTCTTGAATACTAAGTACGCGCGGCAAGGTGGAAAGCAGCATTAACGGTGTCCGTACATAGGCCGTCTTTTCTGCATTTCCATAAGCACCGTCCTGTCCTGCCACTACCATAGCGCGTACGGAACCTACATACATCGGAAGTTTCAATGTATGTGTCTGATGTTTGCCTTTTCCCAGATAGAAAGGACCTATGAATTTAACGACCGGTTTGAACCGGTTTGCTTTTGCATCTGCCGGTTTCAAAGCTGCGTCCCCACCTGTACTGAAAAGAGAACCGTAACTTCCGGCGGAAGCTCCCAATACATTGTCGTACATATCCCATGTCCGGATACCGAGCGCTTCTCGTGAATAGAAGTCATTCCAAGGATCGGGTGTCTTGAAGTTCGTAAGGTCCAGCAGACCGTCGTCTACGATAGCCAATGTGTAAGTCATCGGCTTCCCGCTCTTTTCGCTGACGGTCACATTGAAGTTCGTTTCCGGTCGTAGCACTTCCGGCATTTGTATTTGCGGTCTTAATATCGTTTGACTGTTGGTTACGAATACCGGGACAACACCATACATACGGATAGGCAAGTCATTCACTGTCTGCGCATGAGGCTGCAACAAGCTGATGTGCAGATATACATTCGGAGCCATTTCTTCTGTGATCTTGAACGTATATTTTGTGTCTCCTTTGCTGGAAACTTCGATCCATTCCTGTTTGAGTACTGTCGATCCGTTCTCGATGGATACCAATGCACGTCCGTTGGCTGCTGCGGGGATAATAGCCATAGCTGTTTCTCCTATCTCATAGGAATCTTTGTTCAATGAGAAAGCAAGCATTTTAATACCACTGGGGTCCGATTTACTTGAACGTCCCCTCCATTCGGGCCAGTCTACGTAGATAGTACCTCCGGTGGCATGTCCGCTTTCTTTGTCTTTCACATAGACCAGATAACGTCCCCAATTGGGATAATCGACGCGGAATTTGAAAGAAGCCTTTCCATTGTTGGTTTGCAGACTCCCACTGGCTACCGGAGTGATGGAAGTCCCGTTTATATAGGAACTGAAAGATTCTTCATTGTTTTCCCACCACCAGCTCCAACTGATACGGTAGATCTTATATTCCAGATTTGAGCGGCTCACCGCCTGTCCTTCCGGATTCACCGTAACAATGTCAAATACATGATCTTTGTCCGTTTCTATGTATTTGCCTTTTGGCTGATTCAAGTTAATGCCCACATACGATGTGAACGGAGAGAAAGGAACGCTTTGGGTATAGATACTGGCATCTCCTCCCGGTTCGAATACACGGGTGGTGAAAGATGCGTTTAGCATACCCGGCGCATTGATTGCTGCAGGGAGTTTTAAAGTGACTCCCGCTCTTCCTTCTGCGCTGAGCATTCCGTCAAACACATTTGTCTTGATGGTAGTGAAATCTGTAGCCGGATTATTGAAAATATACTGTCCGTAGTTTTTAAATTGTGTATTTACTTTAGACAGAGACATCTCTACTTTGGTTTTCAGATGTGAAGCCGTAGCCCCTGTCAGCCAGGCAGAAGTGAGTGGAGCATAGACTTCTTTGTCTGTTGCTTGAAGAATTCTAGGCAATGCCAACGTTATTTTAAGTCGGTTGGGTTTTATTGTTTCGATGCGTATCCCTTTATGGAAAGTCGAACCGCCTACTTTTACGTATGCGTTCCACAGACCGGTAGGAGCATCTGCCTGAGTAGGGACAGTAAATGTGTAAAAGCCATTCATCCCTTGTGTTGAGATCATTTTGGTATAGAATTGGCCTTTCGGATTGTAGATTTCCAGTGCTACCGGATGTTTGTCCGGTATTCTTTTTTCCCGGTCTTCCAGAATGAAAGATATATGTAAGGTGTCTCCCGGTCTCCATACTCCTCTTTCACCATATATAAATCCTTTTAAGCCTTTTTGAATATCCTTTCCACCCACATCGAAGCGGCTGACCGATTGCTCTTCACCGTCTGCAACACGTACGTAGGCTTTTTGTCCGTCTGCCTCTGCTACGATAATGAAGGGAACTCCTTTCGGAGCGATTTCCGCCAAGCCTTCTCCGTTTGTTTCTCCCTTACCGATGGTTTGTAACTGGAAATTGTAAACAGTAACTTGCGCCTTTCCGACAGGTTTTGTGTCCAAAATGTTGTTTACTGCAATCCACAGATTGTTCAAGGAGTTCTTCTTTACGATCATTCCCAGATTAGAGGCAAAGACATTGCAGGTAGCTGTCCGGTCTGCTCCCATATAGTAGGACGGGTGGCACGGATTATCCCGTTCTTTCCACCGATACAAACTCCAGTCCATAGTGTCGCCGTTGTAATAATAATAAGCCTCAGGAGTGTCCCATACAGCTTCGTCTGCCTCTGACAAAATACTACCGCTAACTTTTGTCAGGCCGTCGGAAGTCGTGTCGGAAAACTTCATTTCTTTGTTTTCTTCACTTCCACCGCAAGGATAAGCGGAATATTCTTGGCGGAAAGACAGGATAACCCGATAGATGGCACCCGGTTCTTGATGAATCAGTCCGGCAAGGTCGATAGAGTAATCTTCCCATTGATGAATATCTTTTGATGAATCCTTGCTTAGCCACAATGTTTTCTTATAAACCAGGCGTCCCGAACGGCGCAACTCATTGGCGGAGGCCAGAGAGTTGTTTTGCATGAACATCAAGATATTATTCTCAAAGATGCGGATAACCTTTAAATCTACTGCATACAGATTGACAGCGCGGAATGGAATAATCAGGCTTTTCGAATCGGGAAGAATGGCGGCTGAGGTAGCCATCTCTACTTGCGGTTTCAGATTCAATTCGCTGAATGAGATAGAGTGGGAAGTCCCCAGACTACGGTCTTGACTGCTTTTTATTCCTTCATGGATATTCAAAGTCAGTTTATTTATTTTGTTGGTTTCAAAATAGATAAGAACCTGGTTATCCTTAATTTGGGTGATGTAAGAAGATACTTCCGGTATCTCGATCAGTCCTTTCAGATCTTGCGTATTGGATACGGGAGCAGAGAATACGACTTCGATCCCGTTTTCCGGTTGGTCGATGCGTTTGGCGGTCAGAAAGCAGAAACTGTCTTTTGCCGGAATCATGATTTCTTCGATTTGCGTATGGTCAATTCCTGCGGGATTTCCGTTTGCTGTCAGTTGGATTTGGTAATCTTCCGCTTCCCGCAAGATCCGGTTAATACTGAATTCATAACGAGTCGGATTGTTGGTGGAGGTAATATCGACCGGATAATTTTTACTTTTACCATTGCCGGCTATCAGCATTTTCTCAACTTCTTCTTTCTTCACAACGTCACTAAAGCGTATTTCTCCTTTTATGTTCACTTCGTCGGGTTGAGTAGCTGTAATCGTTATAGGTTCTGCATGAATTGTGAAGTTACGTTCCTGCACCCGGAATGAGAAGTTAAATTCCTTTAGTTTTTTATCTACCTCGATAAAATCTCCAAGCTGGAAAGTTCCTTCGTAGAATGCTCCCGGTTTTAAAGTACCTTCTTCCGGAACAAATTCGATGGTGTTATTGCTAATCCAATATGCTTTTCCTTTCAAAGACGGTGAAAAGCTGAACGGATTATCTTTTAACTCATTATTTACGTCAACCATAGGTTGATCGTGTGTCAGCTCGATGCGTATAGTCGAACTTTGGGAGATGACTCCTCCTGTGTAGGCATTTACATAGGGGGCATATTCTGCAGAGGGGATGATGTCTTTCGGACTGTGCGTACATGCGGAAAAGGTCACAATCCACATTATGAAAAAGAATAGTTTGGTAGCGAGGCTGCTACGTCCAGTTTTTATTTGTCCCATAGCAAAGAGTTTTTATTGGTTCAGTGGACAAATATACTGTTTTTATAATAGATTCTTTTATAGACAGGGGTATTTTTCCTTCAACTTTTTCATGAAGGACTTGCTTACTTGTAGGAGCTCGGCGTCATTAAAAGGGGGGAGTAATACACAATTATTGTCTTCAATTGATGCCAGATAGCTGATATTAATAATGTAGGATTGACTGATCTGAAGCAAATAAGGGTGTAAACTCAATATCTTTTGCGAATTCGTGTTTCTTTTTAATATCAGAGTATGTTTGTTGGATAGCATGACTTCCCACAATTTGCTTTTTGAGTTATAGCGAAAATAACCGATTTCTTCCAAGTGAATCAGTTGCAAACTTCCGGTAATAGTGGTATATAAGAATATGCTTTCTTGATTTTGCGTAATTTGTGTCTGGTCGCAATGCTCAATGTTTATGTTTTGATTATTCATAATATTAATTTATTAATTTCCCATGTCGTAGTTTTTATTTTCTGTCAAAAGTAGCAGATTACTCTTAATTACAAAAATGAAAAGTGTCTCATTTCTACAATGAGACACTTTTATTATTAAGATTTGTACGTTACAAAATAGAATAATTCTATTTACTTTGTTGATATTCAATGAACTTACTGGGAGAAATACCATATCTTTCAGAAAAGTTCCGGTAGAAGGTTGCCCGTGAGTTGAATCCGCATGCAAACATCAACTCTTTCACATTTTTTTCCGGATTTTGGGCGATTAGTTGTTTGAAATGCTCTAGTCGGATATAATTAATATATTCACGGAAACCTGTAAATCCCTGACTTTTGATTGCATCCGAAATATTGCGTTCTTTGTCATTTAAGGCTTCTGCCAAATCTTTTATACTGTATTTCTGATCTGTGTAAGGATGTTCTTTCTTTAAATAACTCTCGATTGTGGTGAAGAGTGTGAGTGGCTGAAATGAGTTTCTCATTTCTTCAGGATTTTCTTCTTCTGTATCATACACCATACTGATATGGTCTGAAAACGGATTCTCATATCGTAAATATAGCATTGAGAATAAAACGGTAAAAACGATTGCTGTAATACCGAATAAATTGAAGATAAACTCATTAATGCTTAATGTGAATAGGATGTATATACCAAGAAATAGGAATAAGAATCCCATGAATAGATACATGTTTCTATTCATCTTACGATGTGTCTTAACACGGCTGGTGACATAAACGAGAATAAAGAGAGGAGTGATGACAGAAAGCAGAAATATGCTGATTCTGAGTTTGACATCCATATTACTGATATTGGGCATTATCTCATTTAGTGAATGGATAGCCGTTATGTTGCCATTGAAGCACAGATAGCAGATTCCTACCGTTATGGTAATGATAGGAGGCAATAAGAAGGTGAATATTCTGAAATGGTTGAAATATCCCGGAGATAAGGATGCGATAGGAAATAGTGCTACGATATTGGCCAAAGCGTACCATTTAAGCATTTTATCAATATTGAGCAATTCTGTGAAGTCATATTCCGGAGTGTCCGTGACAATCGTCAGCCACCCGATGTTTTCCCATGAAAACATGAACCCTATACCGACTGCTATGATTCCCCAATATAATTGAGGATAATTGTCTTTGGCACGAATGATAAGAATAATCCCCGATATCAGGGCTATCAAATCAAGTGCTAGTTCAATTGATAAATGTAGTATTCCCATGTTTATGACGCATTTCTTATATATTTAGTCGAAAAGTAGCGAAGCAAAGATAAGTAATTTAGCCATATCAGACAACAGAAGAAAGCATAGAGTTCTTGTGAAGTTATACCTTGATATATTATAATTTCTTTAGAGGAGTCGTTTTCTGCCAATTCTTTAATCTGATGATAAATATACTAATAATCAGTACTCAATGCGTAAAAATACTCATCGGATTGTTATATCTGTCTATAGAATGATTATATTTGTAGAACTAAATATTGATAACTATGCCTGAAAAAGAAATGAACTCATATCGTCTGACTAGTATGGAAGAGCCTACTGATCAGATGCTTGCAACTTTAATGAAGGAAGTAGTGGAAGAAGCAAAAAAGAAGTTGGTTTACTTCTTGGAGTAATGGTACTTCATGGAGAGTATATCAACCTCTACCCTGTCATCGTTTACAGAGTAAACGAGACGATGTTCTGAGGTGATTCTCCTTGACCATTTACCAGTCAATTCATATTTTAGCGGTTCTGGCTTCCCAATCCCAGTATAAGGATGCTCTGCAATATCGTTCAGTAAAACTGTAATCTTATTCAGAATAATCTTATTGCCACTCTGTGAGAAGTATAGATATTCCTTCCGTGCTTGGTCAGATAATATTATTCTGTACATGATGCTCGCTTTAAGAAGTCTTCTATGCTCTCTCCATCTTTCTGTGCTATATAATTGCCGTTTTTTATATCTTCCTCACCTTGACGTATGGCTTCCATCGTTTCAGGTGACGACATTATATATTCCGTTTCCTTTAATGAGTTGTATTCATCAAGGGAAATCATCACTACTCCTTTACCATTACCACGATTAACAATTACAGTATCATAGTCATCAATCACTGAATCAATGTAACCTTTAAGGTTCGCTCTCAAATCTGTATAGTTAGCTGTTCTCATATATCCTCCTTCTATTTAATGCAAATATATGTACTTATATGCGTACTTGCAAATTTAATTAGTTAATTATTAGATATAAAGAAAGGACACCAACTTAATGATGCCCTTTCCTCTCTCAATCAACAATCCACTTAGCCCAAGAACCAAGCGTATTCACTATCTCCCAATTTGGCACGTTGTATGCCTCGTACAAACTCTCTTGATAATGTATGTATCAGGACCTAACCTGTTACGTTCAGCGTCTTCCTGTTCTCTTTCGTCTTTTTCAACAGGTTCACTGTTATATCTTAGGACTCTCTTATGTGCAGTAGCTAATTCTTTCTCCAATTCTTGTTTCTTGATTTCTAACGGGATATAGTAACTAACCTTCTTAGGGTTAAATATATGGATTATCTTATTCCTAAATGGACTAGACTTCGTTCTTATGCGTCCTGCAATCTGGGTTCAGTATGAAAATCCACATCTTCAAATGCTTTACAGGTTACAAATGTAAAGCGTTTGGGCTTAGATGCGGAGTTAGAGATTTCAAAGCCTTCTAATTTGTAATGGTTCTGCTCACCATCAGCACGGATTATTTTACAATCATCATTCGTTAGATTAGTCTTATCCAGAATCTTCTTAATCTCCCTTACGCTATTAACAAAGAAGTAAGCCTCTTCACTCTTCATTCCATCTAAGATAAAGTAACCTATATCTTGATATTGCTTGATAATCTTAGCTGCTGTTTCATAAGTCTTCCCACTTTTATATGGATATATAGTAATCTTGTCAACAGTCTTCCAGTTCGCTACAGCTCTATTTTAAGGATGATCAGCCACGCCTAACCTTAGAGATTCAAACTCTATTTAAGCTATAATTTACTCCAATTCCATCACCTAATTGCAATTAATTATAAGAAGAATAGCAAGAAGAAATGAGTATTGGATAGGGGATAAGTATTGCAGTATAATTAAAATAAAAATCCCCATAACCATTACAGTTACAGGGATTTATATATTAGCGATGTATTATATTACTTGCTCAAAGCAGTAGCTACGTCAACCGCACAAGCTACTGTACAACCTACCATCGGGTTGTTACCAATTCCCAGGAATCCCATCATTTCTACGTGAGCAGGAACTGATGAAGAACCAGCGAACTGAGCGTCAGAGTGCATACGACCCATCGTGTCAGTCATGCCGTATGAAGCTGGCCCGGCAGCCATGTTATCCGGGTGAAGAGTACGACCTGTACCACCACCGGAAGCTACTGAGAAATAAGGTTTGCCTGCAAGAACACGTTCTTTCTTGTAAGTACCAGCAACCGGGTGTTGGAAGCGAGTCGGGTTAGTAGAGTTACCTGTGATAGATACGTCTACACCTTCTTTCCACATGATAGCTACACCTTCGCGAACGTCGTCAGCTCCGTAGCATTTTACTTTTGCACGAGGACCGTCAGAGTAAGCGATTTCGCGAACAACTTTCAGTTCACCTGTAAAGTAATCGAATTGAGTCTGAACATAAGTAAAGCCGTTGATACGAGAGATGATCTGAGCAGCGTCTTTTCCAAGACCGTTCAGGATGCAACGCAACGGTTCTTTACGTACTTTGTCTGCTTTTGCAGCGATTTTGATAGCACCTTCAGCAGCAGCGAAAGATTCGTGACCTGCCAGGAAAGCGAAACATTTAGTTTCTTCGCGCAGCAACATAGCAGCCAGGTTACCATGACCGATACCAACCTTACGGTCGTCAGCTACAGAACCCGGAATACAGAATGCTTGCAGACCGATACCGATAGCTTCAGCAGCTTCAGCAGCATTTGTGCAGTTCTTCTTTAGAGCGATAGCAGTACCTACTACATAAGCCCATTTTGCGTTTTCAAAACAGATAGGCTGAGTTTCTTCACACGTTTTATAAGGATCAAGTCCGGCAGCTTCGCAGATTGCGTTAGCTTCTTCGATATCTTTGATGCCGTTAGCGTTCAAGGCTTCGATAATGCCTTTCATACGACGGTCTTGGCTTTCGAATTTTACTTCTCTAATCATAGTTTCTTTCCTCCTTATATTATTCGTGACGTGGATCAATAGATTTAACTGCTCCCTGTTCTGCTGTTACGCGTCCATAAGTACCTGTAACTTTTTTCAAAGCTTCGTTTGCATCGGTACCTTTCTTGATTTCGTCCATGAACTTACCCATGTGTACGAATTCGTATCCGCAGATTTCGTCGTTCTTGTCCAAGAAAATTTGTTTGATATAACCTTCTGCCATTTCGAGGTAACGAGGACCTTTAGCCAAAGTACCGTAAAGAGTACCTACCTGGCTACGCAGACCTTTACCCAAGTCTTCCAGACCTGCACCGATGATCAAACCACCTTCTGAGAAAGCTGATTGGGTACGTCCGTAAACGATTTGCAGGAACAGTTCGCGCATAGCAGTGTTGATAGCGTCGCAAACAAGGTCGGTGTTCAATGCTTCGAGAATTGTTTTTCCCGGAAGGATTTCAGCAGCCATAGCAGCAGAGTGAGTCATACCGGAACATCCGATAGTCTCAACCAAAGCTTCCTGGATAATACCTTCTTTAACGTTCAGTGTCAGTTTACAAGCACCTTGTTGAGGAGCGCACCAACCAATACCGTGTGTCAAACCTGAAATATCAACAATTTCTTTAGATTTTACCCATTTGCCTTCTTCGGGTATGGGAGCCGGTCCGTGATTAGGACCCTTCTTTACAACACACATGTGTTCCACTTCGTGTGAATAAGTCATAATTAGCTCTTTTTTAAGTGATATAATTAAAAATACGTAGTCACGATTCTCTAAATCGCCCACAAAGGTAGTCGATTTATTTGTTTCTGCAAACCGCCTTTTATTACTTTTTTGTGAAAAGAGATAAATCCCTTTATGTTTTTCTCAGTTTGTAAAGTCGGGATTGCATTTGCCGAAGTTTAAGGACTGACAAGTGGATTGTAAATGTGCTTACAACGTTTGAGAAACTACTGCTATTATTGGCATTGTCTATTAATGGTAAACTTGTTTTCTTCTTATCGTAAAGTTCTTTTCACCTAATCTCTAAGTTGCTTTAGACTACTGCTAAACTATAAACGAAGGCTTCGTTTTTATAAACGCAATCTTCATTTGTATAATCAAAGCCTTTGTTTTTATAAACGCAACTTTCATTTATAGTTTGTGTGCAATAGAAGTAAATTAATTATCAGTTGAAAGCAACTTTGTCTATGCTGGAGTGAGACTTATCTGGTAGTAAATAAGGGTGATGAACGCGTTGATTTTCGGAAGAGAATAGCAGGATATATTCGTTAAATGGTCTAAGTATGATCATTTATGAGTCGAAATTGAAGTTTTGGTGGAGAAAAGTGCAATTCTTAGAATAAACGTATAAAAGATGATTTTTTACTGAATTGATTGATTTTCAATATGATAGTTTGATGTGGTGAACGTTGAAAGTGATAATATAGTTCGTTTATCACTTTATTATCATCCTATTGTCACTGTCTATTGTCACTCTTATCTCTCTTATTATCAATTGATTAATTCGTAAAAGTGACAAGTGACAATAAAACTGGCGTTTTAAAACCTTATGTAGATGTTAGCTTGTAATTCGTAGGGCTGCAAATTTATTTATGTGTTTCGTACTTGGATATAGGATGAAATTCGTAGCTTTGCACATCATTTATTTGGAAAGAACTATGATAGAAGTAATGGAGTCCGCTTTGCAAAAAGCTGCGGGTGAGGGAATGGATGAATTCATCCAAGTGTTTACCGATAAATATAAGGAGGTGATTGGTGGTGAACTGACTGCCGAAACTATGCCTTTGTTAACGGGGGAACAACATTCTTTACTCGCTTATCAGATTTTTCGTGACGAGATAATGGTTGGCGGATTTTGTCAGTTGATTCAGAATGGCTATGGCGGATATATTTTTGATAATCCGTTTGCTAAGGTGATGCGTTCATGGGGAGCGGATGAATTGTCGAAATTGGTCTATAAAGCAAAAAAAATATATGATGTCAACCGGAAAGACCTGGAGAAGGAACGGACGGATGATGAATTTATGGCTATGTACGAGCAGTATGAGGCTTTTGATGAGTTGGAAGAGGCTTATTTGGAGATGGAGGAACAGGTTACGGCATTGGTCGCAAGTTATGTGGATGACCATTTAGACCTTTTTGCAAAAATAATAAAATGATGAATGCAGTATTTTTTAAGTCTTTGCATTTAGTAAGTGTGAATCAGAATTTATATCTTTGCAAAATCTAAAAAATATGTTTATGAAACAGATGAAATTTTTATTGGTAGCTTTGATGGCTGTGGTGATGAGTGTGTCGGTGACTTCTTGTATGAAAAGCGAAAATGAGTCGTCTTATGATTTGGGAATTTATGCAACTGTTGTTGATAATATGACTGTCACTTTGCTAAGTGATGACGGAAATGTTTATTATCCGGAAAATCCTGCCGCTTTGAAGGTTAGTGGAGAAACGCCATATCCCAAAAGAGTTTTTGCTTATTTGAAATACGCAGAAGGGGTAACTGCCGCAAGTGAGAAGAAAATTGTGACAGTTGTACAGAGTGGTTCTTTATATACTCGTTCTTTATGCACGCAGCCAGATACTATTAAGAATGATATTCCATTGGCTGGTTTAAGTGAGTTTGTATTAGTTGATACTAAGCAAGTTTTATACACTAATGTCCCTGCTTATTGTAATGTATTATTTAGCCTTTATATAGATGATTCAACGGTCATTGTTGATTTGGTACCTGTAACAGCTAGTGGAAATGAATTGACGGTTAAGCTACAACAAACGATAGGAAATAAAGATGCATCATATACAACTTCTGGATATGCAAGTTTTAGTATACCTTCTGTTAGTGAAATCAATAGGGTTTTGGCGGAAATACATAAAGACTCTGAAGAAGTCCCTGTCTTGACATCTGTGGGTGGTAAAATTAAAATAAAGATTATCGGAGAAGGTAAAAATCAACAAGCATATACACTCTCCGCAAAGGAAGTGCAAATAGATAATTAAACATTGAACTACAAAGAACTATTTAACATAGCAATGAAATTGATTTCCTCTCCGGCTAAGGCTTGGGAGGAAATTTCTATGGAAGAGGATAGGCGAAAAGTATATATGGCTTTTGTCTATCCTATGATTGGTTTATGCGGTCTGTCCGTATTCATTGGTTCGTTACTGACCAATGGATGGGGAGGTCCGCAAAGTTTCCAGATAGCTATGACCAATTGTTGTGCCGTAGCGGTAGCCCTGTTCGGAGGCTATTTTCTGGCAGCATACGCCATTAATGAGATGGGGACGCGAATGTTTGGTATGCGCAGTGATATACCATTGGCGCAACAGTTTGCAGGATATGCGCTTGTTGTACCATTCCTGCTCCAGATTGTAACCGGGCTATTACCTGATTTTAGAATTATTGCTTGGCTGCTGCAATTCTACATCGTATATGTGGTATGGGAAGGGGTTCCCGTATTGATGGGCGTAGAAGAAAAACTGAGATTGAGATACACCCTTTTCTCATCTGCATTGTTAATACTATGTCCGACGGTGATTCAGATTGTTTTCAATAAACTGACAGCCATACTTAATTAAATGTGTGAAGATGAAACAACCCTCTGTAAATATAAAAAATAAACGGGCTACGTTTGATTACGAACTGATAGATACCTATACGGCAGGTATTGTGTTGACAGGTACGGAAATCAAATCCATTCGTTTGGGAAAGGCAAGCCTGGTAGATACGTTTTGTTATTTTGCGAAAGGCGAATTATGGGTGAAGAATATGCACGTCGCCGAGTACTTCTACGGTTCGTATAATAATCATACGGCACGTAGAGAGAGGAAGTTGTTGCTCAACAAAAAAGAATTGGAGAAACTCCAAAGGGAAATGAAGAATCCCGGCTTTACGATTGTTCCCGTGCGTTTGTTTATCAATGAGAAAGGGTTGGCGAAACTCGTAGTTGCCTTAGCGAAGGGTAAGAAAGAATACGATAAACGGGAATCGATCAAAGAGAAAGACGACCGCAGGGATATGGCAAGAATGTTCAAACGATGACATGATAGGATAAATGAAAAAGACAATTTCTCAGATTGTATCCGAACGCATCCTTATCCTGGATGGAGCAATGGGTACAATGATTCAACAATATAACCTCAAGGAAGAAGATTTTCGTGGTGAGCGGTTTGCACATATTCCCGGACAATTGAAAGGAAACAATGACCTGTTGTGTCTGACACGCCCGGATGTGATTCAGGATATTCACCGTAAATATCTTGAAGCCGGTGCGGATATCATCGAAACGAATACATTCAGTTCGACCACTGTTTCTATGGCTGATTATCACGTGGAGGAATACGTGCGTGAAATGAACCTTGCCGCAGTAAAACTTGCCCGTGAACTAGCCGACGAGTATACAGCGAAGAATCCCGGAAAACCGCGTTTTGTAGCGGGCTCTGTCGGTCCTACGAATAAAACCTGTTCCATGAGTCCGGATGTCAACAATCCGGCTTATCGCGCTTTAAGCTATGACGAATTGTCTGCATCCTATCAGCAACAGATGGAGGCTATGCTTGAGGGTGGAGTAGACGCTATCCTGATTGAAACTATATTTGATACGTTGAATGCTAAAGCGGCTATTTTTGCTGCCGGACAAGCAATGAAAACAACAGGTGTCAAAGTACCCGTTATGTTGTCGGTGACCGTATCCGATATCGGTGGAAGAACCTTATCCGGACAGACGTTGGATGCGTTTCTTGCTTCCGTTCAACATGCCGACATCTTTTCCGTAGGTTTGAACTGTTCGTTCGGTGCCCGCCAGCTGAAACCTTTTCTGGAACAATTGGCGGCACGTGCACCTTATTATATAAGTGCTTATCCGAATGCCGGTCTGCCGAATAGTCTGGGCAAGTATGACCAGACTCCTGCGGACATGGCCCATGAGGTGAAAGAATATATTCACGAAGGATTGGTCAATATTATCGGTGGCTGTTGTGGAACAACCGATGCTTACATAGCCGAGTATCCGGTTTTGGTGGAAGGTGCGAAACCTCATATTCCTGTTGCCAAGCCGGATTGTATGTGGCTCTCCGGACTTGAACTGCTGGAAGTGAAACCGGAAATCAATTTTGTGAACGTCGGCGAGCGTTGTAACGTGGCAGGCTCACGCAAATTCCTCCGGCTCATTAATGAGAAGAAATATGATGAGGCCCTTTCCATAGCCCGCCAACAAGTGGAGGACGGAGCTTTGGTGATTGATGTGAATATGGACGACGGACTGTTGGACGCAAAGTCGGAAATGACAACTTTTTTGAATCTCATCATGTCCGAACCGGAGATAGCCCGTGTTCCGGTGATGATCGACTCTTCTAAGTGGGAGGTAATAGAAGCCGGATTGAAATGCCTTCAAGGTAAATCGGTTGTCAACTCTATTTCTTTGAAAGAAGGGGAAGAAGTCTTTCTTGAACATGCCCGGATTATCAAACAGTATGGCGCTGCTGCCGTAGTGATGGCTTTCGATGAGAAAGGACAGGCGGATACTGCCGCCCGTAAGATAGAGGTTTGCCAACGTGCTTACCACCTTTTAGTAGATAAAGTGGGGTTCAATCCGCATGATATTATCTTTGACCCCAACGTGCTTGCCGTAGCTACAGGGATTGAAGAGCACAATAATTACGCGGTAGATTTTATCGAAGCTACCGGGTGGATAAAACGGAATCTTCCCGGTGCCCATATCAGCGGGGGAGTAAGTAATCTTTCTTTCTCGTTTCGCGGCAATAATTATATTCGTGAAGCGATGCACGCCGTATTCCTTTATCATGCCATTCAGCAGGGAATGGATATGGGTATCGTGAATCCGGGAACCTCTGTTCTGTATAGCGACATTCCAACGGACGTATTGGAGAAGATTGAGGATGTCGTGTTGAACCGTCGTCCGGATGCAGCCGAACGTCTTATTGAGTTGGCGGAATCTTTGAAAGCGACCATGAACGGAACAAACGGACAGACGGCTGTCAAGCAGGATGCATGGAGGGAAGATTCTGTTCAAGAACGTTTGAAGTATGCTTTGATGAAAGGTATCGGTGATTATCTCGAACAGGATCTGGCGGAGGCTTTGCCACTCTATAATAAAGCAGTCGATGTGATTGAAGGTCCGTTGATGGATGGAATGAATTATGTCGGTGAACTTTTCGGGGCGGGTAAAATGTTTCTTCCTCAGGTTGTAAAGACTGCGCGTACCATGAAAAAAGCCGTTGCCATCTTGCAACCCATCATCGAATCGGAAAAGACGGAGGGAACGACCTCTGCCGGGAAGATATTATTGGCAACCGTGAAAGGTGACGTGCATGATATTGGAAAGAATATCGTTGCCGTAGTAATGGCTTGCAACGGTTACGATATTGTTGATTTAGGAGTGATGGTCCCTGCCGAAACCATTGTGCAGCGGGCTATTGAAGAGAAAGTGGATATGATCGGATTGAGTGGGCTGATTACGCCGTCTCTCGAAGAAATGGCTCATGTGGCAGGTGAACTAGAGAAAGCGGGATTGGATATTCCTCTTTTGATTGGTGGAGCCACCACGTCGAAGATGCATACGGCATTAAAAATAGCTCCTGTCTATCATGCTCCGGTAGTGCATTTGAAAGACGCTTCCCAGAATGCGGGCGTTGCCGCCAGATTGTTGAATCCGCAGGCGAAAGCCGAACTGGTAAATGAGCTGGAAACGGAATATAGAGCGCTTCGTGAAAAGAGTGGTTTGCTGCGTCGTGAAACCGTGTCATTGGAAGAAGCCCAGAAGAACCGGTTGAATCTGTTTTAGCATTCTGTATAAGAAAAAAGATACGTTATAATCAGTATTAGTAAGCAAAAGTTTTGTCTTTTCAATAAATTCCTTACATTTGCGTTCTAATTAATTCATATCTAATACGCAAATGTTTGGAATAGACGACCCTTTTATCATTTTGCCATACCTGCTTTCAGTGGTATGCGTGATGTTTGCGGCTTGGTTCGGGCTGAAATATTGGAATAAGGACGACGAAAAAGACGAAACACGATGAATACATTTACACTTGGACTGATTGTGGTAGCCTATCTGCTGTCACTCGCTTATTTAGGCTTTCTGGGATATAAGAAAACGACGTCCGCCAGCGATTATCTGGTAGGTGGTCGTCAGATGAACCCTATCGTTATGGCACTTTCCTATGGGGCTACTTTCATTTCGGCGTCCGCTATCGTTGGTTTCGGGGGAGTGGCTGCCGCTTTCGGAATGGGAATCCAATGGCTGTGTTTCCTCAATATGTTTATCGGAGTTGTCATTGCTTTTATCTTTTTCGGTTTGCGTACCCGACGTATGGGGGCAAAACTGAACGTGAGTACTTTCCCACAATTATTAGGACGTCATTTCCGTTCGCGCAATATACAAGTATTCATTGCTGCCGTCATTTTTATCGGAATGCCACTATATGCGGCAGTCGTAATGAAAGGCGGTGCGGTCTTTATCGAACAGATTTTTCAGATAGACTTCAATATCTCTTTGTTGATATTCACTTTGGTGATTGCCGCTTATGTGATAGCGGGAGGAATGAAAGGAGTGATGTATACGGATGCGTTGCAGGCGGTTATCATGTTCGGCTGTATGCTTTTCCTGCTGTTCTCTTTGTATCAGGTGCTTGATATGAATTTTACCGAAGCCAATAAGGAATTGACGGCAATTGCTCCGTTAGTTCCGGAAAAATTCAAGGCATTGGGACATCAAGGGTGGACGGCAATGCCAGTGACCGGTTCTCCGCAATGGTATTCATTGGTCACTTCCCTTATTCTGGGAGTGGGAATCGGCTGTCTTGCACAACCCCAGCTGGTGGTTCGTTTTATGACTGTGGAGAGCAGCAAGCAGTTGAATCGCGGGGTGTTCATCGGTTGTTTTTTCTTGATAATAACCGTAGGAGCTATCTATCATGCCGGTGCATTGAGCAATCTTTTCTTTTTGAAGACAGAGGGTGCGGTAGCAACGGAGGTAGTACAGGATATTGATAAGATTATTCCCTATTTTATAAATAAGGCAATGCCCGATTGGTTTGCGGCACTCTTTATGCTGTGCATCCTTTCGGCAAGTATGTCTACGCTCAGTTCACAATTCCATACGATGGGGGCTTCCGTCGGTTCCGATATTTATGGAACGTACAAACCCCGTTCGCGTGACAAGTTGACTAACGTTATTCGTCTTGGGGTACTGTTTTCTATCTTGGTCAGTTATATTATTTGTTATATGCTTCCGCATGACATCATAGCACGTGGCACTTCTATCTTCATGGGAATCTGTGCCGCTGCTTTCCTGCCCGCCTATTTCTGTGCGTTGTATTGGAAGAAAGCCACCAAGCAGGGAGTGATGGCAAGTCTGTGGGTAGGAACCATCGGCAGTTTGTTCGCTCTCGTATTCCTTCATCAGAAAGAATCTGCCGCATTGGGTATCTGTAAGGCGTTGTTTGGCAGGGATGTGCTGATCTCCACCTACCCTTTTCCGGTCATAGATCCGATATTGTTTGCGTTGCCTCTGTCTGTGTTGGCTATTATCGGAGTCAGCATGATGACCTATAAGAAATAAGTATTACACTTTGATTTTCTTTTTGTAGGATTCATAGCGCGACAGGATGTCACGGACAAAATTATAAGTTTCTATGCCACGAAAATATCCGTTTTTACAGACCGGGTCGGTGAAGTACTCTTCATTGCTTTTGAGCAAGATGAAGTTTTCTACATTGTCTTTCCATACCAGTTTGTTCTTACCGTATTTCTCGGCCAGTGCCATCGCATCATAAATATGTCCTAATCCGGCATTGTAGGAAGCCAGGATAAAACTGAGACGTTCCTGCTTATCGGGAATCATGCTGAGACTACGGTCGGTAGCTGCGATATATTTGACTGCCGCTTTGACGCTTTCTTCCGGATTCTGTTCCTTTCCGGGCGGAACTCCCATAGCCCGTGCAGTAGCGGGCATTAATTGCATCAGCCCTTTTGCTCCGGCCCAAGACACGGCTGTGGTATCGAAATTGGATTCCGTGTAAGCCAATGAAGCAAGCATACGCCAATCCCAACCGATATCTTTGGAGTACTTCTTGAATAAATCATCATAGTGCGATATCTTCCCCTCTCTTAGTGAAAGGATAGGAGAATGGGGCATCATTTTGCTATTCTCGAAGTAGCGTTTCATACTGGCTGTATAGGCAGGAGAGGTCATATTTTCCTCATGCCATTTGGTGGCTGCTGCCGCCAGCTCGGGACAGTCTTTTCTCACAGCCCATGATGAACGTTGGTCAAAACTGATGGACAAATCAATATTTAAGTTGGGATAATACGTTTTATTAAGCTTGGCCAAATCGTTGTCGGCTACCGTGTATGGAATCTTGCCTTGCGCTACTTGTGTGATCAGGTCTTCGGTAGTAATACTGTCATTGGTTACCTCATGGATTTGAATGCCGCCTCCCAATTCGTCGTTCAGGTTGACAAGACGGTCGTAATACTTTCCGGGCTTTACATAGATATCTTTCCCAATCAGCTCCGTTACATCTTTCAAGGGTTTCTGTTTTCCTTTTCCCTGTTGCACAATAACCTGATGGGTGATGATATCCTCACCGCAATAGATAAGGCTGTCTTTCCATTCCTTTGTTACGGGCAGATTGTAGGCAATCATGTCTCCTTCGCCTGCCAGTAATTTCCGGATCAGTTCGTCGACACTGTTAGCTACTTCGATCCTAAGTTTTAATCCCAGACTTTTGGCGAACTGATCGCTAAGTTCGTATTGAAATCCCATTTCCTGTCCCCGATAAATGAAGTAGGAAGTAGAACTGTATAGTGTCAATACGACCAGTTCGCCGCTGTCTTTTATCTGCGGAAGGTCGTATGCGTTCTCGCTTACAGGATTGGGTCGCGTGTTCTTACATCCGAACACGCAACAGAATAATACAAGGAATAAAGGAATAATCAGTGTCCTAACGCCCATTCTTTAATTTTTAATTTTCAATTTTTAATTCTTGAGGTGCTTCTTGATATACATTGTCAGAATATCAATAGCTACCTTATTGTTTCCGCCTTCCGGTACAATAAGATCGGCATAACGCTTGCAAGGTTCGATGAATTGCAGATGCATTGGTTTCAGAACCCGCGTATAACGTTCCATGACCGCTTCGGCAGTACGTCCGCGTTCAATCACGTCTCTTTGGATAACGCGTATCAGTCGTTCGTCAGGATCAGCGTCTACAAATATTTTGAGGTCCATCATGTTGCGCAATTTTTTATCACATAAAGCAAGGATTCCCTCAATGATAACCACTTCGCGAGGTTCGATGTGAATCGTTTCGGGCTGCCGTGTACAGGTAAGATAAGAATAGGTAGGCTGTTCAATGCTTTTCCCTTCTTTCAACTGCATGACATGCTTGGATAGCAAACTCCATTCGAAAGCGTCCGGATGGTCGAAATTGATATTTTGACGTTCTTCCACCGGGACGTGGCTACTGTCTTTGTAGTATGAGTCCTGAGGTAGTAACACCACTTCTCCTACGGGGAGACTTTCTATGATTTTCCGTACAACGGTGGTCTTTCCGGAACCTGTTCCGCCTGCTATGCCTATTATTAACATCTCTTTAAGTATATATTTAAACTAAATGGAGTAAATTTGCATTGTTTATACAGTATATAAGAAGACAAATATAGAAACAATTCATTAAAATAGCAACGGTAATGGTAAAACACATTGTATTATTTAAGTTAAAAGACGATGTTCCTGCTGAAGAGAAGCTGGCAGTCATGACTAAATTTAAGGAAGCGATAGAAGCACTTCCCGCTAAAATCTCTGTAATCCGTAAGGTAGAGGTCGGATTGAATATAAATCCGGGTGAGACTTGGAACATCGCGCTTTACAGTGAGTTTGATACTTTAGAAGATGTGAGATACTATGCAACGCATCCGGAACATGTTGCGGCCGGTAAGATTCTGGCTGGGACAAAGGAGAGCCGTGCGTGCGTGGATTATGAGTTATAACCCCCAATAATAAAAGAATGAAAAAACTATTTTCTTTTCTGCTCTTAAGCTTTGTGGCCTATGTGTTGCAAGCGCAGATACAGGATCCTGTGAAATTTAAAACGGAGTTGAAATCTCTTTCCGATACGGAAGCGGAGATTGTATTTACTGCAACCATTGATAAGGGGTGGCATGTATATTCTACTGAGCTTGGAGACGGAGGACCTATTTCCGCCACATTCAACGTCGATAGCAAATCGGGGATTGAACCGGTAGGAAAGTTGAAACCGGTAGGTAAGGAGATAGCTACTTTCGACAAGTTGTTCGAGATGAAAGTACGCTATTTCGAGAACACGGCTAAGTTTATCCAAAAGGTGAAGTTCACAGGAGGGGCTTATGCGATAGAAGGGTATCTGGAATATGGAGCTTGTAATGATGAAAGTTGCCTGCCTCCGACACAGGTTCCGTTTAAGTTTGCCGGAGAAGCTAAGGGTAATACGGTGGCGGCTAAAGAGGACAAATCGGCTAAAGAGGATAAAGCAGAGAAGAAAGATAACGCAGACAAGACGGAGACAGATTTAGCTGTTTCAAAAGATACGGTTGCCATGACCGAACTGCTTTCCGCTACTCCGGTGGATGCGTCTACAGGTATCCAGCCTGCTGTTGCATCCAGTGAGCTTTGGAAGCCGGTCATTAGTGAACTGCAAGCGCTGGGAGAGGAGCATGGACAGAAAGATATGTCTTGGATATATATATTCATAACAGGTTTTCTGGGTGGATTATTGGCATTGTTTACTCCTTGTGTATGGCCGATTATTCCGATGACCGTCAGTTTCTTTCTGAAACGCAGCAAGGATAAGAAGAAAGGTATTCGTGACGCATGGACGTACGGTGCGTCTATCGTAGTGATTTATGTTGCGTTGGGCTTGGCTATTACACTGATTTTCGGTGCCAGTGCGCTGAATGCTTTGTCTACCAATGCTATCTTTAATATTCTCTTCTTCCTGATGTTGGTGGTTTTTGCAGCTTCATTCTTTGGAGCTTTCGAGATCAGACTTCCGTCGAAGTGGGGAAATGCGGTAGATAGTAAGGCTGAATCAACGACCGGTCTGTTGAGTATCTTCCTGATGGCTTTCACTCTATCTTTGGTGTCTTTCTCTTGCACAGGTCCGATTATCGGATTTTTGCTGGTACAGGTGTCTACTACGGGAAGTGTGGTTGCTCCGGCAATTGGTATGTTAGGATTTGCCATTGCATTGGCTCTGCCGTTTACTCTGTTCGCTCTGTTCCCGTCATGGCTGAAATCTATGCCGAAGTCCGGTGGATGGATGAATGTGATAAAGGTGACGTTGGGCTTTCTTGAATTGGCATTCGCACTTAAGTTCTTGTCGGTAGCCGATTTGGCATACGGATGGAGACTGCTCGACCGTGAAACGTTCCTTGCTTTGTGGATCGTGATTTTTGCTTTGCTTGGATTCTATTTGTTGGGTAAGGTTAAATTCCCGCACGACGATGATGATAATAAGGTAGGAGTTACCCGTTTCTTTATGGCGCTTATTTCTTTGGCGTTTGCGGTATATATGGTTCCCGGTTTGTGGGGAGCACCGTTGAAGGCGGTAAGTGCATTCGCTCCGCCTATGCATACGCAGGATTTTAACTTGTATGAGAATGAGGTGCATCCAAAATTCAAGGATTACGAGCTGGGAATGGAGTATGCCCGCCAGCAAGGTAAGCCGGTTATGATTGACTTTACCGGACATGGTTGTGTGAATTGCCGTAAGATGGAAGCTGCTGTGTGGACAGATTCAAAGGTGAGTGATATTATTAATAAGGATTATGTGCTCATCTCTTTATATGTAGATGATAAAACTCCGCTTTCGGAACCGGTGAAAGTAGTAGAGAATGGCACAGAACGTACATTGCGTACTGTAGGCGACAAATGGAGTTATCTGCAACGTGTGAAATTCGGTGCCAACGCCCAGCCTTTCTATGTATTGCTGGATGGTCAGGGAAAACCGTTGAACAAGTCGTATGCTTATGATGAAGATATAGCTAAATATATTGACTTCCTGCAAGTAGGACTGGAAAATTATAGGAAGGAGAAGTAATGACTTCTCTGGCGATGGATTGAGAAAAGGCGGCTTCATTCTTGGATGAAGTCGCCTTTTATTTTTTTATTTCAGAAAAAACACATACGTTTGTAACATCATAACAATACCTTTGTGGCCAAAAATAAAGAAAGTATGTATGCAACAGACACTCTAATGGATGAACGGGAACTGGTTCTCCGTCTGATAGACGGAGATGAAGAGGCCTTTTGCGAACTTTATGCCGCTTATAAGAATCGTTTGCTCTACTTCGCTCTGAAATTCGTCAAGTCGCGTGAATTTGCGGAGGATATATTTCAGGATGCGTTTACGGTAGTTTGGCAAACTCGTCGTTTCATCAATCCCGAAGCCTCTTTCTCTTCCTATCTTTATACTATTGTGCGTAATCGTATTTTGAATCAGTTGCGGGATATGGCTAATGAAGATCAGTTGAAAGAGCAGATTCTTTCTCAAGCGATCGATTCAACGAACGAAACGAATAATCATATTCTGCTCAATGATTTGAAAGAGATTATTGCCCGTGCATTGGAGCAATTAACGCCCCGCCAGCGTGAGGTATTCAAAATGAGCCGTGAATTACAGATGTCTCATAAAGAAATAGCCGAAGCATTGGGCGTTTCAGTTCATACGGTGCAAGAACATATTTCTCTTTCTCTAAAAGTGATTCGTTCTTATTTGACTAAATATTCAAGTACATCAGCCGATGTACTTTTGATTCTATTGTGCTTGAATTTATAATAAATGTTAATCACACCCTAGTTCTTTCTTACTTTTGTGTATTACTTATACAAAGGGAAGGAAATTAATATCCTTATTTTGAATATATGATGAAAGATACTAAAACAGAAAAAGATAAATTGCATCGCTACCTGGATGATCTTTATACCCGGGATGATGCTTCACAGTTGTTGCAAAGTATTAAGGATTCAGAAAACCAGGATATATTGGACGAACTGGCAGCAGAGGTTTGGGAAGAATCCGGGAACCTGCAACCTGGTAATGATTTGGAGCGGGAAAAATATAAGAGAGAGGCACGCCAATTACTGAAGCGTATTGAACACAAAAAACGTACATGGTTCCGCCGGGCTTCTGTGGTGGCAGTCAGTACAGCGGCTGTAATAGCCATTATCATAGGGAGTGTCAACTTTTTCCGGTATATGAATGAACAACAGGTCACACTGGCTGAAATTACCACTTCCTTTGGTGAGAAAAGACAAGTGACTTTGCCGGACGGGACTCTTTTGGTTCTGAACTCTTGTTCGCAAGTGCGTTATCCGGATCGTTTTGTTGGAGATCTTCGTGAAGTGGAACTTGAAGGAGAGGGATATTTCCGTGTTGCCCGTAATGAAAAGATGCCATTTGTTGTGAGGACGAAGCGACTGGATGTTCAGGTGTTAGGTACCCGGTTTGATGTAAAATCCTATTCAACAGATGAAATAGTGTCTGTGAGTGTGGAGAGTGGTAAGGTACAGGTCGATTTGCCGGAAGCGATGATGAGGTTGACTGCTAAAGAACAGGTGCTTATCAATACTGTTTCCGGAGAATATAGTAAGAAAACAGAGGATAGGGGAGTGGCTGTCTGGATGAAAGGTGGGTTACGCTTTTACAGTACACCTATCCGCGATGTGGCAAAGGAACTGGAACGGGTATATAATTGCCGGATTACTTTTGCTCCCGGTCAGGATTTCAACAACTTGATTACCGGCGAACATGATAACAAGAGTCTGGAAGCGGTACTTAAATCCATTGAATTTATCAGCGGTGATATCAAATATAAGAAAGAGGGCATCAATGTACTTCTTTATAAAGAATGAGATGAATAATAGATAATGTTCAACCTTTTAAAAAATAATAGATGAAAACAGCTCCTTCATGAACCTCCCCAAAATGATAGAAGCACTCCAAAGGAATGCCTCTATCCGCAATCCGGACGGATATTCATAAGCTTCGACCCAAATGAATAACGTATCGCGCATTGCTTGTTTTTAATAACTTTAGTCAATTACTAAAACGCACAAATTTATGAATAATCTTCTTATTTGTAAAGGGATAAGTAAAAATAGCTGTTCGTTTTTAGCTTTTTTACTATTCACCTTCATTTTAATAGCTCCGGCTGCTGCTCAGACATTGAAAGAGCATGATATTACGCTTCGTGTGCAAAACGAGCCGGTAGAGAGTGTTTTCAATAAAATCAGCAAACAGACTAATTTTAAGTTTCTCTATGATCAGGAGACGGTGAACAAGGCTCCGAGAGTTTCTTTCGACATTAAAAATGCTTCATTAAAACAGATTCTGGGAGAAATTACTTCCCAGGCCAAGCTTTATTTCAATAGGACCGATCATACAATTGCTGTCAGCAAACAGCCGCTTAAAAAAGAAGAAACTGCTCAACGTGCACGTACTATCCAGGGAATAGTTGCAGATGATAAAGGAGAGCCGGTGATTGGTGCCAGTGTGCAGATTAAGGGAGAAGGCAGTGGTACGATTACCGATATCGACGGACGTTATTCATTAATGAATGTACCGGAGTCTGCAACGTTGACCATCTCTTATATTGGATATAAAACAGTAAATATCTCTGCAAAGGATAAAAATACGGCGAAAATCACGTTGGTAGAAGATAGTAAGATGATTGATGAGGTAGTAGTGGTGGGATATGGAGTTCAGAGAAAAAGAGACGTCTCTACTTCTATTTCTTCCGTGAAAGCTGAACAAATTGCGGATGTTTCTGCTTCAGACTTTCGTCAGGCGTTGGCAGGTAAGATGCCGGGGGTACAGGTTACACAGCCAAGTGGTGATCCGGAGGGAAGTGTAAGTATCCGTGTTCGTGGTATCAGTACGGTTAATGCCGGTAGTGATCCTCTTTATATTATTGATGGCGTGCCGGTAGAACGTGGATTTGCCAATCTGAATAATAATGATGTCGAATCTGTGGAAGTTTTGAAAGATGCTTCGTCGGCAGCTATTTATGGTAGTCGCGGTTCCAACGGTGTAATTATTATCACGACCAAGCAGGGACAGTCGGAAAAGATGAAAGTGCAGTATGATGGATATTATGGTATCCAGAGTGTTTCGAAGAAACTTTCAATGATGAATGCATATCAGTTTGCCGAATTTGCAAAGGATGGTCATGACAACGCTTATCTGGATGCTAATCCCGGAGGTTCACCGGATGACCCGAATGGAATGCGCCCGAATTCATGGGAACGTATTCCTACCGAACTCTTTCCCTATCTGAATGGTGATAAGGGGTTGACGGATACGGATTGGCAAGATGCTATTTTTCGTACTGCTGCTACTACCAGCCACAATGTTTCTATTTCCGGCAGAGGAAAAACAGTCGGCTATTTCATTTCAGCCAACTATTATGATAAAGAGGGTATTATAATTAATTCCGACTTTAAGAAATATAGTATGCGTATGAATTTGGACGGGAAATATAAAAGACTGAAATTCGGTTTGAATTTCTCTCCTTCCTATTCTACTTCCAATCGGGTAGATGCTTCCGGATCTAATGGTATTGTGCAATCGGCATTGATGATGCCTCCGGTATGGCCGGTGTATAATGCGGATGGCAGCTATAATTATCAGGGAAATGGCTATTGGAGAATTGGAAATGACTATCAGCATAATGCCGTATTGAACCCGGTAGCCATGGCAAACTTACAATCGGATGTCGTAGACCGTATGGCGATTGTCGGAAAAGTTTTTGCTGAATTGGAGTTGTATAAGGGGCTTACTTATAATATTTCTTTTGGTGGCGATTATTATGGTTCGCATAATGACCAATATCGTTCTTCGGAACTTCCTTTATTGGGACAGAAGTATTATGATGTAAAGTCAAATCCGACAGCCTACAGTTCATCAGGCTTTTATTTCAACTGGTTGGTGGAGAATAAAATCAATTATAACACAACGATTAAGGATGCTCATTCTATCAATGTGGTCTTAGTACAGTCGGCTCAAAAAGAGACATATAAAGGAGATAATGTGACAGCGACCGATTTCCCGAACGACTATATACAAACAATTTCCGGAGGTACGGTGACGAAAGGTGCATCTGATAAAACCCAATGGACGATTGCTTCTTATCTGGCGCGTATGCAGTATAGCTATAAAGGTAAATATATGGCTTCGGCAGCTATTCGTGCAGACGGTTCTTCCCGTTTTGGCAAGAATAACCGGTGGGGATATTTTCCTTCAGCTTCTTTGGCGTGGAGAATAAGCGGAGAGGACTTCTTTATGAAGGCTAAGTGTCTGTCGTTTGTTGATGATTTGAAGTTAAGAGCGAGTTATGGAGTGACTGGTAACTTCCAGATTGGCAATTATGATCATTTGTCTCTGATGGCTTTGGATAATTATGTGCTTGGCACAGGTAACGGACAATTGGTGAATGGTTATAAGCCAAGTACCATAAAGAATGAAGATTTGAGTTGGGAAAAGAATGCGATGGTGAATGTGGGTGTTGATTTGCAGATGTTCAAAGGATTGCTGGGATTGACTGTGGATTATTATAATACCAATACCTCTAATATGTTGTTGAATGTACCAGTTCCCCACCTGACCGGATATAGCACTGCATTGATGAATATCGGTAAAGTGAATAATAGGGGATGGGAAGTCGCCTTGACCTCACAGAAGAATATAACTAAAGATTTCGGTTATTCGTTTAATGCTAATTATGCCACTAATACGAACGAAGTGAAGGCACTCGGTCCGGGTAATGCTCCTATCATATCTACCGGTAGCGTAGATCATGCTTATTACATAACGAAAGTCGGTGAACCCATCGGATGTTATTATCTGTTGGTGCAGGATGGAATTTTCTCCAATGAAGAAGAATTAAAAAAGTATCCTCATTTCAGCAATACCCAGCCGGGAGATTTCCGCTTTGTGGATGTAGACGGGGATGGAGTGATGGACTTGGATAAAGATCGTACAATCGTGGGTAACTATATGCCCGATTTTACCTATGGGTTTGGTGGTAAAGTCTGGTTTAAGGGATTTGACCTTGATTTTAATTTTCAAGGAGTATATGGTAATGAGATTCTGAATCTGAATCGTCGTTACATTGATAATCTGGAAGGTAATACCAATGGCACCACTATAGCCTTGAATCGTTGGAAAAGTCCGGAAGATCCGGGAAACGGTCAGGTGAACCGTGCCAACCGTAAGTCAAAGGGGTATAATGGTCGTACTTCAACCTGGCATCTGGAAGATGGTTCTTATCTGCGATTGCAGAATGTGACGCTAGGATATACCTTGCCGAAGAACCTGACCCAACGCTTTTTCGTGGAAAAATTAAGAGTTTACGTTTCCGGACAAAACTTATGGACTTCGACTAATTATAGCGGATATAATCCGGAAGTAAATGCACGTCCGAGTAATTCTCTTTCACCGGGTGAGGATTATGGAACTTATCCATTGGCTAAAACATTCTTGTTTGGGCTGAACATAACACTTTAATCATCCTTTAAAATACACGTTATATGAAAAAATATAAACTAATACTATTCCTGTCAACTGCCTTGTTATCAGTTGCTTGTACAGATAGTTTCTTCGATTTGGAACCGAGTAGCAGTGTGCCTACCGACAAGGTATATAAGACAGCGGAAGATTTTAATGTAGCCGTGATAGGATGTTACTCCAAATTGCAGACACAAGTTTCCTATTTTACAGAGTGTTGCGAATATCGGAGTGATAATTTGACATTGAGTGCGCCCACTGCCGGAACACAAGACCGTTATGATATCGATCAGTTTGCAGATAAAGCCTCTAACGGAATTTTGGAAGATGCCTGGGCGAACTTTAATAATGGAGTTTATCGTTGCAATCTTGTATTAGATAGAATTGATGAGGCCAACTTCGACGCAACTCTGAAAAAACAATATAAAGGCGAAGCTCTTTTTATCCGTGCCCTTACTTATTTTAATATGTATCGTTTATGGGGAGGGATACCGATGACTAATAAAGTGGTGACGGTGGCTGAAGCTCTTAAAATCGGGCGTAGTTCCGATCAACAGGTTTATGATTTTCTTGTCGGTGATTTGAATCAGGTTATTAATGAAAATATGCTGCCGTCTTCTTATACAAGTGCCGATATGGGACGAGTGACTTCCGGTGCTGCAATGGCATTGCTCGGCAAGATTTACCTGACTTTCCATAAATGGACGGAGGCTCGCAATGTGCTATCTCAACTAGTGGGTCGGTATTCTTTAATGACTACTCCCGAACAAGTGTTTGACGTGAACAATAAAATGAATGATGAGATTATTTTTGCTGTTCGCTTTAATAAGGATGTTGAAGGAGAAGGACATGGATATTGGTTCTCTATTATTAATCTGACTGATGATACCAATCAGACAAAGTCTCTGAAAGAGTGCTACAAAGATGGGGATAAGCGCAAGAATCTGATTACCTATGTAAAGGTGGAAGATAAAGTATGCGTGATGAATAAATTTAAAGATGTCAAAAGTGCGACCTATAATACAGTCGGTAATGACCAGATTATTCTCCGTTATGCCGATGTGTTGTTGATGTACGCCGAAGCTTTGAATGAAATCAGTTATAGTAATTTGCAGAATTCAGAAGCTATGGTTGCTTTGAATGCTGTGCATACTCGTGCCGGATTGTCTCCGCTTCAGATAACAGAACTTCCCGACCAGGATAGCTTCCGTAAAGCGATTATGTTGGAACGTCAACAGGAGTTTCCTTATGAGGGACAGCGTTGGTTCGATTTGGTACGTATGGGAGGTGCTAAGGAGGCTATGAAAGCAGAAGGACATATTATTCAGGACTATCAATACCTGTATCCTATTCCAAAAACGGAGTTGGAAAGAATAAACAACACAGAACTGTTGTGGCAGAATACGGGATATTAATAGGATTAAACTAAAAGAAATCAAACGATGAAAAAAATAATATATAGCTTGTTGTTCATTTTCACGATAGTCTTTACTGCTTGTGAAGAAGATCTGCCAAAGGCAAGTTTCGATTTATATGAACTGAAGTCACTAACGGCAACAGCCGGAGATATGAATGTGACTCTTTCCTGGGAAGCATACGAGAACGCCCGTCCGAATGAATATTTGATTCTTTGGACTTCCGGATCATCAGAAGCGGAAGGAGGCGAGATGACTGTGGATGCAAAAACAATGACTGCCACTATCAATAATCTGGTGAACGATGTTGCTTACACTTTTTCTGTGCAACCTCGTTATGCGGGAGGATTGGCCAGTAAAACTACTGCTGCCTGTACGCCGAAGAATGCAAGATATCCGATTTCTGATCTGACGGCAGCAGCCGGCAATGAAAGAGTACGTTTGAGATGGACGAAACCTGCAAGTGAACGTTTCACTCGCTATCAGGTTACCGTGAATCCCGGTAATCAGATTATCAATCTGGATGATACTTCATTGGAAGAATACATCGTTGATGGTTTGACTAACGATCAGGAATATACATTCAATGTAGTCTGTGTTTATCCTACAGGTAATTCTATTGCGGTGGAAACTTCTGCTACTCCCGGATTGATCTATCCTATTCTCGCTAGTACGGAACTGGTTGTGTGGGAGTCTTCTACCTTTGCTTATAACGATATGTATTTCATGGCTGGTGAAGTGAAATCGGTAAGTTGGGATTTTGGTGATGGTACGACATCGGGAGAAAACAATCCGGTGCATGCTTTTGCTACTATCGGTACTTATACAGTGGCCGTAACGGTGACTTATGTAAATAATACCACCGAGTCGGGCAGTCTGACTGTCACGGTCGGCAATTATAAATGGAATTCTGTCGATTTGAACTTCGGTGGACTTACCGGATATGTAAAGACCTCCAATCCGGTGTTCTCTCCGGATGGAAAAACAATGTATATTCCGACATCTACTCCTGCGGGTCATTTGTTTGCTATTGACGTAGTGAGCGGTGAATTCAAGTGGGTGTTTGCTATTGATAAGGTGACTTATGGCGGGGGAGCGTTAGTCGGTTCTGATGGCACTATTTATCAGTGTGTGAGTGATGCTTCTGTAAATAATGTATATGCAATAGCTCCTACTAATGGTAAACAGAAATGGGCGGTTAAATTGGATGGTGCAATAGGAGCTTTCCCTGCATTGTCTGAAGATGGTGTCCTTTATTGTTTGACTAATAAAAGCATATTGTATGCACTTGATGTAGTTAATCAGGGTAGTATCAAGTGGCAGAAAAAGTTAGATGGTGACACGGGAGGTGCTGTTGTCCTTGATAAGAAAGGCAATGTCTATGCCGGTACGAATGCAACAATTTATGCCTTCAACTCAAAAGGTGAATCGCTTTGGACATTGGAAGGAGATAATAAAGTGACAGAACGAGGAGCTTTTGCGTTGAATGGTAATATGCTTTATGCAACATTGAAGGGAGGTGGACTTGTCGCTGTTGATATGACAAACGGAATGAAGAAATGGACGTATCCGACCACGAAAGGAGATGCTTATTTTCCGATTGTTGATAAAAATGGCAATGTCTATTTTACTGAAAAAGGATCGCAGACTGTTCATGCAGTAAATGCCATCGGATCTAAAATCTGGGAGAAAAATGTGGGTAACAATTTGAACTACAGTGGAGGTGCTTTGAGTACGGATGGTATTCTTTATATCGGTACCCAATCGAATAACAAAGTGCTGGGACTTGACATCACTAATGGAAACATTGTTTTTGAAGAAACTGTGGGACAACAAGTAATGGCAGCTGTTACTATTGGTCCCGATAAACGGCTTTATTGCGGAACAATCGGCTCTAATAATATCGGTTCGATAAAGGCATTTGCTATCAATAAGACGTTGGAGACAGACTCCTGGAGTATTCGTGGTGGTGATATTCAAGGTACAAACCGTCAAAAGTAAGCGATCATGAGAGTTCCTGTTTTTATCTTATTTATGGCGATGACAATGGGTTTATATGCACAGAAATATAAAGTAGGTACGACTACAGCTTTGTGGAAAGTACCTGCTTCCACAGACTTTTCTCAAGCCCGGTCTGTGGGAGTAGAGTATGTGGAAGTAGCATTTAACCAGTGTTATAGAGGAGTTCCGGCAGATGAAGTTGTTCCTCGTATCCGGGATATGAAAGCAAAAATTGATAGTGCTGGTATCAAGGTCTGGTCTATACATCTTCCTTTCTCACGCACGTTGGACATATCGGTGCTGGATGAAAAGAAAAGGAAAGAAAATGTAGATTTTATGGCGGAGATGATTGAACAGTGCGCTCAATTTCAGCCGAAATGTTTAGTGCTGCATCCTAGTTCCGAGCCTATTGCTGACAGTATTCGGGCACAAAGAATAACTAACGCTTCCAGGTCTATCGCTTATCTGAAAAAATATGCGGATCAAATAGGAGCACAGTTGTGCATCGAAAATCTGCCGAGAACTTGTCTGGGTAATACTCCTGAAGAGCTTTTGGAGATAATCAAAGATATTCCGGGTGTGAAGGTTTGTTTTGATACCAATCATTATACTAAAGGGACGACAGAGCATTTTGTAGAAACTGTTGGTGAACGTATAGGTACTATACATGCCTCGGACTTTGACTTTGTCAACGAGTGTCACTGGCTTCCTACACAAGGTGACATTCAATGGGGAAAGTTAATGCATGCACTCGAAGGAATCGGCTATGAAGGGGTTTTCATGTATGAAGCTACCAAAGACCATGAAAACGACAATACGCGTCCGACACCGGAACGGGTGGTTGAGACTTTCAATAAAATAATTAATGACTATAAAAATCAGAAATAAGATGGATATAATAAGAAAAATACAATATTTACTGTTTTGTCTTTTGGCAATAGGTTTTGTTGCTTGTGATGATGATGACAACAACAGTACCGAAACAGGTCATGAAGGAATTCTTACGCAATTGGCAGAGGAAGTAGATGCCACTGCACAACAGTTGTGGAGTTCTTCTCCTTTGATTGTCAATACCGGACGTACCACTACTTTGACCAAGATCCAGGGATATGCGGATAAGTGTAAAGATGATTATTTCATCAGTTATCTGAATGGCTTCGATCAGGCAAGTACGAGTATGGAAAAGTGTGATCCGATTATCTATTTTTATCGGAGTGCATTTGATCGTGTGATGGATGGAATTAAAAACTCAAAAGTAGAAAATGGTACGGCAGCGATCTGGTTACTCTATAATATGGGGTATGTGGTAAAAACTCCGTCAGGATGTTTTGCTATTGACATTTCTCATCGTTGGGCGAAAGAGCTGGCACCTTATATTGATTTTCTCTGTGTTACACATAAGCACTCCGATCATTATAATAATGATCTTATCCAGGCTATGTTTGATTTAGGTAAACCGGTGTTATCCAACTATTTGAAAGATACGACATATCCTTATACTGCAAAGGGGGATAAAGATTATGAAATTGGAAAATTCAAGATTAAAACCTGTATCACTGACCATAACAATGCCGGGTTATCTAATTTTGTGACTGTGTTTTCGATTGATTGTGGGGAAGATACCGGTAATTTCGTTTTTATGCATGTAGGAGATTCTAACTATAAACCGGATCAATATACGAATCTGGCTTCTCATGTGAATGTTTTGATACCGCGTTATGCTCCCAATGCTCTGACCGAAAATAATATTCTGGGTTCAGGTGCGGGACAGGTGGAGCCCGATTATGTCTTGTTATCACATATCTTGGAACTGGCTCATGCAGGTGTTGATGAATCAAGATGGTCATTGGATATGGCACTCGAACGGGCTTCGAAGATTAACTGTGAACAGACTTATGTACCAATGTGGGGAGAAAAACTAGTCTGGAAAAACAATAAACTGAATTAAAATTCTTAATGCTTGAACTTATGAAACGGATATGTAACTTCATACTTCTTCTGTGTTTGGTGCAACTGGCTGTTGCCCAAAATAGAATAGCTGAAATCAGAGAAAATCTGTTGGGAAATCATCCGGATAAAATATTGGTTGTATCCCACCGGGCTGACTGGCGTAATGCCCCGGAAAACTCATTGCAAGGTATACAAAATTGCATTGATATGGGTGTCGATATGGTGGAGATCGATTTGAAACGAACCAAAGACGGACATTTAGTAGTGATGCATGATAAAACGATCAATCGTACCATGTCCGGAAAAGGACTGGTGGAAGATTATACATTGGCCGAATTGAAAGCAATGCGTCTTAAAAATGGAGTAGCTTGTAAGACACGACATCAGATTCCTACATTGGAAGAAGTGATGTTGCTCTGCAAAGGTAAGATTATGGTAAATATTGATAAGGGGTATGATTATTTTCAGGAAGCTTATATTGTACTCGAAAAGACGGGAACGGTTGACCAGTGTGTTATCAAAGCCGGTCTTCCTTATGAACAAGTGAAAGCCGAAAACGGTGCTGTATTGGATAAAGTGATTTTTATGCCTATTGTACAGTTGCATAAAAAAGGAGCCGAAGCTATTATTGACAGTTATCAGACTCACATGAAGCCTGCTGCTTATGAGTTAGTGTTTGATAATGATAGTCCGGAGGTGCTTAACCTGATAAAAAAAGTGCGTGATACAGGTTCTAAGTTGTTTATAAACTCTCTTTGGCCCGAATTATGCGGTGGTCATGATGACGACCGTGCAGTAGAACTTCATCAACCGGATGAAAGCTGGGGATGGATCATTAATCAGGGAGCCAAATTAATTCAAACTGACCGTCCTGCCCTCTTATTGGAGTATCTGCGCAAAAAGAAACTTCACGACTAAATAGACTTTTTCATGTTGAAACAACTTATAAACTTTTACAAGGTCTCTTCACCGAGACCTTGTAACGGGGAAGCTTTGTCTTCATCCGGCTCACAACATCTTCATTCCGATGCCCGTCGTCTGAAATACCTGAAATGGTCTACTTTCCTTTCAGCCACTTTCGGTTACGGCATGTACTATGTTTGTCGTCTTAGCCTGAATGTCGTGAAGAAGCCCATCGTAGATGAAGGAATTTTCTCCGAAACGGAACTGGGAATTATCGGTTCGGTATTGTTCTTTACTTACGCCCTTGGAAAATTTACGAATGGTTTTCTGGCTGACCGTAGCAATATCAACCGCTTTATGACTACCGGTTTACTGGTAACTGCTTTAGTGAACCTATGTCTGGGCTTTACCCATTCTTTTATACTGTTCGCTCTCCTTTGGGGGATTAGCGGCTGGTTTCAGTCTATGGGTGCTGCTTCTTGTGTAGTGGGACTTTCCCGTTGGTTCACGGACAAAGAACGGGGTTCCTATTACGGATTTTGGTCTGCCAGCCACAATATCGGTGAAGCGTTGACCTTCCTAATTGTTGCGTCTATCGTTAGTGTATTGGGGTGGAGATACGGTTTCTTTGGTGCCGGTATTGTTGGTTTGCTTGGTGCTTTAATTGTGTGGAAGTTCTTCCATGACACTCCCGAGAGTCAGGGCTTTCCTCCTGTGAATGCTCCTAAACAGAAAGAGGAGATGAGTGTGGCGGAAACGACAGACTTTAATAAAGCCCAACGCCAGGTATTGATGATGCCTGCCATCTGGATACTGGCTCTTTCGAGTGCTTTTATGTATATCAGTCGCTATGCTATCAATAGCTGGGGTGTTTTTTATCTGGAAGCGCAAAAGGGATATTCCACGTTGGATGCCAGCTTCATTATTTCCATCTGTCCGGTCTGTGGAATTATCGGTACCATGTTTTCGGGAGTCATTTCTGATAAACTGTTTGGCGGTCGTCGAAATGTTCCCGCCCTGATTTTCGGATTGATGAATGTTCTTGCACTTTGCCTGTTCCTGTTGGTTCCTGGTGTACACTTCTGGGTAGATGTGCTTGCCATGGTTCTTTTCGGGCTGGGTATCGGAGTTCTCATTTGTTTTTTGGGTGGTCTGATGGCAGTCGATATTGCTCCCCGCAATGCGTCGGGAGCAGCATTGGGGGTAGTCGGCATTGCCAGTTATGTTGGAGCCGGATTACAGGATGTAATGAGTGGTGTTCTGATAGAGGGGCAGAAGACAGTTCAGAATGGAGTGGAGGTTTACGACTTTACCTATATCAATTGGTTCTGGATTGGGGCGGCTTTGTTGTCCGTACTCTTTGCCTTATTGGTTTGGAATGCAAAGTCAAAAGAGGCAGATTAGTTTCAGGTATATTAGGTTAGATTGAAAAACACTTGTTTCCCGAAGAGGATAACAAGTGTTTTTTCAATGGTATCGGTTTTTATTTCGGGAAGTTTGTAGCTACGATTCTTCCCGAAATGTTTTATCCTATTTACCTCGTCTCTACCAACCAACGATTGATATTGCGAGTTTCCGCACTAAATTCCACACCGATTTTGGCGTTCCATCAGTTTGAATACAAGATAGAAAATAACCTGATAGTGACGTTCGGTCTGGTCATTCTTTCCGATATAAAATCCCTGATCGTTGTTCTTCATTGGAGTGTAAAACGGAACAAGGATAATCTTTTCAGAATGTTTTCAGTATCATGTTTTTTCTTTGCGTAGAATAAATTACTATCTTTGCTACTTTAACCCGATAATCAATGAGTAGAATATTATTAAATACAAGGATTTGGCTATTAATGCTATTGTTTGGTATCGTTTCTTCTGTTTATGCACAAGATGATGATTTCACAACTTGGACGAAATTTAAAGTAAATCATAAGATTGATTCCCGGTTTTCTGTTTCCGGTGATGTGGAACTGCGTACAAAGGATGATATGAATAAGTGGGATCGTTGGGGGCTTACTGTTGGAGGCGACTATCGGGCATATTCCTTTTTGAAATTGGGAGTTGCTTATGAAACTCATCTTTGTGATTTAGGGGATTCGGGCTGGAAATTCAGACATCGCTATCATTTAAGTGCTACGGCAAGTTTTCGCTATCAGTGGTTGAAAGTTTCTTTACGGGAAAGATTTCAACAGACTTTTGATAGTGGTGATGCAGAAACTCGTTTACGCTCTCGTTTGAAGTTATCTTATGCACCTACAAAAGGAATTGTTTCCCCTTACTTTTCTGTTGAACTTTACCAAAGTCTGGATGATGCACCTTTTTGGAGAGCGGCTCGTATGCGTTATCGTCCGGGAATAGAACTAAATTTGGCTAAACGCTGGTCGTTGGATGCTTTTTATTGTTATCAGTATGAATCTTCAAAAGGAAAACATATTGCCGGAATAGAAGTAGGCTATTCTTTTTAAAATCTATCCAATCAAAATTCTTTATTATTTGTGTTTTGATTGGTTTCATTTGCCATATACTCATCCCAAATCACATCAGCAAGATATTTGCTGCTACGGCAATGCAGGTCGGCAACTCCCTCTTCAATAAGTTGGGAAGTAGTAGAATTATAGAATATATCCATAGCTTGTTCAATGGAAATATTATGTTGTTCGCTTAGTGCTACAATGATGTGTGAGAATTTTTCATCAAGTATATTCTGTCTTGCTTCATCCGTCATAGCTTTTCACTATTTATAAGGGTTAAACATTGGCGCAACATCTGCTCAGAACGAATGCACAATTGAATGTTAGGCTTTTCATAAACTAATTTGTTCAGTGCCTGTTGCTTTGTAATATCACCTGCAAAATATAAGTCGATGGTACGAAATACCTTATCATTAGCAATACCTCCTATGATCAAGTCGTAGTTGCCGATATTTTCTCCTCTTCTGCAACTTGCCACAAAATCAAGCCATGCCCCATCATAATGGTCAAAACGCAATACTTTCCATGATTGTAAATCATCGGTCATTTCATACGTATTAAGCCATGCCTCGCTACCTCTACGCAGAAAACGCTCCGCATATTTCACAGCCTGTTCCCTGATAGTCGTCAGATAGAAACCACGACCAAAATCAAGGTATGAACGCGAGTGAGCGGTATCTGGGTATTCTACTTTTACTGTTGATGAATGATATACTTTCATGTGTCAAGCACTCCTTTCTCTTTCATGTACGAGGTAAGGTCTTCTATTAGATACTCTTTACTGAATGTGTGGAGTACATCGTATGAAGGTATGATATAATCATACAAGATTCCCGATGATTTTAGTTTGTTGTATACTTCTTTCTGACTAAGGTGCAGCCGTCTCGCCAAATTTCCTATACTGTAGGAGATGAAATCTACTTTATCTTTATTCATACTTGTCATTTTAATTGGTCTTGAAAACAAAAATAATCAAAATCACTGAAATATAGCGTAAGTTACTTATTTTTCTATTGAAATTTATAAAATGATAGGTTATTGCCGGAATAGAAGTAGGCTATTCTTTCTGAAATTGCTAGCTCTACTATCATAAACTAGTGAGTCTCTAATATAATAATGTGGGGATGGATTTCTATGATTTTAACAACTGATTTATAACAGCTTGATTATTGGTGTATTACATATAAATGTGAAAAAATACTAGTAAAACAATACTTCACGTCCTTTTTATTATATACATTTGCCGCCAATACATCAAAATGGTGTGTTGAAATTGATGATTCCTCAGTGCAACAGACGTGTTGTTCGGTATCCCATAACTGAAAGCGAACACTTCCTCTTATGCTATTCTTCTGTCCAATCAAAGATTTCTATTGGGAAATAAATAAAGATATTAAGATGAAAGTATTTTATAACCTGCAGAGATGTGTAGGTTTTCTCGTTCTTTTCTCTATTTTGCTTGCAGCTTGTGTAAATCACATTTCGGAGGAGGAAGAAGCTGGTGTGGTAGTTAATGATGGAAATATTCCATTGAAAATTATAGCTGATATTCATGAAATTGCCAATACGCGTGTGGCAAATAACACCTTTGAGAAAGGAGATGAAGTGGGACTGTTCGCATTAGCCGGTTCTACTACCATACAGGAAGAACGTTATGCGGACAATCTTCATTTTGTTCGTTCGGCCGATGGAGAGTTTATAGCTGATGAATCGGTGTATTATCCGGATGATGGTGTGACGCTGAATTTAATCAGTTATTATCCATATCGGGAAGAAGGAGTAGCTATGGGAGAAAGCAAGATGCCGGTATCTATTGAAACAGAGCAAAATATTCCGGTGAACTATTCTCATTCTGATTTTTTGGTTGCTACTAAAGAAGATGTACTGGCGACTCAAGAGGCTGTAGCCTTGACTTACAATCATAAATTTTTCCGCTTAAAGATAGCTTTAGTACCTGGAGAGGGAGAAGACGTGGAAAGTATGTTGACGGCCAATCCTAAACTTTCTGTTTCCGGCTTTTACACAAAAAGCATTTATGACTTTCAGAAGAAATCTTATTCCTCCTTTACAGATGAGAAAGATATCATTCCTACCGGTGAGTGGGAGATAGTCGATGAAAGGCTAGTAGGTAAAGACCTGATTTTGATACCTCAGGAAGCGACAGTAGGATACCAATATATAACATTGGAGGCTAACGGAAAACCATACACTTGCTTGTTGCCCTCTACTTTGAAACTTCAGGAAGGCAAACAAAGAGAACTGGAAATAACTTTTGTAGCAGCAGAAGATATCCTCATGAGCAAGCTCAATGGAGAAATCAATGATTGGGAGGGAACTGAAGTAGATCATACAGGATCAGAGACTCTTCATAAATATATAGATGTGTCAAAGTTAACTTTCGAGAACTCAAACATTTGTAAAGTGCTGAATAAAGGAAAACAAGTGGCTGAGATTTGTAAGGAGTATCTGGTAACTCCGGATTTTTCTTCGCAAGCAATCGTAGTTTATCCGATGAAAGAAGATGGAACGGCTGATTTATCTCGAGGGCTTGTTGCACAATTGTTAGGAAAAACCGGTAAAGTGCATGGCGGAAATGTTGTATGGGATACGGAAAACCACTCCTTGAATTATACACCGGGCACCTTACCGGCTCGAAATAATATTTATGTGATGGCGAATGGCGAAGTCTCTTTATCGGTAGCTATGGGGGATGATGTATTACAAGTCTTGGCATTGGAGGATGTCGCTCGTGATGTACGTGGAGGGATGATCCATAATTATCCGTTGGTGAAAATCGGAACCCAATATTGGATGCGTGACAATTTGAAAGCCTCTTTCTATATAGATGGTAATGAAATCCCTAAATTGGATGCAGTGACAGATGGTGCAGTCGGATACCTACAATCCGAAGCGAATGCAACATATTATTTCTATACTGCTAGTGTCGCATTATCCGGTAATATTCTGCCGAATCATTGGAGTGTCCCGAATTGGGAGGATTGGAATATACTAAAAACTTACTTGAAAGAAGATGCTTCCTTATTAAAGTCCGGTACATGGTTACCCTTGAACACCGGAGATACAGCAGAGCCTGCGACTAATTGGTCTGGTTTTGATGGAATTCCTGTGGGAATGTATGTAGGAACCTTTCAGTCAAACTATGAAGGTAAGTATTTAGCATACTGGACTTTGGATGAAACAAATTCAGAGATAGCCGAAACTGTATTTTATCTGAAAAGTGATACGAACCTAATAGAATCTTCTAAAGCAGGTACTGATAAAAAAGCGCTGGCTATCCGTTGTATTCGCAAGTAAATAGATGAGATTCATCCTTCTTTTTCATATTTTGATTATATTTGGGAAGTGAAACTAATAAAAGAGAACCATGAAGAAGATAATAAATCCCTGGAAAGGGTTGGAGGGATACAATTGTTTCGGTTGTGCTCCCAATAATGAAGCCGGAGTAAGAATGGAATTTTACGAGGACGGCGAGGAAATCGTAAGTATTTGGAAACCTCGTCCGGAGTATCAAGGTTGGATTGATACATTGCATGGTGGTATTCAGGCCGTTTTGCTGGATGAAATTTGTGCTTGGGTTGTACTCCGTAAATTGCAGACAACAGGAGTAACTTCAAAAATGGAGACGCGTTACCGGAAGTCAATTGATACGAAAGACTCCCATGTCGTGTTGCGTGCATCCATCAAAGAAATAAAGCGGAACATTGTTATCATTGAAGCGAAGCTATATAATAAGGATGGCGAAGTATGTACGGAAGCTGTTTGTACCTATTTCACATTCCCGCAGGAAAAAGCGAGAAAAGAGATGCATTTTCTTCAATGTGATGTAGAGCCGGAAGAAATATTACCTTTAATTTGAAATGAAAATTCATTTTTTTGTGATAAATGTTTGGCGGTATCAAACAAATACTTTACTTTTGTCGCAGTTAATAAAAGAAATATGAAATATACAGCTATACATCATCATCATCATTTTCCTAACGAATAACTCGGTGGGCGTGGATGATATTGTATATGTCTCTATATAACGATAACGAAGGCTTGCCGAATACGGTAAGCCTTTTTTATTTTACTTAAAACGAATTGTAATTAATAAAATAATAATTGATAAAGTCATGTTAAGAATTGCAGTACAAGCCAAAGGACGTCTTTTTGAAGAGACAATGGCACTTTTAGAAGAATCGGATATCAAGTTGAGCACAACGAAACGTACCTTATTGGTGCAGTCTTCCAATTTCCCTATCGAGGTACTTTTCCTCCGTGATGACGATATCCCGCAAACAGTGGCTACGGGTGTAGCTGATTTGGGAATTGTCGGTGAGAACGAGTTTATGGAAAAAGAAGAAGATGCTGAAATCATTAAACGTCTGGGATTCAGCAAGTGCCGTTTGTCATTGGCCATGCCGAAAGATATTGAATATCCGGGATTATCATGGTTCGAAGGAAAGAAAATTGCCACCTCTTATCCGGTAATCCTTCGCAACTTTTTGAAAAAGAGTGGGGTGAATGCTGAGATTCACGTGATTACCGGTTCGGTTGAAGTATCTCCGGGTATTGGATTGGCCGATGCAATTTTTGATATTGTAAGTTCAGGTTCTACTTTGGTTAGCAACCGGCTGAAAGAAGTGGAAGTAGTGATGAAATCGGAAGCCTTGTTGATTGGCAATAAGAACATGAGCGACGAGAAAAAAGCAGTACTCAAAGAACTTCTGTTCCGTATGAACGCAGTGAAAACGGCTGAAGACAAGAAATACGTGTTGATGAATGCCCCCAAAGATAAATTGGAAGAAATTATTGCCGTATTACCCGGTATGAAAAGTCCTACCGTAATGCCGTTGGCACAAGAAGGTTGGTGTTCTGTGCATACGGTACTTGATGAAAAACGTTTCTGGGAAATCATCGGAAAGTTGAAAGGACTGGGAGCTGAAGGTATCTTGGTGTTACCGATTGAAAAGATGATTCTGTAATATATCAAGATAAACCGTATAACGTGATTGAAATAAATAATCTGTGTAAATCAGTGTAATCTGTGGTGAACCATGAAATTGATTAAATATCCCTCAAAAGAGCAGTGGGCGGAACTTCTGAAACGTCCGGCGCTCAATACCGAGAGCCTTTTTGATACCGTCCGTTCTATTATAGATAAGGTAAAGGTGGAAGGTGATAAAGCTGTGTTGGAGTATGAAGCCGCTTTTGATAAAGTTACTTTGTCTGCCCTTGCTGTAAGTCCGAAAGAGATACAGGCAGCCGGAGCATTGGTAAGTGATGACTTGAAAGCAGCCATCTCTTTAGCTAAACAAAATATTGAAACGTTCCATTCTTCCCAACGTTTTGTCGGCAAGAAGGTAGAAACAATGAAGGGAGTAACTTGTTGGCAAAAGTCAGTAGGTATCGAGAAGGTAGGTCTCTATATTCCGGGAGGAACGGCGCCTCTTTTCTCAACAGTCCTAATGCTTGCCGTTCCCGCTAAAATAGCAGGATGCAAGGAGATTGTACTTTGTACGCCTCCGGATAAGAATGGAAATATTCATCCCGCCATCCTTTTTGCAGCCCAACTGGCAGGAGTCAGCAAAATATTCAAGGCGGGAGGCGTACAGGCTATCGCCGCTATGGCGTACGGAACGGAAAGCGTGCCTAAGGTTTATAAAATTTTCGGTCCCGGCAATCAATATGTGACAGCTGCCAAACAATTGGTGAGTCTGCGTGATGTAGCGATTGATATGCCCGCAGGTCCTTCCGAAGTGGAGGTATTGGCTGATGCATCGGCCAATCCGACTTTTGTTGCAGCGGACTTATTGTCGCAGGCGGAACATGGAGTGGATAGTCAGTCTATGCTGATCACAACATCCGAGCAACTTCAGACGGAAGTAATGGCGGAAGTAGAACGCCAGTTGGCAAAACTTCCCCGTCGTGAGATAGCAGCCAAATCATTGGAAAACAGTAAGCTTATTTTGGTGAAGGACCTTGATGAAGCATTAGAGTTGACCAATGCTTATGCACCGGAACATTTGATCATTGAAACGGAAAACTATATGGAAGTGGCCGAGCGGGTGACGAATGCCGGTTCTGTATTCTTGGGTTCCTTAACTCCTGAAAGTGCCGGTGATTATGCTTCGGGAACGAATCATACGTTGCCTACCAACGGATATGCCAAAGCATATAGCGGTGTAAGTTTGGACAGTTTTATTCGAAAGATTACATTTCAGGAGATTCTTCCTGAAGGAATAAGAACAATTGGTCCGGCTATTGAAGAAATGGCAGCTAACGAGCACTTGGATGCACATAAAAATGCGGTTACTGTCCGTCTGAAAACCCTAATTTAATAATGAATATGAAACGCTTACAAGAACTTACCCGGCCGAATATCTGGAAACTGAAACCCTACTCTTCGGCTCGTGATGAATATAAAGGAGTTACGGCTTCTGTCTTTTTGGATGCTAACGAGAATCCGTACAATACGCCCCACAACCGCTATCCGGATCCGATGCAGTGTGAATTGAAAGCAATGTTGTCGAAGATAAAGAAAGTATCCCCCGAACATATATTTCTCGGAAACGGTAGCGATGAGGCCATCGACTTGGTTTTTCGTGCATTCTGCGAACCGGGTAAAGATAATGTAGTGGCTATCGATCCTACTTATGGGATGTATCAAGTGTGTGCCGATGTGAATGATGTCGAATACCGGAAAGTATTGTTGGATAATAGCTTTCAGTTTTCTGCTGATAAGTTATTGGCGGCTACCGATGAACATACCAAACTTATTTTTCTTTGCTCACCCAACAACCCGACAGGAAATGACTTACTCCGTTCTGAGATAGAAAAAGTACTGAACCGATTTGAAGGATTGGTGATGTTGGATGAGGCCTACAATGATTTCTCCGAGGCTCCTTCTTTTCTCGAAGAGCTGGATAAATATCCTAATCTTGTGGTATTCCAAACATTCTCCAAAGCGTGGGGATGCGCTGCTATTCGTTTAGGAATGGCCTTTGCTTCTAAAGAGATTATCGATATCCTCAGTAAAATAAAATACCCTTATAACGTCAATCAACTTACCCAACAACAAGCCATCTCCATGTTACACAAATACTATGAGATAGAACGTTGGGTGAAGACGTTGAAGGAAGAGCGTGATTATTTGGAAGCGGAATTTGAGAAACTTCCTTGTACCATTCAACTCTTTCCGTCCGATGCCAATTTCTTTTTGGTTAAGGTGACGGATGCTGTGAAAATCTATAATTATCTGGTAGGTGAAGGTATCATTGTGCGCAACCGTCACACCGTTTCACTGTGTTGCAACTGCCTGCGTGTTACCGTTGGTACCCGTGTGGAAAATGACACTTTGTTGGCTGCTCTTAAAAAATACCAGGAATAAATTATGAAAAAGAAAGTATTATTTATAGACAGAGACGGAACGTTGGTTATCGAACCGCCCATCGACTATCAGCTCGACTCATTGGAGAAGTTGGAGTTCTATCCGAAAGTATTCCGCAACTTAGGCTTTATTCGTAGTAAACTCGATTTCGAATTTGTAATAGTCACCAATCAGGATGGACTGGGTACTTCTTCTTTTCCGGAGGAAACCTTCTGGCCTGCTCACAATCTGATGTTAAAAACGTTGGAGGGCGAGGGAATTACTTTTGACGAGATTCTGATTGACCGAAGTTTTCCAGAAGATAATGCTCCTACCCGTAAACCGCGTACCGGTATGTTGACCAAATATCTGGATAACCCGGAATATGATCTTGCCGGGAGCTTTGTTATCGGTGATCGTCCTACGGATGTGGAACTTGCCCGAAATTTAGGGTGTCGTGCCATTTATTTGCAGGATTCTACAGAAAGCCTCAAAGAAAAAGGGTTGGAAGAAGTCTGTACCCTTGCAACTACGGATTGGGATCGGATAGCCGAGTACTTGTTTGCCGGTGAGCGGAAAGCGGAAGTACAGCGCACCACCAAAGAGACAGATATCTATGTAGCTTTGAATCTTGATGGAAATGGAATGTGTGATATCTCTACCGGTCTTGGCTTTTTCGATCATATGCTAGAACAGATTGGAAAACATTCCGGTATGGATTTGACAATTCGTGTGAAAGGAGATCTGGAAGTGGATGAACATCATACCATCGAAGATACCGCCATTGCATTGGGCGAATGTATCTATCAAGCTTTGGGTAATAAGAGGGGTATTGAGCGTTATGGGTATGCTCTGCCGATGGATGACTGCCTCTGTCAGGTTTGCCTCGATTTCGGCGGACGTCCTTGGCTAGTATGGGATGCGGAGTTCAAACGTGAGAAGATAGGGGAGATGCCGACAGAAATGTTCCTGCATTTCTTTAAGTCATTGAGTGACGCTGCAAAGATGAATTTGAATATTAAAGCAGAGGGACAGAATGAACATCATAAGATAGAAGGTATCTTTAAAGCGCTTGCCCGTGCTTTAAAGATGGCTTTGAAGCGTGATATCTATCATTTTGAACTTCCATCCAGTAAAGGAATGCTCTGATGAGAACAGAATGAGAATGTGTCAAAACGCAGATTAATGCAAATAATCTGCGTTTTATTATTCATTATGACACCCTCATAATATAGTATTTATAAACTTTCAATTTCCTTAAGCCACATGGCTGAACTTGCGTCACTAGGCATTCTCCAGTCTCCTCGCGGACTGATAGAAATACTTCCTACTTTAGGACCGTCGGGCAAACAGGAGCGTTTGAATTGCTGATTAAAGAAACGGCGGAAGAAAGTCGAAAGCCATTTCTTGATGGTTTCTTCATCATAAACACCTTTGAATGCACTATTTGCCAGATAGAATATTTTGGAAGGTCGGAAGCCGAAACGCAAGAAATAATAAAGGAAGAAATCGTGCAACTCGTATGGACCTACCAGATCTTCTGTCTTTTGTTTTATTTCCCCGTTTTCATCTGCCGGAATCAGTTCCGGACTGATAGGAGTATCTACGATATCGAGTAAAGTTGCTTTTGAATTTTCATCCACACCATTTTCAGCTACCCATTGTACCAGATATTTTACAAGAGTTTTAGGAACACTGGCATTTACACCGTACATAGACATATGGTCGCCATTGTAAGTCGCCCATCCCAATGCAAGTTCCGATAAATCTCCAGTTCCGATGACCATCCCCCAAGTCTGATTGGCAACATCCATCAATATTTGGGTACGTTCACGTGCCTGAGAGTTCTCGTAGGTGACATCATGTATATTTATATCATGATCTATATCCTTAAAATGCTGGATGCAAGCTTCCTTGATACTGATCTCACGTATCGATATTCCCAATGATTTCATCAGGTCAAGGGCGTTGTTGTAAGTACGGTCGGTTGTTCCGAAGCCTGGCATGGTGATACCGAGAATATTTTTTCGAGGTAGTCCCAACTTATCAAAAGTCTTCACGCAAACAAGTAATGCCAGCGTTGAATCCAATCCGCCGGAAATGCCGACTATGGCAGTCTTGGCTCCGGTATGAGCCAGCCTTTGAGCCAGCCCGGCTATTTGGATAGAGAAGACCTCTTCACAGTGTTCGTTTAATTCAGCTCCCTGAGGCACAAAAGGATGAGGATTGAACTTCCGGGTTAGCATAAGCTCTTTACTGTTAACAAATTCTGTTGAGATAGTAACTGCTTTTTTATCTGCCAGATTTGCCTGGTTGGCGGCAAAAGTCGTATTTACCCTACGTTCGGCGCGGATACGCTCTACATCTATTTCACTGATAATTAATTGCTCTTCCATGCTAAAACGCTCACTGCGTGCAAGAAGTGTTCCGTTTTCATAGATCAACCCGTTGCCTGCAAATACTACATCTGTGGTCGACTCTCCGAAACCACACGACGAGAATACATATCCGGCAATACAACGTGCGGACTGTTGGCTGATAAGTGAACAGAGATAATTATGTTTCCCGATTCCTTCATTGTCAGCGGACATATTGAAAATGATCTCCGCCCCCTGCAATGCGAGGGAGGAACTAGGCGGAATGGTAGCCCAGAGGTCTTCGCAAATTTCGATACCAAATGTTGTATCCGAAGTCTCGAAAAGAAGATTTGCTCCGAGCGGAACAATCTGTCCGCATAGACGTACAACATCTGTTTTTAATTGAAGCGAGGAAGTAAACCAACGTTGTTCGTAGAACTCTTTATAATTGGGCAGGTAGGTTTTAGCGGTAACACCTATTATCTTTCCCTTTTGAATAGTCACGGCTGCATTGACTATCATTGAATTGACGATAACGGGCATACCGACAATGGATATGATATCTAACTGGCGGGTATTATTTAATATTTGCATTAACCCCATTTCAGCTTCTTCAAGTAATAGCTGTTGTCCGAACAGGTCACCGCAAGTATATCCTGTGACACTCATTTCAGGGAATACAATGATCTGTACTCCTTTTCCTTCGGCTACAGCAATCAGACTTTCTATCTTCTCTACATTGAATTTGCAGTCAGCCACTTTGACGTGTGGCACGGCTGCTGCTACTTTCACGAATCCGTAGTTCATCTTATACCTTATTTATATATAGTGGGTGCAAAAATAGGAAATAGTTTTGAATATTTATCGTTTCTATTGTGAATCCTCAAAAAGAGATATTTTAAGTGGTTTAGGATACTGTTGCTTGAACAATTAAATGATATATCAAAAAGATAGTTTATTTGTGCGTTTTTATAGACTGCGTCCAGCGAATTTAACTCTGTGGTCGATTTCTAATAATATAAACTGTCAAAAAGATATTGGTGGAAATTTGGTGCAAAATATGCGACATTTTGTTTCTTTTATTTAACTATAATATTTATATTTGTAGCCAAATTAAAGCAATTTATATGCTGATAACACTAAAGAACGAGCAATATTACTTGTTAGAGAATATAATTTAAGAGAAGATGGACATATATTTTATTTCTACAATTATAACACGAAGAAAGTACATCAATATTTGGCGTAATATCAAGAACCAGCCGAGCTAAACTTATCCTTTTCTATTAATTATCAAGAACTATTGAGTTCGGATAGTATGTGTCACTTTTCATGTATGAGAAATGGTGCAGGTGGTCTTGGTATGTATAAATCTATAATAATAAATCAAATTCATTAATTTTTAATTCAAGTATCAAAGATGAGAAAAGCAATTCTCTTGCTTGTACTCTTTGCTCTGACAAATATCCCTCTTATGCTTTGGGCACAGGGAGGATATAAAGTCACAGGACAGGTAGTTTCGGCGGAAGACAATGAGCCGATGATTGGCGTGTCCATTCTGGAGAAAGGTACAACAAATGGTGTGATTACCGATATAGACGGTAAGTACACTCTTGAAATTAAGGGTACGGCGAAGGCTACTTTGCTGTTCTCTTATGTCGGTATGCAATCCCAGCAGCATGAAGTCAACCCGCGCACGGGGACGCTGAATGTACGGCTGGTTTCGGATTCCGAATTAATAGACGAAGTAGTGGTGGTGGCGTACGGAACCCGTAAAAAGGGAACCATTGCCGGAGCCGTGTCCACCGTAAAGGCGGAAAAGATGGAAAATGTACCGGCAGCCGGTTTCGACCAGTCGCTGCAGGGACAGACGCCCGGTCTGACAGTTATCTCCAATTCCGGAGAACCCAGCAAATCAGCGGTCTTCCAAATTCGAGGCACCAACTCTATCAATTCGGGCACGTCTCCGTTGTTTATTCTGGACGGTGTGCCTATTTCGAGTGCTGATTTTAATACAATCAGCCCGGGAGATATCGAATCCATATCTGTGTTGAAGGACGCTTCTTCTACCTCTATTTATGGAGCCCGCGCGGCAAACGGTGTGGTGGTAATCACTTCCAAACGCGGATTGTCGTTGGATAAGGCGAAAGTGTCGTTGCGTGCGCAGTGGGGATTCTCACAATTGGCGTCGGATGACAACTGGATGATGATGAATACGCCCGAACGTATTCAGTTTGAAAAAGAAATTGGTCTGGACTCCGGTCAGGATTACACGCTGCTTTCACGTACCGATATCAATTGGTTGGATGAGGTATTCAACGATCGCGCTCCGTTGCAGAGCTATGAATTGTCGGTTAACCGTGCTACCGACCGCCTCAACTACTACGTTTCCGGAGGTTTCTACGACCAGGACGGTATTGCGCAGAACTCTACTTTCCGTCGTTATAACCTGCGTGCCAATGCAGAAGTGAAAGCCAGCAACTGGTTGAAAATAGGAACCAACACGATGATGGCTTATGAAGAAGTAGCGCAGGCGGAAGAAGGAGAAATGGCGCTTTATACGCCGATCTCCGGTTCACGTTTCATGTTGCCTTACTGGAACCCTTATAATAAGGACGGATCTCTGGCTTCACAGAACGATGGAACTTGGACGGGAACCGGACAGAATCCGATTGAATGGATGAACAACAATCCGGTGAACCACAAGAAATATAAATTGCTCTCTACTGTGTTTGCTGAACTTACTCCGATCAAGAATATGACGGTGCGCGCACAGTTCGGTGCAGACTATGCACACTCTACGGCTTTCATGCAGTCTTTCCCGAGCTACATTATTAATAACAGTTCAGGTAGCGCCGGACGCAGTTCATCGGATATCCTTAACCTGACGGAAACCGTTACGGCAAATTACCGCTGGGCGTTGAACGACGACCATTCTTTCAATTTCCTGCTGGGGCAGGAAGGGGTGGATTATCGTTCTAACGGATTCCAAGTAGTGACGAGAGGACAGAACAACGACCGCCTGACGAACGTCACTGCCGGTACGCGTGCCTCTTCATGGGTGGATACCACCAGTTCTTACGCTTACTTGTCGTTCTTTTTCCGTGGTGAATACAATTATAAAGATTTGTATTATGCCGAAGGTGCTGTACGTACCGATGCTTCTTCGCGTTTCGGTAAAGACCACCGTTGGGGTGCTTTCTGGTCGCTCGGCTTTATGTGGAACATCAAGAACGAGGCTTTCCTGAAAGACGTGGAATGGCTGACAAGCGCACAAATCAAATTGAGCACCGGTACATCGGGTAACTCGGAGATTAATTTCTACCAGCATCTCGCACTGGTTTCCGGCAACGCCAACTATTTCAACCAGGCAGGTCTTTATCCTGCCCAGAGCGGAAACGAAGATCTGGGCTGGGAACAGACGTGGGCAAACAACGTCGGCGTAACTTTCGGACTTTTCAACCGTGCGAACGTGAACATCGACTTCTATCATAAGAAAACCACCGATATTCTGATGAACGTGCCTACTTCCTATGCCATCACCGGCGAAGGCTGGCGTTGGGAGAACATCGGTGCCATGATGAACCGCGGTATCGAAGTAGCGGTAGACGGCGACGTGATCCGTACGAAGGACTTCACTTGGAACTTGAGCGCCAACGTGTCTTACAACAAGAACAAGTTGCTCGAACTCTACAACGGCGTGCAGGAATATGTAAACTCTACTACCGGATTGAAGTATGTAGTGGGACATCCCGTACACGAATATTTCATGAACCGCTATGCAGGCGTGAACCCCGCCAACGGAGACGCCTTGTGGTATACGGCTGACGGCGAACTGACTACTGAATTCCGTGAAGAAGATAAGGTGATGACCGGCAAGACGTTTGACTCTCCATGGGCAGGCGGTTTCGGAACTACCCTCACATGGAAAGGTCTTTCACTGTCGGCACAATTCAGTTGGATGGCAGACCGTTATGTGATGAACAACGACCGTTTCTTTGAAGAAAGCAACGGACTGTATAGCTCCTACAACCAGTCGAAACGACTGCTGTATGATCGTTGGAAAAAGCCAGGCGACGTCACCGATATCCCCCGTTACAACGTGGTAGCCCAGTTGGACGACCGCTTCCTCGAGAATGCTTCTTTCCTTCGTCTGAAGAATCTGACGCTGGCTTATTCGCTTCCGCAGTTGTGGCTGAAGAAGACCAACTTCTTCTCTGCCGCCCGTGTGTATCTGCAAGGGCAGAACCTGCTGACGTGGACCGGTTTCACCGGACTCGACCCGGAAGTATCGAGCAATATTTACAGAGCACAATATCCGGCTTCGCGCCAGTTTACTTTGGGTGTTGAAGTTTCATTCTAACTAGTATACTAAAGAAAGATGATTAAGAAATTTAAATTATATATCTTGTTGGCTGCCGTGGCATGTTCCGCCACTTCCTGTCTGGATAAGATGCCGGAGGATGCGATTCCTTTCGATGACGCTATCAAGACGGTGGATGATGTAAATCTGGCAGTGGTAGGTATTTACGACGCTTTCAAGAACAGCGCTCTTTATTCCGGCAACCTCACCTTGCTGCCCGACTTGCAGGCGGACTTCGTGTACGGAATAAACGGAAATACGAATACTTACGGAGACATCTGGCGCTGGAAAGACATTCTGGCTACCAATACAAGCATTGAGGCTGTGTATGCCGGATTGTACACGGTGATTAACCGGTGTAACTTCCTGCTCGACCGTGTGGATGCGGTAAGAAAGAACACAACCGATGACGACGACCTCGACCAGCTCGACCAGTGCTGCGGTGAAGCATATTTTGCCCGTGCGCTTGCTTATTCGGAGTTGGTGAAATGTTTCTGCAAGGCTTACGAAAGCGATGCGGAGGCAGCCAATGAACTGGGTGTTATCCTGACCCAGCACTATCAGGGAAATGAAGAGATGAAGCGTGCTTCGCTGAAAGACTCTTACCAGTTTATCCTCGACGACCTCGACCGTGCAGCCGAACTGCTGGCATTAGATAAAGATTATGATCCAGCTACCGACGGCGCTTTGTTCAACAGTGCTATCTATTTCAACGAATACACCGTCTACGCTCTGCGTGCGCGTGTCGCTCTTTATATGAAGAACTGGGAAGATGCTATCAAGTATTCCAGCAAGGTGATAGACAGTGGTTACTACCTCCTGTCGAGTTGTACCCAGAACTATACTTCTACCGCCAGTTATTATAAGTATATGTGGACCAACGACAACGCTACGGAGATTATCTTCAAAGTCGGTTTTACCGTCGACTCTTATGGCGGCAGGCTGGGACAGATTTTCTTTAATTACGACTTTAGTTCCATCCGTCCTGATTACGTGCCGGCAGAGTGGGTTATTAACTTGTATGATAACAACGACTTGCGCGTGTCTACTTTCTTCCAGTCCTATCAGACCGGTTACAGCCACGGGCTTTCATGGCCTTTACTGATAAAGTATTTCGGTAATGAGTCGTTTGTAAACGAGAATATCCTTCACGTCTGCATGCCGAAAGTACTCCGCTTGTCGGAACAGTATCTGATTCGTGCCGAAGCCTATGTCAATCAGCCTAACCCCGATTATGGACGTGCCGGAAAAGATATTACTGCGCTTCGTACGGCTCGTTACGCTACTTACGGAGGTTCTACCGCCCTGAGCGAATCCAATGCGATGAAAGTGATCAAAGAAGAGCGTGTGAAGGAACTTTATATGGAAGGTTTCCGTCTTCACGACTTGAAACGTTGGCACGACGGATTTGAACGTAAGCCGCAGGCACAGTCACTGGAGAACGGTAGTAAACTGAAAGTAGAAGCTGACGATCCTTTGTTTGTATGGCCGATACCGCAGCACGAACTGGATGCTCCCGGCTCGCAAGTACAACCGAATGAAAGTAACAAATAAGATTAAAAGCATACAATAATGAAGAAATTATTAATAGGATGTATGGCAGCCGTCGCTGCGCTGACGGTTTTTTCCGGCTGCGAGCAGGACAAGGTGACATACAGCGGAGCTAATTATCTTATGTTTTCTGACACGCTTTATACTTATGCCGTGCAAGAAACGAATGAGATACTCAACGTTCCCGTGGCTGCTACTGTAGCAGCCAACTACGACCGCACGTTTGCTGTGGAAGTGATAGACCGGGAGAGCAATGCCGTAGAAGGCAAGCATTATAAGTTATTGTCGAACACTGTCACCATCAAAGCGGGCGAAAGAGTTACCAACTTGCAGGTGCAGGGTATGTATGACAATATGGAGATTACGGATTCGCTGGGCTTCTCCTTGCAGCTCGTTGTGCCCGAAGAAGACCGTTGGGATATATACGGCACAGGCGCGAAGGTAGTGATGCAGAAGATTCTTCCGTTTGACATCAAGAAATTTACGGGATGGTGTAAGGTCACTTCCAGTTATTTGTCGTCCGATTATTATCCGAAGAAGACGGATCTGCGTCTGGTTAAGTCGGATGTAGTGGAAGGCAAAGAGAATACGATTGTCATTCATGGTGTTTACTTTGACGGACATGATACGGAAATCACTTTTAACCGGAAAGATGTGTTGGAACCGCTAGTTGAAATGGAAGAACACATGTGTGCCACTACGGCAGAGGCTTTCAACACCATTCACGGTGACGGAAAGTTGCTAATGAGCCAGCCGGCAGCTTACACTTCTTTCTACAGTACCAACGAGACTTGCATCATGCAGTATGTCACGTTGAGTGTGAACAACAAAGATGGTTCGCCCTATGGTATAGTAGGTACGTTTATCAATATCATCGAATGGATAAGTGATGCGGAAGCGGAAAAATTAAAAGAACAAGGATATTAAAAAAATAAGTAATAGAAAATAGATATGAAAAAGTTTAGTTTAAAACCACAAGGAGGTTCCTGCATGAAGATGTTCTGCAAGAGTTGGCTCTTCATTGGCTTGCTCGTAACTTTCTGTTTGGCGGCATGCTCGGACGATGATGATAAGGCGGAGACTCCTGTATTTCCGGCAAAACAGAATATCGTCTGCAATGCTGGTGAAACAACCGATTTTACTTTTACGGCGAATACAAACTGGAGCTTGGCTTCTTCTGCCATTTGGTGTAAGTTCAAAAGCGATGCTACAGAAGAATATGTCGTATCCGGAACTGCCGGTACGCATACGGTAACCGTTATGGTTACGGGCGACGACCAGAAAGTGGACAAAGCGAGTGTAGCTAAATTGGAACTGACAATGGGCGGACAGACGATTGTGATTGGTGAAGTGACTCGTTCGGCTGTGGGTTCTGAATTGAAGATATTCGACCTTGAGGGGAATGAAATCGATAAGAGCACCGGACTTAAGGTAGGATATGACAGCTATGCTCAATTCAAAGTAAAAGCTAACTTCCGTTTTGCTGTTACCAATCTTCCGGGTTGGGTACAATTGGAAGGTGGTTCTTTGGTCGGTACTGTAGATAAAGAAGTGAAAGGTGGCTTGAAGATCATACAAGATGAAAATCGTGAGAAGTATCCAGTTGAAGCAAATATTGAGAAAAATGTGATTACGTTTGCTGACGAAGAAGGAAAAGCATTCTATGAGTTTCCTATTTATTATGAGGGAATGAATTCAACGGAGATAAAACTTACTACTCCAACAACTTTTGCTACTGGCTGGGTTGTTACAATGGATGGAAAGACATTTACTCAACAAAGTATAGGTGGTACAGGAACTACAACTTTGCAAAATAGACTGCCATTTACTATTAAAACTTTGAAAGATGACTATGTAATTGTATTCATGAGTAAGGGCTGGGATGATAAAATACATCTTGTAGGTTCAATGTATGATTTCTTTACTTATGATTGGATGCATTGCGAAGGTGAAAAGGGGAATTTAAGCATCATTATTGATGAATATAAACCTAACTCGTGGAATGGTGATCCGGAAGAAAGAAGCGGGTATATTCTTGCTTTTTCACGTGAAGTGTATGAAAGGGATATTAAAGATAAGGAAGAAGAAGCTATTCTTACGGAGGAAGGAGAAATAGAGTATAGATATGAACAAAGTAATCTTATCATGGCTTTTACTCAAAAAGAAGTGAAAGAAGAAACGGGACCGAAGAGCTTTACTATCAAAAAAGGAGGCGAGGAAGACGTTTCAGTAACACAAACAACAGATCAAAATCTCTTAGACATTATTCAAGGAAATTATTCGATAGAGAATAAGAATGTTTATTCAATGTCTGCTAATGCTGGAGATTACTTCTTAATTTATCCATTACTATCAGCAAACGAATGGGCAGGAGCAGTTTCTGTTATTAATCGTCAAGGCCAGAATATTACTGTAGATGGCGAAACTGCAGGAGAGGGAGATGATATGTACTATGGAATTGCTATCCCCGATACTTTTGTGGAGGAATTAATTATTATTTTTAGAGGACCTGATTATATTAATAGAAAAGCTCTGGTAATTACTCCTGCCAATTAATTAACTTAGATAACTTAGTAAATGAATTTACGTAAATTATACTCAATATTCTTCCTGCCGCTAATTGTTAGTCTACTGACAATAGTGGTAGTAAGCGGTTGCTCCGACGATGATGAGGAAATACTGCAAAGCCAATACGGCTATGTGCAGTTCAAACTCTACAAGGATGCCTCTTTTGGAAAGGAAGGAACCACCCGTGTGGCGGACAAACTGGAAACGTTGTCTACGGCACAGAAGATAAAGGTGGTGATGGTGCACAACGGTACCACTGTTTCACAAACATTGCCCTTGAACTCATACAATGCAGGCAATGCGGAATATGGTGTGCGCAGTGATAAATTGAAGTTAGTAGTCGGTACGTACAAGGTGATCGGTTACGTGCTTTATGACAAACTGGATAAGGAAATCATGGCAGGTCCCGGTGGAGATAACGAAGATTTTACCGTTATAGCCGGAGGACTTCAAGAAAAAGCATTGACAGTAGATGCCGTATCTCGTGGTATGCTGACTTTCAAGTTGACGAAACAATGGGCTAATACACGTGCCACAGGTGAATATCTGTTCAGCAGCATTCGCTTTATTGACGTTACGCTGATGAATGCCTTTACTCGTGAAACTACAGAGTTGAAAGGCATGAAGGTGACTTATAAAGAAGGCTCAAAGGAAAATGTGAATCCTGCTAATCCGGAAGATAAGTACATGGATATAGAAGAAGCAACCTGCGACTCTGCCGTATGGGTTCCTGCCGGTACTTATCAGGTAGTGGCTTATACCACTTACACACAAAAAGGTATCACGAAACCTCAACTGGAAACGCAAGCTGTAAGAAGCGAGCCTATTGTTGTGAAAGACAATGAGCTGACAAGCGAAGCGATCGTGCCTATCCAATTAAAGGAAACCGCAGAATATATCAAAGACTATAAAGCCTTGAAAGAAATCTGGGAAGCTTTGGACGGAGAACACTGGAACTACAATGGTGGTACGGTGGATAACACGGTTCACAGTAAAAACTGGAACTTCAACAAAGAACTGGATATGTGGGGGAACCAGCCGGGCGTCGATCTGGATGAAAACGGCCGTGTTACCGGACTTTCGCTTGCAGGCTTCGGTGCTAAAGGAAGAGTGCCTGATGCTATCGGACAATTGACTGAACTGAGAACACTTGCTTTCGGTACACACAGCGAAATGTTGAGCGGCAGACTCTTTGGTGACGAAGAATTGACAGCGGACATGGACGACGCGAAGAAAGAGAGGATACGTATGCACTACAAGCGGACTTTCCTTGATTACGACCCGCGTTCTCATATGTCGGAAATGCTGCAAGAAAGCATCAACCGTGATCCGGATATGAAGCCGATAAAGAAGGATAACCGCATCACGCTGAAAGATACGCAAATCGGTACGCTTACCAACCGTATCACATTTATTTCGAAAGCTCTCATGCGGTTGACGAAATTGCAGAACCTTAATATTGCCAATTCACCTATTCTCACCGATGATATCGCTACGAAGTGGGAGGATGAGAACTCGGAATATGCTAAACAGTATGCCGATGAAGACTTGAGCTGGAGCAATCTGAAAGATTTGACAGATCTAGAGCTTTATAACTGCCCTAAGATGGAGAGGGTTCCGGACTTTATTTATGAATTGCCCGAGATACAGTCTCTGAACCTTGCCTGCAATAAAGGCATTAATGCCAACCAACTGAAAGCTGACTGGACAAAACTTGCTGATAGTGAGCATACAGGTCCTAAAATCCAGATACTTTATCTGGGTTATAACAATCTGGAAGAATTTCCACCGTCTGAGTCTTTACAGAAGATGGTTAAGCTTGGCTTGCTCGATTGCGTGCATAATAATATACATACGGTACATGCTTTCGGTACGAAGGTTAAACTGGCCACCCTGATGTTGAACAATAATCAGATTACAGAAATTCCGGATGATTTCTGCTCCTTTACCGAGCAGGTAGAAGGACTGAACTTCTCTAATAACAAGCTGAAATATATCCCGAACATCTTCAATGCCAAATCGGTATATGTAATGGCATCGGTGGATTTCTCTTACAATGAGATCGGTTCGGATGGGGGAAAGAACATCAAGTGCTCAATGGAAGAATATAAAGGTATTAATGCCAGCACGGTCAGCCTGTCATATAATCAAATCAGTAAGTTCCCCACAGAACTGTTTGCAACAGGTTCTCCGATTGGAACCATTATCTTGAGCGGTAATGAGATGACCTCTATTCCGGAAAACTCACTGAAACCGAAGAACGGAAACTATAAGAATACGCATCTGCTTACGGTGATAGATTTGCGCTTCAACAAGCTGACAAGCCTGTCGGACGACTTCCGTGCAACGACTTTGCCTTATTTGACAAATATGGACGTCAGCTACAACTGTTTCTCCAAGTTCCCGACACAGCCGCTGAACAGTAGCCAGTTGAAAGCGTTCGGTATCCGCCATCAGCGTGATAAGGACGGCAACCGTACTTTACGTGAATGGCCGACGGGTATCACTACTTGTCCGAGTTTGCTGCAATTGCAGATTGGTTCGAACGATATTCGTAAAGTGAACGAAACACTTACTTCACGGCTCTATATATTAGAGATCGCAGATAATCCGAATATCTCTTTGGATGTAACCAGTGTATGTCCTTATATCGAGGCAGGCATGTATGTACTGCTCTATGATAAGACGCAGGATATTCGTGGTTGTGATGCTTTGGGTATTGAACGATAATATAAAAGATTCTATTAATGAAATATATTAGTAAAATAACATTAGGACTGATTCTTTGCACGGCGTTCGTAACCTCGTGCAAGGATGATGACGAACCGGGAATCGAGGGGCTTGCATTGGATAAGACCGAAATTACGATGGGCGCCGAAGGTGGAGTCGAAAAGATTTCCGTTTCGTCCAGCGATCAATGGGTGACGAGCACCAAAGAACCTTGGTTAGCCATTTCGCCTGCCAACGGTATCGGTTCGGCGGTATGTGAGGTAGCTATCGACTCCACACTACAAAACCTTGCACGTACAACGGAGATACTTTTCGCCATGAACGGCAGAACACCTCAAAAGGTAACGGTTACACAATTCGGCTTCAGCAAGCAAATCCTGATAAAAGAGCCGGAAGTGAAAATCGCCAGTTCGGCTCGTTATGACGAACGTGTTTTCAAAAGTATTATCTCTACAAATGTCAAATTCAAAATAGGCGGAGTAGATTATTCTTTCGCTGAAGAGGCAACTATGTCGGAGGAACAAAAAGCGGATGCAGAGAGTGACCGCACAGATTGGTTGACATTGCCGAAAGAGAAAGATCTGAATGTGGATTTAGACCGTGGAGCGCGTCCGCGTACTATAAAGGTAGATTTCCGCTGGGGAATGAATGTTGTTCCTTATACCCGTGTGGCTAAGGTCAAGTTGATTCCGGAAGATCCCGAGGACCTGAAGGATTTGGTAGATGAAAACGGCAATAAGATAGATGCAGTCGTGCTGACCGTGAGACAGGAAGCTGCCATGAAGATTGAAGATAACCGTTCGGGCGACTCGTTGGCGGTAATTACTATCAATAACAAACTTCAGTCTATGATGCAGATTGATGCCAGCGAAAATATGATGAACTGGTCGAATGTGACACTTTGGGAAGCTACGGATAAAGAAATACAAAACAACGAACTTCCTGAGGAAGCGGTAGGCCGTGTGCGTTCTGTAAGTTTTGCGATGATTAACCTGCAAGATGGTGAAGCCTTACCCAAGGAGATTCGGCATTTGAAATATATAGAATCATTCGTAGTTCAGAGTAATGAAAACAGTCAGATCCGTACAATCTCTCTAGGAGAGGAAATCGGTGAGTTACAATATTTGAAACATCTGACTGTATATTCTGTAGGTATCAATGCTTTCCCCGATAATTTTATTAACTTAGGAAATAAGCTGGAAACATTGTATTTGGGAAGTAACAATTTCCCGTCATTGTCTGTGATTACCAATGTGGTGAATCAGGAGAATTTTGGCAAGCTGAAGGCTTTGACGTTGACCGGATGCCGTGCTACGGATGTATTGCGTGATTTAAGTCTTATTAGTGGAGGCAAGTATAATGGAAGAGACGTCGGCTTGCATGCAGACGTATCCAAAGAATACACGGAAAAAGAAGCCTTCTTGAAATTGTTGACATGGGATAAGTTGATTTCATTAGAAATGTCGTATAACTTCCTCGAAGGAGAATTCCCGACGGACGAAGAAGTGAAGAATGCGTTGACAGCAGCGAAGAAACCGCTTACTTATCAGCAAGAAGATTTCTTTACTAAAGATGAACTGGATGCTACTCCTGCTATCTATGAGTCTAAGTTATCTCAGGATACTTGCCAATGGTTGTTATCCACTGACAATTGGGTTACTTATAAGGATCAGGATGCGTTAAGAGGACAGGATATTCTGCGTGTATTGCCGTTTGCCCGTACGTTACATCTTAATCTGAACTTCATGACTGGTAAAATACCGAATTGGTTGCTGTTCCATCCGTACTTTGCATACTGGAATCCGGAAGTAATGGTGTTCAACCAGCAGGAAGGGGGTAAGAATTCTTCTGGAGATGCAGTTGGATTCAGCAATGTAGAACTCGTGAACTACGATTATTCTTACTATTACGGCAGTGGAGACAATGGATCAAGCCAAAAGGTTAACGGCGTAGCTTATCCGTTGTATTATAAAGTATTTGTATTATCGGATACAGTAGAATAAATATCATTAACAAGAATAATTTAATAAGGAACAATGAAGAAAAAAATCTTATATACAGCATTGTTTGCCCTGACGCTGACTGCCTGCTCGGAACAAGAACTGATTGAACAACCGTCCACCCCGACAGGGGGGACGGAAGTCCAACTTCCGGCGGATGTCACTTCCGGTGAATTGCTGATAAAGTTCGACCCGGCAATGACGGAGATTCTTGACCGGACTCTTGCCGTTGCTACCAGAAGTGGGGGAGCTATGACCCGTTCCGGGATCCCTTCTACCGACGAGGTATTGGCTATTTTGGGGGCTTATCATTTTGAACGTATATTTCCGGTAGATCCCAGAAATGAAGAACGGACCCGCACCGCAGGATTGCATCTGTGGTATCGGGTGAAGTTTGATGAAAATACGGATGTGAAAGAAGCAGCCCGTCGGCTCAGTCAGTTGGGCGAAGTTTCCAAAGTACAGGCAAACAGCCGCATTCAACGTGCTTACAAAAAACAATCCTATCGCACTTATATCAGCGAAAACGCTTTAAAACAAAAGGCTACTACGCGTACGGGGGGAACAGAAAGCAGATTCGATGATCCCGGTCTGTCGTATCAATGGCATTACATCAACAGCGGAGACAATGAGTTTGATAATAAGAATGAACTGCATAATGGTTCGATAGCGGGATGTGATGTCGGTTGCGAGGAAGCATGGAAAAAATGTACAGGCGATCCGTCTATTATTGTTGCTGTGCTGGACGAAGGCGTCATGAATACTCATCCTGATTTAAAAGACAATATCTGGATAAACGAAGGTGAAGAATTGTATGCCGGTAAAGATAACGACAAGAACGGTTATGAGGATGATAAGTACGGTTACAATTTCGTAAGCAATTCGCCTGTTATTACATGGCAGGATATTAACGATTCGGGACACGGCACACACGTTGCCGGTACGATTGCTGCTATGAACGGCAATGGTAAAGGGGTCTGCGGTATTGCCGGTGGCGATGGTACACCTAATTCGGGCGTTAAGATTATGTCGTGTCAGGTGTTCTCCGGTGAGTATGGTGTGAGTCTGGACGGTGAGGCGCGGGCTATCAAGTATGCGGCAGACAATGGCGCCGTTATCCTGCAATGTAGCTGGGGTTACAACTCTGCTTTGGCAAATCTGGTAGACGGATATACTCCGGGGCCGGGTTCTGAAGAAGAATGGTCGGGACTTTATCCGCTGGAAAAAGAAGCGTTGGACTACTTTATCAATAACGCCGGTTCTCCCAATGGAGTAATCGACGGTGGTCTGGCCATTTTCGCTTCCGGCAACGAATATGCGGCTATGCCTGCATTCCCTGCTGCTTATTCTAAATGTATATCAGTAAGCGCGGTAGCTGCCGACTTTACTCCGGCTTCTTATACCGACTATGGTAAGGAAGTGACGATCTCGGCTCCGGGCGGTGATACGGAATATTATAATCCGGTGGGAGAGAATGATCCTGAAATATGGGAAGAAATAGACGGTGCTCATTCCGGTTCTATTCTCTCCACATTGATAAAGGACGGTCAACCTGCCTATGGATATATGGACGGTACGTCTATGGCATGCCCGCATGTATCGGGAGTAGCCGCATTAGGATTATCGTATGCAGTTAAGTTGCGTCGTCACTTTAAGGCAAGCGAGTTTGTGGAACTGCTGAAAGAATCAGTGAAGCCGCTGGATAACTATTATAATGCGGGACAGGTGAAACGGTTCTATCGTAACCACCTTACTCACGGTGCTTCCGCTACGAAAGTAGAATTGTCGAGATACGTCGGCAAGATGGGGTCGGGACTGGCAGACGCCGCAATGTTGCTGAACAAGATCGACGGCAGCGGTTCGGATATGGTAGTGCCTAACGTGTATGTGTCAGAAGCGGTAACATCGACGGTGAATCTTGCTTATTACTTCGTGAATGGTGAGAAGCTGACTTATGCCTGCACATCTGCTGATACAGCTATCGCTACGGTAAAGGTAACAGGTACGCTGATGGAGGTATCCGGCGTAAAAACCGGAGCGACCTGTATCACGGTGAAAGTAAGCAACGGGACGGAGCAAACAATCACCGTCACAGTTCGTAAGAAAGCCAATGACAACGGTTGGATGTAATTTTGATATTCAATGAAACCCATTATTTGGATACGGTTATTTATATGTTGTGCGGTTGTCGGACTGTTCCGGGTGGCAGAAGCCCGGAATGTCCGTTCCGTTCTGCAGGAGGAAGAAATTCTGCGTTTCGACCGGACGGTGCTGGATGTCGGTACATTAACCGAAGACGATGCTCCGCAGACGTACCGTTTCATTTGCACGAACGTAAGCGGCAAAACCGTGAAGTTCACTCGTGTACGGACAACTTGCGGCTGCACGGCGGCTGAAGTCCGTATGGGAGAGATTCTTCCGGGCGAAACAAGAGTGATAGCATTGACTTACACTCCGAAGAATCATCCGGGAACAATCGACACGAATGCTTTCATCTATCTGGCTTCTTCGGACAGTCTGCCGACGGCACGCCTCACCTTGAGAGGAAATGTGCTTCCCGGAGCGGATGAATGGGCACGTTATCCGTATGCAATGGGAAAGTTGAGGCTGAAACAAAACCGGATGGAATTTCGCGAAGTGGTTGCCGGAAAGTGTCCTTCGGAACGGATTCTGTGTGGTAACAGCAGCGACAAACCGCTGCGCTTGTCGGCTTCCCGGCTTCCGGCATTCGCTGCTTTCCGTACGGAACCGGAAGTTATCACTCCGGGCAGTGAAGCCGATATAGTGGTAACGATAGATGCCTTGCTGATTCCTGCGGATAAAGACAGTTCATTTACCTTTCCGCTTGTGCTGGAAGGTGTGGACGGGCAACCGTCGGAACGGACATTGAATATTAAAGTAAACCGTATTAAATAACGATAAAATAAAAAGAAGACATGAAGAATATTTTCAAACTAATGGCTTTATTCGCCTTCGTGCTTTGTTTCGCATCTTGTGATGACGATGAAGATACAGCCCTTCCTACATTGCCGGTCACTGCTGCCAATCTGAACGGACTATGGCAACTAGCCGAATGGAACGGGCAGCCTTTGGCGGAAGGTACCTATTGCTACATAAAGTTTAACCGCAAGGAACTCACTTTTGAAATGTACCAGAAGTTCGACAGTATGTACGCACGTTGCATCACTGGCTCTTTCAAGATTAAAAACGACCCTTATCTGGGCTACGTGCTTAGCGGAGACTACGATTTCGGCAATGGAGAGTGGAATCACGATTATATCGTAACCGATTTGCAGGAATCTGGCTCTATGGTCTGGACGGCAAAAGATGATGATAGCGACGTGAGCAAATATGTGCGTTGCAACAAAGTGCCGGACGAAATTATAGCGGAGGTAAAAGTGGACGAATAAAATTGATTTTTAGTTCTTTAAAAGAAAAGGAGTATATAAAACTTTTCGATATATAAATGAGGGTGTGTCAAAACTAAAATGACCACTCTAAAAAGTTACAGATTGTAACTAACAATTATAAAAGAGCCATATCAAACTCTGTTTTTGAGTAATGATATGGCTCTTTTCATCATTAATTTAGGGAGTCAAGTTTCAGATTAAAAGTTGTCCTTTCATCAAATTACGTTTTGACACACCCTCATTTATATGATAAAAAGGTTACGGATCACTTATTGTCATGTAAATGGATAGCAAGTAAGAGGAAAAATAGGTTTTCAATAATAATATTCTTAAAAGACTCGTCAAAAATATGAGAATTTATTTGATATTTCCAAATACGTTATCTATCTTTGCATTGGATTTATAATTGTAATGAATACAAGTTTGGAAAAGAGGAGAAGAATTATGAAACCGTATGACCAATTAATAGAACATAATATAAAGCCTTCAATGCAGCGCATCGCTATCATGGAGTTTTTGATGGAGCATCCGATTCATCCTTCGGCTGATGATATATATACGGCATTATCTCCTTCAATGCCTACGCTTTCAAAGACAACGGTTTATAATACATTGAAATTATTCTCGGAGCAGGGAGCGGCTTTGATGCTTACTATTGATGAAAAGAATACGAATTTTGATGCGGACACCTCAATGCATTCTCATTTTCTGTGCAGGCGTTGCGGACATATTTATGATTTGAAATGTCCGGAGACAATAAAGAAAGTGGAGCAGCAGGAAATGGAAGGTCATCAAGTTACTGAAGTTCATTATTATTATAAAGGTATTTGCAAGAATTGCTTAAGTAAAGATATAGAAACACGTATTGACTAATTAATTTAAAATTGAGAAGAAAATGAAAAAATTTAGATGTACTGTTTGCGGTTACGTTTATGAAGGTGACGCAGCTCCTGAGAAATGTCCTTTGTGTAAAGCTCCTGCCAGCAAATTCGTAGAAGTTGTTGAGGTAGAAGGTGGTGCATTGTCTTTTGCTGACGAGCACGTTATCGGTGTGGCAAAAGGTTGTGACGAAGAAATGATCAAGGATCTGAACAATCACTTCATGGGTGAATGTACTGAAGTCGGTATGTATCTTGCTATGAGTCGTCAGGCTGACCGTGAAGGTTATCCTGAAGTAGCTGAGGCTTTCAAGCGTTACGCTTGGGAAGAAGCCGAACACGCTGCTAAATTTGCAGAGTTGCTGGGTGACTGTGTATGGGATACCAAAACTAATTTGCAGAAACGTAAAGACGCAGAACAAGGTGCATGCGAAGATAAAAAACGTATCGCAACCCGTGCTAAAGCTTTGAACTTGGATGCTATTCACGACACTGTACACGAAATGTGTAAAGACGAAGCTCGTCACGGTAAAGGTTTTGAAGGTTTGTACAACCGTTATTTCGGTGATAAATAATCAAGCCTCATAATAACTCTTAAAAGGTCTGTGTTCTCATACGAATGCAGACCTTTTTTGTTTATATTTGCTCGTCAACTTTTAAATGCCGCAATTATGAGAAAAGTACAACTGTTGTTAGTTTGTTTGATGTTTTCTGTAGTCGCTTTGGCTGCTGAAAAAGTAATTAAGTTGCCGAAACCCAACTTGAACCGTACAGGTTCGGTAATGAAAGCCTTGTCCGAACGGCATTCTACTCGGGAATTTGCTGCAAAGGCTTTGAGCTTGTCGGATCTTTCGGATTTATTATGGGCTGCTAATGGAGTTAACCGCAAAGACTCGGGTAAACGCACAGCTCCTTCTGCTTTGAATAAACAGGATGTGGATGTGTATGTTGTTTTACCGGAAGGAAGTTATTTGTATGATGCCCAAAATCATCAGTTGACTTTGGTTGCTGAAGGAGATTATCGCAGCGCAGTTGCAGGTGGGCAGGCTTTTGTGAAATCGGCGCCTGTCTCTTTGGTTCTGGTCAGTGATGTTTCTCGTTTCGGAGATGCAAAGAATACCCGTAACCAGTTGATGGGAGCTATGGATGCAGGAATCGTTTCACAGAACATTTCTGTCTTTTGTTCTTCCGCTAAATTGGCTACAGTGCCGCGTGCATCGATGGATGGCAATCAGTTGAAGAAAGTGCTAAAGCTAAAAGACAGTCAGATTCCCATGATGAATCATCCGGTAGGATATTTTAAATAAGAAATGCGGGGATATAAAAAAGTGACGATATCTTTATGGGATACCGTCACTTTTGATTTTACTTTAATAGAAATTCATCAATTGCTTTTTTGTAGGTTGCTTTATCGGCAGCTCCACGGAAAAGCTGTGGATCTCCTTTCATGGGGATGAATACGAACAAAGGGATACTTGTTGCATTGAACAGGGCTGCCAGTTCTTTCTGCTTGTCTACATTCACTTTATAGATAATTATCTTCCCTGCATATTCCTTTGCCAACTCTTTCATGATAGGAGCTGTCTGCCGACATGGTCCGCACCAGTCGGCATAGAGGTCAATAATGGCGGGCTTGTCGCCTTTGTATTTCCACTCCTTTGATTTTTCATAATCGAAGACGTCTT